>Ga0196963_10002044_pt1 | contig 12568 bp, 6 predicted proteins | sample S1_5metaG_FD_148600 | JGI IMG/M metagenome (GOLD analysis project Ga0196963, IMG submission 148600) | Soil microbial communities from Anza Borrego desert, Southern California, United States - S1_5 | ecosystem: Environmental > Terrestrial > Soil > Desert | place: USA: California | collected... | reverse complement strand
ATGCGCCAGAAACGGTCCGGCTCAGGGAAGTTCGGCGCCCCTTCGTACATCAAGCTGGTCGCGCCGTTAGCGAGCGGGCCGTACACTACGTACGAATGGCCGGTCACCCAACCGATGTCCGCCGTGCACCAATAAACATCCGTCGGTTTAAGATCGAACACATACCGGCTCGTCAGCTTCGCGCCGAGGAGGTAACCGGCCGTGGAGTGGAAGATGCCTTTTGGTTTCCCCGTCGAGCCGCTGGTGTAAAGAATGAACAGCGTGTCCTCGCTGTCCATCTTCTCGGGTGGGCAGTTCGCATCGACATACTCCAACTCGCGATGCCACCAAACGTCACGCCCCTCCTCGACATGAACTTCATTGCCCGCGCGTTTCAGCACGATGACGCGCTCAATCGTCTTTGTCAGTGAAGCTCCGCTCGCATCTTTGAGCGTTAAAGCTTCATCCACGTTCTTCTTCAGTGGAACCACCGCTCCGCGACGGAACCCCGCGTCCGCCGTGATGACCAGCTTCGCTCCACAATCCTGAATGCGATCCGCGACCGATTGGGCGCTGAAGCCGCCGAAGACCACAGAGTGAATCGCGCCGATCCGGGCGCAGGCGAGCATGGCAATCGCTGCCTCAGGAACCATGGGGAGGTAAATAATGACGCGGTCGCCCTTACCCACTCCATTCCGCTTGAGCACATTTGCAAAGAGGCAAACCTCCCGGTGCAATTGACGATACGTGAGCGTCCGCTCCTCCCCCGGCTTCCCTGGAGCGGCGGGTTCGCCTTCCCAAATAATCGCGGCCCGGTTGGCAACCTCCGTCTCCAGATGGCGATCCAGGCAATTGACGGTGGCGTTCAGCTTGCCACCGACGAACCATTTCGCGTTGGGCGCTTTCCACTGCAGCACCGTCTTCCAGGGCTTGAACCAAACCAGCTCCTTCTCAGCCATCCTGCCCCAAAAACCTTCGGTGTCGTTGATCGATTCCTTGTGAAGCTTTTTGTATTCCGCGAGGGATTTGATATGAGCCTTCGCGGAGAATTCGGGCGAGGGCGGGAAGACCCGCTCTTCGTGCATGACCGAAGTGATGTTAACAGCAGGGACGTTCTTGGCGCTCATATCAGGGCAATTTGTGCGCGCGCATCTTATTGACCACACTTCCCGAGCGTCAATGCTTCCGCAGGGCTTTTGATCGCCCCGCAGCTTCCGCCGGACCTGAGCTAATGGGCTCTTTGGTTAAGCGCGAATTCCTCCTCCGGTGAGAGGATGAGCTTGTGGCGACCGATAACGCCGAAATAGATGAGCCCGATGGCATACCAGGCAGCAGCGGCATAAACGCCCACGCGGTAAACAGGATCCTGCAATTGGAAGGCCAAGGTCAGCAACGCAAGCACGAGCGTGATCACAGCGCCAGGAATGCCAAATGGGCTTCGGTATGGCCGCTCCATCTCCGGGCGCTTAACTCGGAGCAGAATAAATGCGAGAGCTTGCATTGCGTAGGAGATCATCGCGCCGAATACCGCCATATTGAGCAGGGTTCCCCCAATCACGGCACCCCCTCGCTCCGTGCCTAACGCAAACCAAACGCACAACATGATTGCGAACCCCAGAATCGATCCGACGTAGAGCGCCACGTGCGGAACGCGATGTTTCCCATGTGTCTTTGACAGAAACGGGAAGTAATACCCAGCGCGGGAGAGGGAATAGATCTGCCTCCCGAAAGCAAAGATGATGGTGTGGAAGCTCGCAATGAGCCCGATCACTGCGAGAAACGCGAGTGTCTTCGCAATACCTGAGCCAAAGATAACGCGGAAGCCATCCAGCAACGGTTCAGCAGAGGTGGCCAGACTGAAAGCACCGCGCATCCCCTCCCCTGATGGTTTTCCGACGCTCGCATTGAGGAACAGCACGAGCAAAGCCGAAACAGTCAGTGTGGCCATGCCGAGCAACAAGCCCTTCGGCATATCCTTCTTCGGATCGTAGGATTCCTCCGCCGCCAACGGAAGTTGCTCAATCGCGAGGAACAACCAAACCGCAAACGGCATCGCCATGATCACGCTGCGCACGCCAAACGGAAACCAAGGCCCGCCGCCGTTGGGCAATTCCACTGGTTTGCCATCCGCGCCGGGACCAATGTTCAAAGCCCACCGGGTGAAATCAACGTTCGGCGGCGCGCTCACCCAATACATCACCAGCACTGCAAGGGCGGCCAGGGTCACTGCCACAGTTACCTTAAAGGAGAGTTCCACCCCTCGGAGGTTCAGCATCAGGAACGCAACATAGAACCCGGCCCACCAGAGCGGCTGGGCAGCAGCGGGTGTTTCAAAGATCGCGCCCATGTACGAGCCAATGAAAAACACGATCACCGCAGGCGTGAGGATATATTCGATGCTTTCAGCGAGACCGGTGACGATCCCGCCCCACGGCCCCATTGCGCTCCGCGCAAACGAATAAGCGCCTCCAGTGTGAGGCATGGCTGGGGAAAGTTCGGCCAAGCTGAAGCATAGCCCCCAGTACATAAGAGAGATCACCAACAGCGCGACGAGCATGCCGCCGAACCCGCCCGCAAGACCAAGGTTCCACCCCGAGTAGTGACCGGAGATCACTGCTCCCACACCCAGCGCCCATAGCGACCATACGCGCGCATAACGTCGCAACTGCCGTTGCTCAAAATACTCCGCGCTCGCGGGGGAGTAGGTGACGCCACCGATCTTTTGCTTTTCCGGCGAAGAAGATGACGCGCCGGAAACGGGAGGAGTGTCCGTGGGGTTCATGCGGCGTCGAGCCTAGCTGCCCCTGAAGACAAGGCAATCGGAATGGTGGGAGGCCGCGCCGGATTTGAGTCCAGTACAATTTCTAGTATACGCATGTGGAGCGTTGCCAGCTGTGACCCTCCAACTTATCATCATCAAATGGCTTTCTTACTCCTCCTGCTCCTCGCACTGCCTTTGTTGATTTCGGAGCCGCTGGCCGCGCAACCACCCGGCACGGTAGACGAGAGTTTTAGACCCCCTGTGCTTGATGAGAACTTCATCACGTATCTGGGGGCTTATCCGGACGGTCGGCTCATTATTGCAGGTCCATTCACGAAAGCCAACGGCCACCGACGCCTCGGCATCGCTCGCCTACATCACGATGGTCAGTTAGATCTTTCCTGGGAAGCGCCACGTATTGGGTACGGAGTTGATGGGGCCCTTCTCCTAAGGAACGGACAAGTAATCGTACAGCCTCTCGCGACCAACGTGCAGCCCGCGTTGCGGTTGAATGAAGATGGTTCCATAGATTCGACATTCCAAGCGGGCGATCTCCGTGGCCGCCCCCCTTTTGGGATCGTGTTGTTTGAGCTTCCAAACGGCCGCCTTGGTCTCCAGCGCAGAACAGCGCGTGGCGATTTCGAGTTCTCTCTACTTCGCTCGGATGGGCAGGTTGACGAATCCTTTGCGCCCCTCACCTCTGCGCAAGTGATCCTTGTTACCAGGAGTGGCAGAATACTGTTGTTCATTCCTGAGGAAGAGGGCTCTCGTTTTCTAAACGCGTCTGGAAAACCGACCGGGCCGCTTTATAAGGGATTCCTTTCAGGAGTTGACGATCAGGACTCTCCATTGGTGGTCACGCATAATAGAGTGTGGCCTTATTATGAGCAGATAAATGCATTTCACCGGTATAATCCAGACGGTGCGCTCGATGCCAATTTCTCTCCCGCGACCCCCGGCCGAACTGTGATCGCGTCCCGCGTGGATCTACCCCGGTATGGATTGATGACAGGCACAGTCACCCCGGATGCGTTTGGGGGATACTACTGTATGGTAGGAGGGGCGATGATGTCCCCGCAATTACTCGCCCACATTAGTTCGTCGGGTGCCTTTCGCGTGCTGCGGACGAATGAGGCATGGGGCCAGGTAGTTCTGCAAGGTGTTGACAAGCTCATCGTGAACACTAGCAATAGGCCAGAGCAGGCTCTCGTGCGCTTACATACCGGTATCCTGCGGGAAGCGCCACCCGTTATTTTATCGCAGCCTCTCAAGGCCGTTGGCCGATTGGGCGAACTCTCCCGTCTTAGTGTGCATGTGGAAGGGTACCACCTGAGTTATCAGTGGATGCTCAACGGCACAAACATACCGGGAGCAAACCAGCGTGATCTGATCCGCACAGTGCGTTTGCAGGATGCCGGGGTTTATTCGCTGACGGCTTCTAACGGCTACGGCCAGGTAAAGAGCGCTCCAATTTCATTTAAAGTGAATATTTTTGGGCCCGGGGAACAAGATCACAATTTCAACGCTGCTGTGCCCGCTAATGTGCGCCATATCGCTGTTCAACATGATGGTAAAATCCTGGTCGCAGGTGAATTCCCGGGCGTTATAAGATTGTTCTCTGACGGATCCATCGACAACTCGTTCAATACGCCCATCGCCTTCCCGGTAGCTGCACTTGTTCCCGCACCAGGCGGACAAGTTTTTGTCGGAGGGGCTCTTAACGGTGTCACAAAGCTGCTCACGACAGGTGCTGTGGATGAGGAGTTCAAAAGCGCAGTGCTGGGCAGAGTTGACGAGTTGATGCCTAGACAGGACGGTAGCCTTCTAGTTGCTGGATCCTTGAGCTATGGTGGACGGGCAGGTCAGTTGGCGCGGCTTCGTTCGAACGGCGAACTTGACGGGGGGTACTTTTTCGCAAGCGAGATTCCCTTTCTTAAGGCACACTTAACAAGCAACGGGCAATTGGTGATGGTCACGCCCGGCGCCGTCTCCGTGCTTGCAGATGATTGGCAGCGGCAGACCAGGTTCCCCCTGACGAAATCTTTCTACGTCCCCGGCATTTTCGACCAGTACCCAGCCACTATCACGGACGTGCTATCGCAAACAGATGGTTCTTTGCTGATTGCGGGCGCCTTTGCGGAACCGCTTGGTGGTTTGGCGAGACTTCGTCCAAACGGCATGACCGATGGAACCTTCGCAGCCGCAGGGCTTGTTGATCTCTCCTGGTTGAAGGCAGCCTCAGCTCTAGCTGAATCTCACGATGGGAAGATTGTTGTCGCTGGAGGGTTTCGTTATTCGTTCACCTCTACTTATGAGGGCCCCGCACCTGTTGGCGTGTTTCGACTAAGGTCAAACGGACAACTGGATGCTGAGTTTAAGCCGTCCGCTGGCACCTTTCATGCCCTGGCCATTGAAGCTTCTGGAGACATCCTCGCCGCAGGCGATGGAACAAACCGGCTAATTCGCCTTTTCGGCGGTGATCCGGGCCGTCGGCTTCGTTCTCCTTCTTCGGAAACGACCACTTACAAAGCTGAGTTCCTCTCAATTGAAGGCGTTCACTACGCCCTTCAGTACTCAGCAAAAGCGGAGGAACCTTGGACTACGGTGGCGACCGGGGTTGGAACTGGTAAAACCATGAAGCTTGAGCACGTTACCGCGGAGAGGGGCTCGTCCGGATTCTATAGCTTGCAGATGACCGCGCCTTGACGGATGAGGGACGTTATCCTTGCTTAACTCGGCTGAAATTTTGTAGCTTTTTGATGGCTGATTTGGCTTTGTGCCGTGGCTAAATAGTCCGCGTCGATATCGATCCCCAGGAATCCTTCAACGCCGCAGCTCAGGGCTGCCAAAGCGGAATGGCCTATCCCGACGAAAGGATCCAGGGCCTTCATGCCAGGTGCGATGCCGTGGATTTTGAAGCAATTAACGGCTAACTGAACCGGGAAAGTGGCTGGGTGCGGGCGCTCTTTGTCGCGCGACATGATCGTTTTGTATGGGATGAACCAGTTGTTGCCACGGCAGCGGCGGTCTTTGCCTTCCGTGTGGCCCCAACGCGCGATGTTGCTCTTATGCACGTACTCCACACCAATGGCTAAACGGTCTAACTTGCGAGCGCCGCTTTTCGTGAAGTGAAAGACGTATTCGTGGCAGTCAGTCACAAAGCGCTCTGAGTTGATCGGCTTGAAGTGCCCCGCTGAGATTTCCTGCTGATCCGGCGTCGTAATCGTGATCGATTTGATCCAGTGAAATGTGTTTTGCAGCTTAAGGATTTTGCTGAAACGCAACGCCAGCTCATGCGGAAGCAGCGGGTCCGAGGGCGAGCTGCCGACATTGAGGAAGAAGGATCCATGCTCCTTCAAGACCCGCTTCAGCTCACCGCACCATTGCTCGCACCACTCCAGGAAAGCATCTCGAGAAGCTGTGTCTTTGTAGGTGTTGTAGGCAATGCCCAGGTTGTAGGGGGGCGAGGTCACGACCACGTCAATGGACTCGCTCTCCAGCTTTGGGAGTTCAACGAGACAGTCACCATGCACGAGGCGGTAATTGGCTAGGTCAGGCATTTAGCGAGGTCAGCCCTGTCGTCACTCGTCGTCACCAGCGCTGTTGCGCTTTTCCCATTTGCGCGGCGTGCGCTCGGGCAGCGTGAGATCGGCCTTGGCATAGTAGGCGTCCGCGCCAAACGCCTGCTGAATGGCTAACTGAAACTCGTGCGATGGGCTCACGTAGAAGCGCTCGTGCGCCTCAATAAAGACCATTTCGCCGCCCGGATACTTCACGCAGAGAAAGAGGGGGATTTTGCCGGGATGCGCGACGGCGAGTTGATGCGCGCTGTCCAACTTCTCGGGAGTCAACTCCTGCGCGTTGAAACGCAACTGCACCATCTTTGTGAGCTTTTTCGGCGCATCGGTGAGCTTCATCACTTCCTGCGGGAAGATCTTTGGTTTGTCCTCGGACAAGTTCACCTCACCTGTGACCAGGAGCGGCTCTCCGGCCTGCACCACGGGCATGAACTTGTCGTAGTTCTCGTTCATGAACAGGATCTGCACCGTCCCTTCGAGATCCTCCAACGTCACCATCGCGTATGGTTTATTGCTCTTCTTGGAGATGCCTTGCTGCACGGCCGACACCAGCCCGGCAATGCGCGTGACGGCGCGGTTCTGCAAATTGGCGAGGTTGTCTGTGTTCGCCAAAGCGAACTTCTGCACGAGGCTCAAGTAGGGATTAAGCGGGTGGCCGGAGACGTAAAAGCCAAGCAACTCTTTTTCGTAAGCCAACTTTTGTGCGGCGGGCCACTCGGGCAGCCGGACCAGTGGCTCTTCCTTGGGCGCATGCTTCTCCTGGAGCATGTCGAAGAAGGAGCTTTGCCCCCGGGCACGATCCTGCGCCACTGCAGCAGCCCGCGCGAGCGTGCTGTCGATGGCGTTTTCTAACGTCGCCCGAGTCTCACCGAAGCAATCGCAGGCGCCGCTGCGAATGAGCGCTTCCAGCACCTTCCGATTGACTGTGCGTGTGTCCACGCGGTCGCAGAGGTCAGCGAGCGTCTTGAATTTGCCGCCCGTTTGCCGCGCATCGAGAATGCTTTGAACCGCGATTTCGCCTAGCCCTTTCACCGCAGCAAGGCCGAAACGAATCACCGTCCCGTTCTGCGCGGGAGCGAAGACGACTTGGCTTTCATTGATGTCCGGCGCGAGCACCTGGATGTCGAAAGCGCGCGCTTCATTGATCAGAATGCTCAGCTTCGCGGTGTCATTCATATCGTTCGTCAGCATTGCGCTGAGGAACTCCACCGGGTAATTGGCCTTCAGGTAGGCCGTTTGATACGACACGATCGCATACGCTGCGGCGTGTGATTTGTTGAAGCCGTAGCCGGCGAACTTTTCGAGCAAGTCGAAGATCTGGTTGGCTTGGGCGGCTGGAATTTTGTTTCGCTCGGCAGCGCCTTTCACGAAGGTCTCGCGCTGCTTCTGCATCTCCTCGACCTTCTTTTTGCCCATCGCGCGGCGGAGCAAATCCGCGCCGCCGAGCGTATAGCCGGCAAGCACCTGGGCTGCCTGCATTACCTGCTCCTGGTAAACCAGAATGCCATAGGTTTCGCTGCTAATCGACTCGAGCAAGGGATGCTCGTACTCAATCTTCACCTCGCCATGCCGGCGCTTGATGAACTCAGGGATCAGGTCCATCGGGCCGGGGCGATACAGCGCAATCAACGCTGTGATGTGCTCAACCGAGCCGATCTGGAATTTGCGGCAAAGATCGCGCATGCCGCCAGATTCCAACTGGAACACACCGACCGTTAACCCTTTGTTCAGCAGGTCGTAAGTCTTCGCATCATCCAGCGGCAGATTATCAATCGGCACCTCCACCCCACGCGTCTGCTTGACCATCTCGCAGGAGTTGCGAATGACCGTCAGCGTCTTAAGCCCAAGGAAGTCCATCTTGAGCAAGCCGAGGTCGCCCACAGGCCCCATCGCGTATTGCGTCACAATGGTGCCGTCCTCATCCTGCTTGAGCGGCAGGAGATTCACCAAAGGCTCTGGCCCAATGACCACGCCCGCGGCGTGCACGGAGGAGTTGCGCGTGAGATCCTCGAGCACGAAGGCGATTTCCAACAACTCGCGCGTGCTCTCCTCGGTCTCGTACGCTTGCTTCAGGTCCGCCGAATCCTTCAAGGCCTTCGCGAGGGACATCTTCAGCTCCGCTGGCACCATCTTGGCAAGACGGTCGGTGTCAGCGAAACCCAAGCCCTGCACACGCCCGACATCGCGCACAACAGACTTCGCGCCCATCGTGCCGAAGGTGATGATCTGGGCCACTGAATCACGCCCGTACTTTTGGCGAACGTATTCAATGACGTCCGCGCGGCGGTCGTCGGCGAAGTCGATGTCGATATCCGGCGGGTTTACGCGCTCGGGATTGAGGAAGCGTTCAAAGAGCAAGTTGTACCGGATGGGATCCACGTTTGAGATCTCCATCAAATACGTGACGATGGAGCCTGCGGCGCTTCCGCGGGCCACGCAGGAGATGCCTTTGCTTCGGCCGTAACGAACGAAGTCACCGACGATGAGGAAGTAACTAATGAAGCCGGTCTTCTCGATTGTTTTCAGCTCCAGTTGAAGGCGATCAATGACCACCTTGATTGCGGCGGCAACATTTGGGTCGAGGATGTCATTAAACGGGCCCGTGGCGCCTTCGGGGGCTTTGAAGGTCGGGAGCAGTCGCGCGTCTTTGATGCCTTCGATAATGAACTCCGGCCCTTCCGCCCGCGCGCGCAAGCCGTAGCGGGTGTTCAAAGCTTCCGCCAACTGCATGCGCAGATAGCCTTCGCGCGTGTAAACCTCAGGCGGTTCGAAGAGCGGGTAATGCAGCTCGCCAAATTTGATCTGCAGGTTGCACTTCTCCGCCACCTCCAATGTGTTTGAGACTGCTTCCGGCGCTTCCGGAAACAATTCCCGCATCTGCTTTGCGTCCCGAAGAAAGAATTGCTCCGGCTGATAACGCATCCGATTCGTGTCGGAAACGAGCGACTGCGTTCCGATGCAAATTAAACAGTCGTGCGCGCGCCAATGATCTTTCTCGACGTAGTGAACGTCGTTCGTCGCGATGAGCTTGAGCCCGAACTCTTTGGCCCACGGGACCAAATGGCTGTTCACCTTCGCCTGCTCGGCGATGCCATGGTTCTGCAATTCAAGGTAAAAGTTGTCCGGCCCGAACACCTGCTTGAACCAATCCACCGCCGCCCGCGCGCGGCCCACATCTCCTTTGCGAATCCACTCGGGAATTTCGCTCTTCAAACAGCCCGAGGTCGCAATCAATCCCTGGCTGTGCGCGGCCAGGAGTTCTTTGTCGATGCGTGGTTTGTAATAGTACCCCTCAAGATGCGCGACAGTGACGAGCTTGATCAGGTTCTTGTAACCGACCTCGTCCTTGGCCAGGAGCACCAGGTGATTGTAAACGTCGCGCCCGCCTGCGCTCGTCTTCTTCTCAAGACGGCTGCCGGGGGCGACATAAACCTCGCAGCCGATGATCGGCTTAATCCCCTTGGCCTTGGCAGCCTGGTAAAAATCGATGGCGCCGTAGAGAACCCCATGGTCCGTGATGGCGAGCGCCGGAAACCCCATTTCAGCCGCCTTATCCATGAGCTTGTCCAGGCGGCACGCCCCGTCCAGGAGCGAATACTCTGTGTGAAGATGGAGGTGAACAAACTCAGCCGGCACGCCGTTAATTTACGTGCCCCTTTCCACCCGATTCAAGCCCAAGCGCTCAGAAGATATTCGCAAGCTTACCAAAGCTGCCCGGGTGCTGAGGAACCTCCCCCGAGGACCAAATACAGGGAGACGGATGAAAGATGTGGGGGGGGTGCTAAAAAACGTGTTTTTCGTGTTTAACGTGTCTTCCCTAGAGAAAATCGTGTTTTTGGCTGCTCCGGAAACGTGTTTTTTCATCCCGAAAACGTTTTTTGTGTTTCTCGACAAGGAGCATTCCGAGATTTCTCGCGCTAAGCGCGGTTACGACGAAGAAAGCGCCAACAGGCACGAAGATCGACGAGCGCAAAGAAGCCACACACGTTCTCAAAGATCGACCAGCCCCGGCTGCATCGACGGCAGAATGCAACTCCTCTCCTTACATGTCAACTTAGGAGAAGAAAGGCGGGGGCGCAATCAACGTAGAAGTTCATTCATTTGGAACCGCCGAGGTCGAGACGCCAAGAAGGTCCCACGCCTCCGCAGGCGCGAGCCTTGCTTGTTCGTAAAGCTAAGGTTCACCCGGGCACCATCGAACCGAAGATTTTGTTGTCCGGTTCCACTCCGCTGCGGCAGTTCTATGGGTAGATGATGCCGATGGAAGCAGATGATGCTTTAACGACCGCTTACTCCCGGGGCTCCGAGGAGGCGTTCAACGCCCTCGTGCGCAGGCATGTGGATATGGTCTTTGCCACAGCGGTGCGCCAAGTGGGCGATCACGGGCTGGCGGAGGAAGTCACACAGAACGTGTTCATCGCGCTGGCCCGGAAGGCGCCCGGCCTGAAGGCTCACGCGACACTCGCAGGCTGGCTTTATCGGACGACTTTACTCGAGGCGAAGGCAAAGATTCGAGCCGAGTTGCGCCGCAAGGATCGCGAGGAGAAAGGCGCGCGCCTGGCCGATTTGCAGACAAAAGGCCAGACGCCAGCAGAGGCGCTCCTCCCATTGCTGGACGAAGGGTTGATGCAGTTGCGTGAAGGCGACCGGCTCGCGCTTATCGTGCGGTTCTTTGAAGAACGGTCCTTGCGCGAAGTGGGGGAGCGGCTTGGCGTTGACGAGGAGGCCGCGCGGAAACGTGTCTCCCGCGCAATCGACAAGCTCACCGCCTTCTTCCAAAAACATGGCTTTATCGCGAACGGCGGGAGCGCCGCCGTTCTCACTGCGGCTGTTTCGGCCGCGCCCGCATCGCTCGCGAGCGCGGTGACTCAATCCGCGCTGGCCAGCACAGCAAGCGCCTCATGTCTTGGCGGCATCGTCACTCACTTTATGGCGCTAACAAAAACACAAACAGCCATGGTGTGCGCCGTGCTCGCCGCAGCGCCGGTGGTTTGGAACCGGCACTCGACAGCAGCGGTGCGCGCCCAGGAGTCGCAAATCCAAACTGTGCTCCAGGCCGCCCAGGCGGATGTTGACTCTTTATCAGCGGCATTGCGCGGGCTTGAGGTAGAAGCGGAGCGCCTGCGGCGCCAGGAGAACGTCGCGCAGCAGCGGTTGGCCAAAGCACGTGCCGCCGCGTCGAACGGTGCGGAGCTTCGGTCTGCTTGGGATGACAGTTCTCCTTTGATGCGCGTGCCTAAGGCGATGTTGCAAGGGATGCCCATCACGCCACTTTACCCCGGCCTCACGCAAATCACTCCCAATATGAAAATGGCGCTTCAGCTCACCGACGCTGAAGCCGGACGCCTCGAGGATGCAGCCAACCGCCTATTGATGGAATATCACGGCTTGCAGATGAAGAAGATGCAGGCCGTCGAGCCGACTGCAAGCGAGCTGGATGACCGCTCCAAAGAGGATGTGCGAGTCTTCGAGCTGCCGGGACTAACCGCAGAGGTCGCCACCTTGCGCACCAATTTTCTTGCGGAAATCAGCACGGCCATTGGCGGGGACCGCGCAAAACTGTTCCAGCAGGAGTTGGATGACTGGATGCCGATGAAAGATGAGCCGATGGGTTTGAACACGGGCATGGCGATTATCAACACGCCGCATCGAGCTGCGTTTTACAAGCCTGAGCCCGGCGCGAAGCAGCTCAAGCGCAGAATCACCACCAGCATGGGTTTAATGAATTACTGGGTGGATGCTGACCGGGTGCCGAGTCCCTTCCAACCGCACCTTCAGGATTGGATCCAAGTCGCCCTAACGCCTGAACCGCAATGAAACGTCGGTGGATTATCCTGATCTTTGCTGCTGTGGGCGTCTGGTTCGGAGCCACGAGCTACACCGAACTTCAAAGCGCTCGGGGCCAACTCGCCGGGAGCCAGCTTGCGGATGAAAACTTGGACAGGCAGAAAGCCGAACTTGCGGAACAGGTCGCCGCATTGCGCGAGACCAATCGTGCCGGGAGCATCAACCTTGCAGCCCATACAGGGGAACTGCGGCTGTTGCTTGAGCGTAAACCGGTTCAGCATGCCGTCTGGAACGAGCCCCCAGCCCAATGGCCCGCCTGGGAGCCGGACTCACCTTTCATTTGGGTGCCCAAAACTCAGATCGACCATTTAGCCTTCGACATCTTTGACGGGAGCGGCCGCATATTGCCGCAATTCACCAACCTCTTCGCTCTCACACGCCGGCAGACCGAGGCGTTGAACCA
>Ga0196963_10002043_pt1 | contig 12571 bp, 15 predicted proteins | sample S1_5metaG_FD_148600 | JGI IMG/M metagenome (GOLD analysis project Ga0196963, IMG submission 148600) | Soil microbial communities from Anza Borrego desert, Southern California, United States - S1_5 | ecosystem: Environmental > Terrestrial > Soil > Desert | place: USA: California | collected... | reverse complement strand
ATGGATGCTGCCGCTCTCGCCGCGGCCGGTGTGGGCGAGGAGATGATCCGCCTGTCGGTGGGTCTCGAGGATCCGGGCGACCTGATCGATGACCTTGGACAGGCGCTGCGCGCCTCGCGCAAGAGCTAAGCGCCATGGAGCTGGTCGTCGCCGGCAAGACGGTCTTCGCCTCGACAGGGGGAAAGCCCTTCGATCCGGTGCATCCGACCGTCGTGTTCCTGCACGGCGCGGGGATGGATCACACCGGATGGATGCTCCAGGCGCGCTTCTTCGCCCATCACGGGCGCGGCGTGCTGGCCGTCGACCTGCCGGGTCATGGGCGATCGGCCGGGCCGGCGCTGCGCTCTGTCGCCGAGCTCGCAGACTGGGTCGTCTCGCTGCTCGACGGGGCCAAGGTGTCGCGCGCCGCTCTCGTCGGGCATTCGCTGGGGGCGCTCGTCGCGCTTGAGACGGCGTCGCGCGCGCCGGCACGGGTATGGGCGCTGGCGCTGCTAGGCGCGGCGACCCGCATGCCGGTCCATCCCGACCTGCAGAAGGCCGCCGATGCCAACGAGGATTCAGCCGCCGATCTGGTGGCGTCCTGGGGCTTCGGCCGGCGGGCGCATGTCGGCGGGGCCAAGGCGCCGGGCATCTGGATGCTGGGTTCTGGCGTGCGGCTCCTGCAGCGCGCCCCCGACGGCGCCCTGGGGGCGGGGCTCGCGGCGTGCAACGCCTATGCCGGTGCGCTCGAGGCGGCCGCCAAGGTGACCTGTCCGACCTTGCTGTTGCTGGGCGAGGCGGACCGAATGACGCCGCCGGCTGGAGCGCGCGACATCGCTACACGCATCGCCGATGCCCGCACGGTGATCCTACCGCGGGCCGGCCATATGATGATGGTCGAGCAGCCGGATCAGACCATCGAGGCGCTGAGCGAGATCATCTGAAAAAAAAGGCGCGGCCGAAGCCGCGCCTTAGAGTCGATGCGTTGCCTGCGAAGGCTGATTAGGCGGCCTTCGCGAGCTTCTGCGGAGCCACGCCGGTTTCCACCTTGATGGTGCGTGGACGCTTGGCCTCCGGTACTTCGCGGACGAGCTCAACATGGAGCAGGCCGTTCACCAGCTGCGCGCCGACGACCTTGATGTAGTCGGCGAGCTGGAAGCGGCGCTCGAACGCGCGGCCCGCGATGCCGCGGTACAGGAACTCGGTCTGCTCGTCGGTGGCCTTGGCCTTACCCGAGACGTGCAGCGTGTTCTCCTGCGTCACGATCGAGATCTCATCCTCGCCGAAGCCTGCCACCGCCATGGTGATGCGGTAGGCGTCGTCGCCGGTCTTCTCGATGTTATACGGGGGGTAGCTCGAGCCTTCGTCGACAAGCGCCTGGTCGAGCATGCGGCCGAGGCGGTCAAAACCAATGGTCGAGCGGAAAAGTGGGGAAAAATCGAACGACGTCATGTCTGTCCTCCAGTGAGCAACAGGTTAAGGCGGAGCCGCCCGTCATGGGCCAACCCCTTGATCTACCAGCCGAACCCACAACGGGCATCCGGCCGACCATTGACATAATGATGCTCGTCGGAAGTTCAAGAGCGTCTCCGTACCGTTAACCGGAGCCAAACGGTCCTTTAACACTCTGTTGGCAATCTCAGGGTGCTGCGGGATGATTGCGGGCGGTTTTCAGGCGCCGGCGAGTCGGCGGTAACGAGCACGGCGATGGAAACGGCAACACGCTTTTTCGGCAAGACGTACGACGAGACGATGGCCTTGCTGGTCGCCTCTCGCGATTACCTCGCCAACGCCCAGCCGGCGGATTCGCGCGGCCTCAAACCGATCGAACGGCTTCGGGTCAATTGCGAGGCGATGCGCCTGACCACGCGGCTCACCCAGATCATGGCCTGGCTGCTGGCACAGCGAGCCGTCCATGAAGGCGAGATGAGTCGCGAGACGGCCGCGGGTGACGAGTTCCGCCTGACCGCCGAGGAAGTCTGCCTGGCCGAAACCGAGCGCACCGCGAAAGGTCTGCCGCCGCGTCTATGCGAGCTGCTGGAGCAGAGCCGCCGCCTGTACGTGCGTGTCGCGCGCCTGGATGAGCTGGCTCGCCGCGCCGTCGGCCACGCTTAAGGTCCAGCCAGCGGGCCAATAAAAAAGGGCGCCCGCAGGGGCGCCCTTTTTTGCGTCGACGGGCCTATTTCTTGGCGGGAGCCGCCGCTGCCGGCTTGGCTGCCGCTGCGGCGCCGCCCGACAGGCCGATGCCCTGAAAGCGCTTGTTGAACTTGGCCACCTGGCCGCCCTGATCGTTGAGCCGGTGCTGGCCGGTCCATGCCGGATGGGTCTTCGGGTCGATGTCGAGATTGATGCTGTCGCCCGGCTTGCCCAGCGTGGAGCGCGTCTTGAACGACGTGCCATCGGTCATCACGACGTTGATCTCGTGATAATCGGGGTGAATCTTGGCTTTCATGACGGCGCTCCGGCGGGCATAAAGACTTAAAGGAAGGCGCGCTTATAGCCCAAGAAGGGGGCCGGATCAAGGCGCGCCGGGCCTTCTAATCTTCTATCCATTTCAATCGGTTGCAGGGTAAGACACGGGCATGGACGAGAGCACGTTTCAAGCGGCGGCCGAAACCACGCTGACCCGGCTGTACACGGTCATCGACGAGACCCTCGGCGATGATATCGATGCCGAACTGCGCGGCGGCATCCTGACCCTCGCACTGGAGGACGGCCGGCAGTACGTGATCAACAGGCACGCGCCCAGCAAACAGATCTGGCTGTCCTCCCCGGTGTCTGGGGCGGCGCATTTCGATCTCGATGCGGCATCGGGCGAATGGCGGTCGACCCGCGGCGGGCTGCCGCTCGTCGCGAGGCTGGTGGCCGAACTCAAGGCGGCCACCGGCCGGGATATTGCCTTTGACTGACACCGCTGAGTCGCCGGGCGCCGCAGGGCGACGCAATCTGCGCGTCCTGCGTCGCCTGTTCGTCTTCCTCTCACCCTATCGCTGGCGCATGGCGGCAGCCTTGGTGGCGTTGACCGTTGCCGCCTCGACCGTCCTGGTCTTCGGCAGCGGACTACGCTGGCTGATCGACAGCGGCTTCGTGGCCGGCGACGTCAGCCTGCTCGACCAGGCGCTCGTCGGCATGCTGGCGGTGGTTGTCGTGCTGGCCGGAGCGACCGCAGCGCGCGCCTATCTCGTCACCTGGCTGGGCGAGCGGGTGGCGGCCGACCTGCGACGCGCCGTCTTCAACAACGTCGTCCACCTGTCGCCCGCTTTCTTCGAGACGGCGCGCACCGGGGAGATCCTGTCGCGCCTGTCCACCGATACGACCCTGCTGCAGACCATCGTCGGCTCTTCCGCTTCCATGGCGCTGCGCAACGTGCTGATGCTTATCGGCGGCACGGCGATGATGGCGATCACCTCGCCGAAGCTCACCGGCCTCGTTTTTCTCGTCGTGCCTCTGGTCGTCGTGCCGATCATCGCCATCGGCCGCAAAGTGCGCGCACTGTCTCGCGACAGCCAGGACCGGCTCGGCGACGCAGGCGCCGATATCGACGAGGCGCTCCACGCCATCCGCACGGTGCAGGCCTTCAACCGCGAAAACGCCGAGGCAGCGCGCATCGGCCAGCGGGTCGAGAGCGCCTTCGAGGCCGCCACGCGGCGCATCCGCACGCGCTCGAGCCTGATCGGCCTCGTGCTGCTGCTCGTCTTCGGCGCGGTCGGCGTGATCCTGTGGATCGGCGGTCATGACGCCATCGCCGGACGCATCTCTGCCGGCGAGCTTTCGGCCTTCGTCTTCTATGCCGTGGTGGTCGCCGCTTCGGTCGGCGCGATCAGCGAGTTCGCCGCTGACCTGCAGCGCGCGGCGGGTGCCGCGGAACGTCTGTTCGAGCTCCTCGACACGCGCCCGATCATCGCACCGCCGGCCATCCCGCTGCCGCTGCCGACCCCGGCGCGCGGCGAAATCGCGCTCGAGGCGGTCAGCTTCGCCTTCCCGTCGCGGCGCGATCGCCCGGCGCTCAGCGGCGTGTCGCTCGACATCCGTGCGGGCGAGACCGTAGCGCTTGTCGGCCCGTCGGGCGCCGGCAAGACCACGCTCTTCAATCTTCTGCTGAGATTCTACGATCCGGATTCCGGAACGGTCCGGATCGACGGCGTCGACCTACGAGTCGCGACTCCCGCCGACATCCGCCAGCGTATCGGCCTTGTCGCCCAGGACACGGTGATCTTCGCCGCGGACGTCCTCGAAAACATCCGCTATGGGCGACCCGGGGCGTCGGAAGAAGACGTGCGGCGCGCCGCCGAGGCGGCGGCGGCGGCTGAGTTTATCGCGCGTCTGCCGGAGGGTTACCGCACACACCTCGGCGAGCGCGGTGTGCGCCTGTCGGGAGGGCAGCGGCAGCGGATTGCCATCGCGCGCGCGTTGCTGCGCGATCCCGCTATTCTTCTCCTCGACGAGGCGACGAGCGCGCTGGACGCGGAGAGCGAGCGCCTCGTCCAGCAGGCCCTGGATCGCCTCCTGGATGGGCGCACGGTCGTGGTCATCGCCCATCGCCTGGCGACCGTGCTCAAGGCCGACCGGATCGTGGTCCTCGACCAGGGCCGGATCGTCGCGCAGGGGACGCACGAAACCCTCATCCGACAGCACGGGCTTTACGCGCGGCTCGCGGCGTTGCAGTTCGCGGCGATCGAGGGAGCGGCTTAGCTTCATGGCAGCCTCTCAGTGGGTCGCTCGCCAGGCGCCATCGTTGCGCCGGCAAGCCAGTCCGTGAACCTGCTGTAGCACCGGCCCGCTGCTGGCGCTTGTGTGATATTCGCGACAATAGGCACCGGTCGCGTCCTGGAAGGTGCGGGTCGGCACAACGGCGTAGGTGAAGCCGTTATCGGGGTTGCGCCAGTAGATGCGCCGGCTGTCCATGGCGTATTCGAGCACACGCCCGACGCAATTCTGGTCGATGCTGTCCATTTTCGCACCGGCGGCCGTGCCCACCAGCGTGTTGTCGACGGCGCCGCGGGCGCGAGCGTTGCTGCGCAGATCGCCCGCCAAGACAGCCCGGTCGCAGATGCCGCGATCGATTCCATAAGGGACGTAGTGCAGCGTAGCCGTAACCGGCTCACTGCCGATCGGCGCCGATTTCCAGGGGAGACTCCCGCTGAGGAAGCGGCTGACCGGTTCGGCGGCCACCGCGGCGAGCCCCAGCGCCAAGCCTATGAAAACCATTTCCTTCGGAAATGACAGGCGAAGCATGGGCTCAACCTCGAGTTGGAGAGGAGCCCGGCCGGATCCGAAAACCCGGCCGGGCAGCGGTTGCAGCGGCGTTGGCTGTCGGGGGCGCCGCTACCTCCGCTTTCCGTTTTTGTCCGAATCGTCGGTCAGGGCACCAACGGCGGCGCCGCCAGCGGCGCCGAGGGCGCCGAGCACCCAGGGGTTGGCGCCAGTGACCCAGCCGAGCGCGGCGCCGGCACCCGCGCCGATAGCGCCACCGCTGAGAGCACGCTGCTCCTTGTTGTTCATGTCGGAGCAACCGGTCGTGAGCAACGCGAGCACGCCAGCGATCGGCACAAATTTCTTGATGACAGCCATATCGGTCTCCGTCGTTGGTCAGCCTTACCGCGGCGGTAACGCGTCGAGCGAAGCTCTCGCGTCGACCCACTATCTCGGACGGGACCGAAGAAACGTCAATGCAAAGGCACCTTTTATTACAGGGGCTCCTTTGCGGCCTCTTCCGGTCACAGGATTATCACTGAGATGCGGCCGTGGATTGGCGGGCTTTTCCAGTAGAAACCCCTGTGGCGATGGCCTTTTTTCAGGGGAAGGCTCACCCCCTGTCGTGGTGGCCTCGAAGCCTGTGTTAATATCGGGCTCTGAGGCAAAACGGTCGATTTTAGGCGGACATGCATTTCCTTCTCTGCCGGCGATGGATTCGCGTCGCGGCGCTTGCCGCGTTGCCGAGCTTGAGCGCCTGCAGTTTTGTCGACTCCATCCTCAGCCCCGCACCGGAAGCGGCAGCATCGCCGCCGGCTGCGGAGACGGTCGCGCCAGCGCCGGTCGCGCGACCGATCGTCCCACCGGCACGCGTCAGCCGGTTGCCTTTGCCGCCGGCTCCGGCGCCGGGGCGGGAGAGCGAAGGCCGCGGCGTTGAGATCAAGGTTGTCGGCCTTAGCCGGCCCGAGACCCAGGCGCTGCTCGGGCCGCCGTCGGGAGAGAGCGAACGGGCGCCCGCCAAGGTGTGGCAATACCTTACGGGGGATTGCGCCGTGGACGTTTACTTCTATCTCGATGTAGCACGGAACGAATTTTATGCCCTTCACTACGAAACCCGAACCCCCCTTGCCAGCGCCGGCGCGTCTCTCAATGGCGCCGCCGCCGACGGATGCCTCCGACGCCTCCATGATGCCCAACGCTCCCGTTAATCCCTCTCCTGCCGCTGCTGCGGCCGCGACGGTCGTGATCGTCGATGACGACCCGATGCTGCGCCGGACCGTCGCCACGAACCTCGAGGACGCCGGCTACCAGGTCATGCCGTTCGACGGGGGCAAGGCCGCCTTGGGCTACTTCGCCGATGGCGGACGTGCCGCTGCGGTCATCCTCGATTGGCACATGCCCGAGCTTGAGGGCCCCGAAGTGCTGCGTCGCCTGCGGGCCGCAGGCAACGCCGTGCCGGTGCTCTTCCTGACCGGCCATAATCAGCCGATCTACGAGGAGGCCGCGCTGGCGGGCGGCGCGGTCGATTTCGTCGACAAGTCGAAGAGTTTTGGCATCATCCTGCAGCGCCTGCGTCTGGCTATCGAAGGGGCCAAGGCCATCCCGGCGGTCGCCAGCGGGACGAGCACCGCAGGCCTCGATTTTGACGACCAGAGCTCGCGTGCTGCCTGGCGCGGCAGCCAGATCGACCTCACGCTGACCGAGTACCGGGTGACGCGCCTGCTGGCGGCGCGAGCCGGCCGGGATGTGTCGTATCGCGAAATCTACGATCTCGTCCGGGGTGAGGGCTTCCGCGCCGGATCGGGCGAGCAGGGCTATCGGGCCAATGTGCGCGCCTTGATCAAGCGCATCCGCCAGAAGTTCCGCGACGCCGATCCCAATTTTGATTTGATTGAGAACTATCCCGGGTTCGGTTATCGCTGGAAGGATGGAGCCGGCGCCTGAAGCGACGGCGGCCGGGCAGCGCGCGGAGTGGTTCGCGCGTCTTCGACGCTCTCTCGTTGTTCGTCTGGCTGTCCTCGTTATCATCTTTGCCGCGGTGCCCGCGGTGCTCTACGAGCAGTTCCAAGCTGCCGACGAAGAGCGCCAAATCCTGATTCTGAGCGCGATACGCGAAAAGGGGCAGGTCATCAGCAAGACGCTGGAGCCCCTGCTGCAGCGCGCCGACAGCGTCCCCTATTTCCGGCTGGGGGAGGAGCTCACCCAGTTCCAGACCGGGACGGTGAATCTCAAGCTCCTGTTTCGCCCGACCGGCGCGCCTGAAGCGGGCTTCTTCTATGTGGCTTCGGCGCCACCGGTGACCAGCGACACGCTGGAGGCGGAACGGCGACACCTCGTCGACGCCGGGATCCTGGACCGGGTGGGACGCAGCTGCGACGGCAACCTGCCGCTCGCCATGCGCGTGGAGTTGCCGCGCGGCCAGACCGAGCTGCTCACTTCGATCTCGCCGGTGCGCTCCACGGGCGGGTGCTGGGCGCTGGTCATCTCGAGCCTGCTCGACGAACTGGGCGATCGGGCCTTGGGGTTGCCGTACTGGCGCTCGCCCGAGGTCCAGATTGCGGCGGCCATCTACCTGGCGCTCGCCGCCGTCGTGCTGCTCGTTTTCTTCGACCTGTGGCAGAGCCTCGTGCGTTTCGGCAGCATGGCCCGGGCCATACGCCGGCAGCAGAGTGCGGGCCGCTTCACCGAGCGCAACAACATCCCCGAGCTGCAGACGGTTGCCGCCGAGTTTGACAGCATGGTCGACACGTTGCGTGAATCCGCTGGCGCCCTGCGCCGCGCCGCGGAAGACACGGCGCATGCCTTCAAGACGCCGATCGGCGTGATCCGCCAGGCGATTGAGCCGTTGCGCAAACGGATCAACGGCGACGAGCGCGCCGCCCAATCGATCGAAGCCATCGAAACAGCGCTGGATCGGCTCGACGGGCTGGTCGTCGCTTCTCGCCGCCTCGATCGGGCCGCGGCCGACCTTCTCGATCCGCCCCATGACCGGATCGACATGTCATCGCTGCTGCGTGCGCTCGTCGAGAATTATCGCAGCGCTCTCGCTACGCCGTGCCCCACGCTCCAGCCGGACATCGACGGCGGCATCCTGGTGGTCGGCGGCGCGGAGCTGCTGGAGACGGTGGCCGAGAACCTGGTCGACAACGCGCTGAGCTTCACGCCGGCGGGCCGGACGGTCCGTGTTGCCCTGCGTCGCAACCGCTCGCAGGCCATCCTGACGGTGGATGACGAGGGGCCCGGGATCGCGCCGGAGAAACTCGACATGATCTTCGATCGCTACTATTCGGACCGCAGCGCGGCGCCCGGCGGCCCTTCCAAGCCGGGCACCAATTTCGGCGTCGGGCTGTGGATCGTGCGCCGCAACGTCGAGGCTATGGGCGGGCAGGTGCGCGCCAGCAACCGCCCCGGCGGCGGCCTGCGCATGGAGGTCGTGCTGCGCGCGGCCTGAACTGGCACGGCTAACGGCTGGTGATCTTGATCTCGATACGGCGGTTGCGCCGCCAGCCGATCTCGTCGTCACGCGCGTCGAGCGGCTGAAACTCGCCGAAGCCGGCCGCCACGAGGCGTTCGGCCGGGATATTGCGACTGGCGAGGAACTTCACGACCGAGACGGCCCGGGCCGTCGACAGCTCCCAGTTCGAGGGGAACAGGGCCGTGGAAATGGGCCGGCGATCGGTGTGGCCGTCGACCTGCAGCACCCAGGGCAGGTCCGTGGGGATGCGGCGCGAGATCTCGGCCAGGGCGTCGCCCAGCCGGGCCATCTGCTCGCGGCCTTCGGGCTCGAGCTCGGCCGCTCCGCTGGGGAACAGCAGCTCGGACTGGAAGACGAAACGGTCGCCGACGACGCGGACATCGGCGCGCTCGCCGACGACCTGGCGCAGCCTGCCGAAGAATTCCGAGCGGAAGCGGGCGAGCTCCTCCACGCGCGCGGCCAGCGCCAGATTCAGGCGGCGGCCGAGATCGGCGATCTGCGCCTGGCTCGCCTTCTGCTTCTCCTCGCTGGCCTCGAGGGCGGCGTTGAGCCGGGCCATCTGCTCCTGCAGCGAGTTGATCTGGCGGGTCAGCAGGTCGACGCGGGCCTGAGCGTCGGCGGTCAGGTTGCGCTGAGAGGCCAGAGCGCCGCCTGACTCCGCGAGCTTCTTCTCCAGCTCGTCGCGCAGGATCGTCAGGGTCTCGATATTGCGGCGCAGGGCATCGAGCTCGCGCAGCTGTGTCTCGATTGTCTCTTTGTCGGCCTGGATGGTCTTGAAGGCGTCCTCGAGGTCCTTGGCAACGGTCTCGGCGCGCTGGTCGCCCGCGGCAGCCCGCGCGGTGGCGGCGGCGAGCTCCTGCTCCAGCCGCTCGCGCGTCGTCGCGGTGGCGCGCAACTCGTCGGTCAGACGGGCGACGGTCGAGCGCAGCTCGACCTGGGAGCGGCGCTCCAGCGCCAATTGATCGGCGAGCTGGCCGATCTGCGTGGAAAGCTGGGCAAGGGCATCGTCGCGGTCCGAGATCACGTCCTTCAGGTAGAACTGAAAGAGCGTGAAGATCATCAGCACGAAGACGATAACCAGGATCAGCGTCGCCAGGGCATCGACGAAGCCGGGCCAGATATCGACGGTACGCGAGCCTCGGGCGCGAGCGCGGGCCATGGCGGGTTAGCGCGTTTCTTCGGACAGTGCGGCGATAGTACGGGCGAGCAGCCGGATCTCGTTGCGCAGGTCCTGGGTGAGCTGCAGGCGGCCCGCCGTCGTTTCCTCGATCAGTCGCATCATATGCGTGTCGAGGTTGCGGATATGGGCACGCGTCGCCTCGTCCAGGGCCGGATTCGCGGCGGCGCCGCCCTTGTTGACGTCGGCGAGCCGCATGAGCATCGGCTTGAGTTCCGCCTGGCTCTCGGCGAAGCGGGCGAGAAGCGCCTGCTGGGCGCGCATCTGGTCGGTGAACTGCGTCAGGCGGTCGGCGAGTGAGGTCAGCGCCTGCGTGCTCGTGCTGCGGCCTTCCTCACCACGGGTCAGCGTGCGCTGCAGGGCCTCCAGATTGTCGGCCGTCTGCTCGAGCAGGGCCTGGATGTACGCGGGTACGGGCTGCTCGCCTTCGGCCAGGGGCCCGCCGCTCGACAGGCGGGTCAGGCTGGACAGCCATTCTTCGAGATCGTTGAAGAATCGGTTCTGCGCCTGGCTGGCTTGCAAGTCGAGGAAGCCGAGGACCAGCGAGCCCGCGAGGCCGAACAGCGAGGTGCCGAAGGCGGTGCCCATGCCGGAGAGCGGCGCCTTCAGACCGGCCTGAAGCTCGTTGAATAGCGAGCCGGTATCGTTGGAGGTCGACAGCGTGCTGATCACGCCGCTGACCGACGCGACCGTCTCCAGCAGGCCCCAGAACGTGCCGAGGAGTCCGAGGAAGATCTGCAGCGCGATGAGATAGCGCGAGATGTCGCGAGATTCATCGAGACGCGAGCCCAAGCCGTCGAGCAGCGTGCGCATCGACACGGCCGAGAGACTGATGCGGCTCTTGCGCTCGCCGAGCATCGTCGCCATGGGCGCCAGCAGGCGGGGAGGTTCCTGCGCCGACAGGCCGGGCTGGTTGCGGCGGTAGCGTTCGATCCACGCCACTTCCGGGAACAAGGCGATCACTTGGCGGAAATTGTAAGCGATGCCGAGGATCAGCACGCCGAGGATCATGACGTTGAGCGCCACGTTCGCGTGGAACGCGAACGAAAGGCCGGGCCAGAGGGCAACGCCAATCGCGCCCACAACCACGAGGAAGACGATCATCCGCAGGAGATATGCGTGGGGCCGGGTCATCGCAGCGCGCAGCAGGTTCCTGGTTCGAGCCGGTGCCGCAAGACGCGGCGCTGGGGGTTAACGGCGCACGAGAATCATATCGACACGGTCCGCGGGTCCGTCAGGCGACCTGTTGCCAAGTGCTCGGACGTCCATCCGCGTGCTGCGCACCCCCTGCTCGATCAGATAGCTGCGCACGGCGAGCGCGCGGCTCAGACTTAGACGACGCGCCTGGCTGCCGGCATCGTCGCCGCCCGTGGCGTACGCGACGATCTGCAGACGCGAGCCTTCGTCCTGCTTCATTTCCGCGGCGGCCTTGTCCAGTGCTTCACGCGCGGTCGGCGGCAAATCGGTGATGCCGGAGCCGAAATCAATACGGCCCACCCGGCCTTCCGCCGGCTGCGAAGCCGGCGGCAGGGATGCGACCTGCGGCGGCGGTGCGGCGGGCGCCGGGGCCGGCGGCGGCGCTGCGGCCGGACGGGCGGGTGCCGGGGCGGCGGCGGGCGGCGGGCTTGCCGGCGTTGCCGTCGGAGCAGGAGCCGGCGGGGGCGGAGGCGGAGGGGCCGCGGCGATGGGCGGTGGAGGCGGAGGGGCTGCTGCGACGGGCGGTGGTGACGGCGGTGCCGCCATGGGCGCTGGCGGTGGGCTGGGCGGGGTCGCCATCACGGGAGGCGGCGGGGGCGGAGGAGTGCTGAACGCCGGCGCCGGGGTCGGAGCGGTGGCAACCGGTGGGCGCGGCTCGGGTGCACGGTCGGTGAAGGCCGGCGGCTCGGCCGGCGGTTGAAAGGCGGGCGCTGAGCTGGTTGCGCCGGCGGTCCGCGGGGCACGCAGGCGGGTTGGCTCACCGGGAGCCGGGGGAGCGGACGCGACACGCGGAGTTGGCGGCGTGGGCGCCGACTGGGTGGTCGTGCGGTTAGACGCGGGGACGCGTGCCCGGGCGCCGGGACGCGTCGGCGTCACCAGCGCGGGACGGGCCGCCGGGCGTGAGTCGAGTTCGTCGATCACGCTCCAGTCGACGTCGACGCTGCTCCGCGGAATACGAAGTTGCTGCTGCGCGGCGGCATCGACGGTCATCAAGGACACCGTCGCCAGCGCGACCGCCCCGAGAAAACCCTGTGTCCAAATGGACCGGCGCTTATGCGGTGATGCAGCCATTGTTCGTTCTCGACATTAACCCATTGGGCGGCCAAGGAACAACTGATTTAGCCCCGGCCGTCGCGACGCATACGGGAGTGTATCCTTTTGATATCGCCCGAATTGGGCAAAAGTCGGGCGATATTCCAGTGCTCGTGGCCCGGAGGCCATACACGAAAGTTTAAACACCCTGCGACAGGGTGCGCTTCTCATGGTTGCGTCGCTCGACACACGGTTGTGGCACCCCCGGGTGCGCCAGCTCTTCGACTATTGGCAATCGCTCCGCGCCGCGCGCGGCGCGCTTCCCGGCCGTGCGGCGTTCGACCCGCTGGCGATTCCCTCGCTGCTGCCCCATTTGACGCTGATCGATGTCGTCGGGCGGCCCCCGCACTATCGCTACCGTCTCATCGGGACGCGGATGGTCGACGCGTTCAACGGTGATTTCACCGGCCGCTGGCTGGATGACGTACACGCCCGGCCGGATGGTACGGCCCCGGTCT
>Ga0196963_10002042_pt1 | contig 12577 bp, 12 predicted proteins | sample S1_5metaG_FD_148600 | JGI IMG/M metagenome (GOLD analysis project Ga0196963, IMG submission 148600) | Soil microbial communities from Anza Borrego desert, Southern California, United States - S1_5 | ecosystem: Environmental > Terrestrial > Soil > Desert | place: USA: California | collected... | reverse complement strand
CACCGAGTTCCCGATGTTCGAGGGCACCGACGACGCCGGCAACCCGACGCCCGCGCACCACCCGTTCACGATGCCGTTCCCCGAGGACCTCGACCTGCTCGAGACCGATCCGGCGGCGGTGCGCAGCCAGGCCTACGACCTCGTGCTCAACGGCTGGGAGCTGGGGTCGGGCTCGATCCGAATCCACCGGGCCGACATCCAGTCCCGGGTGTTCAAGGCCATGGGCATCAGCGACGAGGAGGCGGAGGCGAAGTTCGGCTTCCTGCTCGGCGCCTTCCGCTACGGCGCCCCACCCCACGGCGGCTTCGCCTTCGGCATGGAGCGCCTGGTCGCCATCCTCGCCGGCGAGGACAACATCCGCGAGATCATCGCCTTCCCGAAGACCCAGTCCGGCCTCGACCCGATGACCGGCGCCCCGGTGCCGATCAGCCCCGCCCAGCTCGACGAGCTCGGCATCCGCGTGCTGCCACCCAAGAAGGACTGAGGCCACCTACCGTTCACCTCCTTCGAACGAGGGGGACGCAGATGACGTTGCAGTTCGACCCGCCCGGTTGGGGCACGTGGCAGCAGGACCGGGCGCACAACCCGGGGCCGATGACGAGGCTCGCGCTCGACCTCGCCGCCGAACCCTTCGGCGAGGCGTTCACGGCGACGATGCGCGACTTCGGCGTGCCGATCCGCTCCGTCACCTTCGGCGACGTGCACGGCTGGCCGTACCTGCGCCTGCAGTTCGCCGGCGATCCCGGCCCCGACGGGCCGCCCGACCCCGACGAGATGTTCGCCTTCATCGGCGAGTGCGCCACGGTGGCGGAGAAGGCGCTCGCCGACAAGATCTGGCGCGACGTGATCCAGCGCTGGGACGACGAGATCAAGCCCGTCGCCGTGAGCACCCACGTCGCCCTCGGCTCCGTCGACCTCGACAGCCTCGACGACGCCGGCCTCGCCGAGCACCTCGACCGCTGTCTCGCGCACAGCCGGGAGATGGTGAAGCAGCATCACCGCTTCAACACCAGCGCCATGTTCCCGCTCGCCGACTTCATGCTCCACGCCGCCGGCTGGGCCCAGCAGCCGCCGGAGGCGTTCTTCGGCCTGTTCGAGGGGGCGTCGCCGATCTCGGGCGTCTGGTCGAGCGAGATCGAGCCTGCTGCCCGCGCCGTCGCCGCCGACGCCGAGGCCGCGGCGCTGCTCGAGGGTCCCGCCGATCCCGCCGAGCGGCTCGCCGCGCTGCGGGCGCGCGTGCCGGAGGTCGACGAATGGGTCGCCACGGTGGGCATGCGGCTCGTCGACGGCTTCGACCTGAGCGGCACGACCCTGATCGAGGCGCCGTCGCTCCTCCTCGGCAAGCTCGCCGCCGCCGTCGCCCTCGGCGGCCCGCCCGATCGCTCCCACGTGGCCGAGCTCGAGGCGCGCCTGCGCGCCGCCGTGCCCGAGGAGCACCGCGACGCGTACGACGAGCTGCTCGCCGACGCCCGGCTCACGTACCGCCTGCGCGACGAGCGCGGCGTCTACAGCGACATGTCCGCCACGGGTCTGTCCCGGCTCGCGGTCCTCGCGCTCGGCCGGCGGCTGGCGGCCGCGGGTCGGGTCGACGCGCCCGAGCACCTCTTCGAGACGACCGTCGAGGAGCTGCGCGCCGTGGCCCGCGGCGCCGCCTCGCCCGATGCCGCCGAGCTGCGCGCCCGCGCCGAGGCCCGTGCGCAGTCGGCGCTCGCCGACGCCCCGCCGTTCCTCGGCGACCCGCCCAGCCCGCCGCCCCCGGTGGAGATGCTCCCGCCGGCGCTCGGTCGCGTCGTGGGCGGTGTCGGGTTCGCCATCCACACGATCCTCGACAGCGCGCCCGAGCCCTCGACGGAGGGCAACGTCATCAAGGGCCTGGCGGGCAACGCCGGCACCGTCGAGGGCCGCGCCCGCGTGATCACCGACATCGCCGAGCTCGCGCTCCTCGAGCCGGGCGACATCCTCGTGAGCAAGACGACGTCGGAGGCGTTCAACTGCGCCATCCACCTCGTCGGTGCGATCGTCACCGATCACGGCGGCGTCGCGTCGCACGCCGCGATCGTCTCGCGGGAGGTCGGCATCCCCGCGGTGGTCGGCACCGGCGTCGCGAGCGTGCGCATCCCGGACGGCGCCCGCATCCGCGTCGACGGCACGGCCGGTGAGGTGACGCTGCTGTCGTGAGCGACGAGCTCCCCACGAGGGAGCGGCGGGTGCTCGCCGGCGGGATGGTCGCGGCATCGCTGGTGCCGCTGAACTCGACGATGATCGCCGTCGGGCTCCCCGACGTCGCCGACGACCTCGACGTGAGCCGGGCGTCGGTGGCCTGGCTCGTGATCGCCTACCTCGCGGCCATGGCCGTGTGCCAGCCGGCCGCGGGCCGGATCGGCGACCGCCACGGCTGCCGGCGCGTCACCCTCGTCGCGCTCGTCGGGTTCGGTGCGCTGTCGATCGTCGCCGCCGCGGCGCCGACGTTCCCGGCGCTCGTCGTCGCGCGCGTCGTGCAGGCGGTGTTCGGCGCCGCGCTCGTGCCGAACGTGCAGACGCTGGTGCGCGGCGCGGTCGCACCCGAGCGGCGGGGACGCGCGTTCGGCATCCTCGGGACCGGCATCGGCGCCGGCGCCGCGCTCGGGCCGGTGATCGGCGGCGTGCTCGTCGACGCCGCCGGCTGGCGCGCGATCTTCTACGTGAACGGACCGGTCGCGGCGGTGGCGATCGTCCTCGTGCTCATGATCGTCGACCGCCACGTGCGCGCCGAGGTGCAGGCGCTCGACGGACACCTCCTGCACGGTCGCTTCCTCGCCGCGTGCCTGTGCCAGGCCTCGAGCAACCTCGCGCAGTACACGCTCCTGCTCGCCGTCCCGCTGCTGCTCGACGACCGCGGGTGGAGCAGCTCGCAGGTCGGCGCCGTGCTGCTCGGCATGACCGTCGGGCTCCTCGTGCTGAGCCCGGTCGGGGGGTCGCTCGGTGACCGGGCCGGTCGCAACCGACCGATCGTCGGCGGGATGACGGTGCTCGCCGTCGGCGGGATCCTCGTCGCCGTCGTCGGCGCCGAGGTCCCCGTCGTCCTCGTCGCCGGGGTCGTGCTCACCGGCGTCGGGCTCGGGCTCGCGACCGCGAGCCTCCAGGCGGCGGCCACCGACGCCGTGCCCGAGCACCGGACGGCGGCGGCGTCCGGGCTGCTGTCGACGAGCCGCTACGTGGGCAGCATCTCGGGCAGCCTGGCGCTCGCCGTCGCCGGGAGCCGGTCGGTGCTCGTGCTCACCGCGGTGATGGGCGTCCTCGCCGTGGTGGCCGGCGCCCGGGTCGAGCCGGATCGCGCCCGAATCGCCGCTCAGCCCGCCGGTCGGCCCCCGGGCCGTGCAGGAGCGGCTGGCCAATAGCGTCGTGGGATAGCCGCCGCCGACGATCTCTTCGCCTCCGCCGCCGACGAGCACCGGCGCGCCCGCGCGCCGCTCGCGGCCCGGATGCGCCCGCAGCGCATCGACGACGTCGTCGGTCAGGAGCACATCCTGGCGCCGGGCAAGCCGCTGCGGCAGCTGATCGAGGCCGACCGGCTCAGCAGCGTCGTGTTCTGGGGGCCGCCGGGGACTGGCAAGACCACGCTCGCCCGGGTGATCGCCAACACCACCGAGCGCGCCTTCGAGTCGCTGAGCGCGGTGACCGCGGGGGTGAAGGACGTGCGCGAGGTGATCCAGCGCGCCGCCGACCGGCTCGGGCAGCACGGCCGCGGCACGATCCTTTTCCTCGATGAGGTGCACCGCTTCAACAAGGCGCAGCAGGACGCCCTGCTGCCCGGCGTCGAGGACGGCACGATCACCCTCATCGGGGCCACGACCGAGAACCCGTACTTCGAGGTGAACGCGCCGCTGCTGTCACGCTCGACGCTGTTCCGGCTGCAGCCGCTCGACGTCGCGGCCGTCACCGCGCTGCTCCGGCGGGGCCTCGACGTCGAGGGGGCGACCGCCGACGACGACGCGCTCGCCCACCTCGCCGACCGCGCCCAGGGCGACGGCCGGGCGAGCCTGACCGCGCTCGAGGTGGCGGTGGCGCTGGCGGGCCCGTCCCGGCACGTCACCCTCGAGGTCGCCGAGGCGGCGCTGGACGCCAGGGCCCTCCGCTACGGCGTCGACGAGCACTACGACGTGATCTCGGCGTTCATCAAGTCGATCCGGGGCGGCGACCCCGACGCCGGGATCTACTGGCTCGCCCGCATGCTCGAGGCCGGGGAGGACGCCCGCTTCATCGCCCGGCGGCTCGTGATCCTGGCGTCCGAGGACGTGGGCATGGCCGACCCGATGGCGCTCGTGGTGGCGACCTCGGCCGCACACGCCGTCGAGCACGTGGGGCTGCCCGAGGCCCAGCTCAACCTGCCCAGGCCGTGATCCACCTGGCCACGGCGCCGAAGTCGAACCGCGTGGCGCTCGCGATCTGGAACGCCCGCACCGACGTGAAGGAGCGGCCGGCCGGTGAGGTCCCGGTGCACCTGCGCGACGCCCACTACGGCGGGGCGGCGGCGCTCGGGCACGGCAAGGGCTATCGCTATCCTCACGACGACCCTCGGGGCTGGCTCGAGCAGGAGTACCGGCCCGCCGGGGTGGCGGACCGCACGTACTACGAGCCCTCCCCGCACGGACACGAAGAGGAGATCAGGCGCCGGATGCGTGCCCGAACCGAGGACGATCAGTGACCACTGCGGGTTTTGGCGATGCGACCGCGCCGCTTCCGGCGCGCTGGCATCGCCAGAACGGGGCTGGGGTGGGGTCGTGACGGTGGTGGTCGCGGAGATGTCGGCGTCGGAGCTCGCCGCCATCATCGTCGCCGTCGCGTCGATCATCGGCGTGGCGGTGCTCGTGTTCGCCCTCGTCGCCCTGACCCGCACGCTCGCCACGCTGCGCCTGTCGATCGAGGAGCTGCGGCGGGAGACGCTGCCGGTGATCGACGAGCTCCAGCGCACCGTCACCCAGGCCAACGTCGACCTCGAGCGGCTCGACGGCCTGCTCGACTCGGCGACCTCGGTCACCAACACCGTCGACTCCGCCAGCCAGCTCGCCTACCTCGCCTTCTCCAACCCGCTCATCAAGGCGATCGCCTTCGCGACCGGCACGGCGAAGGCGGCCAAGGCGCTGCGACGCGGCCGCGACTGACCGATGTTCAAGCGGATCTTCTGGCTCGCGGTCGGGCTCGGGCTCGGCTTCGGCCTGTCGTTCTGGTTCATGCGCTTCCTGCGCGAGACCGTCGACCGGTACCGGCCCGAGCGCGTGAGCCAGGACCTCGCCGGCGCGCTCGGCAAGCTCGGCGACGACATCAGGGCCGCCGTCCGCGAGGGCCGCATCGCCATGGCCGAGCGCGAGGAGCAGCTCCGCGCCGAGGTCGACGCCCAGAGAAGTGCACGTAAGGGTGCGGTGATCGACCTCTAGGGTTGTCCACACCTATGGGCATGTCGGCCAACCAGCTGCGGAAGATCTGGGTCGACTTCTTCACCGAGCGCGGCCACACGCTGGTGCCGAGCGCGGGCCTGATCCCGACGCACCCAACGGCGCCGCTGTTCACGAACTCCGGGATGATGCAGTTCGTCCCGTACTTCCTCCGTGAGGAGGACGCGCCGTGGCCCCGGGCCCAGAGCATCCAGAAGTGCGTGCGCATCAGCGGCAAGCACAACGACGTCGACGAGCTCGGGAAGACCCGCCGCCACCTGAGCTTCTTCGAGATGCTCGGCAACTGGAGCTTCGGCGACTACTTCAAGGAAGACGCCATCAAGATGGCGTGGGACCTCGTCGTCGAGAAGATCGGCATGGACGGCGACCGGATCTGGCCGACCGTGCACGTCACCGACGACGACGCCGAGGCGATCTGGCACGAGACGATCGGCATCCCCATGGAGCGCATCCGCCGCCTCGGCGACAAGGAGAACTTCTGGGAGATGGGGGCCACCGGTCCCTGCGGCCCGTGCTCCGAGCTCCACTACGACTGCGGTCCCGAGTGGGGCGCCGAGGGCGGGCCCGAGGTCGGCGACAGCGACCGGTACGTCGAGTTCTGGAACCTCGTCTTCATGGACCAGTTCCGGCACGAGGACGGCAGCCTCACCCCGCTGCCGGACAAGAACGTCGACACCGGCGGTGGCCTCGAGCGGTTCCTCATGCTCCTCGAGAACGTGCCGACGGTCTATGACACCGAGGCGCTCATGCCGCTCGTCCGCACCGTCGAGCGCATCTGCGGCAAGCCCTACGGCGCCGGCGCCAACGACCACGACGCCAACATCCGAGTCGTCGCCGACCACGCCCGGACCATGGCGTTCCTCGTCGACGACGGCATCCCGCCCTCCAACGAGGAGCGCGGCTACGTCGTGCGCAGCGTGATCCGCCGCGCCATCACCAAGGGCGCCCAGCTCGGCATCGACAAGCCATTCCTGCCCGAGCTGCTCGACGCGACGTTCGAGCTCATGGGCGAGCAGTACCCCGAGCTCACGGCGCACGCCGACGGCATCAAGGCGACGATCGAGCGGGAGGAGCACCGCTTCCGGCAGACGCTCGCCAACGGCATGGCGTTGCTCGAGGACGAGCTCGTGCACGGCAAGGTGCACGGCGAGGCGGCCTTCAAGCTGCACGACACCTACGGGTTCCCGATCGAGGTCACGCGCGAGATCGCGCGCGACCGCGGCGTCGAGCTCGACGAGGCCGGCTTCGCGGCGTCGATGGACGCGCAGCGGCAGCGGGCGAAGGCGGCGCGCAAGGCGGGCGTCATCGACAAGGAGGCACTCGACGCCTACCGCGCCATCGCCGCCGAGCACGGCACGACCGAGTTCACCGGGCGCGAGGAGTACGAGTCCAAGGCGCGCGTCGTGGCCGTGCAGCCCCTCGACGACGGCACCGTCGAGGTGTTCCTCGACCGCAGCCCGTTCTACGCCGAGGCCGGCGGTCAGATCGGCGACACCGGCACGATCACCACCGAGACCGGCCGGGCCGAGGTGCTCGACACCACCTACGCGATCCCCGGCCTGCACCGGCACCTGGCGCGCGTCGTCGAGGGGTCGATCGAGGTCGGGCAGGAGGCCACGGCGGCGATCGACGCCGACCGGCGCGACGCCATCCGCCGCAACCACACCGGCACGCACCTGCTGCACTGGGCGTTGCGCAAGGTCGTCGGCGACCACGTGAAGCAGCAGGGCTCGCTCGTGCACCCCGACTACCTGCGCTTCGACTTCAGCCACTACGAGGGACTCACCCCTGAGCAGCTGCGCGAGGTCGAGGACATCGCCAACGCCGAGGTGCTGCGCAACGATCCCGTGCGCCACTACGAGACGTCGAAGGACCACGCCGCCGAGATCGGCGCCATCGCGTTCTTCGGCGACAAGTACGGCGAGATCGTGCGCGTCCTCGAGGCCGGCCCGTCCACCGAGCTCTGCGGTGGAACGCACGTGCGCGCCACCGGCGACATCGGCGCCATCCGCATCACGTCGGAGGGGTCGATCGGCGCGAACCAGCGCCGCATCTTCGCCACCACCGGCACCGGCACCATCGAGCGCCTCCGCACGGCCGAGGACGCGCTGCTCGCGGCGTCGAAGCTCCTCAACGTCGGCGGCCCCGACGAGGTCCTCGCCGGCGTCGAGCGCCTGCGCGACGAGGCCAAGGCCCTCCGCGACGAGATCAAGGCGCTGCGGCGGCAGGCGGCCGGCTCCGGCGCGGCGGCGCTCGCGCAGCAGGCGATCGACGGCGTCGTCGTCGCCCGCGTCGACGGCACGACGCGCGAGGAGGTCAAGGACCTCGCCGTCGCCGTGCGCGACCAGCCGGGCGTGAAGGCGGTCGTGCTGATCGGCGAGCCCGACACCGGTGGCGTCGTCCTCGTCGGCGCCGCCACCAAGGACGGCGGCTTCAACGCCGCCGAGCTCATCGCCGACGCGGCGAAGGCCGTGAAGGGCGGCGGCGGCAAGGACCCGCTGCTCGCCACCGCCGGCGGCAAGGACGCGTCGCAGATCGACGTCGCCCTCGACCTCGCCCGGGCGGCGGCGGGCCTGCCCACCGGCGGGGCGTGACCCGCCGCGTCCTCGGGCTCGACCTCGGCACCAAGCGCATCGGCGTCGCCCTCGGCACCGGCGCGGTGGCGACGCCCTACGAGGTGGTCGTGCGCGGCGCGCACGTGCGCCGGATCCGCGAGCTCGTCGAGGAGACGGGGGCGACGACCGTCGTCGTCGGACTCCCGTTCTCGCTCGACGGCACGAAGGGCCCGGCGGCGGTGAAGATCGAGAAGGAGGTCGAGCACCTGCGCACGGTGCTCGACGTCCCCGTCGAGCTCTGGGACGAGCGGTTCACCACCGTCACCGCCCACCAGTCGCTGATGGACCAGAAGATGAAGGCCGACGCCCGCCGCCGGGTCGTCGACAAGGTCGCCGCCGCGGTGATGCTGCAGTCGTGGCTCGACGCTCAGCCGAGCGCGGACTGAACGTCGGGCAGGCGCGTCACCGCGGCTTCGGGTGAGCCGGCCGCGACGATCACCTTGCGGTCGGCGTCGGTGCCGTACCAGACGCGGTCACCGACGCCGACCTCGAGGTCGTCGGGCGCGAGCACGTCGACGCGGGCCGTGCGCGGATCGCCGGGCGCGCGCTGGGTGACGTTGCGCTCGACGGTGGCCGTCTCGCCGCGCACGTCGACCACGGTGCCGCCCCACCAGCGCCACACGACCTGCGTGGCATCGGTGTCGACGGCGACGAGGTCGCCGGGACGGACCTTGATCGTGTTCCGCACGGCGTCGGACCACGTCGCGCGCGACGGCGGGCCACCGTCGAGCCGTTCGATGTCGCAGCCGCCGTCGTCGCACGCGGTGGCCAGGGCAAGCATGAGGTTCATCGCATCCTTCGGGGTCGTCGGCTCGGCCATCTGTTGACCGAGCGCCTTGTAGGCGGATGCGAGGGTCGAGCTGACCGTGCTCCGGGTCACGCCCATGGCCTCGGCCACCTCGGCCTCGGTCATGCCGCCGACGTGGCGGAGCACCACCGCCGTGCGCTGGCGTACGGGGAGGGTCGCCACCACGAGCCACGCCTCGCCGCCGGGCGGCGGCTCGGGCGCGTCGGTCGTCGCGAACGCCAGCCGCTCGCCCTCACGCACCTCGCGGGAGAGCTGGCGGCGGGCGGCGTTCACCGCGACCCGGTAGACCCAGCCGTTCGGCGAGCGCATGGACTGCACGCGCTCCCAGCGGGCGAAGGCCTTCTCGAAGGCCTCACCGATGGCGTCCTCGGCCACCGCCCGCCGGTGCACGGCGCGCAGGACCGATTCGAGGAGCCCCGGCTGGGCCTCCCGGTACCACTCGGCGAAGGTGACTGACTCCATCTGCATCCAGCCTTCCAAGTCACGAGGACCGCGAGAATGCCGAGTCGTGCGCGTGACTTCTCTGCACCTCCACCCGGTCAAGGGCTGCCACCGCATCGAGGTGGACCGCGCGACCGCGGGCCCGTACGGGCTGGTGGGCGACCGCGAGTGGCAGATCGTGCCGGCCACGCCGACCGACGACCTGAAGTTCCTCACCCAGCGCCGGCACCCGCAGCTCACCGGCATCCGGCCGGCGCTCGCCGAGGGCGGCATCGTGCTGCGGGCGACGGGGATGCCCGACCTGTTCGTGCCCACGCCGGGCGCGGCGACGACGTCGACGGTGCACTACTCCGGCGAGTCGATGGCGGGCGACGGCGGCGACGAGGCCGCCCGCTGGCTCACCGAGGTGATCGGCGAGCCGGTGCGACTCCACGGCATCGCGCCCGGCTACGAGCGTCGGTTCGGCGACGTGTTCCCCACCCAGTCGAACCTCGGCGACCTCGCGCCGATCCTCGTCGCCAACGACGCGTCGCACGCCTTCCTCGCCGAGCGCGCCGTCGAGCCGTTCGGACCCGAACGGTGGCGGGCGAACGTGTGGGTCGACGGCGGCGAGCCGTGGGCCGAGGACACGTGGCGCTCGCTGCGCATCGGCGACGCGCAGGTGACGCTCGCGCTCCCGTGGCCGCGCTGCGCGGTCCCGCAGGTCGACCAGGAGGACGGCACGCGCCATCGCGAGCCGGCGGTGGTGCTCGCCAAGCATCGCCGGTGCCCGCCACTGCCCGACTCGTCCTCGCTCGTCCAGATGATGCTGCCCGGCAACGCGCTCTTCGGCATGGCCGGCGCCATCGAGCCCGCGGGTGCGGTGATCCGCGTCGGCGACGCCGTCGAGGTCGTCGAGACCGGCGCGCCCCTGATCACCGGCCCGTGAGGCTGAGGCACGGACTCGGCGGTGCCCGAGAGCCTCTAGAAAGGGGGCGTGCTGTTCGACCAGGAGGAGGACGACCGGCCGCGCTCCCTGCAGGATCTCGTGGGCGAGCCGCCGCCGCCCCGGGAGCGACGGTTCGCACGCTGGCTGATCGCCTTCGCCGTCCTCGTCGTGACGCTCCTCATCGCGCTCGGCGGCGCCGGCCTGTGGGTGCGGGGCCAGATCGATCCCGCCGGACCACCGGGTGAGGAGATCGCGTTCGACATCCCGAACGGCACGACGACCTCGGCCATCGCCGACAAGCTGGCGGAGGCGGGAATCATCACCTCGGGCGAGATCTTCCGCTGGTACCTGCGCTTCAAGGGCGGTGGGCCGTTCGAGGCCGGCCTCTACCACCTGCAGCTGAACAGCGCGATGGGCGACGTCGTCAGGGTCCTCGAGGAGGGCCCCGACCTGCCGCCGGCGGTGAACCTCACGATCCCCGAGGGTCTCTGGGTCGAGGAGGTCGCGGCGCGCGTCGACAAGATCGAGCACCTCGACGGGGCGCGGTTCCTCGAGCTGGCGAGGAGCAACACCATCCGGTCGCAGTTCCAGCCCCCGGAGGTCACGAGTCTCGAGGGCTTCCTGTATCCCGAGACGTACCGCATCGAGGAGCGCGAGGACGAAGAAGCCGTGCTGCGCCGGATGATCGACACGTTCGACCAGGTGGCGTCGCAGGCGGGCCTCGCCGACGCCCAGGCGCGCGTCGGCGTCTCGCCGTACCAGGCGATCATCGTCGCGTCGCTGATCGAGGCCGAGACCAGGCTCGACTCGGAGCGCCCGAGGATCGCCCGGGTCATCTACAACCGGTTGGAGCAGGGCATCCCGCTCGGCATCGACGCGACCTTCTACTTCGCGCTGCAGCGGCGCGGCGGCAGCCTGCGGCAGTCCGACCTCGAGATCGACTCGCCGTACAACACCCGCGAGAACGCCGGTCTCGTGCCGGGCCCGATCGCCATGCCTCGTCGCGCCTCGCTGGAGGCGGCGCTCAACCCCGAGCCGGGGCCGTGGCTGTACTACGTGCTGCAGGACGCGACCGCGCACTTCTTCACCGACGACTACAACGAGTTCCTCCGGGCCAAGGAGGCAGCGCAGCGCAACGGCTTGATCCCGTGATCTCGGCGCGAACCAGGGTCGCGGCGGTCATCGGCGAGCCCGTCCGGCACTCGCTGTCGCCGGCGATCCACAACGCCGCCTTCGCCGAGCTCGGGCTCGACTGGGTCTACGTCGCCCTCGAGGTGCCGGCGGGGCAGGGACGGGCGGCGATCAAGGCGATGCGCACGCTCGGGATCGACGGGCTGAACGTGACGATGCCCCACAAGTCCGACGTCGCCAGGGCCGTCGACCGGCTCTCGCCGACGGCCAAGGCGCTCGGGGCGGTCAACACCGTCGTGCGCGTCGCCGACGAGCTGGTGGGGGAGAGCACCGACGGCGAGGGGTTCGTCAACGCCCTGCGGCAGGACGAGGGGCTCGACCCGGCGGGCAAGCGCTTCCTCGTGCTCGGGGCCGGTGGCGCGGCGCGTGCCGTCGTGCGCGCCGTCGCCGAGGCGGGCGCCGCCGAGGTCGTCGTCGCCGCCCGGCGCGCCGACCCGGCGAAGGTGTGCGCCCGGCTGGCCGGCGGCGTCGGGCGGGTCGGCTCGGCCGACGAGGCGGCGGACGCGGACGTGATCGTCAACGCCACCCCGGTCGGCATGGGCGAGGTCGTCCCCTTCCCCGGCACCGCCGAGCTGCCCGTCGACGTCGACCGCCTCAGCCCCGGGCAGCTGGTGGCCGATCTGGTGTACGTCCCGCTCGTCACGCCGCTCGTCGCCGCCGCCAGGGAGCGCGGGGTGGCGGCGGTCAACGGCGTCGGGATGCTGATCCACCAGGCGGCGCTCGCGTTCCGGCTCTGGACCGGCGAGGAGCCCCCGCTCGCGGCAATGTCGGCCGGGGCATTGTCAGCCCTGGCCGCTCGGGACTAGTCCGTTCACCGAGGGCGCACGGCGCGTCCGGGTTGGGACGGATTTGTCCGGCGCCGGCAATCACCCATTCAGGTCGGACCACCCCGGGCCGATACCCCTGACATGGCCCTCGAGCGGAGCCCCTAGGGCTCATGGCCGCCAAGATCCCCCTCGGCACGATCCTTCTGCAGCGAGGCCTGGTCACCCAGGAGCAGATCGATGCCGCGATCGCCGAGCAGGCTCGGACGAGCCGGTCGCTCGGTCGCGTCCTGGTCGCACAGGGGATCATCTCCGAGGGCGACCTCGTCGGTGCGCTGGCCGAGCAGATCGGGCTCGAGTTCGTCGACCTCGGCGACCTCGCCATCGACCCGACCGCA
>Ga0196963_10002041_pt1 | contig 12577 bp, 17 predicted proteins | sample S1_5metaG_FD_148600 | JGI IMG/M metagenome (GOLD analysis project Ga0196963, IMG submission 148600) | Soil microbial communities from Anza Borrego desert, Southern California, United States - S1_5 | ecosystem: Environmental > Terrestrial > Soil > Desert | place: USA: California | collected... | reverse complement strand
TACTGCGAGGCCATGTCGGGCTCGCCCTTGGTCCCCGGCAGGCCCGGCTCCTTGGCGATGGAGGACTTGCGGCCCATCGAGCCGTTCCCCTCGGGCAGCTGGCCCGCCGACCGGATGCCGCTCTTGGAGGGGCGGCTCATGCTGTTGATGTCTGGCATTGGTCTGTCGCTTTCTTCTTCTTCGCTTGGGTTAGTGGGCGGTGACCATGAAGCGCACCGGCTTCATGCGGGCGTTGATGTCGGCCAGCGGCATGATGAGCTGGGCCGCCGCCGTGCCGTAGATGGCGCGGATGCGGCGCTCGTAGCTGCGGCGCGTGGCGCGCACGTCGTCGTCGAGGCGGCGGGCGCGGAGGAAGGCGCCTCGGGGAGCGCCCGGCGCGGCCTCGCGGATCTCCCAGCCTTCCGGGTTGGGCCAGATGGGCTTCGCGCTCTCGTGGCGTTCGGCGGTGCGGATGGCCTCGACGACCAGCGAGGAGATGGTGCGGGCGATGAAGCGTCCGAACATGGCTAGAGGCCGTACTTCTTGCGGAAGGCGTCCATGCGGTCGGCTTCCTTCTGCTTGGCGATCTTCTGGACGTGCTCGGGGCCGCCGTACTGCTGGTCCTCGCCGGCGCTCCGTCTCGCGTCGGCGGCGTCCACGCACGCCTGGGCGTCGGTCACACCCTGGTGGGTCATCGGCAGGCTCGAGCCCGTGATGTAGGGCTTCGGGGCGGGTCGCCCTGCGGTTCCGGTGATCTTCAGCGCGTCACTCATCGTCTTCGTTCTCCTTAACCGCGGCATCGTTGCCGAAGGGGTTTTCGTCCTCAATCAGGAAGCGCGCCCCCAACAGCACCAGCCACGCCTGCGAACCCGGCAGCGCGCCGTCGGCGTGCCCCAGGAACTGCATCGCAATCAGGCGCTCGCCCTCACGGACGGGCACCTCGTCGCCGGCCTTGACCGTCACGCTGCGCAGCTTCGCCATGTGTCTGTTTCCCCCTTGTCTCTAGTCGTCGATCACGCCGCCCGCCAGCACGACGGCGGCGAGCAGGAAGTAGCCGAGCAGCAGCCAGCCGTACGGGTTCTCCGCGAGCTGGGCCAGCAGGTGCCCCGCGCGCTCGAGCGCCTCGGTCACGCGAACTTCTCCTCCACCGCGGCGGCGTACTTGGCCCGGTCGGTGCCAGGGATCAGTCCCGACTGCGAAAGCGTCTGCAGGTTCTTGCGCGCCAAGGCTTCGTTGCCGTTGGTGCGCTCCAGCTCCTTGCGGCGCATCTGCTCCTTGGACACGTAGACCGTCTCGGAGCCGTCGCGCTCCCGGATGACGTGCTCCCGGCGCAGCTTCACTTCGCCGTTCACGTAGCGGCCCGTCGTCCCGCCTGGCAGGAGGAGCGACCCCTGCCAGGCGGGGACGGGGAGGAGGGAGGGGGCGGAGCACGCCGGATCGGCGCACACCGTGAGGAGTGGCGCACTGATCGGCTGCTCGATTTCTTCCCGCCGCTGGCACACCGCACAGCGGTAGATGCGCGTGACCGTCCCAGTTCTCCCAAAAGCAAACGCCGACACCCTTTCGAGTGTCGGCGCGGGTTCTTCCCTCTGCCGGGTATGCGGTTGTGGCGGCCACCGGGGCCGCCTGCTCAATCCTAGACCGTTACGAATCGCCTGTCAAGGGGTCACGCGGCCTTTCGCTCCTCCTGGTCCTCGCGGTGGGTCGTGCCGATGTTGATGGCGGCCACGCCGACTCGGCCCGCGCGGATCTGCAGCCGGATTTCCACGTCGCCGTAGCCGGCCTCCATCAGCTCGCGCACCGACTCGCGCCGCTTCTGGATGGCGGTGTCTATCGCGCTGTCCAGCCACTTGAGGAAGGCCACCAGATCGTCCACGCTGGCGAACTCCACCGGGTGGGGCTGCGAGTAGACGACCCCCTCGCGTCTGAGCCGCTGGGGTTGCTGCCCTGTCATGTCAGGCCGCCTTTCTGTCCTCGGTGTGCGCTCTTGGGGGCTCGGTGCGCCTTTGCCTCGCAAACGGGCCGCTGGTAATCATGAGCGATACGTCTCGCAGGCCGAGCGCCTCACAGCGCCGCGCCATGCAGGAGATGCACAGGATGCCGCCCTCGTGGCCGGTCGGGCTGATCTTCTGCCACACGTCATTGGGAACGTGGGTGTCCATCCAACCGGGGGCGCCGTAGCCCAGGCCGCAGTCGTAGCAGGCAAGTGGCTCAGGTGTTGGCTTGATCCACGGCTCCAGCGGCACCGTGAGCGTCATCGGGGTACTCTGCGGATCGTTCACGCCACCCTCCGTTCTTCGGTCTGCGTCGTCAGTGGGGTGTAGCCCGCCTCGTCGAGCAGCGTTTGGATCTGGGTGGCGCCGGCGAACGGCGGCGTATTCGAGGTGAGCGCGTAGCCCTCGGGGAGCGGGACGCCGATGCGCGTGTAGTGCGCGTCCCAGTCGGGCTGCTGCGGCCAGATGATGAAGCGGCCGGGGATCTCGGTGGCGTGGCGGGCCTCGTCCTCCCCGATCAGCGTCTCGTGCAGCTTCTCCCCGCCCGGTCGCTCGCCCAGCACGCGGTACGGGTGGTCGGGGTGCGCCACCCTGAGCAGATCAAGCAACCGCACGCGCGGCATGTCGGCGCTGAAGATTTCCCCGCCGCGCATGAAGCCGACCGCCCAGGCGACCAGGCCCACCGCGCGGTTCACCGGCATGTAGAAGCGCGTCATGCGCTCGTCGGTCAGCGGAATCGGCCGTCCCGCCGCCACCGCGGCGTCCCACAGGTGGAGTACGCTGCCGGTCGAGCCGAGAATGTTCCCGTACTTCACGGCGCTGAAGCGCACGTCCCGGCCGCCGGCGAGGGTGTTGCCCTCGATGATGAGGTCTTCCGCCAGCGCCTTGGATTTCCCGTAGGCGTTTGTGGCGAGCGCCGCCTTGTCAGACGAGAGGAAGATGGTGCGCCTGACGCCGCAGTCGAGCGCGGCGTCGATCACGTTGGCGGTGCCCAGCGTGTTGGTCTTGAGCAGTTCCCGCGCGTGCGTGCTGCTCCCCTCCACGCGCTTCAGCGCCGCCGCGTGGACGCAGAGATCCACGCCGTGCATCGCCCGCGTGAGCCGGTCGCGGTCCCTTACGTCCCCGACGAGGTAGCGAATGCGCGAGTCGGGGCCGGTGTCGGGCCACCGCTGGCGCATGGCGTGCTGCTTGTGCTCGTCGCGACTTACGACCCGGATGGACCGGACCTTCAGGTGGGACAGGGCGTGCTCGACGAACGCCCTCCCGAACCACCCGGTACCGCCCGTGACCAGGACCGTCGCGTCTTCCCAGATGCTCATGCGCCTGCCTTCTCCTTCCACTCGTTGCGGTTGACCATCGCGTTCTTGGCGAACAGGTCCGGTAGCTCCTTCGGCCCCTTCAGCAGCTCGTCCAGCGTGATGAGGGAGCCCCAGTAGCCGACGACGCCCCGGAGCACCTCGTGGTCCGCCTCGTAGTCCAGCGTGACCCGGATGTGCCCGTAGTGCTGCGGCAGTTCGACCACCTTCTGGTTCGTGAGGTGGCGGCGCATCCAGAGCGTGACGTGCTCGCGCTCCGGTCCCGTCGCCCCGGCCCACGCCAGGTCGAGCGCCGCCTTGGTGAACACCTCCACGTCCAGCCCCTCGGGGTAGCTCTCCCCCGTGCAGACGTAGGCGTGGGGACCACGCTGCGCCTTCTCCACCAGCACGTCCACCACCTCGGGCATCACCAGCGGGCAGTCGGCGGTGATCCGCACAATGAGGTCGTCGCCCGCCATGCTGTTCGTCCCTCGCCAGTAGCGGTCCAGCACGTCCTCCTCCGAGCCGACGATGAGCCGGGCCTGTTGCTCCCCGACGTACGCGCGCAGCCACGCATTGAACAGGTGGGCGTACTGGTCATCCGGCACGGCGAGCGCGATGCAGTCGAGCGACCGGGCGAACGTCAGGCGCTCCAGCAGCACGCCCAGCACACAGGACTCGCCAAGGGGCAGCAGCACCTTGCCGGGGAGGCGCGTCGAGCCCATGCGCGCCTGGACGATGGCGGTGACGGTCACTAGCGCACCTCCCGCAACAAGACGAACGCCTCGGCGTACTCCACGCCGGCCACCTGCCCCCAGTACTCGGCTCTGGCCTTCACGGCACGCTCACTTCGCGGGTGGGGGTAGTCCCGCAGCTCGGACTGGTAGCAGCGCAGCGCCTCGAGCTTCTTGTCCAGCGTGGCCGTGATGTCCACGAACACGTTGGGCTTGAACCCCTCGGAGCCGAACGCCCATTCGGTCGAGGAGGGCACCTCGAAGCCGTAGACCGCCCTGACCGTCTGCCCCGGTGTGGGTCTGGTGGCGATCAGAACGGCGCGCGCAACGGCGACGTGATCCTGGTTCAAGCAGGTGGGGGTGTGGGTGTAAATCGTGTCGGCACCGAACTCGCGGATGTGGTCGTGCGCCACGCGGACCACTTCCAGCAGTGGACCGAAGTCCATCTCGTTGTCGCGGAATCGGTCGGTGTAGCCGATGGACGCCGCCCCCATCGCCCGGTTCGCCGCGACCGCCTCGCGCCACCGGGCAAGGGCCGCTTCCTCTCTCCTGGCGCCCGACACCTTGAACCGCGCGCCCACGCCGTCGGTGAAGACGCGCACCTCCACGCGGTCACCGGCCGCGACGTGCTTGGCGACCGTGCCCGCACACGCCAGCTCGTCATCGGGATGGGCGCACAGCACCTGCACGCGCCGCCTAGTCATGCGCCACCTCCGTGATCGTCACGTCGGCCTTGATGCGGCCGTCGTACAGCACCGCCCGGTCGAACTCGAACCGTAGCCCTCCATAGGTGATGAAGGCGCGGGGGTAGCCTTCTGCGTCCACGCACCTGATCTCGTCGTAGACCTTCTCCAGCGTGTTGAACTGCGGCACGTCGAGGATGCGGGAATCCTCTGGCGCGCGGCGCTTGTAGGTGTAGGGCTCGCCCTCCTGCTCCCACTCCCGGTGGATCTCGGGCGCCTGGAGGAAGGACCCGATCATGTCGGCGGCGGCCTCCATCGCCCGCGCGTACACCGCCTCGGCCGCCCCGTGCAGCGGGAGCCGGTCCCGCTCCGCGATGATGCGGCCCCCGTCCACCTGCTCCGTCATGCGGAACATGGAGAGCGTGGCCTCGGACTGACCCGAGAGGATGCGCCACTGCAACGGGGAGCCGCCGCGCTCGTCGGGGAACCGGCCGAGGTGGAACCCGATGCAGGGGTACTTCTCCACGATCTCCTTGGGCACCTTCCAGCGCCAGTGGAGGAAGAAGATGTAGGCCGGTTGCCACTCGGGAACCGTCGCGGCGGCGACTAGATGCTCCAGGTTGTCAGCGTAGACCCACTCCCCCGGCAGTTTGGAGAGGGTGCTGTCGAACACGCGCCGCGCCCACGGGGTGCAGCCGGCGACGAGGTAGCGTTGCGTGTCAGCCATTGGGGCGGTACTCCATCACCACTTCCGTCTCCACGAAGCCCGCCTTGGCGAAGGCGCGGCGGGAGGCGGCGTTCTCGGGCTTGATGCGGGCCTTGAAGGCGGTGGGGCCGTTCCACTGGCGCCACAGATCGAGCACGCGGCGGATGGCCTCGGTGCCGTGGCCTTTGCCGCGGTGCTCCGCCGTGAGCGCGATGCTCACCTCCCTGGTCACGCTCACCCGGACGCAGCCGAGCAGGCTGCCCGCGTCCTCGATGATCCAGACGCGCTCGCCGGCCTTGTCGAGCAGCACGTCCTGCAGCCAGGCGCGGTGCTTGTTCTGGTCGGGCGGCGGCCCGAAGGACGCCGCGGCATACGCCTCGTCGTGGCGCAGCCGGTAGAGGAACACCTCGTCCTCCATCCTGGCGGGGCGCAGGTTCACGGCTGGCCCCTGCGCCCGGTGGCCGGGTCGTAGCGGTACTGGACGAGTTCCCCCGGCATGACGCGCTTGATGCCGTCCCCGAGCATCAGCTCCGCCTCCCGGATGGCGTCCACGTAGTACAGGAAGTCGGTGGGCGCCATCGCCGCCGGGTAGTCGGGGTTGCCGGGATGCGTCCGGTCGTGACGGATGTGCTTCTCGATCACCGTCGCGCCGTAGGCGACGGCGATAACGGCCGCGACGCTGCCGATGCTGTGGTCGGAGAGGCCGAGGTACATGGTCTTGTACGGTCCCGGCACGATGTCGCCGTTGTCGTCGCCCGCGTAGTTCTCGCGGAGTAGCACGCGCAAGTTCATCTGCCCCGGTTCGGCTGGGTAGGACGAGATGCAGTGCAGCGGCGTCACCCGCGCCAGGCACTCGTGGTAGTCGCCGCGCTCCGACCACGCGAGACGCAGTGAGCGCCACGGCTCGCGGTCGCCCTGCGTGCCGGTGCTGATGAGCACGCGCTTGCCGGTGTCCGCTATCGCCCGCAGCAGCGCCACGTTGGCGGTGTCGAAGCTCGCTACCTTGTGCCGCTTCACGTGGGGGTCAATCAGCGGCACGTCCTCCGCGCGGTAGGCGGTGACCATCAGCTCCAGGTTGCGCCGGTCGCACTCGTCCTTCAGGCGCGGGAGCCACTCGTCGGGCACCTCGTACTCGCCCACCAGCGCGGCGGCGGGGGTGCCGTCCTGGTACATGCCCCGCCTCAAGAGCTGGGGCTTGAAGACATCGGCGCCCGCGTCCCGCGTCACGTCCATCAGGTCGCACATGCGCCGCCAGGACTCCTCCCAGGTGTCGGCCTTCCACGTCGAGCCGGGGTCGGCTATCACTTCGACTGGCATGTCTCGTCCCTCCCTAGTTCTGCCGGTAGACCTGGACGACCGGGCGGCCCGCCTGCTCGGCCACCGTCCCATCGGCCAGCGCCTGCTTCAGCTCGCGCAGCGTGGCGCTCCACGCCTTGATGGCGCTTTCCACGTCCTCCTGGTCGTGCGCCGCGCAGAGGTTCATGCCCGACGCCGCGAGCAGGTGGCCCCGCGAGAGCATCTTGCGCAGCACGAACGTCTTGACGGTGAGGTCGGAGAAGTCGAGCGCGATGCGGTACGGGGTGCCCTTCAGTCGGACGTGCTCGCCCATCCCGTGGAAGTCGACGGCGACGGCCAGCCCGATCCGCAGCCGGTTGCCCGTCAGGTACAGGTGCGCCCCCACGTTCTCCTCTCGCCACGCGGCCAGCGTGGCGACACACGCGGCGAGCGACAGGCCGGGCACGTGGAACGTGCCCGAGACGTAGGTCGGGCCCGCGCCGCCGGTCGCCCACTCGGGCCGGAAGTCGAGGTCGAACGCCCGCATCCACTCGCGCCTCCCCACCACGGCGGCCAGCGGCAGGCCGTTCGCCAGGCACTTGCTCGTGACCCACAGGTCGGGCTCGACGCCGTAGTGCCGGGCGGCGGTGAACTCGGGGTAGCGGCCGGCGGTGATGCACTCGTCGAAGATCAGCGCGGCGCCGTAGCGGGAGCACAACCGACGCAGTCCCTCCAGGTAGCCCGGCTTGGGCTCCTCGGTCGTGACCGGCTCCACCACCACCGCGGCGATTTTCCCGCCGTGCAGGTCCGCGTGCTCGGCGTTGAGCCGCTCCTCGCCGGGATCCAGCCCGTAGAACGCCCGCTCGACCGCGGCCAGATCGTTGAACGCCGCCGGGACGGTCAGCTGCTTCGCCGCCGCCGGCACGCCCCACGCGGGCGGCGTGTGGGCAAGCGCCCAGTCGTCGATCCCGTGGTAGCCGATGCTGACCACCACGTCGCGCCCGGTGATGGCCCGCGCCACCCGGACGGCGGCGGTGTTGGCGGCGGTGCCGGTGACGCACCAGCGCACCTGCTGGCCCTGGCACCCGGAGAGGTCGAGCAGCAGCTCGGCCGCCTCGCGCTCGAGCGGGTGGCCCAGCGGGAGCGAGGTGATGCCCCGGCCCATCGCCCGCGCGACGGCGGCGTCCACTTTGATGTGGGCGTGCCCCAGGAGGATCGAGAGCAGGCCGCACTCCCAGTCCACGGCGGCGCGGCCGTCCTCGGCGTAGACCAGCGAGCCCGCGCCGCGCACGAACGTCGGGCAGTCCTCGGGCTTGAGCGCCGCCGACTTCGAGAGCAGCGACGTGCCGCCGGCGATCACCGGGTACGTCTCCACCTCGTACTTCGCCTTCGTCTCGGTCACTGGCACACCTCCGCCGGCGCCTGAGTGAAGCCGCCCTTCTCGTAGCCGCTCACCCATATCCAGCACGTCCCCGTTACCTTGTGCTGAAGCACGTAGATGTCGAGGTAGGTGTTGACGTTCTCGCGCGCGACGACGCGGAACTGCGTGTCCTGGCGCGGTGCCATGTCGGTCTGCGACTTTGGGGGCTCTGCGCCGCACCCAACGAGCAGCAGCGCCGTCGCCAATAGCCACTTAGCCATTGCACACCTCCCGTATGTGGGCGGCGTACTGCGCCGCCACCTTGTCCCACGAGTACGCGAGACTGGCCTCGCGCCCTACCTTGCCCATCGCTGCTCCTTCCTCGCGGTGCTCGTAGAGCCACCTCATGCACTTCGCCAAACTCTCCGCGTCCTGCGGGACGAACAGCCCCGCCTCTTTCGGCACGAACTCGGTGAAGGGCGGTTGATCGGTCACGATCACCGGCTTCCCGCTCGCCATCCCCTCGAGCGCGGCCATCCCGAACCCTTCAGCGCGCGAGGGAGCCACCACACAGTCCACCGACCGATACAGGGCCGCCAGCTCGTCGGTGGTGAGGTCGTCGTCGATCAGGCGGGCGTTGTGCAGCCCGTCGATCCCCATTGACTGGTTGGCGTAGAAGGTCGACGCCCCCTGGCGCTTTACTACGAGTCTCACCGGCTCGTCGGGCGTGAAGGCGAGTCGCCACGCCGCGGCCAGGAGGTCGAAGCCCTTGCGGGCGGTTGTGCCGCCGACGAACAGGAAGCGGTACGCGGCCGCCTTCATGTCCCACGTGTCCCCCACTGGTGAGAACGTGTGAACGTCCACGCCGTTGGGCACCACCTTGATCCGGTCTGCCCCGAACAGTGGGGAGAGCAGGCGCTTGGAGTGCTCGGAGGGCGTGAAGACGGCGCGCAGGCGCGGGTCGGCCGCCGCCTCCTTCCACGCCGCCGGCGGCTCGCCCGCCTCCCACGGCACGATCAGGAAGCGGTGCTTCACCCACTCGGGAACGGGCGCCCACCCGTCGGGCGTCCAGTAGTGCTGGAGCCACGCATCGGCCACCTCGACGCCGCTCACCGCGGCGGCGGCCATGTCGCCCGGCCGCACCGCCACGACGCGGAGCGAGTCCGTCAGGCGGCGCGTGACTTCGGCGTTGACGATGGCGAGGGAGCCGCCGATGGCGGGGTCGAAGTGTCCCTCCCAGACGAGAGTAAGGACGCGACCTGCGCCTCCCGCGCCGCCGCCTCGTCCTCCTGCTTGCCCACCACCAGCAGGGCCAGGCAGAGCATCCCCAGCGGGCCGCCCGCCAGGAGCCCCACCGCCAACCCGATCCAGAACTGCGCGTCCATTGCCAAACCTTTCGATCAGTCGTGCCTGGTTCTCCGCGATCTTGTGCCGGATGCCGTCCATGTGGAAGCGGGTCGAGCCCTCCGCGTGGCGCACCCGCGAGTCCAACCGGAGCCGCACCGGCAGCCCTTCTTTCCGCGCCCTCATGGCGAGGTCGACATCGCAGCACCCGCCGCTGCCGTAGCTCTCGTCCAAGCCCCCGAGCCGCAGGAAGGTGCCCCGCCGCATGGCGAAGCAGGCGCCCATCACGGCGTCGGCGTCCCGCTCGTGGCGGCTTCCCGTCCACGCCTGACCGATCCACTCCCGGTTGCGCCAGGTGCCATCCGGCCACTGCTCCAGTCCCGCCGCCTGGACCGAGCCGTCCATGTTGAGGATGAGCGAGCCCACCAGGCAGTCGCTGTGCTTCAGTTCGTCGACCAGCGCGTCGAGCCAGCCCGGCTCGGGCTGGGTGTCGTTGTTGAGGACGACCACGTACTCCCCCCTGGCGTGGCGCACCCCGTAGTTGACGGCCGAGCAGAAGCCGCCGTTGGGCTTGTGGAGGACGCGAACGAGGCCGCCGTACAGCATCTCGATGTGCCGGGTGGCGTCGGTGCTGCCGTCGTCCACCACGATGATCTCGCGCTGCTGGGGGAACTCCACCAGCGCGTCGAGGTGCGTCAGGAGCGGCTTGGTCAGCTCATCCCACTTGTTGAAGGCGGGGATGACGACCGTGACAACCGGCGCAGCTTCTCGGTCGTGCGCGCCAGGTCGCGCCGCGTCTTCCGGGTCTGGGGCGCGTTCAGCAGCAGCTCGCGCCGCAGCTGGAGCACCCGCTGCCTGAATGACGGGTCGCTCGCGTACTGGTCCAGGATGCGGCTTCGGTTCATCGGTGATCCCCATGACTTCCAACAACTGCTTGGCCCTGACTTCGTAGGTCAACTTCTCCCGCGCGGCGGCGTGCTGCCGCTCGGGGTCAACCGCACCACGTTCCCACTGCTTGAGCGCGATGCGCACGATCTTGTCGGCGAGGTCGCGGTCGTCGTAGGACCAGAACCACCCGTTCACGCCGAGGTCGCCCAGGCCGTCCACGCTGTCCGTGACGAGGCTGGCCCCCGCCATCAGCGCCTCAGGTACGCGCATGTTCAGATCGCCCGCCAAACTGCGGTTCAGTACCACCTTGGCCCGTGCCATGAGGCGGGCGGCGTCCTCCCCGAAGGCGTGGCGCACCCGCACGTCTATTCCCTGCGCCTGGAGGTACTCGATCAGCGCCACCCGGTCCCTGTGGATTTGCGGGTGGGTCGAGCCGCAGAACAGCACGTCGAGATCCTTCTCGACTTCCGGGTACGGCTTCCAGATGGTCGGATCGGCCGCCGCGGGGAGCCAGTGTTTTGAGGGGTGGTCGAACGCGGCGAGGTCGGCGCGGCGGAACTGGACGAAGACGTGGTCCCACGCGCCCGCCTCGGCCGCCTGCTGCTGGAGCCTGCCGGTGTGTGTGTCTCCGAACACGACGGCGCACGGCAGCACGCCCTGCGGGTGATGCTCCAGGATGGGCGTCTCGCCGTAGGCGTCGAAGCTCACCACCGCGTCGGGGTAGCCGATGTTCCGCCCCCACGGGATGCGCTCGCCCTTCTCGGTTTCGATGTCCGGGGTGGGGGAGGCGTGGAACACGCGGTCGACGTACTCACTCGCCTCGTGCGTGGTCGGCGGCCACGCCATCCCCAGCAGGCCGAGGTACCAGCCGTGCGCGTCCTGGAGTGTGAACCGCGGCCCCACCGTCACCACCTCGTGCCCCAACCGGCGCAGCGCCGTCGCGTACTGGTGGGCATTGCTAAGGGCGTGCCAGTTGCCCAGTATGGCGATGCGGCTCACTTGGTCACCTCCTCCAGCACCGCGCGCCACTGGGCGGCGAAGCGGTCCTTGGGGAAGCGGGCTGCCGTGTTGCGCCTTGTCGCTGGCGATACCGCCTCGCGCATCACGGGAGCGCCCGCCGTGCGAAGTACGACCTCCACATCCGTCCTGGTCGTCTTCCAGTGGAACGCGAGTCCCGCGCTGTCTTCGTGCAGGCTGACGATGGGAGTACCCGTCGCCGCGGCCTCCAGCATGGCGAGGTTGTGTGCGTCTTCCCACGGCGCCACCGTGGGGTTGAGATAGACCGCCGCCTCGCGGTACAGCCGCTTCAACTCATCCCAGTCCGTCGCCGGTCCCACTGCGCCGGGGATGCCCTCGTTCCCTTCACCGACCAACTTGACCGGCAGCCCCTTCGTCGCCTCGATCCACGCCTCGGCGTCGAACAGCGGCCGGCGCAGGTTGTTGGCGACCGTGAGCACGTAGCCGCCTTCTCCGGTCCACACCGGGTAATCGGCCGGGTCGACGTAGGGGAGGATGACCGGGATGCCCCCCTTGAACGGCCGGTAGCCCGCGTCCAGCCAGGACTGCGCCTTCATGGGGGAGATGCTGATGACCGGGATACCTGTGTCGTTCAGCCACTCGGCCACGCCCTGGCCCTCCAGCTCGGCGCGGTTGTGCGAGAGGTAGACGGCCGCCCCCGGCCACTCGGCGCGCAGCATGGCGTCGATGTCGAACCCGGTCTGGAGCAGCACCACGTCGGGGTCGGTGGCGATCAGCTCCGGGGCGGGAAGAACGTTCTCGGGCAGCGGCCGCTGGCGCGCGTTCCACCCGTCGGGGCAGTACGGCGTCGGCAGCGTGCGGAACGCCACCTCGGGCAGCGCCCGCGCCAGGAGCGCGGCGTAGGGGGCGTGCCAGCACCACAGCACGACCGTGAGCGACTTCGCCGTCGTCATGCGTCCTCCTTCCGCTCGCAGACCGCGAGCCACGCCAGCACCCCGAGCGCCTCGCGCAGCCCGTCGGCGTCCCCGCCGTGCCGCGCCACCAGCGCCACGAGGTCGTCGATCAGCGCCCCGTCGGCCCACTCCGTGCCCTCGCCCAGCGGGAGCGACTCCCACCGCACGACGCGGAAGCCGCACCGGTCGAACAGCCGCGCGATGGACGACTTCGTGAAGAAGCGGATGTGCGCCTCGCTCACCACGTTGTCGCCGGGGCCGCGCCACGCCCACTCGGGGTTGCCGTGCGAGTAGTACTCGAAGCGGCCCTCGATCAGGAGGTCGTGCAGCGTGGCGAGCTGCCGGATCTGCGGGATGGACGCCACCACGACGCCGCCGGGGGCGAGCA
>Ga0196963_10002040_pt1 | contig 12581 bp, 11 predicted proteins | sample S1_5metaG_FD_148600 | JGI IMG/M metagenome (GOLD analysis project Ga0196963, IMG submission 148600) | Soil microbial communities from Anza Borrego desert, Southern California, United States - S1_5 | ecosystem: Environmental > Terrestrial > Soil > Desert | place: USA: California | collected... | reverse complement strand
CGGGACGTGGGAATTGGCGGACCAGGGCAAGATCGCCCAGTTCCCCGGCGTGACGGCGAGCTACGAGCCGCCGACGAACGCGGACCTCAGGCTCGCGACGGCGGAGCTGTCCGTCGACCACTGCGTCGACCGGATCGTCGCAGAGATGGAAAAGCGAGGGTTCGTGGGCGGGTGAGCCCGGCAAGGGGACGTGCGCGGTATCTCCGATGACGCGCCCCGCCCCCGCCCGTATAATCCGCGGCCCATGCAGTGGTTCGTCGGGACGCTACACAAGTTCTTTCAGCGGAGCGAACCCTGGGTGTTCGTCGCCGCGCTCGTCGTCGTCCTCGGCGTCTGGGGGCTCGCGGCCCTCACCGGCAACGTGATGGAGGGGGACACGACCAAGTTCGACACCGCCATCCTGCTCGCGTTCCGCCAGCCGCAGGACCTGAACCTGCTGGCCGGCCCCGGGTGGCTGCTGACCGTCGTCCGCGACGCCACCGCGCTGGGCGGCGGGCTCGTGATCGGGCTGGTCCTCTCCGGCACGACGGGGTTCCTCCTGCTCGCCCGGCGTTACCACATGGTCGTCTTCCTCCTGGTCGCCACCCTCGGCGCGACCGGGATGAACTACCTCATGAAACTGGTCATCAGCCGCGCCCGCCCGGCCGTCGTCCCCCACCTGACCGACGTGACGAGCCTGAGCTTCCCGAGCGGGCACTCCGCCATGAGCGCGGCGGTCTACCTCACGATCGGCGCGCTCCTCGCCCAGAGCGTCAAGAAGCGCCGCCTCAAGCTCTACTTCGTCCTGATCGCGCTCCTGATCACCGGCATGGTCGGCCTGTCGCGCGTCATGCTCGGCGTCCACTACCCGACCGACGTCCTGGCCGGGTGGGCGTCCGGACTTGCGTGGGCGCTTCTCTGCTGGATCGTCGCCCGGTATCTTCAACGCCGCGGGGCGATCGAGAAGGAGGCCGACCCGATGTCGGAACAGCCGCCCGCAGCGGAATCCCTGCCGGCCACGGAGGCGAAGCTCTGAACTAAGACGACGCCCGCCACTCCCGGCCCCGCCGATTCGACCGCGGGCGACCGGAGGTGGCGCTCACAACGGGGGGCACTGGCCGCCGAAGCGGCTAGCCCGCGCTTGATGCAACAGCGCGGGACGCGGGGGATCCCGAAACGGACATTTATGAAGATCGGCACGTACTACTTCCCCGAGCAGTGGCCGCGCGAACAGTGGGAACGGGACTTCGACAACATGGTCGCGATGGACCTGCAACTGGTCCACATGGGCGCCTACGCCTGGCACGCGATCGAGCCGGCGCCGGGCGAGTTCGAATTCGACTGGCTGAACGAGTGCGTCGAGTTGGCCGCCAAGCGGAAGCTCGGCGTCATCCTCTGCACCCCCACCGCCGCCCCGCCCGTGTGGCTGGTCGACCGGTACCCGGACGTTCTACCGGTCGACGACGCCGGCCGGCGCAAGCGGTTCGGCGGACGGCGGTCGTACTCGCCCACGTCGCCCGCGATGCGCGACGCGACCGCGCGGGTCGTCGCCGCGCTCGCCGACCGCTTCGGGAACCACGCCGGGGTGATCGGCTGGCAGATCGACAACGAGTACGCGTCGGACTTCATCGACCAGAACGCGCACGCCGTCGCCGCCTGGCGCGAGTGGCTCGGCAAACGGTTCGATAACTCGATCGACAAGCTCAACGCCGCCTGGGGATGCCGGGCGTACGGCGCGCAGTACACCGACTTCGCACAGGTCCTGCTGCCCGCGGCGCACGAGTCGGCCAACAGCGCCGGCGGCACGGCCAACCCGCACCAACTGCTCGACGCGTGCCGGTTCTGGTCGTGGGCGTTCGCCGAGTTCAACCGCCTGCAGGCCCGGATCCTCACGCCGCGCGTCGGTGAGCGATTCGTCACCACCAATTACGCCAACCCGCCCGCCTGGCCCGACTGCAACCCCGCCGACATGGCCGGCGACCTCACCCTCATGTCCTGGGACTCCTACCCCGTCGTCGGCGGCGAGCAGGGGGTCAAAGATCAGAACTTCCGCCTCGGCGACCCGGCCCAGATCGGCCTGATGCACGACTACATGGCGACGTTCCACGGGCGGTGGGGGCTGATGCAGCTCCAGCCCGGCCAGGTGAACTGGGGCCAGACGGCGCCGCACCTCTACCCCGGCGCGGTGCGACTGTGGCTGTGGACGGCGCTGGCGCACGGCGCCGAGTTCGTCGCCACCCACCGTTACCGCCAGCCGCGGTTCGGACCCGAACTCTTCCACCACGGCCTGGTCGGGCCCGACGGCGTCACGCCGTCGCCCGGCGGGCGCGAGTTCCAGCAGACGATCGACGAGGTCGACCGCCTCCACCTGGGCGCGCTCGCCGGATTGGCGGGCACCGAGCCCGCGGCCGCGACCGAGGCGGCCACCCCGCCCGCGCCGACGCCGTGCGTCGGCCTGGTAATGGACCTCGAGCAGCTCTGGTATTTCAAGATCCTCCCGCAGTCGAAGCGGTGGAGCTACGAGCGCCTGCTCAAGCTCTGGTACGGCGCGTTCGCGAGGCTCGGGTGCGCGGTCAAAGTGCTCCGGCCCGACCAGGAATGGCCGGCCTCGATCCCGATCATTGTCTGCCCCGGCTTGCAGATGGTCGACGACGCGACCGTCGACAAGATGACCGCCTACGCGCGCGGCGGCGGACACCTCGTGCTCACCTGCCGAACCGCCCTGATGGACCGCACCGGCCAGCTCTTCGAAGGCCCGACGGCCAAGCCGATCGTCCCCCTCATCGGCGGCACGATCGAGGCGTACGACGGCCTGCCCGACGGCCTGCTCGCCAAAATCGACCTCGACGGCAAATCGTACGACTGGGGCGTCTGGGCCGACCTGCTCTACAGCGAGCCGGAAACCAAGATCCTCGCCAAGTACGACGACCAGTTCTTCGAGGGCGCCGCCGCCGTCATCCAACGGAAACTCGACGCCGGCGTCGTCACCTACTGCGGCGTGTTCGGCGAGGACGCGTTCACCAACGCCCTGGCGGAAAAACTCGCGACGCAGGCGAAGATTACGGTGACCGCGCTCCCGCCGCGCGTCCAGTTGCTCCGCCGCGGGCCCTATCGGCTGCTCCTCAATTACACGACGAACCAGGTCGAGGCGCCGGCGCCCGCGCGGACGAAGTTCCTGGTTGGGGCGCGGAAGGTCGAAGCCGCGGGCGTCGCCGTCTGGAAAGAATAGCACGTTCGTAGCAACCCCGTTCAGCCGCGACCCGCAGGGCAAGCGACAGCGCCGCCCGCAGGCGAGCGCGATGCGCCGGACCCGCCGGGCTGCTACCAACTTGTGCGGATGTGAATGTATTCATACCGGACCCCGCGGTGCACGCCGACTAGGAGCCCCATTTCAGTCCGGACGGAAGACGAGTATCGCTCGGCGCGAAAAATGCACGCCCCCACGTAACGCCCGATCGAATCCGCCGGAAAGTCGTCCGGCTCGATCGCGTCCCTAATCTGATCGACCTCTTCGCCCGTCAGAATCCACGCAGTGACGAGGAATTGGTCGTCACGCTGGCGTGCAACGATCTCCGCAATCGCTTCGGTCAGATCATCGTTCATCGCCCCATCGTCTCCACGCCCCCCTCCGTCCCGATCAGCGCCACCGTCGCCAGCCCGAGGAACAGCCCGCACTCCACCACCCCGGCGCGCGTCTCCAGCGTCGCCTCCAGCCCCCGCGGGTCCGCGATCCCGTCGGCGAAGAAGCAGTCGTAGATCACGTTCCCGTTGTCGGTGACGAACACCATGCCGCTCCCGCCGGCCATCCGCAGCTTCGGCTCGGCCCCGAGCGTGCGGAAGAACGCCGCGTGCGTCTCGTACCCGAACTGCGCCACCTCCACCGGCAGGGGGCTCTTGGTGCCCAGCTTCGTCACCCGCTTGCCCGCGTCGGCGATGATCACCAGCTTCTTCGAATTCTGCGCGACCACCTTCTCGCGCAGCAGCGCCCCGCCGAGGCCCTTGATCAGGTTCAACTCGGGCGAGACCTCATCGGCCCCGTCGACCGTCACGTCGACCACCGGGCACTCGGCGAGCGTCGTCAGCGGGATGCGCAGCTCGATCGCCCGCCGTTCCGACTGCTTGGACGTGGGCACGCCCTTGATGTTCGCCAGCGCGCCCGACGACAGGGCGGCGGCGAGCTCGGTCAGGAAAAAGTCCGCCGTCGAGCCCGTGCCGAGCCCAACGATCATGCCCGACCGAACGTGTCCGAGTGCCGCCTGGGCGGCGCGTTGCTTGGGGTTCATACGCGAAAGAGAGTAGGGGAAGCGGCCGGGGGATGGAAGGTCCACGGCGCGCCGCCGCGCGGCTCGTCGTTCACCCCGCACCGTTCCCGGCCGCACGGGTCAAGACCGACCCGCACTCGGGGCACTGGTCCGGTGTGGCGCGCGTGTCATATCCGCAGAACGGGCATGCGTGGGCCGCCCGCGCGGTCGGCCTGCGCCTCGTGTAAAGCAGGTCGACCACCGGCACCAGGAGGATCGTGGCCCAGAGGGCGACGCCCGCGGCGATCTCGCGAGGGTCGGTGGGACTCGGCGGCTCGCTCGGGCTCGATTCCGGCAGGAAGATCCGCCCGAGGCACGAGAGCGGAATCGCCGCGAGCAGGGTCACCCACAGGAATCGGAACGCGCGTCGCACCTCACGAGTATACCCGCGCCGCCCGCCTCACCACTCCGCCCGCACCCGCTCGATGAGCTCGACGTACCGCCGCGCGATCGCGTCCCACGCGAACGCCGCCGCCGTCGCGCTCGCGGCCTCCCGCTCGGCCGACAGGTCGCGGCCCGTGTAATCGGCGAGGGCGGCGCGGAGCGCGGGGACGTCGTCCACTTTCACCAGCCGCCCGTTCGAGCCGTCCTTGACGATCTCGGCGAACCCGCTCGCGCGCGACGCGATCACCGGCCGCCCGCACGCCATCGCCTCCAGCGCCACGTTCCCGAACGATTCCTCCAGTGACGGCGCCGCCATGAACCGGCAGTTCTGAAGCAGCCACCGCTTGTCGGCCCCCTCGACCAAGCCGGTGAACAGCACGCGCCCGCCCAGCGGCGCGGCCTGTTCCTTCAGCGCCGCCAACTCCCGCCCGTCGCCCGCCACGACGAGCTTCCAGTCGGATGTCGGCAACTCCGCGAGCGCGTCGATCAGCAAATGGAACCCCTTTCGTCTGATCGTCCGCCCCAGCGCCAGCACGAACGGCCCCGCGTACGCCGGGTCGCACGCGAAGCGCGATTCGCCACACGCCGCCGTCAACTCCGGGATGTTCACGCCGTTGGGGATGCGCACGGTCCGCCCGTCCGCCGACGAGACGCCGACGATGCCGCGGACGATTCGTTCCATCGCGTCGCTCGCGCACACGACGGCGGCCGAGTTCGCCAACGCCCACGTCAGTTTCGCCCACGCCGCGGGCTTCTTGCGGAACCGCGACACCTCGTAGATGTCCCCCCCGCGCGGGTAGACGATCGCCGGCCGACCGACCCGCCGCGCGTGTTGCACGACCGCGTACCCCGGCGGGAACGCGTGGTGCCCGACGTACGCATCGAACGGCCCGAGCTCCTTTTCGAGTTTGGCGATGTGCCGTCGAACCCACCACCCCGCCCACCGCGACGACTGCGGGCTGCGGTACCGCCGGACGGGGTACGGCACGTCCAGCCGGTTGTCCATCCGCCGCACCTTCTGCGCCAGCACCGCGCACTCGACTCCGCGCGCGCCCATCGCCCGCACGAGCTGGTCGATCGCCAGCTCGGCCCCGCCGATCCGCGGGAGGAAGGTGTCGGTAACGTGGAGGACGCGCATGGTTCTTTGCCTCGGCGGCCCGTTTTAACCGACCCGGGTGCGCCGGTAAAACGTGGGAATCTCCCCCCGTAACGCAAACCGACACTTATACTAGCGATCATGCCGCTCCTCGATCACTTTCGTCCGCCGCTCAAGCAGCGGCGCCATTGGCACGCGTTTCACAACGCGTGGGCGACGATGATCGCGCTCGACCTGAACGAGCGCCTGCCCGACCCGTATTTCGCCGAGGCGAGCGTCCAGTTTTCGATCGAGATTGACGTGGCGACGTGGGAGGGGCCAGGCGCTGCCGACGTCGGGAAAGTTAAAGGCGGAACCGTGACCGCCGCCCGCCCCGTCCCTGCTTGGGTCGCGCCCCGACCCTCGATCAGTCTCCCCTTCGATCGAGTCACCGATTCGGTCGAAGTCCTGGTCTTCGATACGACCGGCGGGCCCACGCTCGCCGCCGCCATCGAACTGGTCAGCCCGGCGAACAAGGACCGCGACAGCCACCGCGACGCGTTCACCGCCAAGTGCCTGAGCTATCTCCAGCACGGCGCCGGGCTGGCCATCGTCGACGTCGTCACGACGCGCGGCGCCAACCTCCACCACGAACTGCTCAAGCTCGTGGGTCGCGACGCGCGCGACGTCAGTCCCGCCGAACTGTACGCCACCGCGTATCACGTCGTCAGTCGGGATAGCGCCACGCAGCTCGACGTATGGGAGAACTCGCTCGCGGTCGGGCGGGCGCTTCCGACGCTTCCGCTCTGGATCCGTGGCGAGATGTGCCTCCCCGTCGACCTCGACGCGACGTACATGAAGGTCGTCGGCGGATACAAGCTCGCGGACGTCTGATTACCCCGGTCTCCATCGCCCCTTCATAGCCGCCGGCGGAAGCCGCCGGTCGCGTTCCGTCCCCAAGGTCGTTCGAAACGACGAGCGGCACGGTCCTGCGAGACCGTGCCGCTCGTTCGACCTTACGAAGCAATCCCTACCGCTTCGCCGGCGCCGGCCGGAAGTTCCCGATGCTCACGTCCTTCGCGTATTCCAGCTTGAACTGGTACCCGACTTCCTTCGCCCGCTCGCCCGTCATGCCCGGATCGATCGTCAGGTCCCACCGGAGCAAGTTCTCCGGTCGCTCGTCGCGGAGGTATTTCGGGTCGGTGCTCAGCTCGGGGCTCGTCTTCACCAGGCTCACGCCGACCGATTCGGCATCCGCCTTCGGCAGCCGGTCCCACAGTTGCAGCTTCGCCGGCGTGCTCTTGTAGCTCGACACGCGCAGGCGGTACTCGTACGTCAGCACCTGGTTCGCGCCCTGCACGCTCCGCGTCTTGTTCACCATCTGCCGCGTCACCTGCAACTGCGGGTCCACGCCGAACCCGGCCACGAACTGCTCGCCGATCGCGACCAGCGGGAGCTTCTGCCGGCCGACGAAGTCCTTGCCGACGTACATCGTCGCCTCGCCCGGCAGCAGCACGTACTCGCTCTTGTTCGTCAAATTCGCCAGCCGGTACACGTGCGACGTGACGACCGGCTGGGCCTTGTAGAAGTACTCCGGCGCCAGCTCGATCCGCGCGACCTCGATCAGCTGCTCGTCGTTCCGGCTCGGGACGGTCATCCGCGTCTTGAGGTGGTAGATGACGCTCGGCCCCTCGCGCCCGGCCGCCACGAGATGCGGGCTCATCGCTTTGTTGAAGTCCATCAGCGCCGGGTTGAGCAATTCTTCGGTCTGCTCGAGCGCCGCGGCCTCGTTGATCGCGGTGTTGCCCGTATAGAGGTCGCCGCGGTTGAGCTGCACCTGCCCCTCCTGGCGGAGTTGCTGCGAGCGGTCGAAGTTCTCCCGGCCCAGCGTCAGAGACTGCCCCGCGCCCTGCTGGGCGCCCTTGCCGCCCCGCCCGCCCACGGTGATGTCCAGCGCCAGCAATTCCGGCGGCGCCGCGTTCAACATCGGCTGGGCCGTAGACAGCGTGACCGTCGCGTTGGGCCAGTCCTCGCCCGACTGCTGCTCGATCGCCGCCAGGTACTCGAGCTGCACCGGCTCCTTGTCGCCGGCCGCCCGCAGCTTGTACTGCGGCCGCCACCCCGCCGCCGACACCAGGTAGTTCAGGTTCACCTTCCCCGCCGCGTTGTTCGCCTTGTCGACGACGATGATCGCGTCGCGCTCGGTCCGGTTCGTCCCCGCGGCCAGCTCGCCCATCTGCCGCTGCACGAACTGCTGCTGTTCCGAGTTCGCCTGCAGCTTCTGGTGCGCCTCCACCTTTGCCTTGGCCGATTCGTCCCGCGTCTGCATCGCGAACCGCGCCAGCGTGATCACCGAGTCGGCGTTCATCACGCCCTTCTCGGTCAAGCTGGTCATCGTCGCGCTCGTGAACCCCTCGAGCTTGGTCAGGAACAACTGGTTCTGGTCCAGCGTCTTCTCCTGCGACTGCAGCAGCTCGGCCTCTGCCTTCAGCTTCTTGAACTGCTCCTGCAGCGCCCGCACCTCGGCCCGCGTGTCTTCCTTGACGGCCCGCGTCCGGTACCGCGTCGACAGCACGCGGATCCCGTCCACCCCCTCGCTGTACAGCGAGCTGTCGATCGTCTGCGGCGGCAGCGGGCTCACGACGATTTCGACCAGCCCCTGGCCCGCCGGCACGTCGACCTCGCGCGTCACCAACGCGTTCCCCACGTACACGGTCACCGCCGTCACCTTGCTGGCGGCACTCACCGGCTCCTTCGCGGCCGCGGCAGGTTGAGCCCCCGCGGGCAGGCCGAAAAACAACGCGGCCACGGCAACGGCGGTCAGCGCGGACAAATTCCTCATCGCGGTCTCTCCGGTTCGGGGGCGAACGACACATCGGACGGCGAACGGCGCGTTCGAACGCACCGCCCGCGCACGTCCCCCCGTCCGTCGTCGCTCGCGGTCCTGAAAACCGGAGAGGGGGGATTTAACTTCGCTTTTCCACCGGCGTCGCCGCCGCCGCCCCGCTGCCCGCCGCCGCCGGGGCCACCGCCGCCGGCGCGTTGCCCGCGCCCGGTGCGATCGCCGGCACCATGGCCGCCGGCTTAACGCTCGCCACCCCGGTCAACACGTTCCGGGCCGTCAACTGCAGCAGCCGCGCGTCCGCCTCGGGCAACTCGAACAGCGACTTGCCCTTCACCGACCGCACCGCGTGCGGCATGTTCTCCGCGGGCCCGCCGAACAGCGCCGCGTACATCACGCACCCGTTCAAATACGACCCGGCCGGCGTCGGGTGGCTCTCGTCCGCCACGTGCAGGTTCATCGTCGGGCTCGCCCGGAGCACGGCCTCCCACGCCCGCCCCGCCGGCGCCACTGACGCGCCGAGCTCGCGAGCCAACGTCTCGTACGCCGCGCACAGCGCGAGCTGCGTTTCCGGCTTGCTCCGCCGCGCCCACGTCTCGTAGAACACCGTCCGCGCCCCGACCTTCACGATCTCCGCGTGGAACAGCCGCCCGTACTCCCGCATCTTCTCCGGCGCCGTCAGCGGCCGCAAACTGTGCTCCTGCAGCACGACCACGTCCCACCCACCCTTGCGGATCTGCGCCAGTGCCCGGCCGTCCTTCCAGTGGCCCTCGAGCGTCTGCCCGCCCTTGGTCACCTCGGTGAACTGCATCCGGTGCCCGTCCTTGGTCGCCATGCACTGCACGATCGACCCGAGCCCGCCGTTGTAGAACGTGTAGCTGTTTCCGATGAACAGCACGTTCAGCGGCCGCTGGGCCGTCGCCCGCGACGTGCCGGCCGTCACCGGCGGCGCCGGCGATTCCGACACCGTCGTAATGCACGATGTGCTGCCCAGCAGCACGACCGAGAGCAGCCCCCAAACGCCAAGGCCCTTGCTCGAAATGCGCATCAGTCCAACTCCACGCTACGCGGACACCACTCTAACCGACCCGACGCTCACCGCCTGTAACACCGCTGTAACTACCGCCCCCCGCGCGCCGGCGTTTGACACCCGCGCCGCCCGCCCACATATGCTGTTATCTCATGGCCATCGCTCATTTGTCCAATCCGATCCACCCGCTCCACCAATCTCGCAACGCCGAGTTTCAGTCGTACGGCGGGGCCGTCGAGATCGTCTCGACCTTCGGCGAGCCGCAGGCCGAGTACGCCGCGATCCGCAAGTCCGCGGCCCTGATGGACCTCCCGCAGCGCGGCGTCATCGAGCTCAGCGGTAACGACCGCCACGCCTTCCTCAGTAATCTCGTCACCAATCAGATCTGGGACAAGGCCTCGAAGCAGGGAATGCAGCCCGGGCAGGGGGTCTACGCCTTCTACCTCAACACCAAGGGCCGAATCGTCACCGACATGAACGTGCTCGAACTGGGCGACCGCCTGCTGATCGACGTAGATGCCCGAATCGCGGCCCCGTTTGAGACGTCGCTTACCAAGTACGTGTTCGCCGAGAAGGTCAAAATCCGAAACCTCACCGGAACGCTCCACCACCTCGCGATTCACGGTCCCGATGCGCACGCTGTCCTGAGTGATTTCGCTGTCGATCGTATCAAGCCGGGGCAGAGCGCAGGGGCTTTGTCCGAAACGCCGCCCCGGATCCCGCTCGACCAGCTCACCGACCTCTCTAACACCGCGCTCGACGACCTCACCATCTTCCGCGACGACGCCTGCGGCGTCCCCGGCTACCACCTCCTCGTCCCCACCGATCAGGTCGCCGCCGTATGGACGACCCTCCTCGACCGCTTCGCCAGCCCGCTCGAGCTCGGGAAGCGCCGCCTCCGCCCCGTCGGCTGGGCCGCCTTCAACGCCTGCCGCATCGAGGCCGGCCGGCCGCTCTTCGACATCGACTTCGGCAACTCCGCCGACCCCGAGCAGTCCACCCTCCCCGCGGAGACCGGCAAGCTCTTCGCCCGCGCCGTCAGCGTCACCAAGGGCTGCTACCTCGGCCAGGAGATCGTCGCCCGCATGCACGCCCGCGGCCAGGTCGCCAAACAACTCACCGGCCTCCGCGTCGACGGCGACGCCCTCCCCATCGCCGGCGCCCCCGTCCTCGAAGCCGCCGGCGACAACCAACTCGGCATGGTCACCAGCAGCACGATGTCGCCGCTCCTTTCCGATGCCCCGATCGCCATCGCGATGATCAAGAAGCCGGCGTTCGCGCCCGGCACCAAGGTGCGCGTGCCCGCCGAGGGCGCGTTCCGCGACGCGACTGTGGTGGAGTTGCCGTTCGTGTGACCTCCGGGCGATTGTCTCAGCCCCGGAGGGGCGACAGAAAGTAGCCCAGGGCGTAAGCCCTGGGTTTGCGAACGAGGCAATACAAATAGCCCCGGAGGGGCGAAAGAGGAACCTCGGATGGCATCGTTGCGCCGTCCGACGTGCCGATCTTTCGCCCCTCCGGGGCTTTCGCGCGGGCCTCGCCCTGGACCCCGGGGCTCACGCCCGGGACTACTATCTGCCGCCGCTCCGCGGCTGAATCCTCCTCCTCCACCGCACTGCGGGCCTTCTACAATTGACAATTGACCATGGACAATTGACAACGCGATTCATGTCCTCCTTCCGCGTTCCCCCCGGCAAGAAGTTCAAGCTCGCCGACATCGACCCCGGCGACACCGGCGACTTCAAGGACAAGCTCCACGCTCAGGCCCCGATCAAGAAGAACCTCGCCCAACTCGACGAGCTCCAGGAGGTCCTCTACGCCCAGGGCAAGCACGCCGTCCTCGTCGTCCTCCAGGCCCTCGACGCCGGCGGCAAGGACGGCGCGATCGACTACCTCTTCTCCGGCATCAACCCCCAGGGCTGCCAGGTCACCAGCTTCAAGCTCCCCACCTCCCACGAGCTCGCGCGCGACTACCTCTGGCGCTACCACATGGCCGTCCCCCCGCGCGGCATGATCGGCATCTTCAACCGCTCCCACTACGAGGCCGTCCTCGTCGAGCGAGTCAAAAACATCGTGCCCCCCGCCGTCTGGAAGAAGCGGTTCGACCAGATCAACCAGTGGGAACAGATGCTCGTCGACGAGGGCACGACGGTCCTGAAGTTCTACCTGCACATCTCCAAGGACGAGCAGCGCCGGCGGCTCCAGTCGCGCCTCGACGACCCGCACAAGAACTGGAAGTTCGAGCCCGGCGACCTCGACACCCGAAAGCAGTGGGACGACTACCAGGCCGCCTATCAGGACGTCCTCACCAAGTGCTCGACCGCCCACGCCCCCTGGCACGTCATCCCGGCCGACAAGAAGTGGTTCCGCAACTGGGCGATCAGCGAGATCCTCGTCGCCGAGCTCAAGAAGCTCGACCTCGAGTACCCCAAGCCGAAGGTCGACGTCAGCAAGTACAAGGTCGAGTGACCCGGCACGATCCGCGACGCACCCCTTGCAGTGCGCCCGTCCTCGCACGCGCGACGGTTAGCTGCAGGTCAACGACCTGCTGGACGCGCTCGCCCGCGCACGACGCTTCACGATTCGCGAGACGTTCACCCCGCAGATCAACCACCTCCCGATGCGCTCCCACGATATGATGCGTTTGTGAGCCCCCACGCTCCGACCCAACCCGTCGCCCCCCTCGCCTACGCCACCCCCGGCCCCGACGCCGCCCGCACCCTCACGCGCAAGCTCCGCGCCTCCCGCGCCCTCACCGCTGCCGCCCGCCTCCTCCTCATCCTCTTCGTCGGCGTCACCGTCGTCGCCGTCGCCCTCTCGGTCGTGGGCGTGCGCTGGCAATCCGGCCACGGCCTCCAACTCGTCGACCCGTTTCACGCCGGCCTCGTCATCCTCGCGTTCGTCGCCCTGCTGATCGCCGGAATCGCGCGCTGGCTCGCCGACCGCGCCGAGGGCAGCCCCGACCCCCGCATA
>Ga0196963_10002039_pt1 | contig 12590 bp, 8 predicted proteins | sample S1_5metaG_FD_148600 | JGI IMG/M metagenome (GOLD analysis project Ga0196963, IMG submission 148600) | Soil microbial communities from Anza Borrego desert, Southern California, United States - S1_5 | ecosystem: Environmental > Terrestrial > Soil > Desert | place: USA: California | collected... | reverse complement strand
CCGACGAACGCGCACGCTCTGCGCAACGCTGGGGTCGCACTACACGGTCATTGCCGCCAGATTGGTGGACGCTCAGCATCATCCAGCCCCGCGCCGACCGTGCTCCGCGTCACCCGTATCGGCGGCCGGTCGCGGGGCGCGATCGCGATCGAATCAACGCTGGCGCGGGTCGCCGACCGGGCGCTGGTGGCGCAACGCCTCGCTGCCTTCGTTGTCGCGGGTGCGGCGATCGCTATCGGTCGGCGCCATGGCCCGGTTCTGCCCCTGCTGGACCATGCCGTCGCGGGCATCATTCTGCTGCGCCTGCGAGTTCTTGTTGACGCGCGGGTCACGGCGGCGGGCGTCGCCTTTCTCGCCCTGCGCCGGCTGCTCCGGCTTGCCCTTCTGCACGGGCGTGGCCTCGCCGCTGCGACGGATCTTGCTGCCGGGCTTGGCGGCCTTGCTGTCGTAATCGCGCTGACGGTCCATCGTGTCGATCTCCTTGCTGCGGCGCAGGGCCGCTGCGGCTATCAAGGCAGAACGCGGCTGAATGCTCGCGCTGCATCAGCGCCCGGCGAGGAATTACCCCAACGGCAGGTCGATCAGCCCCTTGCGCGCGGCGAAGCGAACGATATCGGCGCTGTTGCGCGCGCCGAGCTTGCGCAGCACGTGGATGCGATGGTTTTCCGCCGTCTTCACGCCGATCTGCAGGCGCTTGGCGATTTCCTTGGTGGTCTTGCCTTCGACGATCAGATGGAACACCTCGCGCTCGCGCAGGGTGAGGTTGCCGTAGGGATCGTCGACCGCGCGCTCGGGCTGGTAGACCTGCGCCGCCAGCACGCGCGCCGCGTACGGGCCGAAATGGCCGCGCCCGGCGGCCAGGTGCTTGACCGCCTGGATCAGCTCGCTGGCCGGGCTGTCCTTGACGAGATAGCCGGCGGCGCCAGCGCGCACGACCTGCAGCACATAATCCTCGGCCTCGTGCATCGTCAGCACCAGACAGCGCGTGCCCGGCGCCTCCTGACGCAGCCGCCGCACGACTTCGATGCCGGACAGCCCGGGCATCGAGATATCGATCAGCGCCACCTGCGGGCGCAGCGCCAGCACCCGCTCGATCGTCTCCGGCCCGTCGCCGGCCTCGCCGACGACCTGGCAGACGCCGCTGGCATTGAGCACGCTGACCAGGCTGTCGCGCAGCAGGGTGTGGTCGTCGGCGATGAGGACGCTGATCGGTTTCATGGGACCACGGGCGGAACGGTGCGACCGAGTCTACTGGAGCCGGCAACTACGCAACTGTTCGGCGGCGATTGCCGCGCCGGAACAACCCCATTGCGACGTCATGCTGCCGGTCGAACAAGCGCCGTCCTACGGCAGCACCGCTCGGCGCATCGTGAACCGCCACAGACGCCAACCAACCGCGCTCATGGCTCGCTGGCGACCGGCAGCGCGATCTGCAGGCGGCAGCCGCCGAGCGGCGAGCGGCCGAGCTGCATGTCGCCGCCGTACAGGCGCAGGCGCTCGCGCATGCCGCCGAGGCCGGAGCCGTCGGCGCTCGCCTTGTCGAGGCCGCAACCGTCGTCGTCGAGGGTCAGGCGCAGCCAGCCGCCGGCGCAGGCGATGCGCAGCACGACCCGCTTGGCGCCGGCGTGGCGGACGACATTGGTCAGGCCTTCCTGCACGACGCGGAACACGACGGTCTGGCGCTCGTCGTCCAGCGCAGGCAGTTCGGCATCCTCGAACTCGCAGTGCAGGCCGGCGTGTTCACTGGCGCCATGCAGCAGCCAGCGCAGCGCGGCGGCCAGGCCGAGGTCGTCGAGGATCTGCGGGCGCAGCAGGCGGGCGATGCGGCGCGTGTCTTCCAGCGTGCGGGCGCAGGTGGCGAGAGCCTGCTGCACGTGGCGGCGCGGCGCGGCGGCGGCCTCATCGAGGGTATCGAGCGCGAGGCCGAGCTGGTGCTTGAGCGCGGTGAGGCTGGCGCCGAGGTCGTCGTGCAGTTCGCGGGCGAGGCGCCGGCGCTCGTCCTCCTGCAAACGGTGCACAGCGCGCGCGAGATGGATGAATTCGCCGCGATTGGCTTCCAGACGCGCGAGCAGGGCCTCGTAGTCCTGGCGCAAGCGCTGCAGGGTCACGGCGAGTTCGGCGGTTTCGGTCATCGTGTCTCATCCTGCGCGGCGTGGCGCCGCAACGCATCGCGCCAAGCCGCGGGCGTGGCCTGCAGCAGCTTCTCCAGACTGCGCTCGGCGTGCTCGGCGGCCGTCTGCGCCGCCGCATCTTCGCCAGCGGCACGCAGCGCGCGGGCGCCGAGCCGATGCAGCCGCCAAGCACGCAGGTGCGACTCGGTATCGGGCAACACGGCGACCGCCCTGCGATACAGCGCGACTGCGGATTCATTCCCTACCTTTCGTTCGGATAGCGCCGCCTCGGCCCATTGCAGCCAGAGCACGCGATGACCGAGCTGCTGCAATGCTTCGCCGAGCGCAGCGCTGCCGCCATCGCGCGCGAGCGCGATCTGCGATGCCAACGCACGCACACCGGCCGCGTCGGCCAACTGCGTGGCGCGCTGCAACGCGGCCGCCATCGCGGTGCTGTCGCCGGCACGGCGCAGCAATTCGGCCTCGAGCAGGGCCGCCTGCGCCTGCTGTTCGCCGGAGGCGGCGGTCAGGTCGGTCTGCAGCGTGGCGAGCCGCGCTCGCGCTTCGCCGTCGGCGCCGATCGCCAGCAGCGCGCTGATTTCGAGCCAGGCGATATCGATCAGCCCACGGCGATCCTCGCGCGCGGCAAAGTCCTCGCGTGCCGCCTGCCAATGGCGCTGCGCGGCCGCCAGCTCACCCCGCCACAGCGCCAGCTCGGCCAGGTAGCGCTGGCTGACAGCACGTTCCTCCGCCAACTGCTGCGCCTCGGCCAGTGCGAGGGACTGGTTCAGGCGCCCCTCGGCGTCATGCCAGCGGCCGCGCACCAGATCGAGCATGCCGAGGTTCTGCGCGGTGCGCACCGCGCCGTTGTGGTCGTCGAGCGCGGCGAACGCGCTCTGCGCGCGCTCCCAGAACGCCTGCGCGCCGTCGTAGTCACCGAGCTGGAATTCGGCGAAACCGATGTTGTTGAGGCTCTCGGCGACGGCACGGCGATCGCCGAGCGCCTCACGCGCGCGCAGCGCCTGGCGGTAGGCGGCGAGTGCGCCGGCGTAATCGCCACGCTCCTCGGCGATCAGGCCGAGTTCGTTGTCGATCGCCGCCAGCCCCTCGCCATCGGCAAGCTCGGCGAACAATTCACGCGCCTCGCCGAGTATCTGCTCGGCCTCCGCGGCGCGCCCCTGCACCATCGCCAACTGCGCGAGGTTGCGCAGGCTGTTGGCGATACCACGGCGGTGGCCGATGTCGCGGCGTAGTTCCAGTGCGCGGCGATATTGCTCGTCGGCATCACGTACCTGGCCGAGCCGCGCGTAAGCGATGCCCAGCGCATTCACCGCCTCGGCCTCGGCGAAGCGGTTGCGCGCGCGCTTGGCGAGCAGGACGGCGCGCACCAGGTATTCGTCGACCGCGGCCTGCAGCGGACCGCGCAGCACGGCGAACTTGCCGCGCAGGAACCAGGCACGCGAATCGAGCGGATCGGCGGCGAGCAACTCGACCAGCAGCGCGTCGGCGGCATCGAATTCGCCGCGATCACCTAACACCTCGGCCAAGCGCAGCGTCGCCAGCGCGTCGCCGGGCGCGATCGCCAGCCGGGCGCGCAGGCGCCGTTCGGCGGCGTCGAGGCGACCGGCGAGCAGCTCATCGAGCAGGGCGAACGCATCGCTCAGCAGGGGCCGCGACAACCGCTGGCCGGCGGCGACCGCGGCGGCACCGGTCGCAGCATCGCCGGCGAGCAGGCAGGTCTCGGCCAGCGTCAGCCAGCCCAGGGCATAGTCGGGCTCGGCCTGCAGCAGGGCCTGCAAGCGTGCCTTCGCCGCATCCAGCCGGCCGCCCTGGCGCAGGATCAGCGCTTCGCCCAAGGCCGCCAGGGTCGCGTCCTCGCGCGGCAGCAGGTCGTCCAACGCCGGCATCTGCTGCCCCAACCCGTCAGCCAGTAGAGGGCGCAACGCCGTTAACGCGAGCGTCGGCGCGGCCAGCGCCGGCGTGCGTCCGAGCTCGCGCGGCGCGCCGCCCGCTGCAGACAACTGCGCGCTGACGACATGGCCGTCGGGCTGCGTATGCAGCGCGAGCTGGAGCCATTGCCGCGCCGGTAGTTCTTGACGCAGCGCGGCCGCATCGACGCCGCTGCGCTGCTGCGCCTGCGCGGTACGCAGCCCGTCGGCGATCGCCGCGTCGGCACCGAGCGCCTGGCGCAACGTCTCGGCCAGCGCCGCCGCCACCTGTGCATTGGCCCCTTCGCCGGCCGTGGCCCAGACGACCAGCCGTTGCGGCGGCGGCGGCGCCGACGTTTGGGCCGGCCACCATTGCCAGCCGAGCAGGCCCATCAGCAATACGGCGAGGCTGGCCAGCCCCGGGCGCAACCACGCCCGCCAATCGCGCGCGACGTGGCGCTGTTCCAGCGCCGTGAGCACGTCCTGCGCCCGCTGAAAGCGGTAGCGGGGATTGGCACTGAGCAGGCGTGCGACCAGCCGCTCGACCCAAACCGGCAGCTCCGGGCGGATCCGCCGCAGCGGCACGAAGCGACCGCCGATCCGTTGCGCGAGCATCTCCGCGGGCGTCGCGCCGGGGAACGGCAATTGGCCGGCCAGCATCTCGTAAAGCAGCACGCCGAGCGCGTACAGGTCGCTGCGCGCATCCACCCGTTCGCCGCGCGCCTGCTCCGGGGACAGGTAGTCGGGCGTGCCGACGACGGCGCCGGTATGCGTGAATCCCGTGCTGCCCAGCGAACGCGCGACACCGAAGTCGCTGATCCGCGCCCGCCCCTCGCGATCGATCAACACGTTGGCCGGCTTCAGATCGCGATGCACGACCTGCTGCGCATGCGCGGCGGCGAGCCCCTGCGCCAGCTGCGCCGCGATGACCAGCGCACGCTCGGGCGGCAGACGGATCTCGCGCTCGAGCAGATGGTCGAGGCCTTCGCCGTCGACATAGTCCATCGTGATGAACCAGTGCGCGCCGTCGCAGGCGATATCGTGGATGCGCAGCACGTGGGGACTGGAGACCTGGCGCGCCAGCAGCAGCTCCTGGCGGAAGCGCTGGAAGGCCTCGGGCCGCGCCGAGAGCTCCGGACGCAGCAGCTTGACTGCGACATCGATGCCGAGCGCGAGGTCGTGCGCGCGATAGACCATGCCCATGCCGCCGACGCCGAGCAGTGCATCGATGCGGTAACGCTGCGCCAACACGGTCCCCACCGCGAGTTCGGCCACGCTCGCCGTGGCCGTCACGGTGACCGACGGGCCCGGCGTCACGCGGCGAGCGCCGGTCCGCCCTGCACCGGCAGACGCTGCAGTGCGTCGAGACCGCGCCGTGTGGCCAGCCACAGCGCGGCGCGCTCGGCGAACGCGCGCAGGATGCGCAGATCGAAATCGCTGATCGGCTCGCCGGCACGCACACGGTCGGCATAGATCAGCGCGAGTACGCTCTCGCCCTGCAGCAGCGGCAACGCCAGCAGCGCATGAATCTGGCCGTCCAACACCGACGCGCGCGACGCGAGTTCGGCGTCGCCGCGGGTGTCGTTGACGACGACCGGCGCACGCTGCGCCAACGCGCGCTGCAATGCGGTTCGGCTGCCGGCGAAGCCTGCCTGCTGCCAGCGCGCAAGCGACAGGCCGGCCTGCGTCACCGGCTGCCAACCTTCGGCATCGGGCAGCAGCACGCAACCGCGCTCGCATTCGGCCAGGCTCAGCACCGCGCGCAGGGTGTCGTCGAGCAGCGCGCCGGCCCCTTCGTGCTGGCCGAGGCGCTCGGCCCAGCCGGTGGATAGGGCTTCCTTGTCGCGCCGCTTCTGCTGCGCCGCCGCGAACGCGGCAGCCGACGTGCGCACGAACTCGCAGTGCACATCGCCGAAGCGCAGCCAATGCTGTGGCCCCAGCGGCGCATGCGTCCGGCGGAAGCCGTCGACGAAGACACCGTTCTTGCTGCCCGCGTCGCGCAACTGCCAGCAGCTGCCGTCGAAGCGCAGCCGCGCATGGCGGCGCGACACCGACGGGTGAGGCAGGCAACAGCCGGCCGCGCTGTCGCGGCCGATCAGGATGTCGTCAGCCTCATCGAGCCAGCAGGTGACCGCGGCGGCATCGGGCAGATAGGCGGTGAGGCGGGCGGGCATGGGCGCTCAGTTGCAGACGCTGGCGTCTTCAGAGAGTGCAAATACACCGCAATTGGGCCGAGTTCCAGTAGCCAGTTCCAGCAGCGAGAAAATTGATGGCCTCGCCGACGCCTGCTCGTCTGGAATTGGCAACTGGAACTGCGTCAGCCGCACTGCCTCAATCGCCGTAGTCGCGCAGGTAACCGATGCTGAATTTCAAGCTGGCGGCGCCGGCGAGCAGATCACCGGCGACGTTGCCGCCGCGCTGGGTTGTGCTCCAGCGGTTGCGAATAGCACCGCCAGCGTCCTGTGATACCAGGGCGCGGAACTCGTCGAGCGCAGCGATCGCCGCCGCGTACTGGCCCACCGAAACCGCGGCCTGTGCCGCGGCCAGACGCTCGCTCAGCGCGCCGCGCTGCGCAGTCGGCACCGCCCCGAGCCGCGCGTTCAGCGCGGAGAACTTCTCGGCGACCACGCTGCTGGTCGGGCGCAGGTCGAGCAGGACCAGAAATTCCGAGAAGCCGCCAATCGTGCCACGCGTGCGCACGCTGCCGGGCGCCACTTCGTCGGTGATGTCGACGAACGTGCCGCCGAGCGGCGCCTTGAACAGCCGCAGTTGCGAACCGGCGGTATACGGCAGCGCATGCGTATGCACTTCCACGCGCACCGTGTTGTTGAACGCGAGACCGCCAAGCAGCGGCGGCTCCACGGTGATCAGCAACGGCAGCGCGGCGGGAATCGAGGTGAGGCTGGCGCTGGGTAGGCGCAGCAGCAACAGCGGATCGGTCAGCGACACGAGCTGCGCCTTGATGCCGAGCTTGTCCGCGGAGAGCGCATCGACGGCGTCGAAGGTCAGGATCAGCTCGGCCTGGACGCCCCCGATATCGACATCGGCAGTCGCGGTGTTGCCCGCCACCTGCACCTGCACGGCGGCCTGCACGGGGGCGAGGACCAAGGCGAGGACCAGCATCCATCCAGCCCGAAAGGCAGCGAAAGACTTCACGGGGGACCTCCAGATCAGATTGATGGACCGGCGAGCGACCGGTTCATCGGAAATTCATGGGCGCCGCAAGTTACCGGCCGGCGGACTCTACCGACGCGACGCACGTCACGAAATGGGGGATTCCCCCTAAGCGAATCGTGGGTTTGGCCGAATCCCGCCGGTTTGACCCAGGGCCCAAGCTGCCGGTCCCGCGTGGGCCCGTTCGTGGCCCGCCTTCACAATTCAGCAGAGGCTCAGCATGAGTGTACGGCAACACACATTGGTATTAGGCCGCCTTGCGGTGGCTATTGCGGTCGCGAGCGCCAGCAGCGCGGCGCTGGCCGACGCGCAGATCGGCGCCAGTCTGGCCGAGCGCCTGACCCAGGCGCTGCCGACCGAGGAGTTGCAGGTCGTCGTCAGCTATACCCATTCTGGCGCACCGCGCCCGGATCAGCTGCAGGCGCTGCAGGCACTGGGCATCGAGCGCGGCCTGACGATGCGCGAGCTGCCGATCGTCGGCGCGCTGGCGACGAAGGCGGAGATCGCCGCGCTGGCCAAGCGTGACGACGTCGCGTCGATCTACCTCAATGAGCCGGTGCGGCTGTTCAACTACGAGGCCCGCCAGCTGACCGGCTCGGTGCGCCTGGACGAGCGCCCGGAAGAGCTGTTCCGCGCGCTGCCGTACAGCGGTCGCGGCGTGACCGTGATGGTCAATGACTCGGGCGTCGATGCGACCCACCCGGACCTCAAGCTCGGCACCCACGTCGTGCAGAACGTGCAATCGGTCGCCAACCTCAATTCCTACGAGGCGATGCTGCCGATCACCTGGCTGGAGAACCAGCCGAATACCGATCTCGGCTCCGGCCACGGCACGCATTGCGCCGGCACGATCGGCGGCACGGGCGCCGGTTCCAATGTGCGCTTCCGCGGTGTCGCGCCGGGCGCGGACCTGGTCGGCTACGGCTCCGGCGGCGTCGTGTTCATCCTCGACGCGATCGGCGGCTTCGATTACGCGCTGGCGAATCAGTTCCGCTTCCGCAACCCGATCCGAGTGATCAGCAATTCCTGGGGCAGCTCGGGCAAGTTCGAGCCGCTGAACCCGGTCAATATCGCCAGCTACGAGACGTACAAGCGCGGCATCGTCAGCGTGTTCGCCGCCGGCAACGACGGTCCGGGCGAGGACACGCACAATCCGTACGCGCAGGCACCGTGGGTGATTTCGGTCGGCGCCGGCGAGAAGGATGCGGTGCTCACCGACTTCTCCTCGCGCGGCAAGCGTGGTGAGACCGGCAGCTTCAAGATGCCGGACGGCAGTTCGTGGACCTATATCAACGAGCCATCGATCGTCGCGCCGGGCGTCGACATCATCTCGGCCCGCGCCTCGACCGGCGCACTGCCGCTGACCGCGACCCCGCAGGACGCGGAAGTCCTGACGCCGGGCCAGCTGCCGTACTACACGCATATGAGCGGCACCTCGATGGCGACGCCGCACGTCGCCGGCATCGTCGCGCTGATGCTGGAAGCCAATCCGAACCTGCGTCCGCTCGAGGTGAAGGACCTGCTGCAGCGCACCGCGACCAACATCGGCGGCCGCCTGTCCTGGGAAGCGGGCGCCGGCCATGTCAACGCGCATGCCGCCGTCGCCGCCGCCGCCGGGCTGCGCAACGACTTCGGTGCCACGGTCAACGCGCGCAGCAGCTTCAACGCCAACGCGCTGTTGGCACCGGGCAGCAGCCAGCCGTTCTCGATCACCTACCTGCCGGTGGGCGAAACCGAGACCAAGAAGTTCCACGTCGGTCCGGGTGTGGCCTGGGTGGCTGCGCGCGCCGAGGTGGAGGCGAACACCGTCGCGATCGTGCTGACCGATCCGGATGGCAACCGCTACGGCTCGTCGATCGCCCTGCCGCTGCTCGGCAGCACGGTCGTCGCCGGCGGTCCTGGCAAGGAAGGCGAATGGACGCTGTCGGTGCGTGGCATCGGTTCGATCAGCGGCGTCGCGCTCGACCCGCTGCGCCTGACCAATGGTTATGCCCTGCCTGGCCCGATCGAGGGTGAGATCAGCTTCCTCAACAGCGCCGGCTACACCGGCCTGGATGACGTGAGCAACCACGCGGCACGCGGCGCGATCGAATTCGCCGTCAGCCACCGGCTGGTCGATGGCTACTCGGACAAGAAGTTCCGCCCTGACCAGGCGCTCAAGCGCGCCGAGCTGGCCCAGTACCTGATGATGGGTGCGAGCATCCGCCAGTCGCTGCCGCTGGATGGCCGCCCGCGCGTCAGCGATGTCGCGACGACGAACGCCCTCTATCCGCACATCGAGTCGGTGATCAGCCCGGCTGCGCCGCTGCGCGACCTGAGCCAGCGCCACGATGGCGTGATGAAGCTGAGCAACGGCGCGTTCCGCCCGAGCCATGCGGTCACCCGCTTCGAGCTGGCCTACGCGCTGGTGCAAAGCCTCGGCCTGCAGGACGCCGCCCGCGCGCATACCGGCCCGGTCACGGTGCTGTACCGCGATCAGCGCATCACGCTCAGCGACGACGCGCTGATTCCGGCCGAGTTCCGCGGCTATGTGCAGCTGGCGCTGGACGCGGGGATCATCAATCCGCGCTACACGCTGACCCAGGGCCCGTTCGACCTGCAGCCGACCATCCACGCCTGGTTCGATGGCGGCAATTCGGTGACGCGTGCCGCGTATGCGGTCGCGGCGGGACGCTACCTGGAGCAGTACCTCGCGGCGACGGATTGATTCCAGAGGCGTCGGCACGATCGTGCCGACGCCAACCGCGAATGGAGTTACGGAAAGGGCCGGCGCAATGCCGGCCCTTTTCGTTTTACCAGACCACCTCGGCCATCGAGCAATTCAGCCCGGAGCCGATGCCCATCAGGGCGACGCGCTTGCCCTTCTGCAGCCGGCCGGTCTCGGCCAGCTTGGACAGCGCGACCGGCACCGAGGCCGGACCGATGTTGCCGTGCTCCGGGAACACGGTGAGTACCTTCTTTGGATCGATGCCGAGCAACTCGACGATCGCTGCGGTATGCACGCGGCTGATCTGGTGAATCACGAACTCGTCGATTTCGGAGGCGACCCAGCCCAGTGCCGCGCGCGCCGCCTGGAACGTCTTCGCGGCCAGCTTCAGGCCCTCGACCAGCAGCGTGCGGGTGTCGGTGACCATGCGGTCCATGTTGCCGCGGCACAGATGGCTGAACTCCGTGGCGGCGCGGGTCACGCTGCCGAGGAACCGATGCCCATTCGGCAGCAGCTCCGCACGACCAAGCACCATTGCCGCGGCGCCGGAACCGAGGGTCAACGAGGCGAACTCGTTGCGGAACTGGTCCGGGCCCACGTCCGGCTGGGTCAGCCGCGCGATCGTGCGCTCGGTGATCTCGTTGCTGGCCTCGCCGTCGACGATCAGCGCGTAATCGATGTCGCCACGCTCGATCATCCGCGCCGCGATATCCATGCCGTTGAGAAAGGCGAGGCAGGCATTGCCGACGTCGAAGTTCTGGCAGGTGTCGGCAAGACCGAGATTGCCGTGGATGATCGACGCGGTCGACGGCTCGAGGTAGTCGCGACAGACCGAGGTATTGATCAGGATGCCGATGTTCTCGCGCTGCACGCCGGATGCGGCCAGCGCCTTCTGTGCCGCCATCGTCGCCGCGTCGGACGGCTGCACCGGACCGTCCCAGATGCGCCGCTCGCGGATGCCGGCGACGTCCTCCAGCAGGTTGTCGCGGATGCCGAGCCGATCGAGCGTCGGCTGCAGGCGCTGCATGATCTCCGCGGAACTCAAGCGGACCGGGGCGTCGACGTGGGCGACACTGGCGATGGCGACGTGTTTGAACAGCATGGAAGCGGCTTCGCGTAAAGAAAACGCCGGGACGGTAACCCGATTGGGGGCCATCGGCAACTTTTGTTGACGTAGTCCCGAGGCGGTTCAGCCGGCTCGCGCTAGGCTCAACTCATGAACTCTCTCAGACTCTTGCTGGGCTTGCTGCTACTGGCGATGCTGAGCGTCGCCGCCGCACAGAACCGTATCGAGGGCACGTTGCCCGACCGCGCCGGGGTGTTCCGCATCGACGTGCCGGCGAACTGGCGGGCCGGCGGGCGGCTGATCATCTACAACCACGGCTTCTCGATGCAGGATCCGGATCCGAGCAAGCCGCCGAATACGGCGCCGGATTCGACGATCCGCCAGTTCCTGCTCGACCGCGGCTATGCGCTGGCCGCCGGCAGCTACACCAGCCGCGGCTGGGCGGTGTTCGATCTCGGCCGCAGCCAGCGCGTGTTGCTCGATACGTTCCGCGAGCGCGTCGGCCAGCCAGGCGAGCTGATCCTGTTCGGCGGCTCGCTCGGGGGCCTGGTCAGCGCGCTGACCGCCGAATCGTTCGCCGCGCAGGGCATCGACGTCGCGGCCGTGTATTCGCTATGCGCGCCGCTGGGCGGGTCGCGGACCTGGGACCAGGCCGTGGACACCCGCCTGCTGTTCGATGCCGTGTGTCCGGAATCGCCCTTGCCGGCCGGCAGCACTGCACTGCCCTGGGTGCTGGACTACGCCGACATTCCCAGCAATTTCGACAGCATCGACAGCCTCGGCGACCTGCGCGACCCGGAGCTGCTGCTGCGCACCGCCAGCGCGGCCAACCGCGTGCGCCAGTGCACCGGCCTGTTCCAGCCGGCGATGCTCGATACGAACACGCAGCTGCAGCGCCGCGCACAGCTGAAGTCACTGTTAGGGCTGACACGGGACGACTCGCTGAAGCTTTCCCTCGCCTACGCGATCTCGCCGCTGGCCGATCTGATTCAGGCGCCGGAGAAGCTGGCCGGGCGCAACCCGTTCGACAACCGCGGCGTCGATTACGGTGACGCGACGATCAACAACCGCGTGCTGCGGATCGCCGCCGATCCGCTCGCCGCGGTGAAATTGCGCGCATTGTCCGATCCCACCGGCGCGATCGGCCGCGCCAGGATACTCGCGCTGCACGGCAGCAGCGACGAACTGGTGTTCCCCGCGCACCTGTCCGCTGCCCGCGTACTGGCCCCGGCATCGCTGGCGACGGCGATGGTCCGCGACGACAAAGTCGCGCATTGCGGCTTTTCCCACGCCGAGCTGCTGGCCGGCTTCGATGCGCTGCGCGACTGGATCGATCGCGGCACGAAGCCGGATGCGACCAGCCTGCAGCAACGCTGCCAGGCCCTCGGAGGCAGCCAGCGCTGCGCATTCGATGCCAGCCTGACGCCGGCCCCGCTCGATCAGCAGATCAAACCACGGCAGAAGACCACGCAGCCGGTATTCAGCGGCCATAGCGGCGCCTGGTATGACCCGGCGTTCGCCGGCGAAGGCGTGTTCATCGAGGTGCTGGCCGATCAGCGCACGGCGGTCGTCGCCTGGTACACCTATCCCGGCGGCAGCGCCAG
>Ga0196963_10002037_pt1 | contig 12601 bp, 12 predicted proteins | sample S1_5metaG_FD_148600 | JGI IMG/M metagenome (GOLD analysis project Ga0196963, IMG submission 148600) | Soil microbial communities from Anza Borrego desert, Southern California, United States - S1_5 | ecosystem: Environmental > Terrestrial > Soil > Desert | place: USA: California | collected... | reverse complement strand
CTCGAAGCTCGAAGCTCGAAGCTCGAAGCTCGAAGCTCGAAGCTCGAAGCTCGAAGCTCGAAGCTCGAAGCTCGAAGCTCGAAGCTCGAAGCTCGAAGCTCGAAGCTCGAAGCTCGAAGCTCGAAGCCCGCTCAGCCCGCCGTCGGCGCCGGCGTCTTGTCCTTGAATCGGCACAGCGCGCGGATCGGGCAGACCGGGCACTTCGGCGTGCGCGCGACGCAGGTGTAGCGGCCGTGCAGGATCAGGTAGTGGTGCGCGTTCATCAGGTGCCGCTGCGGCACCCGCGCGAGCAGGCACTGCTCGGTCTGCTCCGGCGTCTTCGCGTTCGCGACGCCCGTGCGGTTGGCGACGCGGTGGATGTGGGTGTCGACGGCGACGGTCGGGTGGCCGAAGGCGATGTTGAGCACCACATTGGCGGTCTTGCGGCCGACGCCGGGCAGGGCCTCGAGGCTGTCGCGATCATCGGGGACGCGCCCGCCATGGCGTTCGATCAGCTGGCGCGACAGCTCGACGACGTTCGCCGACTTCATGTTGTACAGGCCGACCTTGCGGATGTGCGGCTTCACGCCCTCGACGCCCAGCGCGACCATCGCCTGCGGCGTCGGCGCCGCCGCGAACAGCCCGGTGGTGGCGGCGTTGACCGAGCGGTCGGTGGTGTGCGCCGAGAGCACCACCGCGACCAGCAGCTCGAAGTCGTTGCGGAAGACCAGCTCGCAACGCGGGACGATGCGCGCCGCGAGGATGTCGAACAGCTGCTCCACGGCGCTGTCGGGAAGCTTGCCCGCGAACGGCGCGCGCTTCACGGCGTCGGGCGCGGCTGGGCGCGCCGCGAGCCGAGCCAGCACAGCGCCAGCCAGCTGGCGAACAGGCACAGCGCGAAGGACCAGGCGACCAGGCCGATGAGCACGCGCGGCGTCTCGTCCGGCCGCTCCCCCGACGGCGCGGTGCCGACGAAGATCGCCGCGCCCACCGCCGCCATGGCCCAGCCGCATCCGAGCAGCGCGACCCAGCCGGGGCAGCGCCGGCCGACCCGCCGCGCGTAGAGCGGGCTCAGGATCAGCCAGAAGTTGGCGACGCCGAACAGCGGGAACGCCCACGGATGCATGACGGTCAGGCAGAAGCAGGCGAAGCCCGACAGGACCACGTCGGTCTCCGGGCGGGCGAACGCGGGCAGCCACAGGCTGGTCAGCCAGCAGGCCCAGGCGGCGACGAGGAGCAGGTGCGCGAGCCACATGGCGGCGGATTAACGGTACGACGCGCGCCGCGCCAAGAGCCTGGACGGCCGATCAGTTGCCGTGCAGGGGGCGCCAGCGGTCGCCGGACAGGTGGCAGCCGCCGGCCTCGAGGATGAAGAGCTGGGCGCAGCGCGTGCACTGCAGGACGTGCTTGCGCGCGCCGGCCGGGCGGTCGGTCTCCGGACGCGGCCCTTCCACCACCTCGAGCTCATCCTCGGCGATCGCCGCCTGCACGCGCTCGACCTGCGCCCGCCACGCCACCGGCGTCGCCACCGCGACCGCGACGTGCCAGGGATCGCAGGTCGCGCACATCGCTAGGGCCGGCGCTCGAGCCGCACCGCGATCGAGCGCGCGTGGCCTTCGAGGCCTTCCGCCCGCGCCATGGTCAGGCCGGCGTCGGCGAGTGCGCGGAAGCCGGCCTCGTCGAGATTGATGATCGACGAGCGGCGCAGGAAGGTGTCGGCGCCGATGCCCGACCACATGCGCGCGGTGCCGCCGGTCGGCAGGGTGTGGCTGGGGCCGGCGAGGTAGTCGCCGATCGGCTCCGGGCTCCACTCGCCGACGAAGATCGCGCCGGCGTTGACGATCCCCGCGACCGCCGCCTTCGGCTCGCGCACCAGCAGTTCGAGGTGTTCCGGCGCGATGCGGTTCGACAGCGCCAGCGCCTGGTCGAGCGTGCGGCAGCGCACCAGCCGGCCGTGGCGCGTCAGGCTCTCGTGCGCGACCGCGCGGCGTTCGGCCGGCAGCGCCGCGACCTGCGCCGCGACCTCGCGCTGGATCGCCGCGGCGCCGGCGTCGCCGCCGATGAACAGGCACACCGCCATCGCCAGGACGTCGTGCTCGGCCTGCGACAGCAGGTCGGCGGCGACGAAGCGCGGATCGGCCCCATCGTCGCAGATCACCAGCACCTCGCTCGGCCCGGCGAGCATGTCGAGGTCGACGCGGCCGTAGGCGGCGCGCTTGGCCAGCGTGACGAACAAGTTTCCCGGACCGACGATCTTGTCGACCGCGCGGAGGGTCGGCGTGCCGCAGGCGAGCGCGGCGATCGCCGGGATGCCGCCGACGCGGTAGACCTCGTGGACGCCGGCGAGCTTGGCCGCGGCCAGCAGCTCGGGCGCGATCGAGCCGTCCTCGCGCGGCGGCGTCACCGCGACCAGCTCCTTCACGCCGGCGACCTTGGCCGGCAGCAGGTTCATGAGCACGGTCGAGAACAGCGGCAGCGCGCCCTTGGGTCCACCGGGCACGTAGGCGCCGACGCGGTGGAGCGGCGTCCAGCGCGCGCCGAGCGGTTCGTCGAGCGCCGTGCCGAAGCCGCGCGGCAGCAGGCGCCGCTGGTACGTCTCGATGCGCTGCGCCGCCAGCTCCATCGCCGCGCGCAGCCGCGGCTCGCAGGCCGTCCACGCCGCGTCGATCTCGGCCCGCGGCACGCGCAGGCGCGCGGCGTCGATGGTCGCGCCGTCGAAGGCGCGGGTGTAGCGCGCGACCGCGGCGTCGCCCTCGCGCTCGACGGCCGCGAAGACCTCGCGGATGACCTCGTCGATGGTCGCGGCGCGTCCGAGCGTGCGCTGGTAGAACGGCTTGGCCTTGGCCTCGGCCTCGGCGATCAGGCGCTGGAGCCGGCGGTGCGCGCCGCCGACCAGGTCGTCGATGCCGGGATCGTCGGGAGTCAGCTCGGTGAGCATCGCCGCAGGGTAAGGGGGGCACCGCTCCGGACCACGACCCGCTCCGGCGCGGTCGGGGGCGTCCTCAGCCGCTGAGCTCGGCGAACACCATGCGCCCCTGCGCGGTGTTGTGCAGGCGCAGGACCGTGCATTTCACGCGCGTCCCGACCTTGTCGTCGGCCTCGTTGACCACGACCAGGCTGCCGTCGTCGAGGTGGCCGACGCCCTGGCGCTTTCCCTCGCCGACCTTCTCGATCGCGACGTGGATGACGTCGCCCGGACGCACGCCGGGATTGGCGGCGGCGGCGAGCTCGGCCAGGTCGATGACCGCCGCGCCCTCGGCCTGGGCGCGACGCGCCAGCTCGTGGTCGCCGGCGATCAGCCGCCCGCCCTCGAGCCGCGTCAGGCCGATCAGCACATCGGCGAGCGATGCCGCGTTCGGGATCTCGGTCTCGTCGATGGTCAGCGGCCGGCCGAGGCCGCGCAGCTGCGCCAGGCCGTCGAGCGCGCGCCGGCCGCGCGCCTGCTGCGCCGCGTCCGGCGCGGCGATCAGCTCCTCGGCCGCCGCCAGCACGCGGCGATGGACCAGCAGGCGCTGATCGAGCACGCCCGCGCGCACCAGCGCCGGCACGCGCCCATCGCCGAGCGCGGCGAGGTCGAGCACCAGCGCGCCGGTGTCGGTGCGCTGGTGCTGGAACTCGACGAACGGCAGCACCAGGCGGAAGCGGTCGGCGCCGCGCAGCACGGTGATCACCACCAGGTAGGTCGTGACCAGCGCGAGCGGCAGGTCGAGGTTGCGGTACAGCTCATCGTCCTGGAGCACCAGCTTGAGCACGGCCAGGAGCAGGAACGACAGCAGCAGCCCGCCGGCGAGCCCGATCAGGAACGCCACCAGGCTGCGCGTGAAGCGGCGGCGGAAGGCGTGCTCGGCGGCGATCAGCGTCACGGCGATGCCGAAGCCCATCGCGCCGCCCAGCCACGGCGGGAAGGTCTCCTCGGTCAGCGCGCGATAGAAGTACTGCCCGCTGGTCATGCCGATCAGCACGGCGAGCACGACGAAGAAGAAGCGCAGGAGGAGGACGAGCACGGGGTGATCAAGCCACCGGCGCGCGGCGAATGCAAGGGTCGGCTCGATGGCCCGTTCTCCTCGCCTGGGAAGGCGCACGTCCTCCAGGGCGCGGCGGGCGGCGAACGGGGGCGAACGCCCGCGCCGGCGTCCCTTCCGCCTGGTCGGGCCCGGCGCACGATGGCGTCATGGCCGACGCCGTGCGCCAGATGTTCGGCCGGATCGCCGGCCGCTACGACCTGGTCAACCGGGTGCTCTCCGCGCATCGCGACGTGCGCTGGCGCGACATCGCGCTGGCGATGCTGCCGGACGGCGACGGCGACGCGCTCGACCTCGCCTGCGGCACCTTCGACCTCGCGCTGGCGGCGATCGCGCAGGGCAAGGCGGCGCGCGTGCACGGCTGCGACTTCTGCGCGCCGATGCTGGTCGCCGGCGCCGGCAAGCGCCGCGGCATGGCGGTCACCGCGGCGGTCGGCGACGCCATGCGGCTGCCCTACGCGGACGGCTCGTTCGACCTGGCGCTGGTCGCGTACGGCTGGCGCAATTTCGACGATCCGGCGGCGAGCGCCCGCGAGCTGGCGCGCGTGCTGCGCCCGGGCGGGCGTCTCCTGATCCTCGAGTTCTTCCGCCCGCGCCGGCTGTGGCCGCGCCTGTTCTACGCGACCTTCGGCCGCGCGGTGTTCCCGGCGGTCGGGCGCGTGCTGGCCGGCGACGCCGCGGCCTACCACTACCTGCGCGAGAGCGTGCGCCGCTTCCTGGACGTGAGCGCCGCCGATGCGACGCTGGCGCAGGCCGGGTTCGCCGAGCGCCGCTGGCGCTCGTTCTTCGGCGGCGTCAGCAACGCCGTCGCCGCGATCCGCGCCTGAAGGGGGATGCCGTGGAAGAGTGGTCGATACTCATCGAGAAGGAGTACCTCAAGTTCTCCTGCGCCCATTTCCTGATCTTCCCCGACGGGTCGAAGGAGCGCCTGCACGGCCACAACTACCAGGTCGTGGTCGAGGTCGACGGCACGCTCAGCGAGCACGGGCTGGTGATCGATTTCAAGCAGGTGAAGCCGATCGTGCGCGAGCTCTGCGACTGGCTGGACGAGCACTGGCTGGTGCCGGGCGAGCATCGCGAGCTGACCTACCGCCACCGCGACGACGGCCACACCGAGGTCCACTACCGCCAGTGCCACTACCTGGCGCCGACCGACGAGATCATCGTCCTGCCGATCAACAACACGTCCGCGGAGAACTTCGCGGCCTGGATCGGCCGCACCCTGCTGGCGCGGCTGCGCGAACGCTTCGGCCGCGTCGCGGTCCGCACGCTGCGCTGCGCGGTGAGCGAGACCAAGGGGCAGTCGGGGATCTGGACGTATTCGGACTGAGGGCCGTCGTTCCTCGAAGCGCGAAGCGCGAAGCTCGAAGCTCGAAGCTCGAAGCTCGAAGCGCGAAGCTGAAATGCGAAGATCGACCCCAGCGATCGTCGCGCGTCAGCGCCAACTCGGATGGCGGATGATCGTCGCGTGGTACTCGAAGGCGAGGCCGCGCTTGGTGAGCTCGGCGATCATCTGCGCGCCGGTCGGCGTCGACGCGCGCGGGAACAGGCCGATGCGCTGGTTGACGGTGAGCAGGTCGAACGCCGTCGCGTCCTCGGCCTGCGACCAGGGCAGCACCAGCAGGCGCAGGCGCAGCGCCGTGGTGTCGGCGCCGGCGGGGTCACCGATGAAGTCGGTGCACGTCACGACGCGGTACCAGACGCCGGGCTGCGCCGGATACGGGAAGAGCTGGAAGCTGTCGGACGGTTCGGTGTCGGCTGCCGGCTGCGGCGCCGGCGGCGGCGGCGGGATCGGCGGCAGGGCGTAGCCTTCGGCGCCGTCGGCCGCGAATCCGTCGCCGACGTAGTCCCCGGGCTCATGCGGCGCCGTGCCGCCCTCGCGCCCCGCATCGATCCGGATCTCGTTGATCAGCGACGACGCCGCCAGGGCCGAGCGCGCGGTGTCGTCCGACAGCTTGCGGAAGCGCACGCCCGCCAGGAACAGGCCGAACACGGCGACGAAGCCGATCAGGAACACGCCGCTGGCGACCAGCAGTTCGATCAGCGTGAAGCCGTCGCGGGAACGCGTCATCCGGGATTCTCTACCACCGCGGCGCCTGCGCCGCAAAGCCTGTTCCCGACCAGCCTACGGCCGCGACGGCGCGGCGATGCTCGGGAATATGCCACAGCCGCGACTGCCCGGGGACGGCCCACGGACAGGGGACTCAGCTTCCGGCCAGGGCTTTCACCAGCGCGCGGTGGCGTTCGACCGCCGCGCCCGGGTCGACGATGCACTCGATCAGGCGGGGGACGCCCGAAACCGCCGACACGTTCAGCGCTTCCATCAGCTCCTCGCGCGAACGCACCGCGTGGTACGCCAGGTTGAACTGGCGGGCGGCGTGCTCGAAGCGCAGGCCGTGCGGCGTGCGCACCAGGCGCTGGTAGTCGGCGGCCTGCGCGACCGGCAGGAAGTCGAAGATGCCGCCGCCGTCGTTGTTGATGACCACGATGGTCAGGTCGTGGGCGCGCGGCGACGGCGGCCGGGCGGCGAGCGCGGCGAGCGCCGGCAGGTCGTGGAGCAGGGCGAGGTCGCCGCACAGCAGCAACCCCGGCGGCACGGCATCGCCGCGCTGCGCGCCGATCGCGGTGCCGAGCGTGCCGTCGATGCCGTTGAGCCCGCGGTTGGCGAAGACCGCGACGTGGATGGCGGGCGCGTGCAGGTTGCCGTGCCGCACCGGCATGCTCGACGCCAGGTGCAGGGTGCGGAAGCCGGGATGGGTCACCGCGACGTGCGCGGCCAGCACCTCGCCCCACGGCTCGTCGCGCATCGCCGCTTCGAGCACGGCGTAGGCGCGGCGCTGCGCATCGCGCCACAGCCGCGACCACTCCGCATCACCGGGAGCGCACGCGTCGGCGATCGCCTGCCAGGCCTGCGCGTCGGGATGCGGCACCGCCGCCCAGGCGTTGGCGAGGAAGTCGCGATCGGCACCGGGTTCCATCACGATCAGCGGACAGCGCTGCCGGCCGACGTACTCGTACACCGCGCGGCTGAGCGGCGCCTGGTCGACGAGGATGATCAGCTCGGGCTCGGTGCGACCGAGCGGCCCGGTGACCAGGGCGTCGGCCAGCGTGATCGCGTGCTCGCATCGCCGGGCGTTGGAGGGCGCGTCCGCGATCAGCGGGAAGCCGGTGCGTTCGGCGAGGAAGCCCGGCCAGGTCGACTCGCTCCCCGCGGCGTTGGCGCCGCAGACGATCAGCCCCTTGACGCCCGGCTTGAGCCAGTCGACGCCGCGCAGCTCGCCGCCCCACCACGCCAGGTCCGCCGGCGGCAGCGATCCGGAGGTCGCGCCGAGCGCGGTGTACGGGCGGTCGCCGCCGCGGCCGTCGATGGCCTCGCGCGACAGCCGCGCGTCGTCCCACGCCGCATCCGGAGCCGGCGTCAACGGCTCGCGCAGCGGCACGTCGATCAGCGCCGGACCCCGGCATTGCGCGATGCGGCTGACGCGCGCGCGCAGCGCGCGGATCACGGCGTCGTCGCCGGTCGGCTCGCCGAGGTCGAGCTCGTCATCGAGGAACGCGGCGAGCGCGCCCGCCTGGCGCATGGTCTGCGGCGCGCCGCGCTCGTGCAGCTCCCACGGGCGGTCGGCGGCGACCACGATCAGCGGGATGCCGGCGTACGTGGCCTCGGCCAGCGCCGGCGCGCAGTTGGCGAGGGCGCTGCCCGAGGTGACGCAGACCAGCGCCGGCCTGCCGCTCGCCTTCGCCGCGCCCAGCGCCATGAACGCGCCGCTGCGCTCGTCGACGTGCGACCACGCGTCGGGGAACGCCGCCGCCAGCGCGAACAGCAGCGGCGCGTTGCGGCTGCCGGGGCACAGCACGACGTCGCCGACGCCGCCGCGGCGGAGCTCCTCGGCGATCGCCCGGCACCACAGCGCGTTGAGATTGGGATCGCGCGCCATTCAGCCGCCCGCCTCGCCGCCGGTGTCCATGCCCAGGGCGATGCGCATGACGCGCAGCTTGAGCTCGGTCTCGGCCAGCTCGGCCTGCGCGTCGCTGGTCTCGACGATGCCGGCGCCGGCGAACAGCCGCGCGCGTCGCCCGGCGAGGTCGACGATGCCGCCGCGCAGCGCCACGGCGAAGCGGCAGGCCGCCGGCGTGCTCCAGCCGAGCGCGCCGGCGTAGAGCCCGCGATGCAGGCGCTCGTGCCGCGCCAGCCACGACAGCGCCATCGGCGTCGGCAGCCCGCACACCGCCGGCGTCGGATGCAGCGCGCCGAGCAGCTCGAGATGGTCGCCGGTGGTGAGCTCGGCCTCGAGCGCGGTCTCGAGGTGGAACAGCCGCGGCAGCTCGCGGATGCGCGGCGTGGACGGCACGGTGAACGGCGCGCAGCGCGGGCGCAGCACCGCGGCGAGGTGCTCGACCACGACGCCGTGCTCCTTGCGCTCCTTCGTCGAGGCGTGCAGCGCCGCGGCGAGCCGGCGGTCCTCGGCGGGGTCGGCGCTGCGCCGGCTCGATCCGGCGAGCGCCATCGTCGTCAGGCGCGCGCCGTCGACCGCGAACAGCAGCTCGGGCGTCGCGCCGACGAACACGGTGCCGTCGTCGAGGTCGCAGGCGTAGAGCGTCGACGCGGGATCGCAGGCCTCGCGCAGGCGCGCGAGCGCGAGATCGTGGCGGTAGCCCGTCGGCAGCGCGACGTCGACCGCGCGCGCGAGCACGACCTTGCGCAGCGCGCCGTCGCGGATCAGCGACGTCGCGTCCTCGACCAGGGTCGTGTAGTCGGTCGCCGGCGTCGGCCACGGCGCCGTCGGCGCGACGTCGGGTTTCGCGATGGGCGCGAACAGGCGTGCCACTGCGTCGTCAACCTGTTCACCCGCGGCGACCGCGGTCGCCGCGAAACGCCAGCCGCTGCCGTCGCCGCGCCGCCAGGCCAGGCGGCGCGGCAGCACCGTCCGCATGCCCGGCAGCGATGGTCCCCAGTGGCTGGCGGCGGGAGCGCGCTCCTCGAACGCCAGCGCGTGCATCAGGCACGGCCCCGCCGGCGCGTCGTCCGGCGCGGCGACGACGCAGCGCGCCGTCATGCGCGCCGCCGCGGTCGCGACCGCCGCGATGCGGCCGGGGCCCGAGGCGGCGTGCTCCCACGCTTCCCCCACGCCGAGCAGCCACTGGTCGCTCGCCGCGCTCCAGCCCAGGCGCCGGCGTCCGACCTCGGCGGTGAACAGCGCGATCGGCTGGCGCGGCAGGTCGCAGGCCCAGCCGACCACCGCCCACGCGGTCCCGCCCGGTCCGAGGCGCGCCAGCGCCAGCGCGTCGGCGCAGGCCTGGCGCGCGCGCGCCCGGGTCTCGGCGCTGATCGGCTGCTCGGACATGGCGGGAATGCTGCGCGCCCGTCCCGGCATCGCCAGGGCTACGGCGCGCGGTTGCGCGGGTGGACGACGGGTTCGAGCGCGCGCAGCTGCGCTTCGGCCTCGGCCGCCAGCTCGTCCAGCTCGGCGGCGCGCGACGGCAGCCGCCGCGCCGCCTCGCGCAGGGTCGCGGCGAGCATCACCCGGTACGGCAGGTACGCGGGCGTCAGCCCGACCGCAACGATCAGCGGCGCGGTCGCCTCGTCCCAACGGCCGAGCTGGGCGAGGTCGTCGGCCAGCAGCATGCGCGCGTGCGCGCTGTGCGGATGGGCGGCGACCGCCTCGCGCGTCAGCGGCAGGCGTGCGGCGCCGGCGGGGAAACGTGCCAGCGCCGAGAGCTCGAGATCGCTGTCGGCGCGCGGCCAGCGCCGGCACAGCGCCAGCGCCTGCACGCGCGCCGTGGCGACCAGCTCGCTCAGCGGCGTCTCGGGCGAGCGGCCGAGGCGCGCCGCGAGCATGCGCGCGATCGGCGGCGGATCGCGCACCACCGCGCCGAGCAGCGCCTGGCCCATGCGCGCGCCGTCGACCAGCGCGCGCGCATGGCCGAGCTCGCGCGCGCGTCCGGCGGCGAAGCACCAGACGGCGGCGATGGCGATGAGGGCGAGGGTCGCGGCGATGCGCGTCCGGCGGCCGGCGGCGCGTGCGCGCTGGCAGCCGGCGAGGCACGCGACGGCGGCCAGCGTGCCGACGATGCCGGGATGGTGCAGGTCGTCGTCGATCAGCAGATGCAGGCACAGCGCGATCAGGCCGAGGCGCGTCGCCGCCGCGTGCGGCGCCGCGACGCCGCGCGCGGCGGCGCACGCCGCCGACATCAGCGCGCCGAGCGCGCACGCCCAGGCCATCTCGCCGAGGACGCCGGCGCCGCCCGGCCAATCACCGACGTCGAGCAGCCCGGCGACCTGCGCGTAGGGCACCGCCAGCAGCGGCGCCAGCGGCGCCCAGCGTTCGACCCTGGCCGCGATCGGCGCGTCCGCGGCGGTCGTCGGTCCGGGTCCCGGCCGCGCGCCGCGCGCGAGCCATGCGGCGAGGGCGAGCACCGCCGCCGCGAGCCCGATGCCGCCGGCGACCGCCGCTTCGATCGGCTGGCTGTGAGCGCTGCGCGTCGGCTCGGCGTCGAGCGGCATGACCCGCGCGCCGTGCGCGCTGCTGCCGCCCAGGCCGTGGCCGATCAGCGGACGTTCGCCGATCAGCGCGAGCGCGCCGCGCCAGGCGTCGATGCGGCTCTCCGCGCTCGCCGCCAGGGCGTCGCGTGCGCGCGGCGACGCGATGGTCGCGGCCGCCGCCAGCGCCAGGACGATCATGACGCCGGCACGCCAGCTGCCGCGCAGCGCGATCAGCGCCGCGATCGCGACGGTTCCCGCCGCGGCGAGCCACGCGCCCTTGCTGTCGGTCAGCGACAGCGCGCCGAGCGCGATCAGGGCGATGGCGCCCGCGGCGAGGTGGAGGCCACGTTCGTCGCGCCGCAGCGCCACGCCGATCGCCAGCGGCATGGCGAGCACCAGGTACGCGCCCAGCGCGTTGGCGTGGGTGAAGGTGCCGAACGCGCCGCCGTTGAGCGCCCGCTCGACCAGATCGGCGTAATGGCCTTCGTAGAGCAGCTGGCCGCCGCCGGCCTCCTGCATGCGCTGCGCGATCGCCGGCAGCGCCCAGGTCCACTGGCCGAGGGTCACCGCCGCGGTGCCCGCCAGCCCCGCGACCAGCGCGCCGGCGAGCAGCCGCTCGCGCCCCTCGACGACCTGCGCCAGCCACGCGGCGAACAGCGCGTGCATCGCCCACATGCCCCACAGCGCGTGGCCCTCGGCATGCAGCGGCGAGCGGATCGCCGCCGGCAGCGCGATCGCCAACGCCACGGCGGCGGCGATGCCGGCCGGCCCCCAGCGCCAGGTCCGCCGCGCGCCGCAGGCGTGCTCGACCAGCACCGCGGCGCAGCCGACCAGCACCAGCGCCTGCCACGTCAGATGGACCGCGTCGCCCCAGTCGCCGCCCCAGATCAGCGGGCGCAGCGCGACCAGCGCGACGATCAGCAGCGGATGGAGCGCGGCCGCGGCCTGCGCCGGCCACGGCGTGCGCGCCGCGTCGGTCTCACTGCGCATCGCGGGCGGTCTCCAGCAGCACGACGGCGAGGACGATGGCGAGCGCCTGGAGGAGCACGATCGCGCCGGTCAGCCAGTCCTGGCCGCGCAGCTGGATCGCGCCGGCGGCCAGCGCCACCTGCAGCGCCGCCACCGCGAGCAGCGCCGCGCGCGGCGACAGGCCGAGGCGCGCCATGCGGTGGCTGATGTGGCGGCGGTCGCCCTCCATCACCGGTTTGCGGCGCCGCAGGCGCTTGACCACCACCGCCGCGGTGTCGAACAGCGGGATGGCGGTGATCAGCAGCGGCGCGCAGACCGCGAGCGGGCTGCCGGCGTTCTCGGTGCTCGGCCAGAACACCACGGTCAGCGTGCCCGCCGCGATCAGGAAGCCGAGCGGCAGCGAGCCCGCGTCGCCCATGTAGATCCGCGCCGGCGGGCGGTTCCAGCACAGGAAGCCGGCGAGCGTCCCGATCAGCGCGAGCCACACCGTCGCCGCCGCGAGGTCGCCGGCGAGGACGCTGCCGCTGAAGAGCACGCAGGCGCTGATCCCGGCGACGGTCGCGGCGAAGCCGTCGGCGTGGTCGAGCAGGTTGTAGGCGTTGGTCACCAGCACCATCCACGCCCACGCCGCGAGGTAGGCGACGACGCCGTACGGACGCAGGCTGTCGAGCGCGAGGTCGGCGGCCCACACCGTGGCCGCGCACACCGCCGCCTGGGCCGCGAACTTCGCGCGCGCGCGCAGCGGCCGGCGATCGTCCGCCAGGCCGACCGCGAGCAGGACGAGGGCGCCGGCGCCGATCACCGCCAGGCGACGGCCGGTCGGCGCATCGATCGCCTGGGTCGACAGCGCCAGGCCGACGCCGACCGCGAGCGCGAAGGCGATGGCCATCGCCAGGCCGCCGCCGTAGGGGACCGCGGTCGCGTGCTGCTTGTGGGCCTCGCTCCCGGGCTGGTCGAGGAAGCCGAGGCGCAGCGCGGCGCGGATCGCGACGAGGTTCAGGACCAGGCTGGCGATGAATGCGGTGAGCGCAGCGAGGGCGAAGGCGCCGAGCATCGGCGCACGCTAACCGACCGGCGCTGCCTCGCCATCCTCGGCAGGCGATCCGCGATGACGGGGGGCGGCGCACCAGCGCGGCGTCGCGAATCC
>Ga0196963_10002036_pt1 | contig 12612 bp, 10 predicted proteins | sample S1_5metaG_FD_148600 | JGI IMG/M metagenome (GOLD analysis project Ga0196963, IMG submission 148600) | Soil microbial communities from Anza Borrego desert, Southern California, United States - S1_5 | ecosystem: Environmental > Terrestrial > Soil > Desert | place: USA: California | collected... | reverse complement strand
CAAAGCAGGCAAGGAGCAGACCTGTCCGCACCGCTGGGCGTGACGACCGAAATCAACCTCCATACGCCGGCTTTGCTGACAAATGACTACTGCCCTGACGTGCATGAGCGGCTGGTGCTCTACAAGCGCCTGGCCAATTGCGAAGACGACGATGCACTGGATACGCTGCAGGAAGAACTGATCGACCGCTTCGGGTTACTACCGCCGCAAGGCGAAGCACTGCTGGCGTGCCACCGGTTGCGTATCGCCGCTAAACCGCTGGGCATCAGCAAGATAGACGCCAGTGACGGCGCCATCCAGCTCCAATTGAGCCAGCAAACAGAGTTGGATCCGATGAAACTGGTGGAATTGCTGCAGCGCGATCGTCGTTGCCGCATGAATGGACCGGATAAATTGAGGATAACCGTTCAGTTCCCGGGCATCCCTCTGCGCGTCGATTTTGTCAAGAAGCTGCTCAAGGATCTCGCCTGAATCAGGTTGGAGATACCGTGACCAGTCTTGCCAAGGACAGGAAGAAAATCGCTTGCCTTACCGGCAAGCCTTCTCCTCTGAATAGCGCTGCATAACGATCGAGCTGGGGTCGGTAATGTTCGGCATGGTCGATCAACACTTCATCCATGACGCCTTCAGCAAACCGCGTGCTCTTATAATCGATGATCCAGCGCACGCCGCCTTCGACAAAGGTACGGTCCATGATGTGCGTGGATACACCATCTTCATCAGCGCGTGATAGCGCGTATTCGTAGCCAGCCTGCTCGCGCTTTTGCAGAATCCAGCGGCCAATCTCACTTTCCAGGGTAAGCCGCAGGGCATCCAAAGCGCGTTCGGCTCCGATGACGGCTTCTTCATTGCTGTGGCCCTGCACCAGCAACCATCGCTGCATCACGGGTTCCAGTGTTTCCAGCCTGGATACAGGCCACGCGTCCAGCCCGTCGCGGGCGATGAGCTCCATGTACCGGTGCGCCAGAATGCCGCTATTGGCATCGATCCGACTTCCAGATTGTTCCTGTGCGACTTCATGTGCAGCAGAGACTGAATATGTTGCTCTTGCAGCAGTCACTTGCAACTCTTGCGGAACTGCCGGCGCAGCAAGGCGAATGAGCTTCGGAATAAACATCTCCTCCTCCGCCAATGCATCTTCCGTCACCTGCGGCTGATCCGCGTTGAGGAATTCTCCGCCGATACGACTCCATAAAAGCTCGAGGAATGTGCCCGAGGGCGGTTTGATTTCTCCCTTGCTACTGGCCTTGATCGCACCGGTCAGATGCAGTCGGCGAATAGTGCGGGTCACCGCCACATACAGCAGGCGCGTCATTTCATTGGCTGCCCGTTCGCATTCGAGGTCCTGCAGATAGTCGTAGGTAGTCTTGTGGTTCTCATCGCGCAGATGGCGCGGACACCAGGCAGCTGCCACAAGCTGCGGGCCTTTATCCGCAATCGGCACCTCCTCCCACAGAATCAGGGGCTGATCGCCGCGGTTGGGCTGGCGATGCAGACTGGGCAGGATGACGGTATCGAACTCAAGCCCCTTGGATTTGTGGATAGTCATGAACTGCAGCGTATCCGGCGCGCTCACATCGGGCGCTGCGTAGAGCCTGGCGATGCCCTCCTCCAGCGCGGCAATATCGAATCGCCCGCCTGCCTCCAGCTTGTCTATCAGCTCCAGCAGCGCCTGCACGTCACGCACATCGCCCTCTTCCCACAGGCATTGTGGACCGCCCAGCTTGAGCCAGGTAGATTCCACCCAGCGCCGCGTAGATTGCCGACCCTGATGTTCGAATGCCTCAGCCAGTATCTGCCGCACGTGTACCAAGCGCTGGCGGCCATCGTCGCTCATGCGCCCGATGCGGGCTTCGTCCTGCATCAGCTGCCAGATCGTCGCATAGTGGTTATCCGCTGCCAGCACATGCAGATCGGCCAGCATCAGTCCGCACCACGGTGCGCGGAGGATAGCCAGCCAGTTCACGCGGTCAGCCTTGTGTACCATGGCTCGCGTCAGCGCCAATACATCCTGGATACTCTGCCGGCCTGCCAGTTCTTCGACTTCCACCGCCTGGAAGCGCAACTCACTATGATTGCGGCGGATTTCGGCCACCAGCGCATGCAGATGGCTGCGCGCCCTTACTAGTACTGCAATCGAGCGCTGCGGATCGGCAGCCTGTTCCTGCCTGATGATTTTCACAACCTGCTGTGCTTCGAGCATTGCCAGACTCTCACTGTTCGCATTCTGGTCCGCCGCGACCGCATGCACCGCCACACCTTCATCCGGCAGGCTGTCGCGTGTTGCAGCGAATGCACGATAGCTGATAGCACCGTAAATGACGCTGTCCCTTGCAGGGAAAATCTGCCTGAATGCCTGGTTGATCCAGTCCACGATCGCCGGACACGAGCGGTTGTTGCGCGTGAGTTGCAGGCGCTCCAGCGGGATGTGGCCGATGCCGTCTTCCGCCACCTTGAGGAAAAGACCGACATCCGCCTTGCGGAAACGGTAGATGGACTGCATGGGATCTCCCACGCAGAAGATAGTGCGGCCGTCGCCCGGCTGCCAGCCTGACATCAGCTTCTGCAATAGCAGCACCTGCGCCGGACTGGTGTCCTGGAATTCGTCCACCAGCAGATGCTGGATACGGTAATCGAGCTTGAGCGCCAGGTCCGTGGGGCCGGATTCGGTTTCCAGCGCCTGTAAGGCACGCTGCGAAACTTCCACAAAATCGACTTCGCCGGCTTCCTGGAAAACGCCGATCAGGTGAGCTGTCGCCAGCCGCAGCAGGGCTGCCAGCGCTGCCACGATGCGGTGCTCCTCATCCATGTTCCTGAGGTCGGGCAGCTTGCGCAACTTGGCGAGCGGGGTGCAGTCTTCAATGATTTCGATGATCTCGACCAAGGCTTTCTTCTGACGCCGGCCCTCATCAATGGCGGGGAATCCGTTGTTCTTGTTGAGCCCGCCTTCCTTGCGCAGATTGCCGTCCTGCGTCAGCAGAAAATCGCAGACGGAGAGCCACAGGGTCAGAGATTCATGGCGCGGCAACAGCGGCGTTTCCCAATCCAGCAGCAGCGAGACGCAGTGTTCGCACGGCAGGTTACTCGCAGCGTAACGCGCCACCGGCATCAGTTTCTGCTGGATTTCTGCGTGCAGGACTTTTGCCGCGGCATCCATATCCTGCTGGATCAGATGATGCAAGGCGGCGATTGCTTCATCTTCAACCGACTGGCGGCCGGCGTGCGGCAGCCACTGGTCACGACGTGCCAGCATCTTTGCCAGCTGCGCCTTGAGGCGAACTGCATCGTTGTCAAAATATCGCAACGCGATTTTGACCGGAGCATTGGCCTGCTCGTCTTCGAGTGAGGCAATGGCGCGGCTGGCGGCTTCTTCATACAACACCGATGCATCCTCAATCACCGCGGGCTGTGCGCCGAAGCGGCTCATGAGCGGCATCTGCCGTGCAAGCAGGCTACTGAGAGAGTCAATCGTGTTGATACGCAGGCGCGCCGGCTGCGCCAGCAGATCCCAGCCGCGCGATGCGGAACGCTCGAGCGCAGCAAGCGCGAGCTTGCGCGTGGTCTCCTTGTGCGGCTTGTCTATGGGTTTGTTATCTGCGGCATCCTGCAGGCTCGTCAGGATGCGGTTCGCCATCTCAGCCGCTGCCTTGTTGGTAAAGGTAATGGCGACGATTTCCTCCGGCTCGTTGACCAGCGCGAGCAATCGCAGATACCGCTGTGTCAGCAGCTCCGTCTTTCCCGCACCTGCCGGCGCTTCGACGATGAATGAAGAAAGCTCCAGCGCGCGAATGCGGTTGGCGGCATCACGCTGTAATAGATCCTTATCGTCCATGCTGCTCTCCATGCATGGCTTCGATTTGCAGATAGCGTTCGGGCAGCCTGAGCAGCGGTTTCACATCGCAATGCAGCAGATCGCTCTCAAGTTGGAACATGACAGCGGCCTCGCCGCAGATGAGCTCGTTCGCGACATTTTCTATGCTCGATTTCCAGTGGCTCAGCAGCGTAATCCAGTCCGGAAAGGTGTGCGGGGGGAACAGCCGGTCGGCCTCCTGCAGCGCCTTGATGCCGGGCAACACGTCAGCCTCGGCCGCGATACCGACAAAACGCTGTTCATCGGCGCGCACCTGCGCAAAACACACGGCGGCGATGTCTTGCCCCGTAAGCACCAGTGTCGTATAGATCGGCAACTGCGGTTCGCTGATGCGTTTTTCCGCCCAGCTGCTATGGGAAATGCTGCCGCCGGTTTTGTAATCGATGACGACCAGCTTGCCATCTTCCAGGCGGTCCACGCGATCCAGTGTCAGATTGATCGTCATGCCCGCCAGCTCGACCTTGGCCTGTTGTTCACATTGCTCGACCACAAATGGGGGGCGCTGCTTTTCATAGCGCAACCAGGCATTGAGCAGATATCTAAGTCGTTCCTTTTCCAGCAGGATGAAATTGGGTTGTAACGGCTCTTCCAGTAATTTGTTGAACCGCTCGACCGCATCGTTGATGGCGTTATCGATCGCAGCTTGCAGCGCGTTTTCATCCAGGCCATGCAGATATGTCGAATCCCTGCCCTGCCAGAAACTCTGTAGCAGGAGATGCACAAGATTGCCGCGATCCATGGCGTCCAGGCCATCCACTGGCTCTTCAAGCTTGCGGGCGCCGAGGCGATAGCGGTAATAGGCCCACGCCGGGCAGATCGCCTGCGCTCGGATCAGCCCGGCACCACCACTGATGCGCTCGCCCGCGGACATGGGCGGCGCCACATGGTCATCCAGCCATTGCCTGAGTTCGGGGTTGGCGCAATCGTGTGCCAGCCGCTCGGCCATGGTTTGGGCCAATGATTGCGCATCCTCCAGCCTGGCAATTCCGTCCATGAGCGGGCTGGGTCGCAATTCACTCTCGCCGCTCTTGTGCGCCCAGGAGAAAATGATTTCACGCGCGCTTTTAAGAAGCCTTTGATGAATCCTGTGCGCGAATTCCGCCTGAATCTGGCCATCGGCATTCGGCGCACGTGCTGCGCGCTGCATGGCTGCAGGCAGCAAGGGGTTGGGATCGGCGGGTGGCGGCCAGACGCTATCGTTCATGCCCATGACCCACATGCCGTCCAGCGGCGCCGCCACGGTTTCCAGCATGCCCATCACCAAAACCTGCACATCACCTTCAGCCTCCGCTTGGAACACCTGGTCGTTGCAGCTCAGGGTCAGCCGTTGCACCGCCTGCGGGAAGCTCATCGCGCCTTGCACAAGATCGAAATCCGAAAGCGAAGCGATGACTTTCTGGAAGGCAATGCTGGCTTGATATTCATGGCTCGACAGACTGCGCTCGCCGGGCCATCCGGCGGTCCGCAACAATGAGGCAATTGCCTGCGCCCAGGCCGATGGCAATTGCTTGGCAGGAAACGCAATGAGGCTGTCGAGCAGAGCTTGCATATGTGCCAGCGTTTGCGAAATCGCCAGCCCGCGCTCGCGCTGTTTCTGGGCATAGCGCAGCAGGCGTTCCAGCGACAGCGTGCCCGGAAGATCGCGTCGCATGCGGGCATCCAGCTGCGCCCGGTCGTCGGCTTCGGTATTGGTCGCAGACCAGAATGGCCCCAGCAGCAAACTTGAAAAATCCTGCTGTGCTAGTTCGCGCCGGCTGGCAGCAAGGTGCAGAAGATCAAGCGCGGCTGCGATCAGCGGCTCGCGCGATATCGGGTTGCCCAGCGAGAAATCATAAATGCGCGGCATTTCTGCAAGTGCAGGGGAAACAGCCGTGGGCTGCAAGGTATCGTCCAGTAGCGCGGCAACGCGATCGCGCACTTTTGCCAGCTCCGGAGAAACAATCGCCAACCGCGCTTGCGGATTCATCTTGAGCTTTGCCGCAGCCCAGGCCACCGCCGCTCTGCACTCCGCTTCGCTGTCCACAAGTGCCACCTGGGCAATTGCTGGCTCTGTATTATCTGCCAGGTGCTGCCAGGTCTGTACCTCAACGCCCTGAGCTCGCAGCGCATCGAGAAAGCGCTGCTCTTGCGGACTGAAGCGGTCGAAGCCTGCAATGAATATTTCGGCCGGTAGCTCTGCAACGGCCTTGGCGAGCTGCGCAATCTGCCAGTCCAAATATCGCGTCCTTTCCAGCCAGCCCGATGATTCACATTGCCTGCGGAATTCCGAACGCCACTGCAGGAATTGGCTAACCTCTTCCGACAGCGCGAGCGCCGCGTCCGGCACCGCGATATTCCATTCCTGCATGAGGCGGTTGGCATCCATCGCGGCCTTTGCCAGACCGGCAAGATCGAACAATGCAGCAGATTCGCCAGCCAGGCCGCGTTCAACCACGCGCTTCCACAGCTCCAGTTCCTGCGCGTGGTTCAGAGCCAGCCGCGGCGTTTCAGTGAGGGAAATGTGGCCTTGCAGTAAGGCCTGTTCAATCTGGGTATCAAGCCACTGAGTCAGTGTGAGCGCCGGCAGCGGCTGCCACTGGCTGAAACCAGCATCTCGCTGAGCCTGATGATGCAAGACACGGAGGCTACGCGCGAGACGCGCGGTGGAGCACAGGATAGGTGAGGAAACGGCATCGGACATGGCGTAATTGTAGCGGTTTTACAGCTGTGTTCCGCCAGCCCAAAATATCGCTCAAATATCGTTAGCTACCGCACAGTAAATAACCTATGACCCGCGCATTTTTAATCTCGGCCATTCGTCCGTCCACCTCACCTCTGGAGCTGATTATGGATACTTCTGTCCTGGCATCATCTGTTGTCTCCGCTTCAAGTTTTCCCAAACGTCACCTAGTTGCATTCGCACTTATTGCAGGCTTTAGTACCCCTGCGTTCGCTCTTGATTGGGGTATCAAGAATCTGGGCATTCTGCCTGGCGCTACTGCCTCATCAGGCACGGCACTCAATGATCTGGGTCAGGTTGCTGGCAATATGGCGTATGGCGGCGGTATTCAATATTCCTTCTTGAGCGGCCCCAATGGCGGCCCGTTACAACTGCTCAACCATGGCACACCCAACGATGACTACCGGGGGTTTCAAGCTCACGAGGTGAACAATGATGGGCAGGTCGTTGGCACCCTCCTGCAAGGGAGCTCATCCACTTTTGGATGGGTCACAGGCCCGAATGGCCAAGGCCTGCAACGGGTTGAATTCCAGCACCAAAGTGTAGACATCAATGATTCGGGAACCGTGGTTTATCAGCGAGTATTCGGCAACGTCACCATTACTGAAGGTGACGGTCCCCAGCAGGTCGTGGGAGACAGCAGTACTGTGGATCATGCCAAAGCCATCAATAATGCAGGTCAAGTGGCAATGGCAGTCCAGTATGGTGAGGATCAGAACCAGCAGACCGGCGGCATCTGGTCAGAGAACGCCGGGGTGCAGCCTATATTCTTCCAGGGCGCTAATACCATATTGTTCGATATCAACAACGCTGGCTGGGTCTTGGGTCAGGTAAGCAGCGATCCATTCCAGCTTCTCGTACTGAACCCAGTGAGCGGCGTATTCAACCTGATCGATTTGCCTGGTGCTGGCAGGCTAAGAGATAGCATCGAGATTGAATCCTTTGGATTACCCCGTTTCAATGATGCCGGCCAGATCGTTGGCCAGTATGTACTTGATGGTACCACCTTCTCATTCCTGGCTTCAGCCTCGACTAATGAAGTCATCAACCTCAGCATGGAACAGGACCTCATCGCTGCCGGCTGGAGCAACATCATGGTGAGCGACATCAACAACCTGGGCCAGATCTCGGGCACTGGCACTATTAACGGCACCACGCGCGCCTTTCTGCTAACTCCAGTACCCGAACCCGAAACCTACGCCATGATGCTGGCGGGTCTTTCGCTGCTTGGTTTCGTACGTCGTCGTAAACATCAGCACTTATTCATCAAACCTTGTTCGGGGAGAACATCATGAGATTGGGTATCACAAGTGCTTTATCGGTTGTCTCTTTGTTGTCTGTATTCTCCACATCCGCCCTGGCGCTAGATTGGCAGATCAAGGATCTGGGGAGTCTTGGAGGCAATGAACAACTTTCACAGAATTTGGAACACATGGCATTCGGCATTAACAATCAAGGTCAGGTCGTTGGCTGGTCTATGGGCCCTCCGAGACAATTTGACGATGAAACAGTCTTCAACTTCATGGAGCCTTTCGTAACTGGGCCTAATGGAGGACCCATGACGAACCTGGCAACGGGTGAAATGGAATTTGGCACCCGTGGTGTTGCCATCAATGAAGCTGGCCAAGTGGTAATTCACACGTCCAGCTGGCGCGGAATAAACGCCGCACTGATCAGTAACCCGCCTTACACGCAGCCGCAACTTGTTGATCCGGGTCTTTTTACTCAGGCTTACGATATCGATGAGTCAGGCAGGGTGGTGGGTGGCACGTTAAACCCAAATGCATTTATTACGAACCCGGACAATACCGCACACACCATCATCAAGGAACCTGGCATAGCGACGGGCATCAATGAAAGTGGCCAAGTAGCTCTGCACGGCTGGGAGCTTGGTGAAGACAAGATGACAGCATACATATGGACCGAAGCTGGAGGACTACAGCCCTTGGCGACTCGTACGGAATATCACGCCCATACCGTTGGGATCAATGAGTCAGGGCAAATCCTCGGCTTTGAAAGTCAAAGTTTCTTCGGCAATCCGTCACGCAATATTGCCTTCCTCACGGGTCCCGATGGGCAGGATGTGATGTACCTCGATACATTCGGCGGCAGCTTCAACCAGGCATTGGATCTAAACAATCTAGGCCAGGTGGTAGGCCAGGCACAAGACGAGTTTGGTATCTTCCATGCCTATTTCACAGGTCCCAACGGTGAGGGGCTGGTCAATCTCGGCCTCGAGGAAGACATCCTGAATGCCGGTTGGACCAATATACGAGTGGCGGCAATCAACGATCTCGGACAAATTGCGGGCACAGGGGATATCAACGGTGTCCGGCGACCCTTTCTGCTAACCCCCGTTCCAGAACCTGAAACCTACGCGATGATGCTGGCAGGTCTCTCCATGCTGGGCTTCATGCGCAGGCGCAAAGTCGTGCCGGTCTGAACATTATTGCCTTCTAGGTTAAGATAACGCGCTGCATTATGGCGCGTTATCTTTTATGGCTGAGCACAAAAACTACATCACTCCCCAAGGGCTTGCCGCTCTGGAATCCGAATTCAATCACCTGGTCAAGGTCGAGCGGCCGGAGGTCGTTCGCGTTGTTTCATGGGCCGCGAGCAATGGCGACCGTTCGGAGAACGGCGACTACATCTACGGCAAGAAGCGGCTGCGGCAGATAGATTCACGCCTGCGCTTTCTGTTGAAGCGCATGGACAATGCTGTTGTGGTCAACCCTGAACAACAGGCGGGGCTGGAAAAAGTCTATTTCGGCGCCTGGGTCACGTTGTATAACCTTGACCGCGATAGCGAGCACACCTACCGCATCGTTGGCCAGGACGAACTTGATCCGAGCAAAGGTTATATCAGCTGGGTCTCGCCGATGTCGAAAGCGCTGCTGGGCAAGGAAGTCGGTGCCACCATCACGGTACATACGCCCATGGGTGAAGAAAGCTACGAAATCTTGGAAGTGAACTATGAGGCGCCTGCCGAGACTGATCCGCAATGATGTGTGCTATCTTCAACCTATGAAAAAGCTCATCTGCCTCTTCCTTTTGCTGTGGCTGCCGATTTCGGCGAGCTCAGCATGGGCCATGAGCACGCAGATGCAGGTTGATGCCGCACTGGGGACGGTGGAGCCGACAAGCTCGGAGATGCCTTGCCATGACATGGCGATCGAACATGCTGATACCTCACCAGATCAGTCATCTGGGGTGAAACATAACTGCTCCGCTTGTGGCGCCTGCTCTTTCGCCTTCTCAGCGAACATATCATTACCCTTGCATTTCACAATCGCCGCCCTGACCTCCCGCGCTTTTCTGCCAGCGAATGACCAGACTGTTTCCCAAACTTACCCTCCCGCACTGAGACCACCTATCGCCTCCTGAGCCTGATTTTCCGGTTCAACTTTCAAGGAGGTCTTATGTTCAAGAAGTATCTTGTCTTGCTAGGCATGCTCGGCATGCCTGGCTGGGTGCAAGCCGCAGCCCTCATGGGGTTTGCTGACAGCCTCATGGTCATGGGCGAGGCTGGCCATGATTACCAGGAGGCTATGGTGAATTATTCACCCATGGTGGGCCACGCCTTCGGTATTGAGCAGATGCGCATGGAAGATGAGGATGGCATGCAAAGCAGCATTTCTGCACTCAATTACACGAGGCTTATCAAGCGCTGGAACATGAAAGGCGGGCAAGCCAACCTGTGGTTCACAGGCGGTGTCGGCCATGCATATGGCGACGGCGGCGAAGGTTTTGCCTATACGCCCAGCGTGCAGTTTGACTATGAAACCACTCGCCTCTACTTTCTGGGCAAGCTGCGGATGATGCGCGGGCCGGACATGAATTTCGATTCAGCTTCCGTGCAGGGAGGCTTTTCTTTTTATGAAGCCGGTTTCGATGAAACGCAGCCCTGGTTCGTTGTTGAGGCCAAAACCGTGCGCAACATGGAACCCGCCTTCCAGGTCACGCCAGCCCTGCGTCTCATCAATAAAGACTATTTTCTGGAGTTGGGCGTCAGCAATCCTTTGGACGAGGAATACCGTACGCCGCGCATCAACTTCATGTTCGTTTTCTAAGGGTATTTATCATGAGAAAAATTGCATTCCTACTTATGGCGCTTGCCATTCCTTTCAACACTTACGCTGCTTCCATCAAGGCTGAAGTCAATGGCATGGTGTGCGCATTCTGCGCCAAGGGCATCGAAAAGAAGCTCAAGGCGCTGCCGCAATCGCAGGCCGTATTCGTTGACCTCAAGAAGCACATTGTCGTGCTGGAGCTCAAGCCTAGCCAGGAAGTGCCGCTGGATGAATTCAAGACCATCATCAAGGACGCCGGTTATGATGTCTCTTCTGCCGAAATCACCGACAAATCGGCGGCGGAAATAAAAGCGGAAATCACTCAATGAGCACGTCAAACGTCGAAATAGGCGGCCGAGCCAGGTGGATGAATGTGCTGTCGCTCTTCACCAGCACATCCACGTTGGTCTGCTGTGCACTGCCCGCGTTGCTGGTCTCCATTGGCGCAGGTGCAGCTTTGTCCAGCCTAGTGAGCACAATTCCTCAGCTCGTCTGGCTTAGCGAGTACAAGGCACCCGTGTTTGGCTTTGCAGCCGCCATGCTGTTGTTTGCAGGCTGGCTGCAATGGCAGGCGAGACATGCGCCTTGCCCGACAGACCCTACCCTGGCTGAGACCTGCATGCGGACGCGCAGGAATTCACTGCGTATTTATTGGCTATCGGTGGCAATTTTCGCAATAGGCCTCTGGTTTGCGTTTGTGGCGCCACTGCTGATATGAGGCGCGAGCGCTGGGACATCTTCTGTCGCGTCATTGATAACTATGGCGACATCGGCGTGACCTGGCGTCTCGCGCGGCAACTGGCTGCTGAGTACGGCAAATCTGTCCGTTTGTGGATTGACGACATGCAGACGGCGGGCAGGCTCATCCCCGGCCTTGATCCGCATGCATCCGCTCAGCACATTCTCGATGTGGAAATCTGTCATTGGCCTGATGCCGATAGTGCTTTATCCGCTGATGTGGTCATCGAGGCTTTTGCTTGTGAACTGCCCACTAGGTATCTGGAGAAAATGGCGGCAAATCAGCCGATTTGGATCAATTTGGACTATCTTTCCGCCGAGCCATGGATAGCGGATTTTCATGCGAAGCCGTCTCGGCATGCGGTGTTGTCGCTAACCAAACATTTCTTCTTCCCCGGCTTTACCCCGGAAACCGGCGGCCTTCTGCGTGAGCACAACCTGATCGCCAGACGCAACGCATTCCTGGGCTCAGCCATTGATATAGCTGCATTCCGCGAGAAGTATTCCATCCCAGACAATGATGCGCTGAAGGTGTCGCTGTTCTGCTACCCGCATGCACCCATCCCTGAACTGCTGCAGGCCTTTGTTGAGTCGCCGCAGCCGGTCCTTTGTCTGGTGCCCGAGAGCAGCGCCTGGGTGGCAGCTGGCGGGTATTTGGGCGAAAGCCTGACGCATAGCGTGCCAAGGCGCAGCGGCAATCTCACCGTGCTGCCGCTGCCTTTTCTTACGCAAGACGAATACGACCAACTGCTGTGGCTGAGCGACATCAACTTCGTACGCGGCGAGGATAGTTGGATACGAGCGATCTGGGCCGGAAAACCCATAATCTGGCAGCCCTACCGCCAGCAGGAAGACACGCATCTTGAAAAGCTTGCTGCTTTCCTTGATGCTTATTCCGTGAGTTCGAATCTCACCGCTTCCGCCGTAATGCAGAAATGTCATGAAAGCTGGAGCAACGATACGTTTCCCGAGGCTGTGTGGCGCGAATACCTGGACCATCTGCCAGCACTTGAAAAACATGCTGAGGCTTTTTCCGCGAAGCTCGCGGCCCAATCAGATTTGGCCTCTAAGCTCGTGATTTTTTGTGGAAATGCTTGAAGAGATTCAGTATAATTCGCGCCTTTTACACCCACCCATTAGAACAATTATGAAGACAGCTCAAGAATTACGTGTAGGCAACGTTATCATGATCGGCAAGGATCCGCTGGTCGTGC
>Ga0196963_10002035_pt1 | contig 12613 bp, 10 predicted proteins | sample S1_5metaG_FD_148600 | JGI IMG/M metagenome (GOLD analysis project Ga0196963, IMG submission 148600) | Soil microbial communities from Anza Borrego desert, Southern California, United States - S1_5 | ecosystem: Environmental > Terrestrial > Soil > Desert | place: USA: California | collected... | reverse complement strand
CCGCTGCTGTCGCGGCTGCGAGTGCTGCGCCAATGGGCCGGCGTCATGGACATGACCTTCGACGGCACGCCGCTGATCTGCAAGACACAGGTCCAAGGCCTCTATATCAATGGCGGCTGGTGCTATGGCGGCTTCAAGGCGGTACCGGGCTCGGGCTGGTGCTTCGCGCATACTGTCGCCAAGGACGAGCCTCATTCCTTCAACGCGGCGATGACGATCGAGCGCTTCCGCGATGGCGCGATGGTCGACGAGAAGGGCGCCGGGCCCTTCCCCTGGCTCCAGTGAGCACCCGATGCATCGCATAGACTGCCCCTGGTGCGGCATCCGCGACGAAGCCGAGTTCAGCTATCGCGGCGATGCGACGGTGAAGCGCCCGCCCGCCGATGGCGACGCCGACGGCTTCTATGCCTTCGTCTACGACCGCACCAACCCGAAGGGCTGGCATGTCGAGTGGTGGCATCACGTCGCCGGCTGCCGGCAGTTCCTCAAGGTCCTGCGCCATACCGTAACCCATGAGATCCGCGCCGTGGCAAAAGCCACGGACGAGGTGACGGTGCCGCCGGCATGACCCAGCCCCAGACGCACCGACTCGCCTATGGCGGCCGCATCGATCGCAGCCGCACGCTGCGCTTCACCTTCGACGGCCGGAGCTATGAAGGCCATCCCGGGGACACGCTGGCATCGGCGCTGCTGGCCAGCGGCGAACGCCTGGTCGGCCGCAGCTTCAAGTATCACCGGCCGCGGGGCATCGTGACCGCCGGTCCGGAAGAGCCTTGCGCCCTGGTCGAGCTCCGCACCGGCGCGCGCCGCGAGCCCAACACGCGCGCCACGGTCGCCGAGCTCTATGACGGTCTCGAGGCGACGAGCCAGAACCGCTGGCCCTCGCTGGCATTCGATATCAGCGCGATCAACCAGCTCGTCGGCCGCTTCCTGCCGGCCGGGTTCTACTACAAGACCTTCATGTGGCCGGCCTCCTTCTGGGAGAAGGTCTACGAGCCGATCATCCGCCGCGCCGCCGGCCTCGGCCGCGCCGCAATGACGACCGATCCCGACGAATACGAGTCCATGCACGCGCATTGCGACGTGCTGGTGGTCGGCTCGGGTGCCGCCGGGCTTGCCGCTGCGCGTGCCGCCGGCGCTGCCGGTGCGCGCGTCATCCTCGCCGATCAGGATTTCGAGCTCGGTGGCGGGTTGCTGCTCGAGCCCGAGCAGGAGCCATGGCGCCAAGGCATGCTGACCGCGCTTTCCGGCATGCCGGAGGTCCGGCTGCTGCCGCGCACCACGGTCTTCGGCTTCTACGAGCATGACGTGCTAGGCGCGGTCGAGCGCGTCGCCGATCATCTGCCGGTGCCTCCTGAGCATGGCGTGCGCCAGCGGGTCTGGACCATCCGTGCCCGGCAGACAGTGCTCGCCACCGGCGCCACCGAGCGCCCCATCGCCTTCCCCAACAACGACCGCCCCGGCGTCATGCTGGCATCGGCGGCGATGACCTATGTCCGCCGCTACGGCGTGCGGCCGGGCGAGCGCGCCGTCGTCTTCGCCAACAACGACACCGCCTACAACGCCGCCTTCGCGTTGCACGATGCGGGCGTGACGGTCGCCGCGATCGTCGATGTGCGGAAGAAGGATTCGAAGCGTGCGGCCGCCGCCGCGGATCGGGGCATCGCCACCAAGCTCGGCTCGGTCATCGCCGATGTGAAGGGCAGCCGCGATGTTCACGGCGTCGCTTTCCGCAGCGTCAATGGCAGCGTCGAGCGCGTGCTCGATGCCGACCTCCTCTGCGTCTCCGGCGGCTGGAACCCGGCCGTCCATCTGCACAGCCACACCCGCGCGCGGCTGAGCTGGGACGAGGATCTCGCCGCCTTCCTCCCCGGCAAGCCGGTTCAGGCCGAGCGTTCAGCCGGCAGCGCTGCCGGCGTCTTCGGCATCGCACGCTGCGCCGCGGACGGCGCCAAGGCGGGGCTCGAGGCTGCGGCTGCCGCCGGTTTCCCGAACTCGCCTGGCTTCGAGCTGCCGGCGCCGGATGCCGAGATCGATCCGAAAGTAAAACCGTTCTGGGAGGTGAAGGCGAGGGGCAAGGCCTTCGTCGACCTGCAGAACGACGTAACGGCCGACGACATCCGCCTCGCCCATCGCGAGGGCTACACGCATATCGAGCACGCCAAGCGCTACACCACGCACAGCATGGCGACCGATCAGGGCCGCTTCTCCGGCATCCTCGGCACCGCCGTGCTGGCCGAGGCGCGCGGCGAGACAATCGCGAAAGTCGGCGTGCCGACCTTCCGCCCCTATGTCACGCCGGTGACCTGGGGCGCCATGGCGGGACGCCATGCCGGCCATCACCTGCAGCCGGTGCGGCGCACGCCCCTGCATCACTGGCATGTCCGCAATCACGGCATCTTCCTCGAGACCGGCCTGTGGATGCGGCCGCTCTACTATTCGGCGACGCGCGAGACCGGCTGGGATCCGATCCTCAAGGAGGCACGGGCCGTCCGTCAGGCGGTCGGCATCTGCGACGTCTCGACCCTGGGGAAGATCGACATCCAGGGCCGCGATGCCGGCACCTTCCTCGACCGGCTCTACTCCAACACCTTCTCGACGCTGGCCGTCGGCAAGGCGCGTTACGGCCTGATGCTGCGCGAGGACGGCATCGTCTTCGACGATGGCACGACCTCCAGGCTCTCCGAGCATCGCTACCTGATGACCACGACCACGGCCAAGGCGGCCGAGGTGCTGGCGCATATGGAGTTCTATCACCAGACCGTCTGGCCGGAGCTCGACGTGCGCTACTGCACGGTCACAGACCAATGGGCGCAGATGTCGGTCGCTGGCCCGAAGACGCGGCTCGCGCTGCAAGGCTGCGTCGAGGGCCTAGACCTCTCGAATGACGCCTTCCCCTTCATGGGCGTCGGCGATGCCACCATCGCCGGCTGCCCGGTCCGGATCTATCGCGTCAGCTTCTCGGGCGAGATGGCTTATGAGGTCGCGACGCCCGCTGGCTATGGCGAGCGCGTCTGGGAAGCGATCCTCGAAGCCGGCAAACCGCATGGCATCCTGCCCTACGGGCTCGAAGCGCTCGGCCTGCTGCGCATCGAGAAGGGCCATGTCGCCGGGCCCGAGCTCAATGGCCAGACCACGGCGCGCGATCTCGGATTCGAGAAGATGCTGAAGAAGAAGGGCGACTATATCGGCCGCGTCAACGGCGAGCGGCCGCGCCTGATGGATGCCGACCGGCCGCGGCTCGTCGGCATCCGCGCCGTCGACCCGTCCTTCGAGAAGCGGCTCCGCGGCGGCGCGCATATCGTCGACAGACCGGAGTCGAAGGCGAGCCTCGGCTGGGCGACCAGCATCACGCGCTCGGTCGAGCTCGAGCGCTGGCTTGGTCTGGCGATGGTGCGCAACGGACCGGAGCGGATGGGCCAGCGCCTTTACGCCACCTATCCGCTCAAGAACGAAGTGGTCGAGATCGAAATCTGCTCGCCGCACCACGTCGATCCGGAGAACCTCCGTGTCCGCGCCTGACCGCCTCTCGCCCTTCGGCCCCGAGGCCACGCCGAGCCGCCACGGCGCCCCGGGCAGTGCGCCGGTGCTGATGACCGAGCGCAAGGTCGACATCGTCCAGGTCATGGCCGGCCGCGGCGCCGAGGCCAAGGCCGCTGATGCCGTTAAGAGCGCAACCGGCCTCGCTCTCCCCGGCCCGCGCAAGGCCGAGATCGCCGGCGAGGCAATGGCGGTCTGGATCCAGCCCTCTAGCTGGTTTGTGATCCGCCCGCGCGGAAACGAAGGTGCGCTCGCCCAGCAGCTCGGCGGCGGCGACAACCTCGCCGTCGTCGATCAGAGCCATGGCCGCTGCGTGCTGCGCCTCTCCGGCGCTCGTGCCGGCGAGGTGCTCGCCAAGGGCTGCCGCGTCGACCTGCATCCGCGCGCCTTTCCGCCGGGCAGCGTCGCCACGACGAGCATCGACCACATCACGGTCACGATCGTGAAGCTCGACGAGGTGCCGAGCTTCGATCTGGTGCTGCCGTCGAATTTCGCCGAAGCCTTCCTCGACTGGCTTCGGATATCGGCCGCCGAGTTCGGCTACGAGATCAGGCCGCCGGCCTAACCGTCTTTCTTCGGCAGGCCCCTAGCGCCCTGGAGCGAGGCGGCGTCGAGGATCGATTTGGTCAGCTTGGCGCCGAAGAAATTGGCGTCTGTCAGGTCGGCGCCCTTGAACTGCGCCCCTTTGAGGTCGGCATAGGAGAAATCGGCTCCCTTGAGACTGGCGCCGTCGAGCTTGGCTTCGCGCAGCCGCGCGTTGCGGAAGGTGGCGCCGTCGAGGCTGGCGGCCTTGGTGCGATTCGGCGCGAGCAGCAGGCCGGTCAGGTTCGCGCCGCTGAGATTGGCACCGTCGAGCCTGGCGCCGGCGAGTGAGATGCCGCGGAGGTCGGCACTGTCGAGGTTGGCGCTGCGCAGGTCGGCATTGTCGAGCTTGGCCGCCTGCAGCTGAGCCTTGATCAGATTCATGCCGTACATCGTCGCGCCGACGGCCCTGATCCCGGTCAGCTGATGGCCGACCAGAGAGGCGCCGCGGAGATCGAAGCCGCTCAGGTCGAGCAGCCGCCCGCCATGGCCCGCGGTCTCGATGTAGTTCTGATGATGCGCGATCAGCTCCTCGAGCGGCTTGTCGAGCTCGGCGACGGTCTTGCCGACCGGCTTCCCGGTCAGCACGCCTTCCATCTCGGCACCGCCCGTCTCGGCCATGGTGAGGTTGGCGCCGGCGATGACCGCGCCGGTGAGCTTGGAGTCGCGGAGATCGGCGCCGGAGAGATCGGCGCCCTCGAGATTGGCCCGGGTCAGGTTGGCGTTGCGCAGATTGGCGCGGATCAGCTTGGTGCCACGCATCGTCGCGTCGGTGAAGTCGGTATGCACGGCCTGAGCGCCGGAGAGCTTGGCGTTGTCGAGGTTGGCCTTGGTGAAGAGGGCCGCTTCCATGTCGGCCGGGTTCGAGTCGATCGTGCGGACTGCCCAGTCCTTGCTGCCCTGCTTGTCGACGATGGCGCCGTCGCGGAGATCGGCATCGAAGAGATTGGCGTTGGTCAGATCGGCGCCGCGCAGCACGGCGCCGCGGAGATCCGCCTTGGTCAGATTGGCGCCGCTAAGATCGGCGCGGCGAAGGTCGGCGCAGAACAAGGTCGCGCCTTCGAGCTTGGCATTGGCGAGGATCGCCCCCTGGAGATTGGCACCGGTCAAGTCGGCGCCGCTCAGATCCTTGCCGGAGAGGTCGAGGCCGGCGAGCACGAAATTGGCGAGCGCCGCGCGCGCTCCGCCATGCTTGGCCTGGCGGAACATCGCGTGCCGCTCGATGACCCGATCGAGCTGCTCCTGCGTCAGCCGGATCGGGGCATCCGGTTTAGGCTTCTTCAATTCCAAGGGCGTCCTTTCCGGACGTCGCCAATACTTTGAATAAAATAGTATCTAGTCCGTAGCCTCCCAATGCGTGACGCGCGTCACGCCCGATTAACTAAGGAAATCAGATGCCTTCGCGAGTGCGAGAGGCTAGAAGTCGGTTTTCACGCCGCCTTCTGCCTTGCGACTCGCAACGAAGGCGTCAAGCGCCTCGGCTGCCGCCGGGTCCATCGGCGGCGGCTGGTAGCGGGCGAGCGTCTCCTTCCAGATCCGGTTGGATCTTTCCATCGCCGTCGGCGATCCGGCCTCGCGCCAGCTCTCGAAATTGCGCCAGTCGGAGACCAGCGGCGAATAGAAGGCGGTCTTGTAGCGGCTCTGCGTGTGCACAGCGCCGAAATAGTGACCGCCCGGGCCGACCTCGCGGATCGCATCGAGGGCCAGCGTCTCCTCGCTGATCTCCAGCGGCTCGAGATATTGCGAGACCATCTGCAGCAGATCGACGTCGACGATGGTCTTCTCGAAGGAGGCGGTGAGGCCGCCTTCCATCCATCCGGCCGAGTGCAGGATGAAATTGCCGCCGCCCATCACCGCGCCCCAGAGCGAGAACACCGACTCATAGGCGGCTTGCGCATCGACGGTGTTGGCGGCGCAGGTGTTCGAGGTGCGATAGGGCAGCTTGTAGCGGCGGGCCAGCTGGCCGCCGATGGTCGCCGCCTTCATGTATTCCGGCGTGCCGAAGGCCAACGCCCCCGATTTCATGTCGACATTCGAGGTGAAGCCGCCATAGACCACCGGCGCTCCGGCGCGCACGATCTGGGTCAGCGCAATGCCGGCGAGCGCCTCGGCATTCTGCTGCGCCAGCGCGCCGGCGACCGTCACCGGCGCCATCGCGCCGGCGAGGGTGAACGGCGTCATGATCACGACCTGGTTCCGCGCCGACATCTCCATGATCCCCTGGAGCATCGGCGCGTCGAGACGAAGCGGCGAGGAGGAGTTGATCACCGTGATCAGCGACGGTTCGCGCTCGAGCTGTTCCTCGGAGATGCCACGTGCCAGCCGGACGATCTCGAGCGCATCGCGGTTCCGCTGCCGGCCCAGCGAATAGGCGTGGAACGCCTTGTCGGTCAGCTTGGCGAGATCGGAAAGACAGTCCAGATGCCGGATCGAGGCGTGCAGGTCGACCGGCTCGACCGGGTAGCCGCCGGTCATGTGGATGATGTTGAAGCTCTGCGCCAGCTTCACGAGGTTACGGAAATCCTCGTGGTTGCCTGGCCGGCGGCCCTTGTCCGCATCCGAGCAGTTGGGCGCGCTCGCGACCTGCGCGAAGATCACCTTGTCGCCGCCGAAGTCGAGGTTGTGCGCCGGATTGCGCGCATGCAGCGTGAAGGTGCTCGGTGCGGTCCTGATCTTTTCCTCGATCATCGCCCGATCGAAACGCACGCGCTGCTGGCCGGGCGTCGTCTTCGCTCCCGCCTTGGCGAGCAAGTCGACCGCGTCGGCATCCAGAAAATCCATGCCGATCTCTTCGAGGATCGTCAGCGAGGCGTTGTGGATCGCCTCCAGCTCGTCGGCGCTGAGGATCTCGACCGGCGGGAAGCGGCGCCGCGGCTGGCGAAAGGGAAGCGGATCGCCAGCAGCCGCAACTTCCGCGGCTCGCCCGGCATGACGCGCGCGCCCGCCGCGCCGTTCCCTGCCCTCGCCGCCTTGCCGTTCCGACGGCTCGGTCATACTGTCCTCTTCCTCGCTCACGCGCGCGGCTCAACCTATTGCAATGCCGCGTCTCTATCCACCTCGCTTGCGAACCCGCGATGAAGACGCTGCTCCCGGTCCCTGAAATCGCCATCGGCGTCGGACGCATCGACAAGATCGGCGCGGATCTGGCCGGGCTGCCCGAGGCGCCGAAACGCGTCCTCCTGGTGATCGATCGATTTCTCTCGCAGGGCGGCGTCGCCAAGCGTGTGCGCAAGGCGCTGGCGACGACCAACCACGAGATGGCGCTCTGGGACGGGCTCGCCGGCGAGCCGACCGGTTCCCAGATCGATGCGGCCGCGGCCCTTGCCCGCGCGCATGAGGTCGAGGCGGTCATCGGCATCGGCGGCGGCTCGGCGCTCGACGTCGCCAAGCTGGTCGCCGCGATCGCGCGCGCGCCGGCCGGCGTCGAGCATTACGGATTCTGCGCCAACCCGCTGCCGCCGAAGCCCCTGCCTGTGATCTGCGTGCCGACCACCGCCGGCACCGGCTCCGAGACCACGCATACCGCGATCTTCGCCAACGCCGCGGCCAAGAAGGCCTGGGCCTGGGGACCGGAGCTGGCGGCGCGCAAGGCGATCCTCGACGCCAGCCTCACCACCTCGCTGCCGACGGCGCTGACCGCCGCGACCGGCCTCGATGCGCTGGTCCATGCCGTCGAATCCTGCACCAACGCCAACCGCTTCGAGGCGAATGACGTCATGGCGCATGCCGCGATCCGGCTGATCGCGCGGCATCTGCCGAGCGCCATCCGCGATCCGCAGAATCTGGAGGCACGCGAAGGCATGCTGGTCGCCTCCTGCTATGCCGGCATCGCCATCAACAATGCCGGGACGGCGATCGCGCACAACATCGCGCATGCCCTCGGCAGCATCGGCAAGGTCCATCATGGCCGTGCCGCCGGCCTCGGCCTGCGCGCCTCGCTGCCCTGGAGCCTGCCGGCGAGCGAGCTTGCCTTCGCCGAGGTCGCGGAGGCCATGGGCGGTCCGCGCGACGCGGGGGCGCTGCCTCGCCTCGTCGACCAGCTGATCCGTACGGTCGGTGTGAAGGTTACCCTGGCCGACGAGCTGCCGGGCATAACGGCCGAGCGGCTCGCCGAGGAGATGGCTTTGCCGGAGAACGAGGCGATGCGGAAATCCTCGGCACGCCCTTCGACGGAGCATGACCTCCGCGACCTCGCCCGCGCCGTCCTCACCGCCAGCTGAAGCCCTCATGAAGATCACCGCCATCGAGATCACGCAGCACCAGCTGCCGCTGGAACCGCCGTTCAATCCGAGCTGGTCGTCACGGCCGCGGCTCAAATTCGATGCGACCATCGTCCGCGTTCATACCGATGAAGGCCTCACGGGCATCGGCTCGGGCGACTACATGCTGGGCTTTGCCGGCCATGAGCATCTGTTCATCGGCGAGGATCCGCTCCGGCTCGAGCGTCATTGGCGCGTCATCGACCACATCACCTTCCACTACGGCCGCTGCTGGCCGCTCGACCTGGCGCTATGGGATCTCGCCGGCAAGATCGCCAACCAGCCTTGCTGGCGGCTGCTCGGCGGATACGCGAACCGCCTTCCCTGCTACGCGTCTTCCGGCACGCTCCGCGATCCGAATAGCCTCGCCAACCTTTCCGAGCGCGTGATCGCGCGCGGCTTCAAGGCGATGAAGATCCGTTTCCGCCGCGGCTCCTGGCGTGAGGACATCGCAGCGCTCGAAGCCGTGCGCGCGCGTATCGGCGATCGGATCGAGCTCATGGTCGACTGCAACCAGGGCTGGCGCTTTCCCTGGGACACGATAGCGGCCTGGACGCTCAAGGATGCGCTGACCGTCGGGCGTGAGCTCGAGCGGCTCGGCGTCTATTGGATGGAAGAGCCGCTGCACCGCGCCGATCGCCAGGGCATGCGCAAGCTCCGCGACGCGCTCGGCATCCGCATCGCCGGCGGCGAGCTCAACCGCGAGATGAGCGAGCTGCGCGACGTGGTCCAGGAAGGCTGCCTCGACGTGCTGCAGCCCGATGTCGTCTCGATCGGCGGCATTACCGGCCTCGCCAAGGTGGCGGCGATGGCGAAAGCGAACGGCATCACCTTCACCCCGCATACCTGGGGCAACGGCATCGGCCTCCTCGCCAATGCCCATCTCGTCGCCGGCACGACCGATCCGAGCTATCTCGAATTCCCGTGGGACCCGCCGGAATGGACGATCGAGCGCCGGGATTTCATGCTGACCCAGCCGGCCGATGTCGACCGTGACGGCAACCTCGTGCTTAGCGAGGCGCCGGGCCTCGGCTTCACGCTCGATGAAGAGGCGCTGAAGCGTACCCAAGTCGACGGGTCCGTGGTGAAGTCCAACAACTAGCCGCGGAACCCTCCCTTTCCGACCGGCGTTCTGTGCGTCGGGGAGAAACCGCCATGTTTCTTGCTCTTCAGGTCGTCACGGTTCTTGTCGTGGCCATCGCAATGGCCCTGGTGCTCGCGCACGCGCTCGAGCTCCCGGGCAAGATGCGGCTGTCCAAGGAAGAGTACCTGGCGGTCCAGCCGATCTATTACCCGGGCTTCACCTTCGGCGGCATCGCCGAGCCGCTCGGAATCTTTCTTCTGCTCATTCTCGTCTATCTGACGCCGGCGCGGACGCTGGAATTTTGGATGGTTGCCGCATCGCTCGCCGCTCTCATCTGCCAGCACGCGGCCTATTGGCTGCTGACGCATCCGATCAACAATTTCTGGCTCAAGGATTTCAAGATGGGCCATGCCGGCACCGGCTTCTTCTCCTTCGGTACCGGCGGACGGAGCGTCCCGGCCGAATTGGATTGGACGCGGCTCCGGGACTGGTGGGAATACTCCCATGTCGTCCGCGCCGGCTTCGGGATCCTGAGCTTCGCCCTCCTCGTGGCCGCGGTTGCGCTCTAGCATGGCCTCTCGCGGAGGAGCGCCATGCCGAAAATCGACATCACCGCCGTACCGGAACGCAGGGGCTCCGGTTATCCGCCGCCCTTCGACCTACGTTGTGCCGAACGCGTCCGGCAGCGGCTGGGCAATGCGGGAGGCCTCACCGACTTCGGCGTCAATCTCGTGCGCCTGCCTCCGGGCAACTGGTCGAGCCAGCGGCACTGGCATTCGCACGAGGACGAGTTCGTCTATGTGGTCGAGGGTGAACTGACGCTGGTCGAGGATGGCGGGGAAACGCTGCTCCGCGCCGGCGACTGCGCGGCCTTCCCGAAGAACTCAGGCAATGGCCACCATTTAATCAATAGGTCGGACGCGATGGCGATCTATCTCGAAATCGGCTCGCGCTCTCCCGACGACATGACGACCTGCTCCGATATCGACATGATGAGCAGCAATGCCGATGGTCGCTTTGTGCGCAAGGACGGCACGCCCTACTAGCTATTCGCGCCGTCGACGCCGCCGTCCCTCGCCGGCAACCTGACCGCCCTCTTTCCGTTCCGGCAGCTTCACCGCCGCCGCCAGGTTCGGAAAGGGCTCGACCCGGTTGGGAAAGCCGATCGCATTGACGAAGTGCTCCTGGAAACGCGGCTCGACTGCGGTCTCGATCTTCTCGATCCGGCGAACCAGCGCTTCGATCTCGCGGCGATGGCCCCGGTTGAGCAGGGCCATGCGCGCGCCGGTGCCGGCGGCGTTGCCGACGGCCGAGACTTTGTCGAGCGCGCAATCGGGCACGAGGCCGATGATCATCGCGTGCTTGGGGTCGATATGGCTGCCGAAAGCGCCGGCGAGCTTGATGCGGTCGACCTTGCCGATGCCGAGCTTGTCCATCAGCAGGCGCGCGCCGGCGTAGAGCGCTGCCTTGGCGAGCTGGATCGCGCGCACGTCGTTTTGCGTTACCTTGATCTCGACCGGCTCGGTGCGGAGCACATAGGAGAAGGTCCGCCCATCCGGCACGATCCGCGGCGTCCGCGCCGCGAGCGTTCCATCGATCATGCCGTCATGGGTAATGACACCGGCGAGGAACAGCTCCGCCACCGCTTCGATGATGCCCGAGCCGCAGATGCCGGTGACGCCGACGCGGTCGATGCCGACATCGAATCCATCCTCATCCGACCACTGATTGACGTCGATGACCTTGATGCGCGGCTCCAGCGTCTCCGGATCGATGCGCACGCGCTCGATCGCGCCGGGGGCGGCGCGCTGACCGGAAGAGATCTGCGCGCCCTCGAAAGCCGGCCCCGTCGGCGAGCTTGCGGCGAGCAGGCGGTCGGCGCTGCCGAGCACGATCTCGGCATTGGTGCCGACATCGATGACGAGTGTGATCTCCTCGCCCTTGTGCGGCGCCTCGGCCAGAGTCACCGCCGCCGCATCCGCACCGACATGCCCGGCGATGCAGGGAAGGATGTAGGCGCGGCCCGATTTCAGGATCGGCAGGCCGAGGCCTTGCGCCCGGAGGTCGAGCGCCTGCGAGACCGCGAGCGGGAACGGCGCCTGTCCCAAGGGCGTCGGATCGATGCCGAGATAGAGATGATGCATGATCGGGTTGCCGACCAGGACCGCCTCGACGATCTCCTCGGCCGCCACACCGCCCTGTCCGGCGACGCGGCCGATCAGCGTGTTGACGGCATCGCGCACCGCGTCGGTCAGCGCGAAGCGGCCATCTGGATTCATCATCACGTAGGAGACGCGCGACATCAGGTCTTCGCCGAAGCGGATCTGCGGATTGGCTGTACCCGCCGAAGCCACGGTCCGTCCCGACATCAGGTCGACGAGGTGGCAGGCGATCGTGGTCGAGCCGATATCGACCGCGACGCCGAACAGCCGCTCGCGATAGCCCGGCCAGACGCCGACGACACGCGGCCGGCCGCCGTCCTGATGCACGGCGACGGTCGCCTTGTAGCCGCCCTTGATCAGAGCCGGCTGCATGTCGGGCAGGATGGCGACGTCGATCAGCGCTTCGCGAATCCCCCACTTCTCGCCGAGATGGCCGATCACGCGGTCGAGGTCGCCATTCGGTACCGCCATGTCCGGCGGATCGATCTCGATGTAGTGGAGGTGCGTCGCAAGATCCCGCACGATTGCGCGGGTCTCGGCGCGCTTGCGGACCACCTGCGTGTTGACTGCGACATCCGCCGGCACGTCGATGACGATGTCACCGAGGATCTTCGCCGAGCAGCTCAGGCGCCGGTCGGCCGGCAGCGAACGGATATCGGCGTAGCGCTGCTCCGTCTCGGATCGCGCGCTCAAGGCTTCGGCGCGCGAGGTGATCCCGTGCTTGGCGAAGACGCCTTCGGCGACCTCGACCTGGCAACGCCCGCAGAGGCCGCGCCCGCCGCAGACCGATTCGATATAGACGCCGAGCGAGCGCGCGGCATCGAGCACGGGCGTGCCGGTGGCGAAGCGCCCGCGCCGGCCGCTCGGCATGAAGATGACGAGCGCGTTTTCGGGCTTGGCGGGAGTATCGGGCACCGCTCTACTCCGCGCGGCCGCCGTTGGCGACAAGAGCCTTCAGCCTTTCATCGTCATAGGCGGCCTCGAGC
>Ga0196963_10002034_pt1 | contig 12621 bp, 12 predicted proteins | sample S1_5metaG_FD_148600 | JGI IMG/M metagenome (GOLD analysis project Ga0196963, IMG submission 148600) | Soil microbial communities from Anza Borrego desert, Southern California, United States - S1_5 | ecosystem: Environmental > Terrestrial > Soil > Desert | place: USA: California | collected... | reverse complement strand
AGATGAAGGCCCAGGCCGAGCATGTGGGAACCGAGTTCGTCGGCGATATCGTCACCTCGGTCGACCTTTCCAGCCGGCCCTTCCTGGTCAAGTGCGACAGCGGCGCCGAGTGGCTGGCCGAGACCCTGATCATCGCCACCGGCGCCCAGGCCAAGTGGCTGGGGCTGGAGAGCGAAGCCGCCTACCAGGGCGGCGGGGTGAGCGCCTGCGCCACCTGCGACGGGTTCTTCTATCGCGGCAAGCAGGTCACCGTGGTCGGCGGCGGCAACACCGCCGTCGAGGAGGCGCTGTTCCTGACCAACTTCGCCGAGACGGTGACGGTGGTTCACCGCCGCGACGAGTTCCGGGCCGAGAAGATCCTGCAGGAGCGCCTGTTCGCCCATCCCAAGATCAAGGTGATCTGGAACCATGCGGTCGACGAGATCCTCGGCGAGAACGGCGGCGTCACGGGGGTGCGGCTGAAGTCCACGCAGACCGGCGAGACCCAGGTGGTCGCCGCCGACGGCGTCTTCATCGCCATCGGCCACGCCCCGGCGTCCGAGCTGTTCAAGGACCAGCTGGAGACCCACGCCGGCGGCTACCTGACCGTCAAGCCGGGCACCGCCTCGACGGCCATCCCAGGGGTCTACGCGGCGGGCGACGTCACCGACGACATCTACCGCCAGGCGGTCACCGCCGCCGGCATGGGCTGCATGGCCGCCCTGGAGGCCGTCCGCTTCCTCGCCGAACAGGACCATGAGAAGGCCCACCAGCCGATCAGCCACCAGGAAGCGCAGAAGATCGGCGCGTGGTGATCCGCCCGGCGGCGCCCGCAGACCATGCCGCCGTCCGCGCGGTGGTCGCCGCCGCCTTCCGCCAGCCCGACGAGGCCGACCTGGTCGACGCCCTGCGCGCGGACGGCGACGTCCTGCTGGAACTGGTCGCCGAGGAAGACGGCGTCATTGTCGGCCACGTCCTGTTCAGCCCGCTGGGGACCGACAACGGCCGGCGGCTGGCCGCGCTGGCGCCGCTGGCTGTGCGGCCGGGCCGCCAGAGGGACGGCCTGGGCGCGGCGCTGATGGCGGAGGGCCACCGGCGGCTGACCGCGGCCGGAATCGAGGCGGTGATCGTGCTGGGGCATCCGGCCTACTACCCGCGCGCAGGGTATTCGGCGGACCTGGCGAAGACGGTGACCTCGCCCTTCTCCGGCCCGAGCTTCATGGCGCTGGAACTGGTTCCCGGCGCGCTCGCCGAACCGGTGACGATCAAGTACGCCAAGGCCTTTGGCCTCTGACCTACTCCTGCCGCCGCCCGATCGGCAGGTCGCCGGCCTGGGCGGGCGGCGGCGCCCCCGGGTCCGGCGCGCGGGGCGGCGGCGGGGGCCTGGCGCGGTGCTGATCGGGGCGTCGGGATCGTCCTCGATGGCCTTCAGCTTGGCGTTGATGTCCGCGATCTCCTCCGGCGTCGGCTGGCGACGGCTGGGGGTGAGGACGCCCGGGGTGCGCAGCGTTTCCTGGCCGGGCTCGGCCGGGCCGGCGACGGTGTAGGTCTGCTCCACCCCGTCGACCGAGAGGATGACGGTGCGGGTGGCCGTGCTGATCAGGCCCGGACCGATCCCCGACTGGTCGCCGGGCAGCAGGCCCTCGCCCTGGGTGCGGGCGTCGAGGCCCTCCAGGATCGCCCGCGAGAGGGAGGCCTCGCCGCCGGCGTACTTGCCGTTGAAGGCCGGCGGCAGGCCCCAAGGCCCGGTCCAGCGATAGAAGATGTGCCGCCCGATCTGGACGATCTTGTAGAGGGTCGGCGCCCAGTAGGGAGCGACATAGTCGGCGTGATAGTGGGTGGCGGTCCCCACCCGGGTCATCACGAAGCCATTGAGGGCCTTGTTGGCGATGAGCTGGGCCCGGCTCCAGATGGCCGGAATCGGGGCCCGGGCCAGGGAGCCGTCGCAGGTGAAGCTGAACTGGCAGCCGGTGGCCCGGAGCGACCCCTGGAACACCACCCCGCAGACCGATTTCGGGTAGCCCGGGTGCCGCACCCGGTTGAGCACCGTCTGGGCCACCGCCTGCTGGCCTTCGAGCGGCTCGGTGGCCGCCTCGTAGTAGATGGCCTGGGTCAGGCATTGCACGGCCGCCGCGCGGTCCTCGGGACTGGCCTTCAGGATGAACGGCCTGGCCGGGGGCGGCGGCTCGCTGGCGGCGGCATGCAAAGCGTTGATCGCGCGGGCCTCCTCTTCGCTGAGCGCCCCAACCCCCAGGATCGGCAGCCGGGCCAGATTGTAGCTCTCCCAGCCCGGCACCCGGCCCCAGTAGTCCTTGCTCGGCACGCCGTCGTGGCGCCGGGCCAGGGACATCATCGCCGGGTCCATGTCGGCGGTCAGCCGTCGGAAGGCGAGGTCTCCATAGCCCCGGGTCAGGGCGGCGGCGGCCTCCGGCCGTCCCGACATGGCCACGCGCCGGTAGTCGGTCGCGCAACCCGCCGCCGCCATCAGCGCCACTGCCGCCAGGGCCAGGAGGGATAGTCGCCGCAACCGGTGTCCCTATTTTTCGCCGAGGGTGGCGCGCAACATCCAGGCGTGTTTCTCGTGCGCCGCCAGTCGCTGGGTCAGCAGGTCGACGGTGACGTCGTCGCCGGCTTCCTCGGCCTGCTTGAGCACCTTGCGGGCGGTGCTGGCCACCGTCTCATGGTCGCGCATCAGCTCCCGGATCATGCCTTCGGCCGGCTGCTCGGGGTCGCCGTCCTTGATCGACGTCAGGTTGGCGAAGGTCGCATAGCCCTGGGGCGCCAGGGCCCCCAGCGCGCGGATGCGCTCGGCGATCTCGTCCAGCGCCGTCCACATCTCGGTGTACTGGCTCATGAACAGGGCGTGGTAGCTGCTGAAGTTCGGGCCCCGGACGTTCCAGTGATAGCCATGGGTCTTCATATAGGCCGCGTAGCTGTCCGCCAGCACCTTGGTCAGGCCCTCTACGGTCTCGGAATTGCTCGCCATGTCGGTTCCTCTGGCTGGGGCCCATAGTTATGAACGTCGGGACTTGTGACAAGACGCCGCGGAGGGCCCGGAGCGGCTCAAAGTCGCCCGGCGCATCGAAGTTCCGCAGCCAGGCACGAATCGGCCTTGCCCCCGGGCCGGCGCAGGCCTATATGTCGGCCACCACTTATGCTCAACCTTAGCAAAAGTGGTGGCCGGAGCCTGCAGGCCCGGCCTTTTCGAGGCCCCACTAATGCTCACATTGAGCAAAAGGAGTGCGGATATGGCCGACGGTTCGCTGCTCTTCAGCTTCACCCCCGAGGTGGAAGCCCTGACCGCCCCGGTGTGGACCAAGGTCCAGGACACCGTCAGCCCGCTGGAATGGCAGGTCCACGCCCCCCTCATCGCGCAGATCAACCAGCTGAAGCGCGAGAAGAACGCGGTCATCCTGGCCCACAACTACATGACGCCGGAGATCTTCCACGGGGTCGGCGACTATGTCGGCGACAGCCTTGGCCTGGCCCGCGAAGCCGCCCGCAGCGATGCGAAGATCATCGTCCAGGCCGGCGTCCACTTCATGGCCGAGACCAGCAAGGTGCTCTGCCCCGACAAGACCGTGTTGATCCCCGACCTGCGCGCCGGCTGCAGCCTGGCCAGCTCGATCACCGGCGCCGACGTGCGCCTGATCAAGCAGCGCTATCCGGGCCTGCCGGTGGTCACCTACGTCAACACCACCGCCGACGTGAAGGCCGAGACCGACATCTGCTGCACCAGCGCCAACGCCGTGCAGGTGGTCGAGTGGGCGGCGAAGGAATGGGGCGTCGACAGGGTCATCCTGATCCCCGACGAGTACCTGGCCCGCAACGTCGCCGCCCAGACCGACGTGAAGATCATCGCCTGGAAGGGCGCCTGCGAGGTGCACCAGCGTTTCACGGTCGACGACATCGCCGAGATGCGCGCCGCCTTCCCGGGCGCAGAGATCCTGGCCCACCCCGAATGCCCGGAGGACGTGCTCAACGCCGCCGACTTCGCCGGCTCGACCGCCGCCATGACCGACTATGTCGAGACACGCCGGCCCAGGCAGGTGGTGCTGATCACTGAATGCAGTATGGCCAGCAACATCGCCGGCGACGTGGCCGGGGTGAAGTTCATCGGCCCCTGCAACCTCTGCCCGCACATGAAGCGGATCACCCTGCGCAACATCCTCGACGCCCTGCAGAAGGACCAGTTCGAGGTGACGGTCGACCCCGCCATCGCCGAGCGGGCGCGCCTGGCGGTGCAACGGATGATCGACCTGCCGCCCCCCGCCATCCCGGCCCGCTACGACCTCGTCAAGGCGCGCGGCCACCACGTCGCCGTGGAACTGATCTGAGCCGAAAGGAGGCTCGCGATGATCAAGGTGAGCAAGTTCGGCCCCGTCTATCGCGTCAAGGCCACACGGCCGGACGTGCCCAGGGACTGGTCCAGCCTGATGCCGCTCGGCGCCCGCGAGGTGGTCGAGGAGCTGATCCGCCACGGCGCCAGCCTGCACGCCGCCTACGACGCCATGTTCGAGTGCGACCCGATGCGGGCCGCCCAGGAGCTGAGATGACCGACCGTATCGATCATGACGGGGTCCTGATCCTCGGCGCCGGCCTGGCCGGCCTGACCGCCGCCCTGGCCGCCGCCCCGCGCAAGGTGCTGCTGCTTAGCCCGACCCCGCTCGGCGAGGGCTGCTCCAGCGCCTGGGCGCAGGGGGGCATGGCCGCGGCCCTGGGCCCGGACGACAGCCCCGCCCTGCACGCCGCCGACACCATCGCCGCCGGGGCCGGGCTCTGCGATCCCGAGGCGGTGGCGGTGCTGACCGGAGAGGGGCCGGACGCGGTCCGGGCCCTCGCCGCGCTCGGGGCGCCGTTCGACCGCACCGCCGACGGCGGCTTCTCGCAGGGGCTGGAGGCCGCCCACGGCCGCGCCCGCGTCGCCCGGGTCGGCGGCGACGGCGCCGGCCGCGCCATCCACGACGCCGTGATCGCCGCCGTGCTCGCCTCGGCCCATATCGAGGTCCGCACCGGCCTTCGCGCCCGCGCCCTGCTGCAGGACGTCGCCGGCCGGGTGCGCGGAGCCCTGGTCGAGGACGACGCCGGGGCCCTCACCGAGATCGCCGCCGCCGCCACCCTGCTGGCGACCGGCGGCCTCGGCGGCCTCTATGGCGTGACGACCACCCCGCGCGAGGTGCGGGGGGAGGGCCTGGGCCTCGCCGCCCTGGCGGGGGCCGTAATCGCCGATCCGGAGTTCGTCCAGTTCCATCCCACGGCGATCGACATCGAGGCCGATCCCGCCCCCCTGGCCACCGAGGCCCTGCGAGGCGAGGGCGCCATCCTGCGCAACAGCGACGGCCGGGCCTTCATGCGGGACTACCATCCGGCCGCCGAGCTGGCGCCGCGCGACGTCGTCGCCCGGGCGATCCAGAGCGAGCGGCTGGCCGGCCGGGGCGTCCTGCTCGACGCCACCGCGGCCGTCGGGGAGGCCTTCCCGCACGAGTTCCCGGCGGTTTTCGCTGCCTGCCGGGCCGCCGGCCTCGACCCGCGCCATGAGGCCATCCCGGTCGCCCCCGCCTGCCACTATCACATGGGGGGCATCGCCACCGACCTCGACGGGCGCACCAGCCTGCCGGGCCTGCTGGCCGCCGGGGAGTGCGCCAGCCCGGGCGTCCACGGCGCCAATCGGCTGGCCAGCAATTCGCTGCTGGAGGCGGCGGTGTTCGGCGCCCGCGCCGGCGCCGTGCTGCGCGAGGCGGCCGATCCGGCGACCGACCCCCTGCCCGCCGCCCCCTGGGGGGACCTGCCGGCCGGAGCCCTTGCCGGCCTGCGCCAGGGGATGAGCAAGGACGCCGGGGTGGTCCGCGACGCCGAGGGGCTCAAGCGGCTGCTCGGCCGCATCGAGACCCTGCGCGACCTCTACGGCGAAGGCCCGGTGCTGGTCGCCGCGCGGCTGGTCGCCGCCTGCGCCCTGGAGCGGCGCGAAAGCCGGGGCGGCCACTTCCGCCGCGACTTCCCCGCCGCGCTGCCCGCCAAGCGCACCTTCATCACCCTCGCCGCCCTCGACGCCCGCCGTCAGGCGGCCGCCTGAGGCGCATATGATCGCTCCCCTGCCCGAGCTGCTGATCGAGCCTGTCGTCCGCGCCAGTCTGGCCGAGGATCTGGGCCGGGGCGGCGACTTGACCGCCCTGGCCTGCATCGACGCCCAAGCCAGGCTCAGCGCCAGCTTTGGGGCCCGCAAGGCCGGGGTCATCGCCGGCCTGGCCTGCGCCCGCCTCGCCATCCTGGCCATGGACCCCACCGCCCATTTCGAGGCCCTGGTCAGCGACGGCGAGGAGGTCGAGCCCGGGGCCATCCTGGCCCGCGTCGAGGCTGACGCCCGCGCCCTCCTGTCGGCCGAGCGCACGGCGCTGAACCTGCTGGGCCGCCTGAGCGGCATCGCCACCCTGACCAGCGCCTACGTCGACGCCGTGGTCGGCACGGGCGCCAGCATCGCCGACACCCGCAAGACCACCCCCGGCCTGCGGGCGCTGGAGAAGTACGCGGTCCGTTGCGGCGGAGGGGTCAATCACCGCTTCGGGCTCGACGACGCCATCCTGATCAAGGACAACCACGTCGCCGCCTGCGGCGGGGTGCGGGCGGCGATCGAACGGGCCCGCGCCTTCGCCGGCCACCTGGTCAAGGTCGAGTGCGAGGTGGATGGCCTCGATCAGTTCGACGAGGCCCTGGACGCCGGCCCCGACGTCATCATGCTCGACAACTTCAGCCTCGAGGACCTGCGCGCCGCCGTAGCCCGAAACGCCGGCCGCCTGGTGCTGGAGGCCAGCGGCGGGGTCAGCCTCGACACCGTCCGCGCCATCGCCGAGACCGGCGTGGACGTGATCAGCGTCGGGGCCCTGACCCACTCGGCTCCGGTGCTCGACATCGGCCTCGACGCCGAGGGTTAAATCGCGGTCATCCGCATCCAAATCGGTCCCGGGCCGCCTCTCCCTTCGAGACAACCTTCGAGGGGAGCGCCATGACCATCCATCGCCGCATGCTGTTCGCGGGCCTCGCGGGCGCCGGACTGGCCGCCGCTGCGCCGGCCCCCGCCCAGGACCAGACCAAGCCGGCCCTGCGGGAGAAGCTGCGCAAGGCCGTCCTGGAACAGCGCCGGCCGCTAGCCATCGACGGGACGGGGGTCTCGGGGCCCGGTTGGGATTGGCTGGTCGCCGAGGGCCGCGCCGCCCACGCCTTCGCGCTCGGGGAGGACCACGGCATCGCCCAGGTCCCCGTCGTGGCCGGGGCCCTGATGAAGGCCCTCAAGCCGGCCGGCTACAGCCGCATGGCGCTCGAGATCTCCCCGCCGGTCGCCCCCGAGCTGGACCATGCCGCCCGGCGCGGCCTGGAGGGCCTGAAGGCCTACTACCGGCAGCATCCCCCGGGTCCCGCCTTCTACACCATGGACGCCGAGGCTCGCATGCTTGCCGAGGTTCGCCGGGCCTTCCCGGATCAGGGTCCGATGTTCTGGGGCCTCGACTATGAGATCGTCATGGACCGACGGCTGATCGCGCGCCTCAAGTCCAAGGCCCCGCCCCGCGCCCACCCGGCGCTGGCTGCCCTGGAAAAGGCCTCACGCGACGCCTGGGCGGCCTTCGAGGCCCAGCGCAATCCCGGCCTGCTGTTCTGCTTCAGCGGGGATCCGGCCCTGGTGTCGGCGGTGCAGGCCGCCTGGCGCCGGCCGGATCCGGCCAGCGCCGAGATCCTCGACACCCTCCGCCAGTCCCTGGTCATCAACCAGCACCAGACTGCCCGCCGCTACTTCCAGTCCAACGCCGCCCGCGCCGCCTTCAACCGTGCCAACCTGGTCCGCAGGTGGCGGACCGAGGGGGGGCCCAAGACCCTGTTCAAGTTCGGGGCAGGCCACATGGTGCGCGGCCGCAGCATGACCGAGGTCTACGATCTCGGCGCCCTGATCCCGGAGGCCGCGGCCCTGGCCGGCGGGACCAGCTTCCACCTGCTGGCCATCAGTGGGCCTGGCGGGCGCCGGGCGGTGTTCAACCCGGTCGCCTGGACATACGACGACACGCCCAGCGAAGGCATGGCGGAGATGGGCCTCGGCTTCATGAGCGACCTGGTCTTCCCGCAGGGCTCGACCCTGGTCGATCTGCGCCCCCTGCGCCCCCTGATGCCGGGCTCGGTGACCGAGACGGCGAGCCCGACCCTGTCGCGGGTGGTGCATGGCTTCGACGCCGTGCTGCTGATCGGCGGCGCAACCGCCTCCAAAGCCCTCTAGGCCGCCGCGGGCTCTCGCCGGCCGGACTTGAGGGCCCGCTTCAGCCAGGCCTGCACCGGTGCGTCCACCCAATGGTGGAAGACGATGGAGACCACCAGCGCCGCCGGGATCGAGCCGGCCCACAGGGCCCAGCGCGCCGCCTCCGGCAGGGCCACCCGGGCCTCCAGCACATGCAGGGACCCGAACCAGCCGAGGCCGGTCAGGGCATGGGTGATGAACAGGGCGAAGGAGAGCTTGGCGCCCTGCTCGACAAGCGCGGAAGGCCTCGCCACCGGGGTCCGGCCGCAGGCCAGGATGATCGCGGCGATCGCGGCGATGCTGGCCAGGTCGAAGCGGCCGGCGATCTGCAGCATGACCAAGGTTCCGGCGGCCAGCCAGCCCAGGGCATGGGCGACGATCAGGCTTGGCTTGGCCTCCTCCACCACCCGGGCGATGCACAGGCCGAGCAGGAACAGCGGCAGGGCGCGGACAAGGCCGAAGTGGAACTCCAGGTCATAGATCGGCCGGCCGAGCAGGCCCATGCAGAGCAGGTCGCCGCCGATCACCGCCAGCATGCCCAGGCAGAGGAGCGCGGTGGAACTCTTCAGCCGGCTGACCCAGCCCCAGGCCAGCGGGAAGGCGCCGTAGCAGACCACCAGGGCCGACAGCGACCAGCTCTGGTGGTTCCAGCCGCCGCCGCCGGGCACGCCCCAGGCCTGGGCGAACAGGGCCTGCATGACGAAGGCCTGCGGGGTGTAGTTCTCGGGGTGGCGCGGCTGGGCCCCGATGAGGCTGGCGGCGAACACCACCGCCGCCAGGGACGCCAGGATGATGAGCTGCGCGGGCCAGAGCCGCTGGATCCGCTTGCCCAGGAAGGCCGCCGGACGAAGGCGGCCCTCCAGCACCTGCCGCCCATAGGCCCGGCCGAGCACATAGCCTGACAGGATCAGGAAGAAGTCTGTGGCCAGATACCCGCGCGAGAAGATCGGGTGCAGTCCTTCGAGGGCCACCGGCGCGTCCTGGCCATAGTGGTAGAGGACGATCAGCAGGGCGGCCAGGAAGCGCAGGGCGTCGAGGGCCCCGCCCCGTCCCTGGACAACCCCGGTTCGCCCCGGGCGCGATTCCGTCCCGTTTTGGCTCGCATCGGACATGGAACACCCCTGTCGGGCCCAGCGTCGGGCCGTTTCGGGGCTTGGGTTGCAACCGCCGCGCCGGTCTCTATCTGTACCATATCTTGTTACGGACCGATCCCATGACCCGGATGCCCGCCCTCTTCCTCGGCCACGGCTCGCCGATGAACGCCATCGAGGACAATGCCTGGAGCCGGGCCTGGGCCCGGGCCGGCGCGCGGCTTCCCCGTCCGCGCGCCATCCTGATCGTCTCGGCCCACTGGGAGACCCGCGGCGCCGCCGTCACGGCCGGGACCGCCCCCGAGACCATCCATGACTTCTTCGGGTTTCCCCAGGCCCTGTTCGACGTCCGGTACCCGGCGCCGGGGGAGCCCGCGCTTGCCGAGCGGGTCGCCGACCTGCTGTCGCCGGATCCGGTCGTGCTCGATCCCGGCCGCGGCTTCGACCACGGCGTGTGGAGCGTGCTGCGCCCCATGTACCCGGCCGCCGACATCCCCATCGTGCAGCTGTCCATCGACCGCGCCCGCCCCGACCGTTGGCACTACGAAGCCGGCCGCCGGCTGTCGGCCCTGCGCGACGAGGGGGTGATGATCGTCGGCAGCGGCGACATCGTCCACAACCTGCGCGCCGCCGACTTCCGCCGCCCCGAGACGCCGGAATGGGCGCCGCGCTTCAACGAGACCGCCAAGCGGCTGATCCTGACCCGCGACCACGACCCCCTGATCGATCATGCCGGGCTTGGCGAGGACGGGGCCGTGGCCATCAACAGCGCCGAGCACTACCTGCCCCTGCTCTACGTCCTGGGCGCCAGCCACCCCGACGAGCCGGTCGGCTTCTTCAACGACGACGTCTTCGCCGGCATCTCGATGACCTCCATCAGCTTCGGGGCGCCGCAGCTCTGACCAGGGTCCGCACCCACCTCCCCGGCCGGGCGGGTGGGAACGGCCTGCGCCGCCCTCCGTTGTCCCACGGGGGCCAGCGTACGAGGAGCCAAATGTCCAAAGCCCCGCCCATCCCCCCAGAACAGCGCGCCTTCAAGGGCCAGCGCCCCGACATCCAAGGCTCGAACCAGGGCCGCCGCGACGCCGAGACCGGCCTGCAATCGGCCACCGAGGGCGACGCCGACGCCAACCTCGACGAGCAGGGCCGGTTCGGCAATCGCCGCCAGAACGTCGACGACGTGCAGCACAAGGTCCAGGACCGCTAGCCATGCCCCAGAAGCATCCCAACACCGAACGCTGGGGCGGCCCCGGCGCCGCGCATGAAGACGCCACCGAGCCCCAGCCGCCCAAGCGTGATCCCCGCGCGCCCGGCGAGCCGACCAACACCCCTTTCAGCCATGTCTCCGGCGGCGGCGGCGAACGCGACCGCCATCATGGCCATGACGTGAGGGCCAAGCGGGACACCGAGGAAAACAGCGTCCAGCGGGCCAAACCCTAGACCAGCGCCGCGGCCTTCTCCGCCGCGGCCAGCCGCTCGGGCATCGCAAGGCCGTACATCTTCTGCACCCGCGCAAGGATTTCTGGCGGGGCGGTCTCCGGGCGGCCGGCGCTGAACGGCGGCGCCGGGGCGTACTCCAGCCCCAGCTGCAGGCCCTGGGCGAAGTCGTCCCCGGCCACCTCGGCGGCCAGGGTCAGGGCGAAATCGATGCCGGCCGTCACGCCGCCGCCGGTGAAGATGTTGCCGTCCCGCGCCACGCGCGAGGGGTCCGGGATGGCCCCGAACAGGGCCAGCTGGTCGCGCCAGGCCCAGTGGCAGGCCGCCCGCTTGCCCCTCAGCAGCCCGGCGGCCGCCAGGATCAGGGAACCCGTGCAGACCGAGGTCACATACCGGGACATCCCTGCCAGCCGCCGGACCTGGTCCAGGAAGGCCGGATCCTGCATGGCCTCGGTGGTCCCGAACCCGCCGGGGATGCAGAGGATGTCGCAGGCCTCGATCTCCCCAAGCCGAGCCAAGCCTGCGAAGGTCAGGCCGTCGGCCTCCAGCTCGCCGCCCTGCATCCAGGCGACCGTAACCTTCGCGCCCGGCAGGCGGCTGAGGAACTGGTGCGGTCCGGTGAAGTCGAGGTGGGTGACGCCCGGATAGAGGGCGAAGACGATGTGCAACGGCTGGGCGGTCATGGCGGGCTCCGGGCGGCAGGGGGAGGAAAGACTTGACGGCGTCATCCTGCCCGACCTAGCGTCTGGCCGAAATGACATTGTTCCCTCATTTTTCGCCAACCACCTGCCGGCCCCGCCTATTCCCTTCCGTCATCCCGGCCGCAGGGCGTAGCCCGGAGAGCCGGGACCCAGGGGCCACCGCACGGGCGGCGGCTTCATCGTCCTGCCCGCCGCCCCTGGGTCCCGGGTCTTCGCTGCGCTACGCCCGGGATGACGGAGCGTGCGCGCCGTGGGCCCCTAGTCGATGAAACGGATCGGCTTTCTCATCTTCGACCAGTTCCAGCTGCTCGACGCCGCGGGGCCGATCTCGGCGTTCGAGATCGCCGGGCGCCTGCAGCCCGGCGCCTACGCCCTGGAGACCGTCAGCAAGGACGGCGGCCCCGTCGCCAGCTCCTCCGGCGTCACCCTCGGCAGCCGCCCCTTCGACCCCGCCGACCGGTTCGACACCCTCGTCCTGGCCGGAGGCGAGGGGACCCGCGGCCCGGCCATCTGCGGCGAGACCCTGGCCTACGTCCGCGACGCCGCCCGCCAGGCGCGCCGCATCGCCTCCGTCTGCTCGGGGGCCTACATCCTGGCCCAGGCCGGCCTGCTCGACGGCCGCCGGGCGACCACCCACTGGGGCCGCACCGACCATTTCCGCCGCACCTATCCGGCCGTGAAGCTGGAGCCCGACCGCATCTTCGTCCGCGACGGGCCGGTGTGGACAAGCGCCGGCATCACCGCCGGCATCGACCTGGCCTTGGCGCTGATCGGAGAGGACCTGGGCGAGGACATTGCCCGCCGCACCGCCCAGCAGCTGGTCGTCTACCACCGCCGCCCCGGCGGCCAGTCGCAATTCTCCGCCCTGCTGGAGATGGAGGCCGGCGGCCGGTTCGACCCCCTGCTCGCCTGGATGCGCGAGAACCTGCGCCGGCCCCTGACCGTGCCCGAGCTGGCCGAACAGGCGATGATGAGCGAGCGCACCTTCCTGCGCGCCTTCTCCGCCGAGGTCGGGTTCACCCCCGCCAAGGCGGTCGAGCGCCTGCGGCTGGAAGCGGCCCGCGCCCTGCTCGACTCCCAGCCCCTGCAGGTCGACGACATCGCCCTCGAGACCGGGTTCGGCGACAGCGAACGCATG
>Ga0196963_10002033_pt1 | contig 12623 bp, 11 predicted proteins | sample S1_5metaG_FD_148600 | JGI IMG/M metagenome (GOLD analysis project Ga0196963, IMG submission 148600) | Soil microbial communities from Anza Borrego desert, Southern California, United States - S1_5 | ecosystem: Environmental > Terrestrial > Soil > Desert | place: USA: California | collected... | reverse complement strand
CACTCAGAACGGGCATATCTTCGCGCACGGTTCCTTTGATGTCGTTAATGGCCAGGCGCGCCCGGGGATCGCGCGCCTCACCTCGAGTGGCGCGCTGGACACTGGCTTCGCGCCCGGCGTCGAGCATCTCATCTTTGTGCACGCCAGCGCGGATGGCTCTGTCCTGGCTTACTCCCAGGAAAACGTCCTTCGTTTAAGCCCCACAGGCCGCATTGATGCAACGTTCACTGCCGTCAAAGGTGAGCATTTCCTCGTGACGCCCTCTGGGATCGTTCACGCGATCACGCATGAGGCAGTGACGCTGGGCAGCATCCAAGAGTACACGCGCTATTGGATCAGCCGTCACAACGCAGATGGTTCGAGCACCGGCTCGGCACCCATGACCATCCTGGTCGATAATCGATCGACCACACTGCAACCGCGAGGCGAGAACGAAATCGCCCTGTTCGGCGCATTCAATGAAGTGAATGGCCAGCCGCGAGCATCGCTTGCAACGGTCAATGTCAGTGGTGTTACGCCCAAGATCCTGGTCGCGGCGCCTGTTTGGGAAACCGGAGGGAGTGCTTCCGTCACGCTCGTTCGCACTGGAGACAATTCTGAAGCCCTGACGGTCCGCTACAGCACCGCTGATTTAACCGCGCGGGCCGGTGTGCACTATGAGGCTGCTTCAGGTGAACTCAAGTTCCCTCCGAACGTCTCAACCGGAACTGTTCCATTGCGATTGCCCGATAACCCGACCGCATCAGCCGACACCATGTTGAACCTGGTGTTCAGGACGCCAGGAGGCATCGCCATAAACGAATCGCCACTCACGATTCTCAACGACGATCCCGGTTTTCTGGTCTCTGAACTGTTCCTGCCCGACCAAAAGACAGTGGCACTGCGGTTCACAGGCCGAGGCACTCCAAACCTCGAGAGCAGCAAGACACTCGAGGAATGGCTGGCTTACGAGCGTCAGCCGAGCAAACGCGAGATTCTTGTCCCGGACACCACTCGCAGCGACATGGAATTCTTCACATTCACAGTCGAAGAGTAGTCCAGGGCAACAAAGCTGAGGCCGCGTGATAGCGAAACTAATCACGCGGCCTTTGTGACTGCCCTTTCTAGGGTAATAGATACGTGGCGTGCAGGAACGAGTGTCAGGGCTGACAACGCGGTGATCCTCACTCTACTCCAGAAGACTTTCTCTGGGTGACCGCGGCATAATCTGGAACACAGGAGAAGGAGTCGGGGATTTGTAAAGGCACGCACTGAGTCGGTAGCCAAGGCACATACCCCAGAACCTCATGATTGCCGGAAATGAGAAGTATCAGAACCTCGTGCACGTATTCCTACAGGAACACGTCAGGGCGGGTGCGAATTTATTAAACGCCCTTGCGGGACCCTTGCCGCGGGTTCACAGCACAATGGAGTAGCTATGACCCCGTCTGGATGTTCAGTACAGTCGTTGAAAAACTGTCTTTCCAGCCTCTTACAACGCCTTCTTCCCAGCAGCCTTTGCGGCAGCCCATCGCTTCTTGGCTGCCTCCGCGATGCGTCGCCGCCCTTCAGCGGACATCCCACGCTTCCGCTTTTGACCGCCAGCAGGTGCCGCAGTCGGTCCCTCGGCTTTGAATCCATCGGGCAAGCCAAACTTTCCATCCACGCGTTTGAACTTTGGATTCTTCCCATACAAAATGACACCCATTGAATTCGCAGGGTTCTTGCTGTTGAAGCGGTAGCCTTCACGTTGAACAGCTTGAACGATTTCGTCCTTCGTCAGAGGCCCATTGCGTAACACCTGAAAGATGACGCTCTTCAGTGACTGCCCACCCGCACGACGACCTCTCCTGCCGTTTTCAGGAGCGACAGGTTCTTCAGAGGCTTCTCCGAGTGCTTGGTTGATTGCTTGAAGCCTTTCCCGAAGAGCACTCTTCTCTTTTTGCAGAGCTTCCCGGATTGCTGTGTATTGGCTGAGCAGGTCTTGTGGCATAGTTACGGGCTTGTGTATACCCATTAGGCGGTTTGTTCAATGAACAACAAGTCAGGGCGATCGTCATGCGAATCACCCGAGCGCCGAACTGAAAGGCGTTTTGAAATGGCCAGGTTGTTGGAGAAAGGAGATTGTGCTTGCCCCCACCGGAAGGGAATGCGCTTCTGCCTGTTATTTCTTCAACTGCTTGCGAACGTCCTCGGCGCGCGTGCCAACCTTCCGTACGGCATCGCGCAGTTCATCTTGCGTGATCCCAAACTTCTTGGACCAATCGCGTAATTCGTAATCCTGGTTCACGTTGATTCGTTCGTCGTCCTGCTTCCCGGTTTTGGATTTGTCGTCTGCCATGAACCTGCTTTATCTCACACCGGAAACGTAGAGCTATCAGGACAAGCCTGAGATTGCCGAAAAGCGAAAAGCCGCCCCTTTCGGAACGGCTCTTGATCGCACACAACCCGGCTAAAGGCATAGAAGAACGGGCTGTGCTGCGGGAGGACTGTAGCAAAACGAGAGTGCGAAGCTACGGAAAAGTTGAACAGGCAGCAACTACGATTATCCAACCACCTCCGCCGTCATCGAGCACCTCGGTGTCGGACGCAGGGGCATCTTCGCCGTCGAAACCGAAATCCGCCGAAACACATGGGGAGGAGAAGGACACAAAGTGATGTTTGTAGCAGAGTGGTGAGTTTTCCCACAGAAAAAGATTTGAGAAGCCACTTGCGCAAATCAAGAAACACGACATGAAGAGAGCACCTCCGATTGGCTGGTTTTCATTCGACCTTAGGTGGCTGGTTTTGAAGTGACCGGTGACAGCGCTTGCGGCGTGTTGAGAACCTGAGAAATCACGAGTCGATCGCGTGACAAGGGACCGCGTTACATTACCTCAGTCTGCCCCTCCGGTCCGGATAGTGCGATAGAGGATGAATAGGGAGATCAAGCCGAGAAAGGTTGCACAGATCGTCAGCCACGTGAAGGAGCCAGTCAGGATGCGTTTTACCCCATGGCCCAATAGTCCGATCGAGAAGCCAGCCCACAAGCTGTAAACTAACACGCGTCCAATGGGCGGGGGATCCTGCATGTTCTCCGCAGCTAATTTTGGTTCTGTGAAAGGTCCTTTACCCGCAGGTTGTGAACTTCCATCCGCGGTCCAGTGGCTTTGAAGCACCTCGCCAGAGTGCCATTAACCTGGACCGTGAACGCAGAGATCGTCAAGCCAACATTGAGTGAACACCTGCGGGATTCGCCGCGAGAAAAATGTTGTCGGATTTTCTTCTGGTCGGTTTCCAATATGCGGAATGCCCACTGAGGAGCGTTTGCTCAAGCAGTTCGTTAAAACGCAGGATGACGCAGCCTTTGCAGCGTTAGTTGCCAAGCATCAAGCCTGGGTGATCGCTCTGGCGGCCCGCCGATTAGGCGGAGATCTCACTCTTGCCAAGGATGCGGCGCAAGAGGTTTTCGCCACGCTTGCGCGACGGGCTGGGTCCATCGATCCGAACACGCTCACGCGGTTTCTGCACCAGCACGCCTGCTACATCACCGCGAATTTAGTGCGGTCCGAGAAGCGGCGGAAACGGCGGGAAGCGATCGCATCAGAGCTGAGGGAGGCAGCTTCAGCGGAGGCCCCAGAGAGCGGTGTGCCCGCGGAATTGTTCACGTTCATTCACCAGCTCCCGAGCCCGGACCGTGAGATGGTGCTCGAGCGTTTCCTGGGAAACAGTGATCTACGGACGTTGGGGCAGAAATTCGGGCTGAGTGAGGACGCAGCGCAGAAAAGAGTTTCCCGTGCCTTGCGAGTGCTGCGCCAACAGCTGACTTCAATGGGCATCAAGCCGCCGAGCGCGCTGGTGGCGTTACTGGGCCTAAAGCACTCCGGAGCCACTGCGCTTTCCTCAGCGGCGGTGGTGGAAACGAGCCATCAGGGCCCCATCAGGTTTTTCACTCAGGCCAGCAATTTAGTGATTATGAAGAAGGTGAAGATTGCGTGTCTTGCAGCGGTCATAGCGATGCTCCCGCTCGCTCCCGTGCTATTGACCCGAGGATCGAAATCGGAACAGGCGAGCGGCGTGGAGGCGTTAGAAAATGTTACTACATCGCTCCCACCAGACCCGGGGGTTACCCGGAGAGTGGACATTCCAGCGGTCGTAGATCGGACTGTCCCGGTGGCTTCTTCAGAAACTCTGCGGCTGCGCGGTGAGGTCACGCGCTTGCGCGAAGAGTTGCGCGCAATCGCGCAAAGGCCGCGCGAGTTGCCAGTCGTCTCACCCGCAGAACTTGAGGTGATGCAGCCATCTCTTGAGGATGGTGAGGTTCGGCAGATCATCACTTTCGATACTGTGACCAATGCGGGATTTCACACTCCGGAAGCGGCGATGCAGTCGTATATCTGGGCGCAACGCCAGGCGTCGAATCCAGACACTTTCAACGAGGCGCAGGAGCATTTCCTGGGAATGGTTTACACCCCACCGGGCGTGAATTTCGGTGGGTTTGCCACCAACGCCCTGCACGATCCTTTCCATGAGCACAAATTTCTGAAGGTGGAAGCGGTGGCATACCCTGCTCCGGACCGGGCGATTGTGTATGTGCAGGGTTATGGCAATTCGCGACGGGGAACACGTACGTACTTTCGCCAGGAGAATGGTATCTGGAAGTTAGACCTGGGGCTGGATCGAAGGTGAGGGGATTCGCTTCCCAGGGCTTTGTGACGGGTCAGGCATGGGGCCGAAGACTCGGTTGAGACGCCTCCGTTTAAAGGGCGGTAAACAGATCACCAGGAAATCGCTTTCCAAAAAGCGATGTCGGAAATTGGCAACGGCGTCAGTATTACTATGATGGAAGAGCGGACGGACCAAGAGCTTTTAACGGAATTCGCATCGCGAAAGTCGGACGATGCCTTCGCTCTACTGGTCCAACGCTACATTGATCTGGTTTATTCCGTGGCGGTGCGCCGGTTGGGATGTCCCACTAATGCACACGATGTGGTGCAGGCGGTCTTTCTTATTCTTGCGAAGAAAGCGGCTCATCTCTCTTCTCAGACGACCCTTCCCGCATGGCTGTATAGAACGACACTCTATGCCTGCGCAGATTTCCTAAAACTGGAAGCCCGTCGTAGAGAGCGTGAAAAGGCGTACACTATGGAGACTTCGGACACTGCTGAGAAGGAAAGCTCCTGGCAACTCGTGGCCCCTCATTTGGACAGCGCTCTGGAGCGGTTGGCGGAAAAAGACCGACTAGCCATCATCCTAAGGTTCTTCCGCGGATCCTCCTTCAAAACGATCGGCGAGACGCTTGGGGTCTCGGAAGATGCAGCCCAGAAGCGTGTGGACCGGGCTCTTGGGAAACTCAAAGCTGGTTTGGCGGGTTCCTGCGGCCAGTTCTCCGTCCTCTTTTTGGCCAGCATGCTCTCCCAATACTCTGTCCTCGCGGCGCCACCTAGTCTTGCGTTAACGACGGCTGCCGCTGTGAGTGGCGCTGGCACGTCGTCGCTTTCCGTAATTGCTGTTATGAAATCAACCTTGAAAACGCTCTTTTGGAGCAAAGCCAAACCGGTGCTCATCGCATTCTGCCCCCTCATGGCCGTAGCAGCGGTGCAGTTGAATCAGCCTGAGGATTTTCCACCGATAGCGGTGCGACTGAAATTATCGCCTCAGGGAGCGAATGCGGCACTTTCGCCGATGCCAGACACGGTTTACCCAATGCAGAGGATCGTGCTCACGCCCGAAAGGCCACTCGCCGTGAAGAAAGTTCCCGAAGGGTTAACAGACCCGTTATTTGGGGAGTATCTTTTTGGCCCATCTGAACGCCGTCACACGGTCCATTTCCTCGTCGACGATGGCGAGGTCGCGGACCCACCCCGCACGCGCCTATGGCTGGATTCGAACGGCAATGGAGACTTTATGGACGATCCTATCCCGCAGCGGAGGTCGCCGAAGTTCGCGGAGTTCATCGGCGTTCTTAATCTACCCCAAACGTCTGGCGCAGCTCAGGTGAACGTCCGGCTCTGGCGAATGGCGCCGACAGATCCTTATTTCAAACAGGGCGGGAATGATCGTCTGATTTGGCTGACACGGGATTATATGAGGACAGGCTACGTTTCTTTTCCCGAGAAAGCAGTACGAGCTATCTTCGATAATGATGACGCTACCGGTGATTTCCGCGCAGTCGAAGGCTCGTCAGACGCAAGCGTGCTGTGCCTCGATTTGAATGGTGACGGAAAGTTTTTCCGCCGCGGCGAGCGGTTCGCAGCCAATAAGCCTTTTGCGATTAACGGCCGGTCATATATCATGAGCGAGATTTCGCCTGATGGCAGCGCCTTTTCGCTCTTACCCGCCAAGACACGAACGACGGACGTTCCCATTCTCCCCGACTTTGTTCCAGGCGACGTGATCCCTGCCTTCAAGGGAATGACTCTCGACGGGAAGAGCATGTCCTTCCCGCAGGACTTCAAAGGAAAGCTCGTGATCTTGGATTTCTGGGGAACGTGGTGCGGGCCGTGCATCGCAGAATTGCCAAACCTTCGGGGGGTCTTCGAAAGGTATGGTGATAAGGGAGTCGCCGTTATTGGGATACCCGTGGAAATTAAACCTAATCGGGACACCGTCGAGCGTTTCGTAAAGCAACATCGCGTGACATGGCCGCAGCTTTGGGATGAAGCAGGGTTTAAGGCAGAACTTCCCAAGCTCTTAGACGTCACTGGCCTACCGCATGTTCTCTTGGTGGACGGGGATTCCGGGCTGATTATTTCGGATTCAAACGAATTGCGCGGTGAGCGACTCGCTCCACGGATTGAGGCGTCGCTGGCCAGTAAACGGGGCAGATGATGGCCGCGGCTTCGATCTCACGAGGGTAAGAGTGACGATGACGTTGTGAGCAGAATGAAAGCACCCATTCCGCTCATCATGACGACTGCGATAGCGATGATGTGTATGGTGCACTACCGGACTGCACTTAAGCATCGGTCTTCGGCTTCTTTCGGACTATTCTTCATTTCATGAACGAGCCATGTGTGCGAGCTCGTCAACGTGGTTGCTGGATAGATCGTGCTGCTTAACCATTTCGGTACATCTTCCCGTCCCATCTCTTTGTGCAGGTATTTCTATGAAAGACTATGAGCATGAACGAAGCTCTGAGCAGTTGAAAGACCCCGATGAACGTCTCGCGTTGCGAGACGGGGACGGGGTCTGAGTACACCCCCTAGCGATCTATTTGGCCGCTGTGTTTATTAGCAGCCTACTTATCTCACACCGGGAACGTAGACCTAGCGGGACAAGCATGAGATTACCGAAAAGCGAAAAGCCGCCCCTTTCGGAACGGCTCTTGATCGCACACAACCCGGTTAAAGGCATAGAAGAACGGGCCGTGCTGCCTGAGAAGGGTAGCAAGGCCAGCGCGCAAAGCTACCTAAAAGTGAAATGGTGTCGTGACTCCATGAAAATGTCCCCATGTGAACTCTTTGAAAATGTCCCCTTTTGAGGGTGGGCGGTGTAGCAGCAGGGGCAGACGATGGAGAAGCTGCTCATGAGCCACAAAGAAAGGCGGCGCCTGGCCGTGCTGGAGGATGTAAAAGACAACAAGCTAACCTTGGTTCAAGCAGCGGTGTTGCTGGCGTTGGGGTACCGGCAGGCCAAGCGGGTGTGGAAGCGCTATCAGGCGCAAGGGGACTCCGGCCTTGTGCATCGGAGCCGGGGGCGCGCCAGTTCCCGCCGCAGGCCCCAGGCTGAACGTGCGCGGATTGTGGCGCGCTGCCTGGAGAGGTATCCGGATTTTGGCCCGACGCTGGCGGCGGAGCATTTGCGCAAAGAAGGGCACAAAGTGGACCATGAGACGTTGCGCCGGTGGCTTTTGGCTGAAGGGCATTGGCGGGTGAGGCGCAAGCGGCAGAAGCACCGGCGGTGGCGTGAGCGCAAAGAGTGCTTTGGCCAGATGGTGCAGATGGATGGGTCGCATCATGATTGGTTTGAAGGGCGTGCTCCGCGCGCCGTGCTGATGGTTATTATTGATGACGCGACCAACCGGACACTGGCGCGCTTTTACCCGCAGGAAACGACGCGCGCGTGCTATGACATGATCGAGCGATGGATTCGCAGCCACGGTGTGCCAGCCAGCTTGTATGTGGATCGCGACAGCATCTACCGCTGCGAGCGGCTGCCGACTGTGGCCGAGCAGATCGCGGGGCGCGAGCCGCGGACGCAGTTTGGCCGGGCGATGGAGCAGCTCGGCGTGGAGTTGATCCTGGCCAACTCCCCGCAGGCCAAAGGGCGGGTGGAGAGGCGCAACGCTCTGTTTCAGGATCGGCTGGTCAAAGAGATGCGCTTGGAGGGGATCAGCGACATGGCGGCAGCCAACGAGTTTTTAAGCCGGGTGTTCCTGCCCGCGCTCAACCGGAAGTTCACAGTGGCTCCGAAAGCCGCGGCCGATGCGCACCAGAAGCTTAGCGCCTCGCTGTTGGAGGTGTTGAGTTGGGAAGAAGAGAGGACCGTGGGCAATGATTGGACAGTGGTGTGGAAGAACCGCTGGTTCCAGATAGAGCGGCAAGAGGAGGCGCTAAATCTCGCAGGCAAGAAGATAACAGCTCGGGAGATGCGGGACGGGCGCGTGGAACTGCTGCATGGGCAGCGCAGGCTGAAAATGCGCGCCTTAGAAGGCAGGCCGGAGCCGAAGAAACCCGCGCCAGCGCGGATCGGGCGAGTGGAGCTGGTCAAACCCCCAGCCACTCACCCGTGGAGAAACGACAAGGTGGCGGCGGGCCAGGAGTTCTTCAGGAAAAAGAGAGCCGAGGGCGCATGGCTCAAAGCGGCACGGGCGTCATGCGGCTGCGGGCTCCGTTACAGCCTCGCTACGCTCGGCTTCCACTTCGCCCGCAGCCGCATGATAACAACGAGCAAAGGGGACATTTTCACCTGAGTTAAGAAGGGGACATTTTCAAAGAGTTTTGACACCTAAAAGTGAAATGGGAGGTTAAGGGGCAGAACTTGCGAAGCCTTAAGGCTTGCGACGAGTCAATGTTTCTGTTCGCGTGAAGAGTCCGACGTCATGGCACCATTCACATTGAGTCCCTCTTCACTTTTGTTCAGACCATCTGGGGTCCTGAAAATTGCCTGCACCGCTTGAGGGAAGGAACAACCAAAAATAAGATTGGGGACAATCGGCAGCCGGAATTTTGTCCACTGGATCGTGGTTCCATGAATACAATCTTTGACAAAGGGAGAGAAACCCGGCCCCGGAAAGACCCAAGGTGGTCGCGCGCAGAGGAGGCCCTTATGCTAACTCTCCCTGTCACATTTCTCCTCTGGATTCCAACCTGTTTCATATTTGGAGGGTATGTGGCGGCGGTTGCCTACCCATTCTTTGTGCTGGTAGGTGCCCCCTTACAGCTTTCGGTTTGGAGGGCGGCGCGAGGTGGGATCCGGGAGGTGGCCTCGTCTTTTGTAGCTTGGGGACTGGCATTGTTAGTGGCAGGGGGTTGTGTATTTATACTTCAGCGATGGACGTTTACCGGGGTTTCCCTTTGGCATGGGTTTTCCTGGAATAATATCCCATTATCGGCTGCTCTCGGCGCCCCTGCGGGTGCCGTCTGGGTAACCTGTGTCCTTAAACGCTGGTCTTTCATTCCAGGAGCGGTTTTCGGGACCCTTTATGTGGCGAGTTTTACACTCACGCACTCCTGGGGGGAAGAAGCGGGCTTTCCCAGCGCAATCGATGGCCTCCTTCTTGGCGCCGGATTCCTCACGCCTACGCTGCTTCTGGCCCCGGCGCTAGGATGGCTTGAAGGCAGGGAAGATAAGCTCTGCAATGAGCATGCTGGAGGTCGTAAGGTTGTGGTGGGCTTTTATGTAATTGCTGCTGTGGCATTCTTCCTCCTATACAGCCTGGCCGGCCCCGACGCCGTCCATAAACTTTGGCGGTCCTCGGAAAAGTGGGACGTAGCGTCCCCGACTCCAACTCTCACGACAGAATACAGATATGACATCGGTGCGAAGTCTCGCGGCGAAGAGGTTTTTGCCGTAGTGGGTAATCGAGTGCACCATCTGAATCTTGGCACGAAACAGGCGCGAACTTTTGGGGTCATACCCCGTAACTTCGGAGTTCAGCTGTGGGGGACGAATCGGTTCATTGTCACAACGCGGCATAGAATCATTGTGTGCAACGATAGAGGGCGTGAATGGTCGAGGCGAGTTCCGTTCAATCCTCTGTTCTATCTCGAAAACCAGAACTCGGAACTGGTCATGGGCGGCGGCTTTGAAGTCCTGTGCCTCGACTCCCGTGGGGGACGCCGGTGGGCAACTTCGTTAAGACACCACGGAGCGCTGGCCGAGCTCTTTGAGGCCGCTGAATTGCCCGATGGGAGAGTCATTGTTTTGGACTTTAGTGGCCACGCATTTCTACTTTCTCAACAAGGCGCCGTCCTTTGGAATACGGCGACGCGAATGACGGATGTCGCCGCCTTCCAGTTCCTCCCGCCAAACATTATACGTATTTCGGGGAGGGCTGAAGTGGTAACAATCTCGTATGATGGACAGGTCATTGCTCGCGAGCCAGCTCGCGGGATCATTGGTTTCCATGGGAACTACCAATTGCGGATGGAGAACGGCCATGTTTACAGGACGGATTCGTCAGGGCATACAACCCTCCTGTCACCGGGGCGGCAAATTAAACAGTGTGTTTTATCGCAGGAGAAGCTGCTCTTGCGCGAGGCCGATAAGGTCTTAGTAATGAACATAAGTGGGGAAATTGTGGGCCAAGTCCTTCTCACCACCCCGGAGATGCAGGTTCGATGTCTCGCAGGCAATCACGTCATCGCTGTGAGTCTCGGCGAGACTCGCGCCGTGTTCGCATTTCCAATCGAGCCCTTAAAGACCTCCTCAGGCGTTAAAGTGGGTTCCCTATGACAATAAGATCTCAGTCTAAGTCGCCCTATTACAAGTGGGCCGATGAGTGTGAAGGATGGCGGTTTGTTGAGGAACCGGGCTTAAGTGTCATTCGGGAACGAATGCCCCCGAATACGGCCGAGGTTCCTCACTGTCATAATGCTGCGAGGCGATTCTTCTTTGTGTTGGAGGGAGAACTCACAATTACTGTCGCAGGAAAAGCGTCCACGTTGCGCAAGAGCCAAGGTATCGAGGTAGCTCCCGGCTCCTTAGGCGCTTCGGCAACAGAAACGAGCCGCGCGCTAATCTTCTCTTGGTCAGCCGCAGGGAACAGGCTATCCATATTTGCTTTCACATGACGAAACCTTTCGAATCCATCCAGAGATCATTGCCCTCGTCGCGAATGAACTTCTTGGCGATATTGTTCTTTTTCTGCTTCATGCTGGATACCCCGGCGTCTGATGAACTCGATGTCTGGACAATCCATTCAAGCGTCAACCTCGGGTCCACCGTCGCTGATATCACATATGGAGACGGTCGCTTCGTCCTTGTTGGGGCGAAGGCGATGATGTCCACGAATGGAATCGATTGGGTCACCACCCATCCGGACCTCCGCTGCGTGAAGGTTGTTTACGGAAATGGGAGATTTGTGGCTCTTGGAACAAGTGGCAAGGACTACGCGACCTCTGACGATGGTTTTTTTTGGTCTTTCCGCTCCCTTGGCACCTCCACGGTCATAACCCGGCTCGATTGGGACGGAACATCGTTTGTTCTTGCGGGTGGATCTTTTGTTTGGAGGAGCGCTGATGGAGTGAGTTGGGTTCGCGAAGCGATTCCACAGCGGGATGGTTATTTTCTTGCTTGTGCTGGTAAGAAATACCTAGTCGGCACACCTGATGCGACATGGATCTCAACCAACCTGCTCGATTGGCAGCGGTGCTCTAACATTGTGGGGAATGTGAGCCGCATGCTACTGCACAATAATCAGCTTTTGGCTCTTAGCGATCGAGGAATCCAGACCTCAAAGGATGGTCTCCAATGGAAGCGGTCTGACTTTGCTGGGACTCCTTCGGTGCTGGCCGTGCACCGCGACGTTGTTCTCGTCGGTTTAGGCTCGACTATCTGGACATCGCTCGATGGCGATAGTTGGTCACGACGACCAACCCCATCTTCCAACCTCGGAATTGTGGGGCTGGTGAGCGATGGCAATGCGGTTGTGGGCGTGATCGGGACAAGTTCGTTGCGGAGTGGCGATGCCCCTCTCAATCAGCCTCGTTTGCAATTAATATTGGCTGCAGGCGTTCGCATCCAAGGTGCTATTGGAAGGCGATACGCGATACAATCAACTCTGGATTTACTTGGGGGAATTTGGCGAACGGAGGATGTGATTCAACTTCCGACAGCTGACTTTACATGGCACGATCCTTCTCCTCTAGACACCCGCAAGATGTATCGCGCGGTTGCTCAGTAGTCTTGTTCAAAGCCTCGTGGGCCAAGAAGTTAACCACATCGTTAACCAGTAGCTCCTCCAAATGCTCATCGCTACACTGTCCAACCTCGCGGGTGTTGAAACTCGCCGGCCCGCATAATAAGTGATTGGCGGTGTATGTCAGGATGGTCCGAGTTCGATTCGTGCGACACAGGGACGAAGAAAGTTGCACAGGAAAGAGAAGATTCCAGGGCCTCGGGTTATTGGGTATTTCCTCGTTGCTATCGTTGCCGAGAGGATGCCGGAACAGGTTCAAGAGAGGGTCTCCCATTTGACCGTCGCCTACACACCAAATACT
>Ga0196963_10002031_pt1 | contig 12624 bp, 15 predicted proteins | sample S1_5metaG_FD_148600 | JGI IMG/M metagenome (GOLD analysis project Ga0196963, IMG submission 148600) | Soil microbial communities from Anza Borrego desert, Southern California, United States - S1_5 | ecosystem: Environmental > Terrestrial > Soil > Desert | place: USA: California | collected... | reverse complement strand
CAGTCTCGCCTGATACGTGTAACAGGCAACGAGGGTTGCGTTCGTTACCCCACTGAAGGGAACGATTCAAACCACGAACTGACGACAGCCATGCATCACCTGTCCTACACCCTCGAAGGCTTCCTAGCTTTCGCTAGGCGTGCAGTAGGATTTCTAGCCCTGGTAAGGTTCTTCGCTTAGCGACGAATTGAGCCACACGCTCCACCGCTTGTGCAAGCTCCCGTCTATTCCTTTGAGTTTTAGTCTTGCGACCGTACTACCCAGGCGGTCCGCTTAACGCGTTAGCTTCGCCTCCCAGAGGGTCGATACTCCGGAAAGCCAGCGGACATAGTTTAGGGCGTGGACTACCGGGGTATCTAATCCCGTTCGCTACCCACGCTTTCGTGCTTGAGTGTCAGAAACGCGCCAGTACATTGCCTTCGCTTTCGGTGTTCCCCTAGATATCAACGGATTTCACCCCTACACCTAGAGTTCCATGTACCTCTCACGCTCTCGAGTTGTACCGTTTCGCCCGCATCTCCACGGTTGAGCCATGGGTTTTAACGGACGACTAATACAACCACCTACGCACTCTTTACGCCCAGTAATTCCGGGTAACGCTTGGGGCCTCTGTATTACCGCTCCTGCTGGCACAGAGTTAGGAGCCCCTTATTCATGGAGTAACGTCAATGACTTCCTCCTCCATAAAAGATGTTTACGTGCCGAAGCACTTCATCCACCACGCGGTATCGCTCGATCAGGCTTTCGCCCATTGTCGAATATTCTCGGCTGCGGCCCCCCGTAGGGGTATGAACCGTGTCTCAGTTTCATCGGTGGGGGTCACCCTCTCAGGTCCCCTATGCGTCATAGCCTTGGTGAGCCATTACCTCACCAACTAGCTGATACAACGCAGGCCGCTCCAGAAGCGATAAATCTTTACTCTTGCGAGACCATCTCGAATTACCCCGTCTTTCGACGAGCTGTGCGAGACTTCTGGGTACGTTCCTACGTGTTACTACCTCGTCTGCCGGTTGCCTTGCGGCCCCCTTGACTTGCATGCCTTATCCATACCGCCAGCGTTCACCCTGAGCTAGGATCAAACTCTAAGTTAAAGATGACTTTTACGTCACCTTCTCGCATCATCGCGAAGTCGGAACGAGCGCAGAGCGCTCATTGCGGGTCCTCACTAGATGCAATGAAGAATTTAATCAACTCTTTTTAGGATGGACGGAACAAAAGAATGTATATTCTCTTCTTCCTATTACTGTCTTGGAATTTTACTGTTTTTTCTTTGCTTGCTTGTGCTTGTGTGTGTTCACTTAACCAATTTGGTTATGCGTACAATCTTCGATATTCAGTTTTCAAAGGTCTGTCCGAACAGGTCATACCAGAATTTCGGCGCACCGCTCCGCTCGCCTTTCGGCGGTTCGTTATGTATGGGGCCGAGGGCCACCAAGACAATCCATCAGGAGCGATGGTCGAGAGAGTATATAGGAGTGCATTTTTTGAGTCAAGCGGTCCCCCGTGAAGACCGCTTCATTCTGGCGCCATACGCCACCAGTGATAGTGCGCGCTTCAATAATTTTCGCTATGGCGACCCTCGGCATCATCTATTTGGACAAAGACGGCCTCGGGAAGCAGGCCCCATTTAGCGTACCGGCGATCGAGCTTGGGTATCGGCTTTTTTCCGAGTACGCGGCCAAAAAAGGCCTGCGAGTCGTCCTCGGCTCGCCCACGGACTACGCGGACGGGATGTTCACCGAGGCGTGGGACCTGATCGCCCGGGAAAAAGTGCGCAACGTCCCTATCGACGCCGCGTGGGATCGCGCATTCGCGCAGAAGAACGATTTCTTCATCCACCATCAAGCGCTGCTCGCTGATGTCGCGGAGCGCATGCCGCTCGCCAACCATCCTTCGATCGCGGCAGTGACCGAGGACAAGTACGAAACCTACCGTACCTTTTCGTCATTTGTGCCGCAGACGTTCCTCGCGTCCGAGCTCGAGAAAGCGCGCGCCGCATTCGGTGGGCGCGTCGTGGTGAAGCCGCGAGGCGGTTCGCACGGCGATGATGTGAAGATCCGCGATATCTCCGAGATCGAGGAGCTCCCATCCGATTTCATAATCCAACCCCTGATAGATTCCCGAGACGGTATTCCGGACGTCATCGAGGGAGTGCATGATCTTCGCATCACTGTCCTGAACGGCACTATCAACGACAGCTATGTGCGCTTCCCGACGAGAGGACTCGTGAGCAACGTTTCGCTCGGCGGGCACGTGAAGTATGTCGAGCCTGCGCGTATCCCGGATGCGGCAAGAAAGATCGCCGGCGAGGTCGACGCGCATTTCGCACGCTTCGTTCCGCGCTTCTATTCGATCGATTTCATGCTCGAGCGAGGGCGCCCGTGGCTCCTCGAACTCAACAAGGCTCCCGGCATCTGGGGTCATGAGGAGGATGGCCGTCCGACCAAAGATTTCGAGCCGATGTGCATCGAGATCATCGACGCATTTCTCGCATCATTGGAGTAGCGTCCTGTGTTCTTCGATCATCTTTTGCAGGATGACGATATCTTCGAACATCTGCTTGCTGTGCGTTTTCGCGATCTCTGACGCGATGCGTTGCGGCAGCGTTTTCTTGAGGTCGGTATGGCCGAGCTCCCGCGCTTGCGCCAGTATCTTGTCCGCCGTCGTACGACGCTCATCGAGCATCGTATCGAGGGGCTTCAGCAGCCATTCGATCTTCGGGCCATCGAGCTCTTTTACGAGCGCGACGAGCCGTCTGCAGTAGAGAAAGATGTCGTCGCTCGCGAGCCCTTCTGTGGCGGACGCCTTTTGCAAAGCTTGTCGGACGTGGCTGTCGGGCGCCACGTATATCGTCTTGCCTTCGAGCGCGAACGGTTCGTCTTTCGCGAGATCGTGCGTTACGACTCTGTATCCCTCTTCCTGGATGTAGTGGAGCGTGCGCCACATCAGGACCGATACCGAGAGCACGAGCGGCAAGTGATTCATGTCCATGCCGCGCTGCTCCAGCGTGCCGTGGGGATTCACTTTCACGGGCGTCCAATTCGGCGTGAGTATCGAATCGTATTTGGGGATGTCCTTATCCGCGACGCCTATCTTTTTATACGCAAGAAGTCGCTCCTCGAACCGCCGCTCGATGCTGTTGATGATGTCGGTGCCGGAATGCTCGTAGGAAGGAAGCGCGCCGAGCCGCGGAAAGTCGCTGTAGAGGCCTTTGACGTCCATTCCAATGCTGTCGCCGCCGCGGTACATCACCATGCGGGAATCCTTTGCCACGTACGCTCCTTGATAGAAGGGCGAGGATTGCATCAGCGCTGTCAGTGCTGGATCGAGGGCGACTGCCATATTGTAGGAGTGCACAAGGCTCTCTTGATTCTTCGACCGCACGCGGCGCTTAAGCATCTTCGTCTTTGCGTCGAAAACTCCCCACGGGAGCGAGTGATGGCAGTGATAGCCCGCGCAGCGGCCTGTTATCTGGAAGCGGCTTTTGCCGTGCAGCTTTTCCTGAACTTTGTAGTGCGGCGCCTTGCGGATCTCCGGGGTGAATTTTCCCGGATACGTGCCGAGGGGGAGGACCGCGAGGCCGAGGTCGTCTGCGACGTACGTCAGGAGCTTGATGCCTTCGATGAGGTTCGTCATTGTGTTGGCACCATCAACGTCGGGATAGCTTCCTACCTCGATGAGATTTTTCGTCGATTCGGTGACGATCGCGTGCGAGTATTTTTCACTTGTTTCCGCGAGCCGCCTTACGAGATCGTCGGCACGGTGCTCGATCGCGCCGCTCTCTTTGTTGATAATAAAAAACTCGACCTCAAAGCCCGAGGTGATCCGTTTCTGAGGGCTTTTTTTCCGCTTTTTTTGGGTCATATCTCGTCATCCCCCCTACGCACGATGTGCTCTATCCAAAGCGATGGAATACGCTTCGCCTCCTGGGAGTTGAACTCCGGCGGGATGGGCTGCCTCGATTCGGGGTGAAACTGGACCGTATAGAGCTTCGGTCCATAGCGCAGCGCACTGAAGCGGCACGAAGGGCCAGTGCCAAGAAGCGTCGCGCCCCGCGGAAGCACGGTCACGCTGTCCTTGTGCGCATACTGGGCTACAAAACTCTGTGGCAGGTGGCTAAAGAGCGGATCCGTCAGCGCGGCCTCGGTGAGGAGAACGCGGTGCGGCCCGAATTTCCCTTGCGTTTTGTCGTTGTGAATCCTGCCGCCGTACATTTCGGCGATGAGTTGATGCCCGAAACAAACCCCGAGGATGGGCAAATTCACGGTGAGCGCGTAGCTTACGATGTTCTGTGCTCGCGCAAGAATCACCATCGACGCGAGGCGGACCGGGTCGCCCTCAGGTCTGCCGCCGTGGAAGTCGAAGTCTGCGGATCCCCCGAGCATGACGCCACTCACCCCCTGTAAAAGCTCCGCGGGTGAGGTCCACGCCAGCTTCTCATCGAGGGTCGATATGCATTCGAGCTTGGCCGCATCGCCGATAACGCGCTCGAAGTTCTCCCGCTCCTCGGTGATGTGCTCCGGGTCCGTGCGCGATTGTAATAGCACTATACGCATAGCTTTCTATACTTAATCTTCGATTATGCGCACTCTATGAAAAAGAAATCGCGCGCCTCCCCTCCCTAGAGGCGGCGCGCTTGAATGTCATCCAACCTCCTTCGAAAGGCTCTTCCTGCAAAGACGTAGCTCTGCAGGGTTTTACTCGGACTTTAGGGCGCAAACTGGGGTCAATGCGCCGCTGGTTTTTCCGAGCTTTCTCCCGGGTGCCATTCTTTACCCGCTCTTTAAGCCGGGTGCCTTGGTCGGCGTGTCGGATGGTCTACCCCAATTGTACGCCTCCAAAACGCTGTGGAGTGAGTTATGAACGTTTCGCCTTGGGGCGGACGACACGCTCGATCCAGCGCGAAATAACGGGCGCCGCCTCGGAGAGACCATGCTCTTTTTGACAGGTAGCGCTCTGGCATCGGAGCTCCGGATGAAACTGTACGGTGTAGGCTCCGTCTGAATATTTGAGCGCGCTGAAGCGGCACGTGGCGCCCGTTGCGAGCAGCACCGCGCTTTTCGGCATGGTGGTCACGCTGTCTTTGTGCTGGTAGTGTGCGCGAAAGCTTTGCGGGAACGTCCCGAATATTTCATCCCTCGCTCCCTCGCTCGTGAGGCGCACGTCGTGCTCGCCGAATTTTCCCTGACTTGGGTCGTTCTCTACGCGTCCTCCGTGCATCTGCGCGACCAGCTGGTGACCAAAACACACCCCGAGGAGCGGTATCTTTTTCTCGAGCGCATAGCGGATGAAGTGCTTGGTGCGCTCGAGGATCTCCGTTGCGCCGACGCGCGCCGGATCACGCTCCAGACGGCCGCCGTGAAAATCGAAATCTGCAGAGCCCCCGAAGATAACGCCATCGTACGCGCGCAATGAAATGTCGGGCTTGTTCCATTCAAATTCAGTATCAAGAGCTGATAGCGCCTCGAGCGTCGCCTCCGTGCCCAGCACACGCCGGAAGTTGTCCCGCTCGCGCGCAATACGGGCGGGCGTAATGCGCGATTGGACGAGGAGAATGCGTGCCATCCGCTCATTATGCACGCAATCGTGAACAGAAAAAGAAGAGCCGCCGGACCAGAAGGACCGGCGGCGGTTTGGCGAAGGGCGGGAATCTTTTCATTCGCGCCCCTCGTCGATGTGGTACAGCATCTCGGCTCCCGATGGGCCGCGGCGGTGCTCGAGCTTGCACTCTTCTTTGCACTGCCCGTAGAGCGCAAAGATGATGTCGAGGTCCGCCTCCGTGACCTTGTCATCGAGCATCGACCAACTGTCGTGACCCGTGAGGCCCCTACGGCGCTCAAAGCGCTGATAACTGCCACGCGGGGTCACGCCGATGCGGAGCTCAAACGCAGGCCCCCTGGGATGCGCCGGCGCAATTACGGCGAGGGCAGCCTCATAGTGCTCTTTCGGCGAGAGACCATGAAGCGGATTGAAATGCACGATTACAGGACTTAGCAGGGCCTCGCGCATGGTGTCTTCTCCTTACTCCGCCGGAACGGCGGGCAACGTGTTGTTGACCATCGCCTCGATCTGCTCGAAGGCGTGTTGGTTCGCGGCCCCGATAGTAGGCCCAAACCCTTCAGCCGTAAAGGTCGGGCCATCCGCTTCGCTCGCCTTCATCCAGACGCGAAAGCGCCTGGATGAGGGTGTTTCCGTTTGGCACATGACTATTCGCTCCGTCGTTGGACGAACAGTTCGCACTGCTCGCCGGTGATGGTCACAAACTTCAGACTATGAACCGTTTTGCGGCCGAAGATCTGCTTCTTAAGGCTATTTTTTTCTTCCCTCGTGCACGGACGCTTGTAGATCGGGCGGTATTCGTCGCCACAGTCCTCAATGTCGAACGCCGCATACTCGCGACGACTATTCTGACGTCCCTTAAGAAGGAACCCCGCAGAAAGGTTGTCGCTAAGAAGAAGGTACGTGTTCGAGCCGCTCGTCTTGCCATTCGCCGCCATTGTAGCCTCTTGGGTTCGCTCGTTGCTGAAGTGTCCGGAACTGGACGGTTTGACGCTGTACGTATGTGAATGAACATCTCTCTATGAGAGGAGGCCCTCCGTGGAGGGCCTCCTTGTGTCTACATTTTGTTTTATCTAGACACGAGCAGAACCTCCACGGTTCGTGGTAAGGAGGAGGCCAAGAAGGAGTCCTGTAATCTGCTGCGTCGACATATTTTGATACTAACGGCTCCAATGAAATGCGTCAAGCCACAAAAAAATACCACCCGTGCCTAAAGGCGCGGGTGGTGGAGATGGCGGACACGGCCAGTCAGAAGCGGCGACGCTCGCCGTCAGGCCGTTTCCCAGGAAATTCGATCTCGAAGCCCCTCTCCTTGAGCAGCTTCAACTCCTCTGCGCTATAGATCGGAAGCCCTTGCGAGTCGAGACGGGGGCCGACGTGCTCGTCGGATTTTTTTTCCTCCGTCATGCCTCGCCCCTGTCGCGCTTGCGCTTCAAAAGCTCGGGATCCAGAAAGCTCTTTTCCGTCACTTGCGGGGCTTCCGCTGCCGGAAGCTGATGGTCGCCGAGGAAAAGAGCGTGTGGGTATTCCTGCGGGCGCGGAGGGCCTTGCTCGGGATAACCGCTGCTGATGCCGTGGTGATCGGGCAGCATTTGGTCGCCGGCGTTCGACTTGATCGCCATAGTCGTAACCTCAAAGAACTCGTTGCGGACAAATACGCGTCCGTCGGGTCGCACAAGGTGACTCACCTCATGTCCCGAGTCCGAGTTTCTTCTGAAAACCGGACTCGAGGCATGAAAAAGGCCCCCTTTCGGGGGCCTTTGGAGTTGCGTTTTTTGGTTCTAGCAGCTCGAAAGCCCCCTTGGGGAGGTAATGACGACCGCGATAATCGCGAAGCGCTGCATACCGAGAAATGTAGCGCGACAGTTATTCCGTGTCAAATCGTTGACAGGTTTTTGGGCGGCGCTAGAGTGAATGCAGGTAACGCCTTTGATCCGGTTCCCTGCGGGGATGCGGCTTTAGCGCTCGCATTGAGTGCTGAAAAAGCGTCCGCTTGGCGGGGGTTCGGGCCGGATCGTACCGAGCATAGTCGAGGTACAAGGTGGCTTCTGCAAGAGTGGAAGCCCGGTATCCCCCGTAACAAGGAGAATCCATATCCGAATGCCGGAGTGGATAAGAAACAAGCAAGGTGGCACCGTGGATGAGAAATCCGCCCTTACAGCACATGCATTTTTGTGCTGCAAGGGCGGATTTTTGCTTTTGGATTCGGCAAAACCAAGAGCAGGAGGCGCCGCGAGCTCTTTCTGCTCTTTAACATCCCCGGAGGCCGGCAATGAAAGAAGACCGTTCCCTTACTGAGCTCATCTCGCACAAGGGCCCGTGGCGTACGCCGCTGGCGAGAACGGAGGCTCAAAAGACCGAGCAACAGCCTCCTCAGAAGGAACTCTCGCCGCAATTCGACTACGTTCCTGGCGTAACGGAAGCGGCGATCAAGGCAGTACTGTCATGAGGGGTGTTCAAAAAGGGCGCTGGCTCAAGCTGGCGCCCTTTATGTGTGAACTTGACCGAGATACCCCGTTTGCAGTACACTCTTGGAAGATAGATCCGTTGATTCGGGTCCCGGGAAACCGGGGTTGGGCCCGATGAGGAGGTGCTTGCGCAAGTGAGCATCCGGGAGCTCCCGTAACAGAGCGAACCAGTGTCCAGAACAAATAAATTGGGACGGAGCTGGTGAGAAAAAATTAAGGTGGCACCGCGAGAAAATCGCCCTTATTACACGAGCAGTCGTTCGTGTCGTAAGGGCGGTTTTTTTGTTTTGGAATCGCATAACCAGAACAGAAGGAGCTGCGTACTTAGTTCTTTCTGTTCATTGAAACCAGAGGAGAATCCCATGGGATGGGGAACTACCGAGCACTTCCAAAAGAGAAAGAAGGGCGTCGGCTTCGGCAGCTATCAGCCGCCAGCAGAGACCAGAAGGCCGCAGGTCGTGTTCATCACGACGGCGGATCACGCCAGGACCTACTTTCATAAAGTAGCGGAGGCGGCCTTGACGTTCAAGGACGTCCGCATCGTGCACAGCGACGAGGAGAGCACGCTCGACGAGGCCACGCTTCGCGAGCATCTCGAAGGTGTCGCTGTCGTGGTCATCGGCACCTGCAAGCGGCAGAGCATCGCCAAGGACTCGTACTCGCAGCGTATCGAGGCACTCGCTGCCTCTATCGCCCGGGCTAACGGCAGTCATATCGTGCTCTACTCCGAGCGCGTTCATGAGCCGGTACAGCGGCACTTAGAGGAGGCGCGCAAGTCGGCAGCGGTCATCGTGGTCGTTGAGGACCGCGTCACCGCGAATGAGAGCGGCTTCTTGGAGCTTTTCCCCATGAGCACGCAGTTCGTGCAGGGGGGTGAAAAACCTGAGGACCTGGCTCGCGTCGGAAAATCGATCGCAGCGCTGCTCTAACCTTTCGAAGGAAGAAGGAGACACGATGGGTGGATTTAGCGACGCACCGGGAATTCCGCACGTTGTCAGCGCGACAATGGGCACCGACCAGGACATCCCGCCAGCGACCCGGCAGGCGTATCTTGAAGCGCATGCGCGGGGCGTGACCAAGCGCCATCGGGAAGTCGCTGACCTCTTGCTTGAGCGACTCTTGGTCGAAGGCCTTGAACATCGTCTTCAGCTCGAGGACATCGAAGCGTTGTGCGCTACAGGCACAACGCCACGCGGTCGCTCTCCCCAATTGATGCGAATGGTGATGATCGAGTTAGCGCTCGTACTTCGCGATGAACGCGCTCAAACCTAAGCACTCTCCCAAAATCAAGCGCCGGCGGCACCGCCGGCGCTTTTCTTTTTATCCGTTCTGGGCCTTGTGGCGGAGGTGGTGGTCCATGACGACGAGCGCGCTCATCGCGTCCACAATGGGCACGGCACGCGGGAGGACGCACGGGTCGTGGCGGCCCGCAGCAGAGAGTTTGGTCGGTCTTTTGTCACGCGTTACGGTGTCCTGTTCTTTCGCGATAGTCGAGACGGGCTTGAAGGCGACGCGGAAGTGGATGGTTTCGCCACTCGAGATGCCTCCGTAGGTACCACCGGCATCGTTTTTTGTCGTACGAATTTTTCCGTCGCGCACTTCCAACGGATCGTTATGCTCGCTTCCCCGCCCCGAGACTCCTGCAAATCCTGACCCTATCTCGAACCCTTTCACCGCATTGATGGAGAGCATCCCCTTTCCGAGGTCAGCTGAGAGCTTGTCGAAGACCGGTTCGCCGAGCCCCGGGGGAACATTGCGAATGACACCTTGAATGACGCCGCCAACCGAATCGCCCTCTGACTTCACCTTTTCGACGAGCGCTATCATTTTTTCCGCAGCCGCCTGGTCGGGACAGCGTATGATATTGGACTCTATTGCCTCTGGCGTTACGGTCTCGAAATCGACCGCCGCTTTGATATCGCCTACCTGATCGATGTAGCTCAATATCTCGATGCCGAGCTTTTCTTTTAGGTACTTCTGGGCGATAGCACCTGCGGCGACGCGCGCGAGCGTCTCGCGTGCGGAGGCGCGGCCACTCCCGCGCCAGTCGCGGAACCCGTACTTTGCTTCGTAGGTAAAGTCAGCGTGCGAAGGACGGTACGCCTCTTTCAGTTCGAGGTAGTCCTCGGACTTCACGTCCGCGTTGTATGCGATGAGCAGAATAGGCGTCCCCGTCGTCTTCCCTTCGAAGTAGCCCGAAAGTATCTTTATCGTGTCGGCCTCTTTCCGTGGTGTCGTTATCTTGCTTTGCCCGGGCTTTCGACGGTCGAGCTCTTTTTGAATTTCCGCTTCGGTAATGGAAATACCAGGCGGGCACCCGTCGATGACGCATCCCACCGCGCCGCCGTGGGATTCCCCGAATGTCGTGATGCGGAAAAGCTGTCCGAATGAGTTGCCTGCCATAATCGCTATATGATACCCCGCTCCGTGAGTTTCGGCAGTATCGCCTCAACTTCCTCCTCCGGCGTCATGTTCGATGCATCGACGACGATATCAGCAACGGCCTCGTAAAGTTTTTTTCGCTCGGCAAGGACAGCCTCCACTTCGTCGTGGGTCGCCGCAGCCTGCGTGAGGCGCGGCCTCTCTGCATCGCTCGAGATACGTCGCGCGAGAACATCAGCTGGCGCCGAGAGGAATATCAGGATACCGCGCTGCTTGAGCGCTGCGATATTCTCCGGCCTCCCGATGACGCCGCCGCCTGTCGAGAGGACCGTGCTACGCATTTTGGCAGCTTCCGCGACCACGTCTGACTCCCTGTCACGGAAATAATCCCACCCGTACTTTTTTATCATCTCCATGATGGTCATTGCCGCCTTTTTCTCGACCATGACGTCGAGGTCCACGAATTCGCGCTGCAGCCGCGCCGCAAGGAGCTTCGCGACCGTCGTCTTGCCGCCGCCTCGCATCCCGATGAGCACGATATTGGGTTCTTCGTAGCGGTACTTCAAGGTCACCCCGATGGATTGCAGCGCGTCCCAAAAGTGTGGGAACGTCTTCGAGACGACATCGGGTTCGCGTATCTCGATGCCCGGCAGTTTGGTTGCCGCAACGGCGAACGCCATTGCCATCCGGTGGTCCCCGTACGTATCGATCGCTGCTGCTCGCGGGTTCCCACCATGAATTACGAGCGTGTCGTCCGTTGACTCCGTTTTGATGCCCATCTTCGCGAGCTCCGTTTCGACTGCTTTTACACGCTCGGTCTCTTTGACGCGAAGCGAGCGAATGCCCGTTATCGTGGTCGTTCCCTTCGCGAACGCAGCGAGGACAGCGAGCGTCTGCGCCTGGTCAGGGCAATCTTCCATACTGACGTTTACCGGGTGCACACCACTCCCCGCGACGGTCATTTCATTCTCACCATGTGTCACGCGCGCGCCCATTCCCTCAAGTATCTTGAAAAAACGGATATCGGCCTGGAGCGAGGACGGGTTGATGTTCGTTACGGTGATTGTTGATGCGGTAAGGGCTGCGATCGCCGCAAAGTACGAGGCGCTGGAGACGTCGCCTTCGACAACGTATTCGCCGGGGCGATACACCTGACCGGCACTGACGTGGTAGCGCTCGTACCCAGCGTTTTCCACGTCGACGCCGAATTTTTTCATCCCCTCGACCGTCATATCGATGTACGGCTTCGAGATCTGCTCGCCCTCGACTTCAATGGTCATGTCGCCGACAGCCGGTGCGATCATAAGCAAGGCCGAAAGAAATTGGCTCGAGACAGTCCCCTTCATGACTGTCGTGCCGCTCTCTAGATGCGATGAGAGTACGCGCACCGGTGGGTAACCTTTGTGGCCGAGATATTCGATCTGTGCGCCGAGCCGCTCGAGCGCCTCGACAAGGTGCGCGATCGGTCTCTCATTGAGCCTCCCACGGCCGAGGATCGTTTTTTTTCCCGGAATGATGGCAGAGAGCGCGAGAAGAAAACGAATGGTCGTACCCGAGAGATTGGCATTGAGCGTGTAATCCTTGTCCGAAATGGAGAAAATGTCACCTTCGACCTCGAGAACATCCTCCTTGAATGCACAGCGAAGGCCAAGCGCTCGAAGGCACGAGATCATCGCGTGCGTGTCATCGCTGATGAGCGGATTGCGCACTGTCACGCGGCCTCCAGCAAGCGCAGCAAGAAGGAGCGCCCTATTCGTGTAGCTCTTTGAACCAGGTATCGCGACCCGCGCCTGCACAGGGCGCGCGAGCGGAGTGATAGCGACGCGTTTCATACAGGGACTAAAGCACGCTGCCAGGAAATGTTCAATGATTTGTCAATACGCATTTGGGCGCGTACTATCGGGATATATGGCAAGGAATGACATCGAGAATCTGCGCCGCAAGATCGACGAGGCTGACACGGAGCTTCTCGACATTCTGAAGGAGCGGATGGATATAGTCGACGAGATAGGCGAACTCAAGCGCGCCGAGAACATCGAGGCGCGAGACGAAAGGCGCCGTGGAGATCTTCTGAGCGACCGCGTCTCGAAGGGCAAGAATCGGGGTCTGTCTGGGGAGTTCGTCCGCAACCTCTTCGAGCGCATTATGGATTACGCAGAGGAGCGCCAGCAAAAATAAATATGATCGGTGCGCGGCGTCTGCAGGAATTCCCCGA
>Ga0196963_10002030_pt1 | contig 12626 bp, 13 predicted proteins | sample S1_5metaG_FD_148600 | JGI IMG/M metagenome (GOLD analysis project Ga0196963, IMG submission 148600) | Soil microbial communities from Anza Borrego desert, Southern California, United States - S1_5 | ecosystem: Environmental > Terrestrial > Soil > Desert | place: USA: California | collected... | reverse complement strand
GCGCGAGTTCGGCCTCGGCCTGTCGCTGATGATCCTGTTCTTCGCGACGTGGATCGGCCACGGCATCGCCCAGTGGCAGAAGTACACCGACGAGTCGATGGAGCACGGCGAGTCGACCTCGATCGGTGACTTCGTCAACGAGTTCGGCACGTCGACGCTCGAGAACTGGCAGTCCGAGTTCCTGCAGCTGTTCGCGTTCGTCGTCCTCGCCGCCCTCTACATCCACACGGGCAGCGCCGAGTCGAAGGACAGCGAGGAGAACATCGAGGCGTCGCTGCGTCGCATCGAGGAGAAGCTCGGCACGCTCCCGCCGTCGGCGCCGTCGAAGCCGGAGGAGCGCTGGATGCTCCCCGAGACGCCGTTGGAGATCGAGGACGAGCACGAGCGCCAGCACGAATCCGTGTGAACCTGGACCTCGACCTCGACGGTGGCGAGGTCCGGATCACCAACCCGGACAAGGTGCTGTATCCGGGCCGGCCGGGCGAGCCGCCGGTGACCAAGCGCGAGCACGTCGAGTACCACGCCGCCATCGCGCCGTGGATGCTCCCGTACCTGCGGGGCCGGGCGGTGAACCTCCACCGCTATCCCGACGGGGCGCACCGCAAGGGCTTCTGGCACAAGGAGCGGCCCGATTTCGCGCCGGACTTCGTGAAGGGCTGGCACTACGAGGAGGCCGACGCCGACGAGACCCAGTGCTACGCCGTGCTCGAGAACGTCGCCGCCGTCGCCTGGGTGGCCAACTTCGGGGCCATCGAGATCAACCCGTGGACCTCGTGCACGTCCGCACCGCACGAGCCCAGCTGGGCCCTCGTCGACATCGATCCGGGGCCGGCCACGACCTTCGCCGACGTCGTCGACCTCGCCCGCCTCTACCGCGCCGCCCTCGACCACCTCGACGTCCGCTCGTGCCCGAAGGTCACCGGCAAGCGTGGCATCCAGGTCTGGGTCCCGATCGCCGGCGGCTACACCTTCGACGACACCAGGGCGTGGGTGGAGACGATCTCCCGCGCCATCGGCTCGATGCGTCCCGAGCTCGTGAGCTGGGCGTGGCAGAAGCGCGACCGCGAGGGCAAGGCGCGGCTCGACTACACCCAGAACGCCATCAACAAGACGCTCGTCTCGCCCTTCAGCACCCGGCCCATGCCCGGCGCGACCGTCTCGGTGCCCATCACCTGGGACGAGCTCGACGACGGCGACCTCGCACCCGACCGGTGGACGATCCGGGACGTCTTCGACCGCGTGGAGGACGCCGGCGATCCGCTGGCGCCGCTCGTCGGCGTGCAGCAGCCGCTCCCGCCGATCACCTGACACGCAGCCGGCGTTTCATCGCTTCACTCCGCGGGCACGGAGCCGCCGGTGATGTCGCCCTGAAGTCCACGATCTTCGGCCCGCTCGAGGTCCGCTACGACGACAGCGTCCTCGCCCCCCGGCCGTGGACGTTGGAGCAGTCGGCGTGGGCCATCGAGCTCTCTCCCGAGCTGCCGCCCGGGCCCGTGCTCGAGCTGTGCGCGGGCGTGGGTCACATCGGGCTCGTCGTCGCGCAGGTGACGCGGCGCGCCCTCGTGCAGGTCGACGCCGACCCTCATGCGTGCGAGCTGGCCGTCGAGAACGCCGCCGCCGCCCACGTGAAGACCGACGTCCGGGCCCGCGAGATCGAGGACGCCGTCGGTCCCGAGGAGCGGTTCGTGATCGTGCTCGCCGACCCGCCCTACGTGCCGAGCGCCGAGGTCGACCGGTTCCCCGACGATCCGCCGGCCGCCATCGACGGCGGGCCCGACGGTCTCGACGTCGTGCGCCGCTGCCTCGCCGTGGCCGCCGCCCACCTCGCTCCCGGCGGGGTCGTGCTCCTCCAGCTGCTCGACGAGGGCCAGGCCTCGCGGCTCGACGACGCCGGCCTGCGCGTCGTCGACGTCCGCAGCGGCGAGCGCGGCTGCGTCGTGATGCTCTGCCTCAGGCCCGAAGCGCCCGCTTGAAGCGCGCCGCCGTCTCCGGCGCGAACGGGCTCCACAGGAACCAGCGCGGGAAGGCCCGCACCAGCGCCGGCGGCCCCTCGATGACGACGCGCTCGTCGGCCACGGCGTGGGCCCAGGTCTCGTACCCCTGGAACACGTGCGCAAGCGCGGGCGTGGTGCCGCGCACGACGAGGTCGCTGTCGAAGCCGGGGTGCTGCAGGCACACCGATGCCTCGCCGCGGTCGAGCACCATCCAGATCGTCTGCTTCGTCGGTGCCGTGTGCACGAACTCGATGACGACCCGGCCGGGCGGCACGCGCTCGAGGTCGACCCGCCGGTGCCACCACCACATGAGGGTCTGGGGCTCGACGTCGGTGTGGTCGAGCTCGTCGTAGAGCCACTCGACCGCCCACCGGCCCAGCGCCATCACGACCTCCTCGAGCCCGCGCCCCGCCGGGGTCAGGTGGTACTCGCTGCCGCGGCCGGTCGGTGAGGGCCACAGCTCGACGACGCCCTTGCGCTCGAGGTGCCGGAGCCGTTGCACGAGGAGCGACCGGGAGATGCCGGGCAGGCCCCGGGCGATGTCGTTGAAGCGGGTGTTCCCGAGGATGAGCTCGCGGAGGATCAGCGGCGTCCACCGGTCGGCGAGCACGTCGCTGCCGATCGACACCGGGCAGAACTGGCCGTAGTCGGGCACGGGCGGACGGTAGTTCCGATCTCGTACCAGGCGGGTTCAGATCGTGTACTAGGTGCGGCCCGTCACGCGTGAGACCGTGAGCGCTATGACAGCAACGATGGAACCCGACACCGCGACCGATCTGGTCGCCCGGGCGGCCGAGGTCGGCGCCGAGATCGCCCGCCACACCACCCGCCACGACGTCGACGGGACGTTCGTGACCGAGGGGATCGACGCCCTTCGCGCCGCCGGCCTGCTGGCCATGGCGGTGCCCGCCGAGCTCGGGGGCGCCGGCGCGACGCTCCGCGAGATCGGCGCCGTGCAGCGCGAGCTCGCCCACCACTGCGGCTCGACCGCGCTGGCCAGCGCCATGCACCAGCACGTGACCGCCTTCACCGCGTGGCGCTACCGGCGCGGGCTGCCCGGCGCCGAGGCGACGCTGAAGCGCATCGCCGAGGAGGGCATCGTGCTCGTGTCCACCGGCGGTGGCGACTACACCCGGCCGCGCGGTGAGGCGGTGAAGGTCGAGGGTGGTTACCGGGTCTCGGGTCGCAAGCCGTTCGCCAGCCAATCACCCGTCGGCGCGGTGCTCTCGACGATGTTCGTCCTCGACGACCCCGACGAGGGCAAGCGCGTCCTCAACATGTCGGTGCCGATCGCCAGCGAGGGCGTCACCGTCCTCGACAACTGGGACACCCTCGGCATGCGTGGCACCGGCTCGAACGACGTCGTGCTCGAGAACGTCTTCGTGCCCGACGAGCGCGTGCTCGCCAACCGTCCCTACGGCGTCCTCGACGGGCCGCTGCAGGTGATCTCGGCCATCGCCATGCCGATCATCTCCTCGACCTACCTCGGTGTGGCCGAGGCGGCGTACCGGGCGGCGTGTGAGGCGGCCCGGGCCAAGGGCGACGACCCGATCGTCGCCCGCACCATCGGGAAGATGGCGACGCGCCTGCGCGTGGCCTCGTGGGCGCTCGACGGTGCCTTCGCCGAGGTCGGCGACGATCCGCAGCCGTCGATGACGAACGTCGCCGCGGTGATGGCGGCCAAGCGCGAGATCGCCGAGGCCGGCATCGAGGTGTGCGATCTGGCCATGGACGTCGCCGGCGGCGCCGCGTTCTACCGCGGCTCGGTGATCGAGCGGGCCTATCGCGACATCCGGGCGGCGAAGTTCCACCCGCTGACGCCGGAGCAGTCGCTGGTCCACGCCGGCCGGCTCGCCCTCGGCCTGCCAGCCGAGGAGGTCTAGGTCCCTACGAGGAGCGCGTCGGGAGCGTTCGCGCCCTGGCGTGCTCCTCGTGGAGCCAGCACCGCGGCGCGTCGTTGTAGCGGGAGAGCACCGTGGTGCACGACTCGACGTCGCACATGCGGCCATCACCGAAGGACGGCACGAACCCGCGGCCTTCGCGGCGGGCGGTGCCCGGGGTGGGGATCTCGGTCTTCGGGGGCATGACGGCCTCGCTCCTCTGCGTAAGGAGAGGCGTCGGGCCTGCGGTCGCCGGCTGCGGCGGTCCCAAACAAGGCGTCCCTCGTCGGTGAGGCTACCCCGTGATCACCTCGACGAGTTCCTCGCGCACCCGGGCGGCGTCGACGCTGCGCACCACGGTGACGTCGCGACCGTGCGGCGACTCCACGAAGAACGCCTCCCCGGGTGCGCCGTGGAGCGACAAGCGCACCTCGTCGCGCTGCTCGACCTCGGGCATGGCGATGCCGACGATCGTCAGCGGGTCGTGCAGGCGCACTCGGGGGACGTCGGGGTCGTCCGAGCGCGACCGCAGCAGCGCGCACCACTCGTCCATCTGCGCGCCGAGCGCCTCGCCCAGCGCGCCGCACGACCCGATGGCGGCGCGGTCGCCGTCGTCGAACATCACCACGTTGGTGGCGTCGAGCGGCGCGAGGCGCAGCGGCAGCGGGAGGCCGAGGCACACGGCGGCGGCGACCGCGTCGCCGTTCAGGTTGAACTCGGGGACCGCCGGCCGCGATGGTCCGCCGGGCACGAGGGCGTGCTCGCGCAGGCATCCGCCCATCAGGTGCAGGCCGGCGACGCGCTCGTGCAGCTCGGGGTGGTCGCGGAGGACGGCGGCGACGTTGGTGAAGGCCCCGACGGCGCACACGTGCACCGGCTCGGTCGCGGCCGACAGCGCGCCGGTGATGACGTCCTCGGCCGTGGGCACGGGATCGGGCAGCGGGTCGGCGGGGCCGGACGCCACGATCCCGGCCGGCATCGAGCGCGTCGTCCCACCGCCGAGCGCGGTGGACGCGCCGACGCCGACCGGCACGTCCTCGCGGCCAGCGATCCGGAGCACGGCGGTCGCGAGCGCCGCACGCCGATGCACGTCGCCGTTCACCGTCGTGACGCCGAGCAGCTCGAACCGCTCGCTCTTCGCGAGATAGGCGAGGGCGATGGCGTCGTCGACGTCGGTCCCGAGGTCGGTGTCGAGCAGCAGCGGGAGCACGCCGAAGTGCTAGCGCACCGACGGTGGGGTAGGGCCGCCCGACCATGGAGGACGAGGTGCTCGATGCAGTGGTCGTCGGCTTCGGTCCCGCCGGCGCGTCGGCCGCGTTGTGGCTCGGCCGGTACCGGAAGCGCACGGTGGTGCTCGACGCCGGCGAGCCCCGCAACCGGTGGACCGAGGCGTCCCACGGCTACCTGTACCGGGACGGGGCGTCACCGCACGAGCTGCGGGCCGAGGCGGAGAAGGAGATCGAGCGGTACTCGACGGTCTCGCTGCGCTCGGCGTCGGTGACGGGAGCACGCCAGCGGGACGGCGCCTTCGTGATCGAGACGGCGGACGGCCAGCTGCGGGCCCGCCGCGTCCTCCTGGCGACTGGCGCGCGCGACGTGTTCCCCGACGTCGAGGGGTTCTTCGAGCACTACGGCGCCGACGTGTTCACCTGCCCGGCCTGCGACGGTTACGAGGCCCGTGACCGCGACGTCGCCGTCATCGGCTGGGGCGAGCACGTGCCCGGCTTCGCCCGGTCACTGCTGACGTGGGCGCGGTCGGTCACCATCGTCACCGACGGCCACGAGTTCGAGGCCGGCGAGCTCGATCGCATCCGTCTCGACCTCGAGGGCGTCAGCGTGCTCGAGGAGCGGGCCGTCGCCCTCGTCGGCGAGCGTGGCGCGCTCCGCTCGATCCGGCTCGAGCGCGGCTCGGTGGCGTGCACGATGGCGTTCTTCTCGATCGGGTGCGAACCCACGGCTGACCTCGCCGACGCGCTGGGCTGCGAGCGTGACCCCGACGGCTTTCTCGCGGTCGACGGCAACGGCCGCACGTCGGTCGAGGGCGTGTGGGCGGCCGGCGATCTCACCCCGGGCTTCCACCTCGTCCAGGTCGCCGCCGCCGAGGGCGCCGTCGCCGGCATCGACTGCGCCAGATCACACTGAACCCGACGGGCGTCGGTGACGTCTGGAGGACATGCGTCGCCTCTGGCTCGTCCTGTCCGCCGTCGCTCTCGCGCCCGTGCTCGTCGGCTGCGGCGACACCGAGGCCCTGCCGCGGCTCGCCGTGGGGGAGGCGCCCGACCTCGGCGTTCTCCGGGTGGCGGATCCGTCGGGCGTGAGCCTGCTCGACACGGACACGGCTCGGTTCACCAGCCGGATCCGCAACGGTGTGCGGTCGAGGGACTGGGTCTTCCAGAGCCGCCTCACGCCCGAGGGCACCCGCCTGCTCGCCGTCAGCCCGCTGGGCGAGGTGGCGTGGCAGCGCGACCTCGACGGCGACCAGTCGGCGCGGGTCGTGTCGTCCGACGGCAGCCGCGTCGCGCTGCTGCCGTTCGGCGACGGCACCACCGACCCGTACCACCCCGCCGGTCGCTCCCGGACGCACCTCACCGTCGTGTCCACCGACACCGGCGAGCTCGACGAGTACGACCTCGACGGCAACTTCGAACCCGAGGCCTTCGCCTCCTCGGGCGAGAGCCTGTTCGTCATCGAGTACGTGCCGGCGACGGCGCCGACGAGCTACCGCGTGCGCAAGCTCGACCTCACGACGGGTGAGATCGGTCCCGTGTACAGCGTCGACGGCCACCTGCAGGAGTCGATGCAGGGCACGGCGCGCGTCCAGGCGCTGACCGCCGACGGCCGACGTCTCTACACGCTCTACACGACGCCCGATGGAGCCGCCTTCGTGCACGTGCTCGATCTCGAGGAGGAGTGGGCGCACTGCGTCGACCTGCCCTCGCCGATCGGCTCCTCCGGCGAGCAGCACCTCGCGATCGCCGCCGATCCGAGCGGTGCGCGGGTGCTCGTCGTCGACACCCTCGCCGGTGCGGCTGAGATCGACGCGGGGTCGCTCACCGTGACGGACACGCTCGCCGGCTCCGTCCCCGAGCAGGAGCCGGGCCAGGCGATGGCGGTCGTGACCGACGACGGCCGCCTGCTCGCCGGACGCGGCATGGCGCTCTACGTGATCGGTTCGGACCTGCAGCTGCTCGACGTGTGGCGACTGGCCACGCCGATGCTCGGCCTCTACCGCGATCCCGACGCCGACCGCGGCGTCGTGTGGTTCCTCGGCGACGAGGCGATGTACGCGCTCGACGACACGACCGGCGAGGTGATCGAGGCGGCGGCGCTGCCCGACGACATGCCCCCCTTGGAGGTGCCGGCGGCGCCGAGCACGATGCCGATCCAGTGCGCGTGCTGAGCGCGACGATTGCGGACGGTGGAGGAACCGGACCCAGGCACCGTCCGGGCGGCGGCCGGTGGTGACCTACGCGCCTTCGAGCTGCTGGTGCGCACCTACCAGGCGCCGGTGTGGCGCTTCCTCCGCCGATTCCTCGCCGACGACGCCCTCGCCGAGGACGTGACCCAGGAGACGTTCGTGCGCGTGCACGCCAAGCTGCGCTCCTACGACGGCCGCTCCCGGTTCTCGTCGTGGCTGTTCGCCATCGCGCGCAACGCCGGGATCGACGCGGTTCGCTCGCGCGACCGTCGCACGCGACGGGAGTCGGGCCAGGCGCCGGCGCCGGTGGCGTCGCCGGAGGCCGGCACCGAGCTCGACGCCGCGCTGGCGGCGCTGTCCATCGATCTGCGCGAGGCGCTGCTCGCGGTGGAGGTCCTCGGTCTGTCCTACGTCGAAGCGGCCGCGCTGCTCGGCGTGCCCGCGGGCACGGTGAAGAGCCGCGTGCACCGCGCCCGCGAGCGTCTCCTCGGATGGCTGGCGGCGGGGGAGGCGACCGGTGGCTGACGCCGTCGTGTGCGAGGCGGTGCGGGCGTCGATCTCGGCGCGCGCCGACGGCGAGGACGTCACCGTCGACCGCGGCCACGTCGAGGGTTGTGCGGGCTGCGCGGCCTTCGAGTCGGGTGTGCGGTCGCTGCGCGGCGCGCTGCGCTTCGACGTGCTCGACGATGTGCCCGACGTGGCGACCGCGGTGCTGGCCCGGGTGACGCCGCGGCGGCGTCGCCCTCGGTACTGGCTGCCGGCGGCGGCCGTGGTGGTCGTCGTCGCCGGCGTCGTGGGCGGCGTGCTCGTGTGGCCGTCCGACGAGCCCGGCATCGGCGGCGTCGGTGGTGGCGTGGCCGAGGCCGCGCCCGTCGCCGAGCGCGTGGTCGACGCCCAGGACGAGGTGGCATCGGTGGCGGCGACGCTGGTCGTGACCGACACCGCCGGCCCCCGCCGAGGGACGTTGCGGTACCGCGCGCCGGAGTCGCTCGAGCTCGCGCTCGGCGACACGCGCGTGCTCGTGGGCGACGGCGCCTGGCGCGTCGAAGGTCCCGACGGCGTCGATGCGCACGCGAACGTCGAGCCGTTCGCGCCGGGCGCGCCGTCGCCCCTCGACCTCGTGCTCCCGGTGTCGGCGTTCCTCGTGGCCGGCACGCCCGAGCTGCTCGGCGAGCGCGACGCGGCGGTCGGCGTTCGCGTCCCGGCGGCCCAGGTCGCCGCGCTGCTCGAGGGCATCGGCACCGAGGTGCACCCGAGCGATCCCGTCGACCTGTGGCTCGATGCCGAGCACCTCGTGCCGCTGGAGGTGACGGTGCGCGCCGGCGAGGGTCCCGACCGGGCGCGCTGGGCGGCGGCGCGCGGCATCGAGAGCGAACCCGGGGACGTCGTGCTGTCGGTCGCGTACGAGGACGTGCGCGTGAACGACGCCCTCGCCGTCGACGGTCTCGCGGCGCCCGCCACCGACGGTGCCGTCGACGGCGGCTTCCGACCGGGCCCTTCCGACGAGCCGGTGCTGGGCATGCAGCCGTGGCGCTCGGGGACCGTCGGTGACGTGACGGTGCGGTCGTGGACCGACGGTCGGGCGTGGGTGAAGGTGCGCTCGACGACGACGTGGACGGGCACCCGCCTGTTCGGCGGGCTCGGCGCGGTGCGCGCTGTCCGGCTCGGCGACGGCGTCGCCTACGTCGCCGACGGCGGGCGCACCATCGCGCTGCACGCTGACGGCATCGACCTGGTCCTGACCGGCAGCGTGGCGCCCGAGACGCTGCGCCGGTTCGCCGTGGAGCTCGGCGTCGTCGGCGAGCGGGTGCCGGCGACGTGGGACGAGGCGGCGGTGGTGGACGTGGACGACGTCGACGTCGTGCCCCGCCTGCTTCTGCTCGGCGACGGTGCCGGGTTCGAGCCGCCGGCGGTGCGGGTCGACGGCGACACCGTGACCGCGACCTTCGCCGGCGCCGGCGAGCGCGTCGTCGTGCTCACGACGCGCGTCGACGACGCGCTGCGCCCGCCGCTCGACCCCGACGCCGTCGGTGTCGTCGCCCGCGGCACGACGGCGCGGTGGAGCCCGACGCGCGGCGACCTCGAGTGGGTCGAGGGCGGACAGGTGTGGTCGCTGCGCAGCTCGACGGTCGGCCTGCCCGAGCTCGTCGCCCTCGCCGACGGCATGGGACGCGACGCGGTGGCGTCCTCGACGGTCACGACGGTCGCGGTGCCGACCGAGGGCTCGCTGCTCGTCTGGGTGCCCGGCGGGCTCCCGGCGGGGTTCGCCGACGGACTGCGCACCGATGCCGGGTTGGGAGCGACGACCGTCGTCCTCGGCGACACCGTGCAGCACGTTGCGTCCGGCGGTCGCAGGATCCCGCTCGACGCGATTGCCGTCGACTGCGCGTCGTGGTCGGCGGTCGTGCCGGTGGCCGACGCCGCCGCGGTCTGCCGGCTGCGCGAGGACGAGGTGCTGCTGGGAACGACGTCGGCGACGCTGCGCGGCATCGGGCCCGGCGGTGTGCTCGAGCTCGCCAACGGGCGCGTCCTGCGCGTCGCCGGCGTGGTGGACGACGCCATCGTCGGTGCGGCCGAGCTCGTGCTCCCGCGCGCCGGTGCCGCCGCCGCCGGTGTCGCCACGGAGCGCTACGTGCTGGCGACGTTCACCGGTGACCGCGCCGACGCCGAGGCGCGCATCCGCGCCCTCACCGATGTCGGCATGCGCGTGCGCGGCCCCGGTGAGACGCCGTGGCTCCGGCACGGCGACGCCGTCCTGCCGCAGTCGCACCTCAAGCGGGTCTTCGGCGAGTTCGCGGCCGTGTTCCGCAGTGATGGCCGGCTCGAGATCGATCCGGCGTGGCAGGCGGCGAACCTCGTCACCGTCGACCTGCCCATCGTCGGCTCGCTCCAGTGCCACCGGGCACTCGTCGACGCGCTCGCGGGCGCACTCGGCGAGCTCGAGCAGCGCGGCCTGGTGACGACGATCGACCGCGGCGCGGCCGGGTGCTGGAACCCGCGGGTGATCGCAGGCACCGATCAGCCGTCGCGGCACGCGTGGGGTGCGGCGTTCGACCTGTTGCCGCTGCCGTCGGGGCCGACCCTCGACGCCGTGGTCGAGGTCTTCGAGCGATGGGGCTTCACGTGGGGCGGCCGGTGGGTGAGCGCCGACCCCGTGCACTTCGAGTACGTCGGGACGCCGTCCTAAGCGAGCAGCGACTCGAGATCGGCGGCGGCGGCGTCCGGCCCACCGCTGCCGGCATCGACGGCGCGCGCCGCGGCGCGGAAGGGCGGGTCGGTGCGCACGGTCGTCACGGCGTCCCGGATCTCGTCGACCGACGCGGCGACGTCGAGGACGATGCCGGCGCCGAGCGCCGCCACCCGGCTGCTGTTGAGCGGCTGGTCGCGGTCGAACGGGATGCACACGAGCGGCACGCCGTGGTGGAGCGCGGCGGCGACGGTGCCGAGGCCGCCGTGGGTGATCACGACGTCGGTGTTCGGGAGGAGCGCGGCGTGCGGCACGTACTGCTCCCGCGAGGTGGCGCGGGCCCCGTCACCGAGCGCGCCGTGGATGCGGGCGAGGACAGCGGCCTGCTCGGGGTAGTGGGTCGTGCTGAAGGCCACGAGCACCTCGGTGTGCTCGTCGGCCGGCTCGTGCTCGGGGACGAGGAACCCGAACCAGCGCATCGTGTCGGGCACGGGGAGATCGGTGTCGAACGACCTCGGGACGACCGACAGCAGCCGAGCGTGCGGTGCGAACACCTCGGGCCACGAGTGCGCCGCGCCGAGACCAAACGCGCGGCGGGTGTCGTTGACCCCGCCCTCGAGCAGGGGCCACAGGTCGGCGAACCAGGTGTCGACGTACGTCGCGTAGACGCTGTGCAGGAGGACGGCGGAGGGCTGTGGTGCGGACTCGGCGGCGGCGAGGGCGCCGGCGAGGTTGGCGTCGACCACGTGCACGTCGCCGTCGAGGCGCAGCAGGTCGTGTCCGACGTCGGCGCCGACGATGGCGGCGCCGATCAGGCCGAGCTGGTCGTCGAAGGTCTTGGTGTGGTCGTAGTCGCCGAGGGTCGAGAACGGCGTGAACGTGCAGCCGACGGCCTCGACGCGCGCTCGGACGGACGGCTGGGCGAGCACGGTGACGTCGTGGCCGCGGCGCACGAGCGCCTGACCGAGGGCGACGACGGGCGGCACCGTGCCGCCGGCGTCGTGGCAGCAGAGAGCGAAGCGGGCCACGGGGCGCGACCGTAGGGTGGCGCGCATGTGCCGCAACATCACCGAGCTCCGTGGGCTCGAGCCCCCCGCCACCGACGAGGAGATCGAGGCGGCGGCGCTGCAGTTCGTCCGCAAGGTGAGCGGGCTGCGCCAGCCGCCCGCCGGCGCCGCCGAGGCGTTCGCCACCGCCGTGCGCGAGATCGCCGACTCGACGCGGACGCTCCTCGCCGTCGTCCCCGACCGCCGCCAGCCCCCGGCCAAGCTCCCGCCCCTCCGCCGCCCCGAGGTCCGCGCCCGTCTCGGCCGCCCCTAGCCCCGTTCTGGCGATGTCAGCGCGTCACATGTGACGCGCTGACATCGCCAAAACCGGGCTCAGGAGACGCGGCGCAGGGTGTTCTTGTCGGTGTGGTGGAGCTCGCCGCCGGTGGCGGCGAGGCGGACGACGGTGTCGGACTCGTAGGACCACGTGTTGTCGTCGTGGATCGTGATCGTGACCTCGTAGTGCGTCGTCGACGCGTTGGCGCCGAGGTACTTGTTCTCGAGGATGCCGTAGCAGGGCTGGCCGGGATCGGCGGCGAGCGTGAACGATCGGGCGTCGGCGGGCACCTCGGCGCCGGCGATCAGCACCGTGGCGCGCGGCACCATGAAGCACCGCATCAGCTGCGAGTCGGCGGCGTCCCAGAGCCAGTAGCCGACCTCGGTGTGGAACGGGTTCAGCGACTCCTCGCCGTGCCGCCACGCGGCCATGCGGTAGTCGAGGCCGTAGAGCGACTGCTTCCCGTTGTCGACGGGTCCGAATGGGTTGAACGTGATCTTCTCCAGGAAGCGCGTCTCACCGACCGCGCCCTTGGCGTTGTGGAACGCGACGTCCACGCCGTCGTTCCCCTCCCACGTCCCGGCGAGGGCGCCGAGCGGACCCCATTCCTCCATCGTCGACATGTGGATCGACGCTAGAGGGGACCCACCACGCCTTCCTCACGCAGCGCCGCGATCGTGTCGACATTCACACCGAAGCGCGCGAGCACCTCGTCGGTGTGCTCGCCGATGTCCGGTGCCCGGCCGCGCACCCGCACCTCCGACGCCGACATCGTGAACGGCGTCGACAGCGTGTCGAACGAGCCGCGCACCGGGTGCTCGACC
>Ga0196963_10002029_pt1 | contig 12629 bp, 11 predicted proteins | sample S1_5metaG_FD_148600 | JGI IMG/M metagenome (GOLD analysis project Ga0196963, IMG submission 148600) | Soil microbial communities from Anza Borrego desert, Southern California, United States - S1_5 | ecosystem: Environmental > Terrestrial > Soil > Desert | place: USA: California | collected... | reverse complement strand
ATCGCCGCCGAGGCGGAAGCCGAGGCGTTGCCGCCGGCGTCCGCCGCGGTGGACCAGGTACCGGCCGACACCACAGCCAGCGAAGAAGCGCTGGCGGAAGAAGCCACGCCCACCGGGCCGGGCGTGTTCGGGGACGACACGGAGCAGGTCAAGGTCATCGGCCCGCTGCGCATCAGCATCCCGCTGTTCAACATCTACCTGAACGAAGCGGACGAGCTGTCGCGCCGCCTCGCGACCCACCTGGCCGAATGGGCGCTCGAGCCGCAGCGTCCGGTCGGCGACGCCGCGGTCGCGCTGGCGCATTCGCTGGCCGGCAGTTCCGCGACGGTCGGTTATGCCGAGTTGTCGCAACTCGCCCGTTCGCTCGAACACGCGCTGATGCGCTCGAACGACCGCGGCCACGGCCGTGGCGCCGAGCCGCCCGTGTTCGCCGAAAGCGGCGAAGAGATTCGCCGCCTGCTGCACCAGTTCGCAGCCGGCTTCCTGCGCTCGCCCGACGCCGATCTGCTGCGGCGGCTGCAAGACATAGAGCATGCGCCGCCGGATGCGCTGCTGGACGAGTTGCCGTCCGAGGCGGCTGAGCCCGAAGCCATCGAACCGGTGGAGCCGGCCGAGCCGGTGCCGCCCGCCGTGGATGCCATCGACGCCGAGCGGCCGGAGGACCCCGGCGCGACCACGCTGATGGGCGAGCTGGGCTTGCCGGCGCTGATGCCGCTGGCGCCGCTGCCCGAAGTCGTCGCCCGGCCATCGGCCGTGCGCAGCGATGCGCTGGACAGTGACGAAGACATCGACGCCGTCGACGCCATCGACGAAGAGCTGTTCCCGATCTTCGAGGAAGAAGGGCAGGAGCTGATTCCGCAGCTGCAGGCGCGCTTGCGCGACTGGGGCAAGCGGCCCGGCGAGCCGGCGGCCGCGTCGGCCTGCATGCGCACGCTGCACACGCTGAAGGGCGGTGCCCGCCTGGCCGGCGCGATGCGCCTGGGTGAGATGGCGCACCGGCTCGAAACCGCGATCGAGCACCTGCTGGCGCAGCCGCATGCGCAAGCGGCGGACATCGAGCCGCTCGCGGCCCGTGCCGATGCGATGGAAGCGCACTTCGAGGCGCTGTGCCGCGGCGGCGGTGTCGTGCCCGCCGCGCACGTCGTGCACGAGCCGTCGCACCAGGATGCTCAGGACAGCGGACTGGAGCCGGTGCTGGCGCTGGACTCCACGATGGAGCCCACGCTCGACCTGCTGCCCGAGCCGCTGCCGGACTTCTCGGCGCCGGTGGTGCCGGCGCCGGTGCCTGCCGCGGCGCCGGCGGCCGCGCCGGCCTGGACCGGCACGGCGACGGCCGAGCCACGCGCCATCGACTGGTCGCGCTTCGACCATGCTGCGCCGGCCACCGAGGCAGCAGACGCCCGTGCCGGCGCATTGTCGGCCCAGGCCGCCACCGTGCGCGTGCGTGCGCCGCTGCTCGACCGCCTGGTCAACCAGGCCGGCGAGGTCTCCATCACCCGCGCCCGCATCGAGTCCGACATCGGCCAGATCAAGGGTGCGCTGGGCGACCTGACGGACAACCTGGAAAGACTGCGGCGCCAGCTGCGCGACATCGAGCTGCAGGCCGAGTCGCAAATCGCGACGCGGATGGAAGCGGCGCGCGCCGCGGCGCTGGACTTCGACCCGCTGGAGATGGACCGCTTCACCCGGTTCCAGGAAATCACCCGGATGATGGCCGAGTCGGTCAACGACGTGGCCACGGTGCAGCGTGGCCTGCAGCGCACGCTGCAGTCGGCCGAAGACGAACTGGCCTCGCAGGCCCGCTTGACGCGCGACCTGCAGGACGACCTGCTGCGCACCCGGATGGTGGAGTTCGAGGGCCTGTCCGAGCGCCTGTACCGCGTCGTGCGCCAGGCCGCGAAGGAAACCGGCAAGCAGGTGCGGCTGGACATCATCGGCGGCTCGATCGAAGTCGACCGTGGCGTGCTGGACCGGATGACAGGTGCTTTCGAGCACCTGCTGCGCAACAGCGTCGCCCACGGCATCGAGGCGCCGGCCGTGCGCCAGGCCGCCGGCAAGGATGCGGCCGGCACGATCACCGTGTCGGTGACGCAGGAAGGCAACGAGGTCGGCGTCGACTTCCGCGACGATGGCGCGGGCCTCAACCTGCCGCGGATCCGCGAGAAGGCTGTCGCGATGGGCCTGATCGCCGCCGACGCACACCCGAGCGAAGCCGAAATCGCAGCCACCATCTTCCATGCCGGCTTCTCCACCGCTGAGCAGGTGACCGGCCTCGCCGGCCGCGGCGTCGGCATGGACGTGGTGCGCGCGGACGTCAACGCGATGGGTGGCCGCATCGAGACCGCGACCGCCGCCGGCCAGGGCACCAGCTTCCGGCTGGTGCTGCCGCTGACGACCGCGGTGACGCAGGTGGTGATGCTGCGCTGCGCCGACCTCACGGTCGCGGTGCCGTCGACGCTGGTCGAGATCGTGCGCCGCATGCCGGCGGCCGAGTTGGAGCCGGCCTACCGGAGCGGCCACTACCGCTTCGGCGAGCACGACCTGCCCTTCTTCTGGCTCGGCGCGCTGCTGCAGGGCACGCCCATTGGCCAGGCCGCGGGCCGCACGGTGCCGATCATCGTCATCCGCAGCGCGGCGCAGCGCATCGCGCTGCACGTGGACGAAGTGCTGGGCAACCAGGAAGTGGTGGTCAAGAACCTCGGGCCGCAGCTGTCGCGCCTGCCTGGCCTCACCGGCATGACGCTGCTGCCTTCGGGCGCGCCGGCATTGATCTACAACCCGGTGGCGCTGGCCTCGTTGTATGGCGCCAGCGCGCGCGCAACGACCCTGGCGGCGCAGGACATGGCGCGCCGCGAGGCCGAGCACGTCGAAACGCCGGCGCCGGCCGAGCAGGTGCCGCTGGTGCTGGTGGTCGATGACTCGCTGACCGTGCGCCGCGTCACCCAGCGCCTGCTGCTGCGCGAGGGCTACCGCGTCACGCTGGCCAAGGACGGCCTGGAGGGTCTCGAGTGCCTGGCCGACGAATTGCCGGCGGTGGTGCTCACCGACATCGAAATGCCCCGCATGGACGGCTTCGACCTGGTGCGCAACATGCGGGTCGATCCGCGGCTGGCGGGGCTGCCGGTGATCATGATCACGTCGCGAATCGCGCAGAAACACCGCGATTACGCCTCCGAACTCGGTGTGAACCATTACCTCGGGAAGCCGTTTGCCGAAGATGAGCTGCTGGCCCTGGTGGCAAACTACGCGCGCCGGATGACGACGGCCTGAGCCGGCCTGCCGCCCGGCCCGAGACCCACCCAGCGGATTCAGTCCCCGTTCCAGCGGCTGAGCGACCGAGATCCATGTCGAAGGTTGTCGACCACCTTGCCGAACTGACCGGCTTTCGCGATCGCGATGTGCTGGACACGACGCTGGCCGGTGCGTTGCGCGACCTGCTGGAGCCCGAGCGCGTGGCGATCCACCGCTGCGTCGGTGAAGAAGGCAGCCGGCGCTGGCTGACCCGCGCCCGCCTGGCCGCTGACGAGGCCGCCGCCACGGCCGACCCGCTCTGGGTCGAGTTCGACAGCCTGCCCAGGCTCGCCGAATTCCCTGCCCGGATGGCCGCGATCGACAGCCACGAGCCGGTCACCGTGGCCGGCACGCCGAACATCATCATCTTCCCGCTCTTCACCGACCGCGACGTCGCCGGCGTCGTCGAGATCGAGTCGAAGCAGCTGCTCGACCTGGAGCAGCAGCGCCTGGTGGTCAGCATCTTGCGCATCTACCGCAATTTCCAGAGCCTGCTGGACTACAGCGAGCGCGACACGCTGACCGGCCTGCTGAACCGCAAGACCTTCGACGAGGCCTTCTACAAGCTGTCGGGCCAGCCGTCTGACGACAGCAACATGCCGCCCGGCGAACGCCGCCACAAGGGCGGGACGCAGGCGCATTTCATCGGCGTGCTGGACATCGACCACTTCAAGTCGGTCAACGACACCTACGGTCACCTGATCGGCGACGAGGTGCTGCTGCTGCTGTCGCGCCTGATGCGCTCGTGCTTCCGGTACCACGACCGGCTGTACCGCTTCGGCGGTGAGGAGTTCGTCGTGATGATGCGCTGCTCGAGCGACGCCGATGCCGGCCGCGCCTTCGAGCGCCTGCGCACCAGCGTCGCCAGCTACCAGTTCCCGCAGGTGGGGCGCATCACGGTGTCGGTGGGCTACACCGAGTTGAAGGCCGGCGACACGCCCAGTTCCGCTTTCGAGCGTGCCGACAAGGCGGTGTACTGGGCCAAGACGCATGGCCGCAACCAGGTCAGCAGCCATGCCGAGCTGGTCAAGCGCGGCGAACTGGCCGACGACTCCAAGGTCGGCGACGTCGAGCTGTTCTGAACCCGGCCCACGGCCGGGGCTCAGCCAGGTCCACGTCCGCGGCAAGAATGACAAGACAGCGCTGCGATTCCTTGGGCGCCTCACGGCGCAATCGGCGCGGGGCCTTCGCCGGCCCGTAAAATCCCGCCCCATGTCGTCCGACCGGATCAACCTGACGAACCAGTTCCTGATCGCCATGCCGGGCATGGCGGACGACACCTTCGCGGGTTCGGTCGTCTACCTGTGCGAGCACACCGAAAAAGGCGCGCTCGGCCTGGTGATCAACAAGCCGATCGACATCAAGCTGAAGAACCTGTTCGAGCGCATCGAGCTCTCGCTCGACTCGCCCGAGCTGGCCGAGCAGCCGGTGTTCTTCGGCGGCCCGGTGCAGACCGAGCGCGGCTTCGTGCTGCACGAGCGCCTGGGCGATGCCGAGCGGCCCTACAACTCCACGCTCTCCATCCCGGGTGGGCTGGAGATGACGACCAGCAAGGATGTGCTGGAAGCCCTGTCGCAGGGTGCCGGCCCGAAGAAGCTGCTGGTCACGCTGGGCTACAGCGGCTGGGGCGCGGGGCAGCTGGAAGAAGAGATCGGCCGCAACGGCTGGCTCACCGTCGACGCCACGCGCGACGTGATCTTCGACACCCCCGTCGAACAGCGCTACGACCGCGCGCTGGGGCTGCTGGGCATCGATCCGCGCATGCTGAGCCAGGAGGCCGGGCACGCATGAGCGGCACGGCCGTTCCTTCGCGCCCCCTCTCGTTCCTGGCATTCGACTTCGGCGTGAAGCGCGTTGGCGTGGCGAGCGGCAACACGGTGCTCGGCGCGGCGCAGGCGCTGACGACCATCAGCGACGAAGGCGACCGCCGCTTCGCGCGCATCGACGCCCTGATCGCCGAGTGGCAGCCCGATGCCCTGGTCGTCGGCGTGCCGTTCCACCCTGACGGCGCCGAACACGACAATACCCGCCGCGCCCGCCGCTTCGCACGCCAGCTGCACGGGCGCTTCCGCTTGCCGGTGCACGAGGTGGACGAGCGCTACTCGACCACCGAGGCAGCGCGCGAAGGCGGCGATGTCGACGCGGCCTCCGCGGCCGTGATCCTCGACCAATACCTGAGGCAGTTGTCATGAGCCCCGGCCCGGCCGTTCCCGGATCCGAAGGGGCCCTCACGGGCCGTGGGGCTCGCACCGCAGTGCGAAGCACGGAGATCACCCAATGAGCACATTGACCCTCGACGCCGAGGCGCTGTACGCGGAACTGCGCGTCGGCGTGCGCGGCCTGTGGCGGCCCGGCATGGTGCTGCTGGGCACCTGGTCCGGCGGCGCCTGGCTGGCCGAACGCCTGCAGGCCGAGTTGCAGCTGCCGGGCAAGCCCGGCGTCATCAGCAGCGCGCTGCACCGCGACGACTTCGGCGAGCGGGGCCTGGCCGGCGGCACCGACGCCACGCGCATTCCGTTCCCCGTCGACGGAGCCGACATCCTGCTGCTCGACGACGTGCTCTACACCGGGCGGACGATCCGAGCGGTGATCAACGAGCTGTTCGACTTCGGCCGCCCGGCCAGCGTGACGCTGGCGGTGCTGGTCGACCGCGGCGGGCGCGAGCTGCCGATCCAGCCGGCCTACGCCGCGGCCAAGGTGGTGTTGCCGGCGTCCCAGCGCCTGTCGCTGGCGCGTGGCGACGATGGCCGCTTCGCCTTCTCGGTCGAGGACCGCAGCCAACGCAAAGACTGAGCGATGCTCCACAAGCGAAACCCCCAGCTCAACGCCCATGGCGAGCTGATCCACCTGCTGTCGATCGAAGGCCTGCCGCGCGAGGTCGTCAGCCACATCCTCGACACCGCGGGCACCTTCCTGTCGGTCAACGAGCGCGAGGTGAAGAAGGTGCCGCTCCTGCGCGGCAAGAGCGTCTTCAACCTGTTCTTCGAGAACTCGACCCGCACCCGCACCACGTTCGAGATCGCCGCCAAGCGCCTGTCGGCCGACGTCCTCAACCTCGACATCGCGCGCTCGTCGACCGCCAAGGGCGAGAGCCTGCTCGACACCATCGCGAACCTCAGCGCGATGCATGCCGACATGTTCGTCGTGCGCCACGGCGAAAGCGGCGCGCCGTACCTCATCGCCCAGCACTGCGCGCCGCACGTGCATGTGGTGAACGCCGGCGACGGCCGCCATGCGCACCCGACGCAGGGCCTGCTGGACATGTACACGATCCGCCACTTCAAGCGCGACTTCACGCAGCTGTCGGTGGCCATCGTCGGCGACATCGTGCATTCGCGCGTCGCACGTTCGGACATCCACGCACTCACCACGCTGGGTGTGCCCGACATCCGTGCCGTCGGCCCGAAGACGCTGGTGCCGGGCGACCTGCGGAGCATGGGCGTTCGCGTCTGCCACGACATGGCCGAAGGCGTGCGCGGGGCCGACGTGATCATCATGCTCAGGCTGCAGAACGAGCGCATGAGCGGCGCGATGCTGCCCTCGGCCGGCGAGTTCTTCAAGAACTACGGCCTCACCGACGACAAGCTGGCGCTCGCCAAGACCGATGCCATCGTGATGCACCCAGGACCGATCAACCGCGGCGTGGAGATCGACTCCTCCGTCGCCGACGGCTCGCACAGCGTGATCCTGCCGCAGGTCACCTTCGGTATCGCGGTGCGCATGGCGGTGATGTCCATCATTGCCGGGAACGACGCATGAACCCCCACGCTCAACTGCGTTCGCGCTCCGGGCCAGGCCGGGCCAGTGGCCCGGCCGCTCGCCAGGCGCGATCAGTCCACTGGCCTGTCCACGTCCCGGCTCGCCTCCCCCAGGGGGCTGGCCTCCTAGAGGCGGCTCGTCGGAGGCCGGCATGAAGATCCTGATCCAGAACGGCCGCGTCATCGATCCGGCCTCGGGCCGCGACGAGCGCGCCGACCTCGCCATCGCTTCCGGCCGCATCGTGGCGATCGGCGCGGTGGGATCCGAGTTCGATGCCGACCGCACCATCGATGCCCAAGGCTGCGTCGTTGCGCCCGGCCTCGTCGACCTGGCCGCGCGGCTGCGCGAACCCGGCCACGAGCACGAAGGCATGCTCGAGAGCGAACTCAACGCGGCGGCCGCGGGCGGGGTGACGAGCCTCGTCTGCCCGCCTGACACCGACCCCACGCTCGACGAGCCGGGCCTGGTGGAGATGCTGAAGTTCCGCGCCCGCAAGCTGTCGCTGTGCCGGCTGTTCCCGCTCGGGGCGCTGACGCGCGGCCTCCAAGGCCAGGTGCTGACCGAGATGGCCGAGCTCACCGAAGCCGGCTGCGTCGGCTTCGCGCAAGCCGACGTCGCGGTCCGCGACACGCTGGTGCTGATGCGCGCGCTGCAGTACGCCGCCACCTTCGGCTACACCGTCTGGCTGCGGCCGCAGGACGCCTGGCTGGGGCAGGGCGTGGCGGCCAGCGGCGCGGTGGCCACGCGCATGGGCCTGTCCGGCGTGCCGGTGGCGGCCGAGACCATCGCGCTGCAGACCATCATCGAGCTGGTGCGCGCCACCGGCGCGCGCGTGCACCTGTGCCGCCTCTCCAGCGCGGCAGGCATCGCGCTGCTGCGCCAGGCCAAGGCCGAAGGGCTGCCGCTCACGGCGGACGTCAGCATCAACTCGCTGCACCTCACGGACGTCGACATCGGCTTCTTCAATGCCGCGATGCGCCTGACGCCGCCGCTGCGCCAGGGCGCCGACCGCGACGCGCTGCGCGCCGCGCTAGCCAATGGCACGCTGGACGCGCTGGTGTCCGACCACACGCCGGTCGACGAGGACGCGAAGAACCTGCCTTTCGCCGAGGCCGAGCCCGGCGCCACCGGGCTCGAGCTGCTGCTGAGCCTGGCGCTGAAGTGGGGCTCGGACGCTGGCTTGCCGCTGGCGAAGACGCTGGCCCGCGTCACCAGCGAGCCGGTGCGCGTACTGGGCGACGCGCTGGGTTCGCTGGCCTCCAGCGCCGGCCGCCTGATTGAGGGCGGTGTCGCGGATGTCTGCGTGTTCGATCCCGACTGCACGTGGACCGTCTCGCCCGAGGCGCTGAAGAGCCAGGGCCGCCACACGCCGTTCGCGTTCGCGGCCACCGGCATGGCCTTGCCGGGCCGCGTGCGCACGACCCTGGTGGCCGGCACCGTCGCTTACGAAGACCGCGGCGGCTGAGCGTGCAGCGCCCATGACCCGACGGCTGCGGGCCGCCTGGCGCCTGCTGCGCGTGGCGCTGCACCTGGCGCACGGCATGGCGATCGTCGCGCTGAGCTGGCGCGGGCTCGATGCGCCGGCGCGCACCGCGCGAGTCGCCTGGTGGGCCGGCAAGCTGCTGCGCCTGCTGGGCCTGCAGCTGCGGCTCCAGGGCAGCTTCCACCCTGGGCCGGTGCTGCTGCTGGCCAACCACGTCTCGTGGCTGGACATCCAGGCCATCCATGCGGTGTGCCCGCGGGCGCGCTTCGTTTCCAAGGCCGACGTGCGCAACTGGCCGCTGCTGGGCTGGCTGGTCGGCGCCGTGGGCACGCTGTTCATCGAGCGCGAACGCAAGCGCGACGCGCTGCGCGTGGTGCACCAGGTGGCGGCCGCGCTGGCCGACGGTGACACGATCGCGGTCTTTCCCGAAGGCACGACGGGCGACGGCCGCACGCTGCTGCCTTTCCATGCCAACCTGCTGCAGGCCGCGATCTCCGGCGGCCAGCCGGTGCAACCGGTGGTGTTGCGCTATCACCAGCCCGGGCATCGCTTCAGTCCGGACGTGGCCTGGCTGGGCGAGACCACGCTGCTGCAGAACCTGTGGTCGGTGCTGTGCGCCGATGCCCTGACGGTCGAACTGAGCGTGCTGCCCGCGCTGGGCAGCCGGCACGCCGATCGGCGTGCACTGGCCAGCCGGGTGCATGCGGAGATCGCTGCGGTGCTCGCCGAAGCTGCCGAGCCCAGCGAATCATCCGCCGCCGCGACCTGAGCGTCGCGTGCGGTAATTGCGCACGCCTACAGGCAAGCACCGACTGTTCGGTGCTGGCCTGCCGGTCTACAGTCGGCACGCGCAGCGGCACCGTGCCCGGCGCAGGAAGGCAAGCGCTTGGCGTCGCACATGCTGAAGCTGGTGTCCGGCCAGTTGAAGGTCGGCGCAGCATTGCCCTTCGGCGTGCGCGACGAACACGGCAAGTTGCTGCTCGCGCGGGGCCAGCTGATCGACACCGAGCAGCAGCTGGCGGTGCTGCTGGCCCGCGGCCTGTATGCCGACCAGGAAGAGGTCAAGGCCGCGCGTGAGGGACGCAGCGCGGCGGCGGCCGACAACGGTCGCCGGCGCACGCTGTTCGATCTTTGGGAGCAGACCGCCTGGCACCTCGACCGGCTGCTGAAGAGCATCGATGCCGAGCCCGGCTTCGACACCCGCTGCGACGACTTCGTGACCCTCTACCAGGACCTGGTGCAGCGCGACGTCGACATCGCGATCTTCCTGTCGGTGCGCCAGGATCCGCGCCGCCTGCCGCTGTACGGCCTGACGCATGCGCTGCACACGGCGCTGGTGTGCAACCTCATGGGACAGCGTGTCGGTTGGGATGCGGCGCAGGTGCGCAGCCTCGTCAAGGCCGCGCTGACGATGAACCTGGGCATCACCGAGCTGCAGGGCCGCGTGGCGGCCACCGGCCGCATCACCGAGACGCAGCGCGAACTGATGCGCCAGCACCCACAGCAGGCCTTCGACAAGCTCAGCGCGGCGGGCGTGAACGACGTGGCCTGGCTGGAGGCGGTGCTGCAGCACCACGAGCACAGCGGCGGTGGCGGCTACCCCGCAAACTGCGCGGCACCCGGCGAGTGGGCCACCGCCTTGCGCATGGCCGATGTCTTCATGGCCAAGATCAGTGCCCGGAGCGACCGGCCGGCCCTGACGGTGCAGGACGCGGCGCGGCAGATGTTCGCTGCGGCCCAGGGCAACCCCGTGGCTGCGGCCATCATCAAGGAATACGGCATCTACCCGCCGGGCAATGCGGTGATGCTGGCGTCCGGCGAGCTGGCGGTGGTGATCCGGCGTGGACCGACCGCGGTGACACCCCTGGCCGCGGCCATCACCGACAAGTCCGGCATGCCCACGGTCGGCACGGTACGGCGCGATACGTCGCTGCCGGCCTTCGCGATCAAGGGCGCGGCGACCGACCTCGGCCTGGTGCAGCGGGTGCCGCCCGAGCGGCTCTACGGCCTGGCGGAGTAGGCGCCAGGCGCGAACCCGGCCGGCGCCCGGACATGTCGCGCGGCGGCTGGGCGGCGTGCCCGATTCAGGCCTTGCCTTGGCTCGCCACCGCGGCGGCGGCCTTGGCCGCGGCTTCCGGGTCGCCCAGGTACTCGCGCCTGATCGGCTTCAGGTCCGCGTCCAGTTCATAGACCAGCGGAATGCCGTTCGGGATGTTGAGCCCGACGATGTCCGCATCGCTGATGCCGTCCAGGTACTTCACCAGCGCCCGGATCGAGTTGCCATGCGCGGCGATCACCAGCCGCTGGCCGCTGCGGATGGCCGGCGCGAGTTCCTCGTTCCAGAACGGCAGCACGCGTGCCACGGTGTCCTTCAGGCACTCGGTCAGCGGGATCTGCTCGGGCCGCAGCTTGGCGTAGCGCAGGTCCTGGCGCTGGCCGCGCGGGTCGGTGGGCTCCAGCGCGGGCGGCGGCGTGTCGTAGCTGCGGCGCCAGATCAGCACCTGCTCGTCGCCGTACTGGCGTGCCATGTCCGCCTTGTTCAGGCCCTGCAGCGCGCCGTAGTGGCGCTCGTTCAGGCGCCAGTCCTTGACCACCGGCAACCAGGTGCGGTCCATCTGGTCCAGCGCATGCCACAGCGTCCAGATCGCGCGCTTGAGCACCGATGTGTAGGCGACGTCGAACTCGTAGCCCGCGGCCTTCAGCAGCCGGCCCGCCTCCTGGGCCTGCGCGACGCCGGTGGGCGTCAGCTCCACGTCGGTCCAGCCGGTGAAGCGGTTTTCCAGGTTCCAGGTCGATTCGCCGTGGCGAATCAGCACGAGCTTGTACATGACGGTGTTGCGTGGGACGGTGGGCAAAGCCGCGAATTCTATAATCCGCCCCCTTTCGAGCCCCGCGAATCCCACGCCCCAACGCCTGTGAAGTTCCTCATCGACAACTGGATGCTCATCGTGCTCGCCGCCAGCTCGGGCGGCCTGCTGCTGTGGCAAACGCTGCAGAAGAACCAGCGCGGGGCGATCGGCACGGCCGAGGCCGTACGGCTGATCAACCGCGAGAAGGCGGTGCTGGTCGACGTCGGCGAGCCGGCCGAATTCGCCGCCGGCCATGCCAAAGGCGCGCGGCACATCCCCTTCGGCTCGCTCGAAGGCTCGAAGGACCTGCCGGGCAACAAGACCCTGCCGGTGCTGGTGATGTGCACCAACGGTGCCCGCGCCAATCGCGCCGCCGCCCTGCTGCGTAAGGCCGGCTACGAGAAGGCGATGGCCGTCGCGGGCGGCCTGACCGCCTGGCGCGAGGCCAGCCTGCCCATCGAAAAGGGCGAAAAGGGTGAGAAGGCGGAGAAGGGCGCGGCTTGAGGAAGGGTGCCCCTTGCCGGGGGCTTGCAGCCGCAGCGCCCGCAAGGCCTTCGAGGGCCCGCGACAATCGCGGCTTCAGTCGTTCCCCTTCAGAAGTGCACCGCCCATGAGTCTCGTCCGGATGTACACCACCCAGGTCTGTCCCTACTGCATTCGCGCCAAGGCGCTGCTCAAGCAGCGCGGGGTGGAGGCGATCGACGAGGTCCGCGTGGACCTGAACCCGGGCGAGCGTGACCGCATGATCGAGCTGACCGGCCGCCGCACGGTGCCGCAGATCTTCATCGGCGATACCCATGTCGGCGGCTGCGACGACCTGATGCTGCTGGACCGCAGCGGCGGCCTGGTTCCGTTGCTGCAGGGCGCCGCCAACGGCAACTGATCCAGCCCCCGGATGCACCGGGCGGCCCTCATGCGCGAGCGATAATCCGCGCCCAAAGCCGGCCCGCCAACCTTGACGGTGGCGGGCCTTTCCATTCCCACGACACGCATCGCCCATGGCCGACCAAGACGCAACCCCGGTGTTCCAGATCCAGCGCATGTACCTCAAGGACCTGTCGCTGGAACAGCCGAACTCGCCGCACATCCTGCTGGAGCAGCAGCAGCCCCAGGTCGACATCAACCTCGCGATGGCGGCCAGCGGTGTCGCCGAGGGCATCTACGAGGTCACCGTTACCGCCACGGTCACGACCAAGCTGAAGGAACGCACGCTGTTCCTGATCGAGGCCAAGCAGGCCGGCATCTTC
>Ga0196963_10002028_pt1 | contig 12631 bp, 13 predicted proteins | sample S1_5metaG_FD_148600 | JGI IMG/M metagenome (GOLD analysis project Ga0196963, IMG submission 148600) | Soil microbial communities from Anza Borrego desert, Southern California, United States - S1_5 | ecosystem: Environmental > Terrestrial > Soil > Desert | place: USA: California | collected... | reverse complement strand
GGCGATCAGCCGCCCATCATGATCGCCTGGGCGTCCGCGGCCCATTCGAGCAGCGGCTCGATCGCGGCGGCCGCAAGGCAACCCGTCTCCGTCTCCTCGCAGCCGATCACGCGCGCCTCGGGTATCGCCACTCCGAGGGGAATGGCGATGCTCGCCGCGGTGGCGATCTGGAGCTTGCCCGCGCCGGCCCTCAATCCCCCGGTCCCCGCGAGCAGAGCGGCGCCCGGAAGCTCGCGGCTGCCGGCGATGACGAGCAGCCGGCCGCGATCCTCCTTGTCGCTGTCTTCGGGATGGCGGGGAAGCGGAAGGCCGCGGAGGAGCTCTCGGTCGAGCGCTTCGGGAGGGTTCATCGCGCGGCGACCATCGCGTCGGGGGCGGACGTCACCGGAGCATCCTCCTCGATCAGCGGCGCCGCGAAATTGTAGCAGACCAGGCGGGGCACGCAGTCCTTCTCGTCGTCCGGCTCGAACGCATATTGGAGAAGGCCGCAATTGACGACGTCCCCCTCCCGGTCGATCGCCAGGATCTGCGCCTCGTCCAGCTCCTCCAATATGTAGCGGAAGCAGAGCACCACCACCTGGTGGCAGACGATCAGCACCCGCCGGTCGGCGTGATGGAGGCTGACCGTGTCGAGCGCGCTCCTCAGGCGCAGGATGACGTCGGCCCAGCTCTCGCCGCCGGGCGGACGATGGTAGAATTTGCCGAGCAGGGCGCGCTGGTCCGCCTGCTCCGGGAATTTGGCGCGGACGCCGGCGGTGGTGAGCCGGTCCCACAGGCCGAACTCGCGCTCGCGCAGCCGCTCGTCCTTGACCGGCCCTTTGGCGGCCGCGACCACGCCGCCGCCGTCGCAGATCGCGGCGGCGGTCTGCTGCGCCCGCACATAGGGGGAGGTGAGCACCACCTCGGGACGCTCGTCCTCCGGCAGGGCCGCGAACCAGTGGGCCAGCGCCCGCGCCTGGCGGTGGCCGAGCTCGCTCAGCGGCACGTCGACGTCGCGCACCTCGAGGTCGATGATGCCGAGGCCGGCGGCGTCGGCGGCATCGCGAGCGACGTTGCCGGCGCTCTGTCCGTGCCGGACGATCCACAATTTGGCGGGCCACCTTTGTCTCATCGCCGAGATGAAAGCGCGAGGGGGCCGCAAGGTTTCCTAGAGCAGCCCTTCCGCCTCCAGCCGGCGGCGCAGGCGCGCCGCATCGGTGAACAGGTGGCCGCGCATTCCGACCGCCTGGGCACCGTCGACGTTGATCTTGCGGTCGTCGACGAACAGGACCTCGGCCGGCTTCAGGCCGAAGCGGTCGAGGGCTCGAAAATAGAGCGCCGGATCGGGCTTCAGCAATTTCTCCTCGCCGGAAACCGCGATACCGCGGAAGCGCCGGAAGAAGGCGTCTTCCTTCTCGCGAAACGGCTTCCAGAATTCGGCGGAAAAGTTGGTTATCGCGAACAGCGGCACGCCCCGCGCGTCGAGCTCCTCGACAATCGCGTGAACGCCCGGAACCGGATCGGTGATCGTCTCGCCGAACCTTTCGCCCCAGGCGGAGATGAGCGCGGCATAGTCCGGAAACTTTTCCGACAGCTCCGCCGAGGCCTCAGCGAATGGCCGGCCGGCGTCGAGCGTGTCGTGCCAGCCCCACAGGTCGACCTCCTCGATGAAGCGCAGGCGCGCGGAGTCTTCGGGCAGCTGCCGCGCGAGGAAGGATTCGGGGTCCCAGCCGTAGAGGACGTTGCCGACGTCGAAGATGACGGCGGTGGCGGAAGTCATGCCAGCACGTCGCCCCTGCGAAGGCTGGGGCCCCGGTGGGTGAAAGGCTCTGAGCCAGCTCTCTCTGGGATCCCAGCCTTCGCTGGGATGACGATCACGTCAGCCCTGGCGCGCCTTGAAGCGGCGGTTGGTCTTGTTGATGACGTAGGTGCGGCCCCGGCGGCGGATCACGCGGCAGTCGCGGTGGCGCGACTTGAGGGACTTCAGCGAGTTGCGGATCTTCATGGCCGTGAGGACCTGTATCTTTCGGATTGTGCCGGAAAAACGAGGCGCCCACCTAGGCGGCGGGCCCCGCGAAGTCAAGCGTCCTGCTGCGATGCAGCGGAAGCCGGATAGGCGTCGATCGCTTCGAAAATGGCGGAAACGCCGCGCCGCTCCGGCTCGGTCAGCTCGGGCCGCCAGATGTCGAAGATGAGGACGACGCGCAGCGTTTCGGCCGGGTTCAGCGCCTCGTGCTCGACGCTGTCGTCGAAGATCAGCAGCCGGCCCTCCTGCCAGGCGCGAGTCTCGCTGCCCACGCGCAGCCATCCGCCGGGGGGCACGATCAGCGGCAGATGGCAGATCAGGCGGGTGTTGAGCATGCCGTGGTGGGGCGGGATGCGGGCGCCGGGACGAAGCAGCGAGAAGAAAACGGAAGGGGTTCGCGACCCGATCGCGCTGAGCGGCACCTGCCGCATCGCCGCCACCGTGCGCGGGCAGCGGGCCGCATTCTCCTTCACCGGCGCGCCGTCCTTCCAGAGGTAGAAAGCGGTCCAGTTCGGATCGCCCTGCAGGCCGTGGAAGTCGCGGTGGGGGCGGTCCTTGGCGCCCTCCACATAGGGGCGGAAGTCCGCCCCCTCGGCGAGCAGCGCCCGCAGCTCGTCCCGGATCGCCGGAGTCTCGGCTTCGAGGGCCGGCGCCCAGTCGAACGCCTCGCGCTCGTAGAAGGGACGCGGCGGAAGGCCCGGGAAATGGAAGACGCTGGGTCGCTGCGGATAGGCGACCCGGGGGAGATGCAGCGGCTTGCGGCCGAGCATGATCGCCAGCGCCTCGTCGAGCCTCGGGCCGGCCTGCGCGCCCGCCACCGCCCGCTCGAGATGCGCCTGATAGTCGGCGGCGGCGCGGCGCACATAGGCTTCGGCGTCGCGCAGGGCGGCGACCAGCGGGGCCGTCAATCCGCCGCCGCCGGCGGCGGCGCGCAGGGCGGCGGCGAAGAAGCTTGCCGCGGCGCGGGAATCGCCGGCCCCGGCGTAGCCGCGGCCCCGGGCGAGCAGCTCGCCGATCTCGCGCTCGGCGTCGGTCACCCTCGGCCCCGCTGCGCCAGCTTGCGCTCCCAGGCGAGCGCATGGGTGACGATCGTGTCGAGATCGTCCAGCCTGGGCCGCCAGGGAAGGGTCGCCAGGATCCGGCCATTGTCGGCGACGAGCGCGTCGGGATCGCCGGGTCGCCGCGGCTCGAGCCGCCGCTCGATCTTCATGTTGGTGACCCGGTCGACGGCGTCGAGCACCTCCAGCACCGAGAAGCCGCGGCCGTAGCCGCAATTGAGGATGTGGCTGGTCGCCGGCGCCTCGACCAGCCTGTCGAGCGCGTCGACATGGGCGGCGGCGAGATCGCCGACATGGATATAGTCGCGCACGCCGGTGCCGTCGGGCGTGTCGTAATCGGTGCCGTAGACCGAGACGAAGTCGCGCTTGCCGGTGGCCGCCTCGACCGCGACCTTGATCAGGTGGGTCGCGCCTGCGGTGGACTGGCCGGCGCGGCCCTGGGGGTCGGCCCCGGCGACGTTGAAATAGCGAAGCGCGCAGAAGTTGAGCGGGTGGGCGGCCGCGGTGTCGGCCAGCATCCGCTCGGTCATCAGCTTCGACCAGCCATAGGGATTGATCGGCTCGGTCCGCGAGCTCTCGACGATCGGCACCCGCTCGGGAACGCCGTAGGTCGCCGCGGTCGAGGAGAAGATGAAATGCCGCACCCCGCCCCTCACCGCGCTCTCGATCAGCGAGCGGCTCTTCACCGTGTTGTTCTCGTAATATTTGAGCGGATTCTCGACCGATTCGGGAACCACGATCGAGCCGGCGAAATGGACGATGGCGCCGATCCCGTGCGCCTCGATCAGGCCGGCGACGAGCGCGGTGTCGGCGATGTCGCCTTCGGCGAAGGTCGCGGCGTCCGGCACCGCCCAGCGGAAGCCGGTGACGAGATTGTCGATCACCACCACCTTCCAGCCGGCGTCGAGCAAGGCCAGTACCGCGTGGCTGCCAATATAGCCGGCGCCACCGGTCACGAGCACGGAAGGCTTGCTCATCTATCCTCTTTCCACAAGGAACCCGAATGCGGCAAAGAGCGCTGAACGGATCGTTGCAGCGCCCCTACGATCCGCGCGCTAGACGAAGAGGTGCCGGAATGAAAACAGCTTTTCTGCGCAGCGCTCCCCTCCTCCTGGCGCTGTCGCTCGCCGCCTGCGCCAGCGGAGGGGGCGGCCGGGCCGCCGCGGGCGGCGTCGAGGTCGCGCGTTTCCACCTCGGCGAGCCGGTCGCACGGGCCCAGATCGTGGTCGAGCCGTTCGACAAGGCCGACGCCAACCGGCCCGAATTCCCTGCTTATGCGGCCGCGGTCGGGCGGCAGCTCAGCCGCCTCGGCTGGACGGTGGTGCCGACCGCCACCCAATCCGAGCAGATCGCCCTCATCGACCTCGAACAGGGCAGCCGCGAGGCGGTGGCGGCGCTGACCGCGGCGAGGATCGGCCGCGGCGTGTCGGCGACCGTCCCCGCCGGCACCTCGACCGGGATCACCGCCACCCTCCTCGAAGTCGCCATCCGCAGGCGCTCCGACGGCACCGTCTTCTGGGAAGGCCGCGCCGTCCACGAGGCGCGCACCGGCAGCCCGGAGGCCGCGCGCACCGCCGCCGTCGAGCGGCTCGCCGCAGCGCTGTTTCGGGACTTCCCCGGGGAGTCGGGCCGCACTATCAGGGTCAAATGACCCTCTCAATTACGTGCCCCTTCGATGGCGGCAACATTCGCCTGGTCGCCGTCGAAGGCAGTCGCGTCGACCTCGAAATCGTCAAGGACAACCAGTCCGATTTCTACCAATGGTTCTATTTCCGGCTCACCGGCGCCGCCGACCAGCCGGTCGAGCTCCGCATCCTCAACGGCGCCGGCGCCGCCTATCCGCTCGGCTGGGAGAATTACCGCGCCTGCATGTCCCTCGACCGCGAGGATTGGGAGCGGGTCGACACCGCCTATGCCGAGGGCGTCCTCACCCTGCGGGTGACGCCGCCTTCGAACAGCGTCTGGTTGGCCTATTTCGCGCCCTACACGATGGAGCGCCACCACGATCTCGTCGCCTCCGTCGCCGGCCACCCGGCCGTTCAATATCGCTCGCTCGGCCGGACTCTGGACGGTCAGGAGATGGACTATTTCAAGATCGGCGACGGGCCGCTCCAGGTGTGGCTCTACGCGCGTCAGCATCCCGGGGAGACGATGGCCGAATGGTGGATGGAGGGCGCGCTCGAGCGACTGCTCGACGAGGCCGATCCGGTCGCCCGCCGGCTGCTCGCCAAGGCGACCTTCCACATCGTCCCCAACATGAACCCGGACGGCTCGCGGCGCGGCCACCTCAGGACCAACGCCGCCGGCACCAACCTCAACCGCGAATGGCACGATCCCAGCCCCGAGCGCAGCCCGGAAGTGTTCTGCGTCAGGAACGAGATGGACCGGACCGGCGTCGACTTCGCCATGGACGTGCATGGCGACGAGGCGATCCCCGCCAATTTCCTCGCCGGCTTCGAGGGAATACCGAGCTGGAACGAGGCTCAGCAGCAGCTGTTCGACCGCTTCAGCGAGGAACTGGTCCGCTTCTCTCCCGACTTCCAGACCCGCCAGGGCTATGAGGTATCGAAGCCGGGCGAGGCGAACATGTCGATGTCGACCTCGCAGCTCGCCGAACGCTACGGCGCGGTGTCGATGACGCTCGAAATGCCGTTCAAGGACAATGAGGATCTGCCCGACCCGCGCCGCGGCTGGTCGCCCGAGCGCAGCGCCCTCCTCGCCCATGCCTGCCTCGCCGCCCTCCACGCGATGATCGACGAGCTTCCCGTCCGCAGGCGCTGATGTCGACATTGGTCCTCATCCGCCACGGCCAGTCGGCGTGGAACCTGGAAAATCGATTCACCGGCTGGTGGGACGTCGACGTCACCGAAAAGGGGGCCGAGGAGGCGCGGCTCGCCGGCGAGCTGATGGCGGCGAAGGGATTCGACTTCGACCTCTGCTTCACCAGCGTCCAGACGCGGGCGATCAAGACTCTCCACCTCGCGCTCGAGGCGATGGGGCGGCTGTGGCTGCCGGTCGAGAAGGACTGGCGCTTGAACGAGCGCCATTATGGCGGGCTGACCGGGCTCAACAAGGCCGAGACGGCGGCCAGGCACGGCGACGAGCAGGTCCGTATCTGGCGCCGCTCGTTCGACGTCCCGCCGCCGCCGATGGAGCCGGGCGGACCCTGGGATCTGTCCGGCGACCGGCGCTACGCCGGGATCGAGGTTCCGCGCACCGAGAGCCTCAAGGACACCATCGCTCGGGTGCTGCCTTATTGGGAGCAACGGATCGCTCCGGCGCTGAAGGCCGGGCGGCGGGTGCTGATCTCCGCCCACGGCAATTCGCTGCGGGCGCTGGTCAAGCATCTGTCGCAAATCCCCGACGATGCCATCACCGGCCTCGAGATCCCGACCGGCCAGCCGATGGTCTATCGGCTGGACGAGGACCTGAGGTCCACCGACCGCTATTATCTGAGCGAGCGGTGACGGGGCGTGGCGGACGAGCCCCTCTCCGAGCTGCGCAGCCGGGCTGCAAGCGGGGATTCGGACGCAAGGGTCGCCTTGGGCTTGCGGCTGCTCGGCGGCGAGGGGGAAGCGGCGGAGGGCGCCGCGCTGATCGAAGCCGAATGCGACGCCGGCAGTGCCGAGGCCGCGGCGCTGCTGGCGACGCTGGAGGCGATGGGGGCGGGCCGGCCGCAGAGCTGGCCGCGGGCGTTCGACTATCTGGAACTGGCGGCGACGCGCGGCTCGCGGCGGGCGCAGGCCCAGCTCGCCCTGCTCGCGCGGGGCGATCCGCCCGCGGACGAAGCGGGCTGGCCGAGCCTGCGCGCCGCCGTCGATGTCCAGGCCTTGACCGCGGCGCCGCCGCGCCGGCCGGTGTCGGAGCAGCCGCGCATCCGGGTGATCGAGGGCTTCGCCTCGCCCGCCGAGTGCGACTGGGTGGTCGACAAGGCCCGGGGCAGGCTCAATCCGGCCTGGGTCTGGGACCCGCTGACCGGGGCCAATCGTCCCGACCCGAGCCGGACCAATCGCGGCCTCGACCTCGGCGTCGCCGAGATGGACCTGGTCGTGCAGGTGCTGCGGGCGCGCATCTCGGCCGCGAGCAACCTGCCCTTGCCGGTGTTCGAGCCCGCCCAGATCATGCATTATTCGGTCGGTCAGGAATTCCTCCCCCATCACGATTATCTCGACCCGGCCCAGCCGGGCGACCGGGCGCAAATCGCGCGCCTCGGCCAGCGCATCGCCACCTTCCTGCTCTACCTGAACGACGATTACGAAGGCGGCGAGACCGAATTCCTGAAGACCGGCTTCCGCTATCGCGGCCGCAAGGGGGACGGTTTGCTGTTCGCCAACGTCGACTCGGCGCGCGCGCCCGACCCGCTCACCACCCATGCCGGCCGGCCGCCGACGCGCGGCGAGAAATGGGTCCTCTCGCAGTGGATCCGGGACCGCTCGCCGGCCCCGGCCTGAGCTTCAGGCCTCGGCCCTCGCCAAGGCGAGATGGCGTTGCGCCCTCGCCAGCACGTCATCGACGGCGTCGCCGGGCAGGATGCCCGTGGTGGCGACGGCCGTTTCGAGCGCGACCTGGACATGGCCGAGCTCTAGCGGGTGCGCGGCGATGCAGCGGGCGAGGCGCTCGGCGGTGTCGATGGCGCTGTTGTGGTCCAGATGGTCGAGGATGAGGCTGAATTGGTCGTCGCCGGTGCGGGCGAGGATGTCGGTCGAGCGGATCAGGCCGCAGAGCAGCCGGGCGACGTGGACCAGGGCGGCGTCGCCGGCGAAATGACCGTGGCGCTCGCGGATCGCGGCGAGGCCGCTCAACTCGATGCCGACCACCGCCGCGCTGGTGCCGTGCCGCGCCGCCAGACCGACCACCCGCTCGAGCTCGGCGCGGAATCGCCGTCCGCCGGGCAGCGGCGTCAGCCCGTCCACCTCCGAGTTGCGCTCGAGGTCCCCGATCCGCCGCTGAGCCTCGGCCAGAGCCGCGCGCAGGAGGGCGTTCTCGTCCGAGGCCTCGACCGGAATGCCGGCGAAATCCGATGCGTGTTTCGACATGGGGAGCTATCTAGAGCAGGCAGGTTAAGCAAAAACGAACCTCTGGTCTCGCCGCCCGCCGCCCGATAGAGGTGCCGCTTCATGGCCGAGGTCGGGATCATCATGGGCAGCCGCTCCGACTGGGAGACGATGCGCCATGCCGCCGAGATGCTCGACACGCTCGAAATCGCCTACGAGACCAAGATCGTCTCCGCCCACCGCACCCCCGAACGGCTCTACGGCTATGCCCGGGAAGCGGCCGGGCGAGGCCTCAAGGTGATCGTCGCCGGGGCCGGCGGCGCCGCCCACCTGCCGGGGATGGCGGCGTCGATGACCCGACTGCCGGTGCTCGGCGTGCCGGTCCGCTCCAAGGCCCTGGACGGTCTCGACAGCCTCCTTTCCATCGTCCAGATGCCGGCCGGAGTCCCGGTCGGCACGCTCGCCATCGGCGAGGCCGGGGCGGCCAATGCCGGCCTGCTCGCCGCCTCGATCCTGGCGCTGTCCGACGAAGCGCTCGCCGCACGGCTCGAGGCGTGGCGGCGGCGGCAGACGGACGGCGTCGCCGAAGCGCCTGAATGAGCCTGCCGCCCGGCTCGACCATCGGCATCGTCGGCGGCGGCCAGCTCGGCCGGATGCTGGCGATGGCGGCGGCGCGGCTCGGCTATCGGAGCCATGTCTACGCCCCCGACGAGGCGCCGCCCGCCGCCGAGGTCGCCGTCCGCTTCACCCGCGGCGCCTGGAACGACGAGGCGGCGCTCGCCGCCTTCGGCCGCAGCGTCGACGTCGCCACCTACGAGTTCGAGAATATCGCCGCCGCCCCGCTCGCCGCGCTGGCGAGCGAGGCGCCGCTCCGCCCGCCGGCGGCGGCGCTCGCCGTCGCCCAGGACCGGCTCAGCGAGAAGCGCTTCATCGCCGGGCTCGGCGGCCGGCCGCCGGCCTTCCGGCCGGTCGACGACCGGTCCGGCCTCGACTCGGCGCTGGCGGAGATCGGCACGCCGGCCGTGCTGAAGACCCGGCGGTTCGGCTATGACGGCAAGGGCCAGGCCCGGATCGACGACGGCGGCGACGCCGACGCCGCCTGGGCGGCGGTCCAAGGCGTCCCGTCGATCCTCGAGGCCTTCGTCGCGTTCGAGGCGGAGTTCTCGATCCTGCTGTGTCGGGGGCTGGACGGGCAGATCGTCACCTGGCCGGCGCCGCGCAACCTTCACCGGGGCGGCGTGCTGCGTCGCTCCGAGGTTCCGGCGGAAGGACTGGAGGCGCAGGTCGCCGAGGCCGAAGCCCTCGCCCGCCGGGCCGCCGGGACCCTCGATTATGTCGGCGTCGTGGCGCTCGAATTCTTCGCCACGCCGCGGGGCCCGCTGTTCAACGAGATGGCGCCGCGAGTCCACAATAGCGGCCACTGGACGATCGAGGGCGCGACGACCTCGCAGTTCGAAAATCACGTCCGCGCGATCTGCGGCCTACCCCTCGGCTCGACGGCGCTGACCGGAGCGCGGGTGGAGATGGACAATCTGGTCGGCGACGAGGCTTCCCGCTGGGCGGAGATCCTCGCCGATCCGGCCGCCCACCTCCACCTCTACGGCAAGGGCGAGCCGAGCCCCGGGCGGAAGATGGGGCACGTGACTCGGGTCCGGTAGCGCCATCGCGGCGGGCTATTTCGGCTGCACCTCCTCGATCGGCAGGCCGAGACCGGTCAGCTGGGGCCGTACCTTGGCGGCGTCGCCGACGACCACCCAGACCAGCTTCCTGGGATCGATCACGCGGCGCGCCGCCTGGTCGAGCGTGCTGATCGTCATGCCGCGATAGCGGTCGGCGATCGCCTCCCAATAATTGTCCGGACGCCGGAACAGGGCGTTGGAGCGCAACGCCCCAAGCACGGCCGCCGACGTCTCGAACTGGCCGGCGAGCTGGCGGGTGTTGCCGTTGATCACCCGGGCGAGCTCGACGTCGGTCAGCCCCCGGTTGGTGACGAAGCCCGACACCTGATCCATCAGCGCGCGGATCGCCGGGCCGGTCTTGTCGGCCTGGACGGGGGCGTTGATGACGTAGGGGACGAGCTGCTCGCGCAAGCTGATCGTGCTCCGCGAGCCGTAGGACCAGCCCTTCGTCTCGCGCAGGTCCATGTTGATCCGCGACAGGAAGTTGCCGCCGAGCACCTCGTTGGCCGCGGTGAGCGTCAGCAGGTCCTCGGTGCCGCGCACCGGCAGGACGATGCCCGCCAGGATCAGCGACTGCGGAGACTGGGGCCGGTTGACCAGCACGATCCGCGGCTTCGGCGCCGGCGGGATCGCGTCGAATTTCTTGGTCCCCTTCGGCACCGCCGGGGCGGTCCAGTTGCCGAAGCGGGCCTCGAGCATCGGCACCAGCTCGGCGAGCGGAATGTCGCCGACCGCGAAGATGGTCGCGTTGTCCGGCCGGAGCCAGGTCTGGTGGAATCGGATCAGGTCGTCGCGGGTCAGCCGCGCGACCACCGCCTTGTCGCCGCTGCCGCTGCTCGGCCGGCCGTAAGGATGGTCCGGGCCGAACAGCAGGGGCGGCAGCGCCCGCCCGCCGAGACCGGCCGGCTGGGTCAGCTCCTGGTCGATCGCTGCGAGCTGCTGCGCGCGCAGCCGCTCGACCTCGCCGGGCTCGAAGGCCGGGTTGCGGACGATGTCGGCGAGAAGGTCGAGCGACGGCCCCAGATTGGGGGTCAGCGCCGCCATCGACACGGCGGTGCGGTCGAGCGACGTGTCGGTGCCGATCACGGCGCCGAGCCGCTCCTGCTCCTCGGCGATCTGGATCGAGTTGCGGCTGGTCGTGCCCTCCTCGAGCAGGCTCAGGGTCAGCGCCTGGGTGCCGAGCGCATTGCCCGGATCGGCGGCGACGCCGGCATCGAACTCGACCGCCACGCGCACCACCGGCACGGCCGTTCGGCGGGCGTAGACGATCGGGATTCCGTTCGACAGGCGGGCGCGCTCGATGTCGGGGAAGTCGAGATTGGGCACCTCGCTTACCGGCGGCATCGGCAGCGGCGCGAACGCAAGCGGCGCCGAGCCCGATGCGCCTTGCGCCGGCGGCGCGAACGGCAGGGGCGCCATCGGCCGCTCGCCCGGTTCGGGCTGTCGGTAGTAGCGCGGCCGCTGGCTGGCGGCGCCGCCGCGCGACGCCTTGGCCTCCTCATAGGCCTTGCGCTCGCCCGGCTCGACGCGAAGCGCGTAGACCGGCCGGGTCAGCCATTTCTGCATCGCCGCCTTGACCGTCGCCGGAGTGACCCGGCCGTAGGCGAGCAGCTGCTTCTTGTAGAAATCGGGATCGTCGGCGTAGAGCGCGCCCTCGGCGAGGGCGACGGCCTTGCCGCCGAAGCCGCCGACCTGCTCGAGGCCGCGGATTCGGCCGGCGACGTCGGACATGACGACTCGCTGGACCTCGTCCTCGGTCGGACCGTTGGCGATCAGCTCGGCGACGATCTCGTCGAGCCGCCGCGACACCAGGTCGGGATCGACGCCGGGCTTGACGTCGACCTGGATCTCGAACTGGCTGACTCGGTGGAACGGCAGCAGGAAGGCGCGGACGCCGACCGCGGTCTGGTCCTTGCGCACCAGCGCGTTGTCGAGCCGGGAGCTGGCGAGGCCGCCGAGCACTCCGGCGGCGACGTCGAGCTGGACGGCTGCGTTGTCGAGCATGCCGGGCACGATCCAGTTGCGGTAGAGGCGGACATTGGCGACCCGGTCGTGCATCACCTCCGACTTCGGAGCGGGCAGGGTCGGCACGTCGGCCCGGGCCGGGTTGTTGACGGGGCCGCGCGGGATGCCGCCGAAATGCTTCTCGACGAGCGGCCGCGCCTCCGCGGCCGAGACGTCGCCGGCGAGGACGAGCACGGCGTTGTTGGGGCCGTATTTGGAGCGGAACCAGTTCTTGACGTCCTCGAGCGTCGCCGCGTCGAGGTCGGCCATCGAGCCGATCGTCGAATGGCGATAGGGATGGCCCTCCGGGAACAGCGCTTCGAGCTGGGCATATTCGACGAGACCGTAAGGCTCGTTGTCGCCCTGCCTCTTCTCGTTCTGGACGACGCCGATCTGGTTGGTGAGCTTCTCCTGGGTGACTGCGCCGAGCAGATGCCCCATCCGGTCGGCTTCGAGGAACAGGGCGCGCTCGAGCGCCGGCTTCGGCACGGTCTGGAAATAATTGGTCCGGTCGAACCAGGTGGTGCCGTTGAAGTCGGTGGCGCCGATCTCGCGGAGCGGCTCGAAATAGTCGCCCGGGGCGTTTTCCGAGCCGTTGAACATCAGATGCTCGAACAGATGGGCGAAGCCGGTGCGGCCGGCCGGCTCGTCCTTCGAGCCGACATTGTACCAGACGGACACCGCCACCACCGGCGCCTTGCGGTCCTCGTGGACGATGACCCTGAGGCCGTTGTCGAGGGTGAATTGCTCGTAGGGTATGTCGACCTTGCGGACGAGCTCGGCGATCGGGGCGGGAGCGGCCGCGGCCGGCGGCGCTTCGGCGGCGGCCTCGGCCGGAGCCGCGGAGGCGCTCGCCACCTCCTCCTCTCCGGGGTCGGCGCAACAGGCGAA
>Ga0196963_10002027_pt1 | contig 12634 bp, 12 predicted proteins | sample S1_5metaG_FD_148600 | JGI IMG/M metagenome (GOLD analysis project Ga0196963, IMG submission 148600) | Soil microbial communities from Anza Borrego desert, Southern California, United States - S1_5 | ecosystem: Environmental > Terrestrial > Soil > Desert | place: USA: California | collected... | reverse complement strand
GCACGGCCTTGGCCGGTGTGTCCTCGTTCGGCTTGAGCAGCTTGGGGTCGCAGGACCAGCGGACCTCGACGCCCTTGAACAGGAACGCCTTGGCGCGAATCATGCGGAAGACCGTCGCCGGCTTGAGATGAGCGGCCTTGCCGAAAATCTCCGGATCGGGATGGAAGCGCACGGTCGTGCCACGGCGGTTGTTCACCGCGCCCAAGGATTTGAGAGGCCCTTTCGGCTTGCCGCGGCTGTAATGCTGGCTCCAGGCCTTCTTGTCGCGGGCCACCTCGACCGTCAGCTCGTCGGACAGCGCATTGACCACGGAGATGCCGACGCCGTGCAGGCCGCCTGCGGTCGCGTAGACCTTGTCATCGAACTTGCCGCCCGAATGCAGCGTGGTCAGGATGACCTCGAGTGCCGACTTGTTCTTGAACTTGGGATGCGGGTCGATCGGGATGCCGCGGCCGTTGTCGCGGATGGTGCAGTGGCCGGAAGGCTCGAGTTCGACCTCGATCCAGTCGGCGTGGCCGGCGACCGCCTCGTCCATGGCGTTGTCCAGGACTTCCGCCACGAGATGGTGCAGGGCCCGCTCGTCGGTGCCGCCGATATACATGCCAGGCCGGCGGCGGACCGGTTCGAGGCCTTCCAGGACCTCGATATCTTTGGCGGTGTAACTTTGAACCTTGCGCGCGGTGCTGAACAGATCGGCCATGGGGGATCAGATGGAGCTCGGGTAATTCGGAAACGAGGTCTGCGTAAAGTATTGGAAACGCCTTCAACCCACAAGATATTGTGGATTTCCCTTGAGATAGCGGGAGTTAACGATGACGGCCGAGACCCAGACCCCCGTCGGAGAGCCCGCCTTGCGGGCCATCGCCATGCCGGCGGACGCCAACCCCAGCGGCGATATCTTTGGCGGCTGGCTATTGGCCCAGATGGATCTGGCCGGTGGGACCATCGCTGCCGAGCGCGCCCAGGGCCGCGTCGCGACTGTGGCGATCGAAGGAATGGTTTTTCATAAACCTGTACATATCGGTGACCGGGTGAGTTGCTACACGCAGATCACGCGGATCGGGCGGACGTCGATTGCCGTGACAGTGGAGGCCTGGCGGCAGGCCCATCACGGCGGGTCCCCGACTAAAGTTACCCAAGGGGTGTTTACTTACGTAGCCATCGACGGTAACCGCCGGCCGCGTGTCGTGCCGCATCCCACCCAAACCTAATTCGGCTTATCAACGCGTTTGAGACGGCGCGCCGGCGTGCTAGTTATTCGCAAAACAAGCGGGCGAGGGGACAATGGCCGGCTTCTGGGACAGACTGCGCGGGGGGCAGGGGAACGGCACGTTCTCCGTTCGAGACTTGGCGGATCGCGCGGCCCAGCGCGAAGGCCAGCAACAGCGTGACGAAGCGCAGCGCGAGATCGTCAGCGCCCTGCCGATTCCGGTCATCATCTCGTCGCGAGTTCGCAACCGGCTTCTGTATGGCAATGCCGCCGCCGCCGAACTCTTCGGCTTTGATGTCGAGCGTCTCGATGCGTTCGACACTCACGAGCTCTATCTTGACCCCCAGGACCGCAAGACCCTCATCAAGGCCATCAAGGCCGGCGGGGGGAAAGCGGCCGGCCTTGAGCTGCGGTTCAAGCGTGCCGACAAGACTCCATTCTGGGGGCTCATCTCCTCGACTCGCCTGACTTATCAGGGCGAGGAAGCGGTCATCAGCACCATATCCGTCATCGAGGAGCGCAAGCAGCTCGAGGAACGCCTCACCCAGAACGAAGCGCTGATGCGCGAAATCCTCGAGTCGGCCCCGGTGGCGGTGGCCATCATCGGGCGCGGCGGCAGGGCCAAATTCTGGAACGCCGAGTTTGCGCGGCAGCTTGCGATGTTCACTAAGGACGATCCGGGCACGGTCGATACGCGCTTGTGCTATCGCGATGCTGATCAGCGCGAACGCATCGCCCAAGAGCTTCGGAGCAAAGGCTCAATCCGCCATGAGGAGATCGCGGCCATCAACCAGGACGGCAGCACGTTCTGGGGGCTGTCGTCGATGGAGCGGATCAGCTTCGAAGGCGAGATGGCGGCCCTGACCTGGGTGGTCGATATCACGGAACGCAAGCGGGCGGAGAGGATCGCCAGGCAGAAGGAGAAGCAGCTTCGTAAGATCCTGGCTGCGAGTCCGATCGGGGTGCTGATCTCCGGTCCGGGCGGCAAGCATCTCTATTCGAACGCCCGCTGGCGCGAGCTTGGCGCCGTGCGTGACGACCAGATCGCCGATCTCGACCTCCGCGTCTTCTACAAGAACCAGCGCGACCAGAAGTGGATCAAGAAGAAGATGCAGCAAAAGGGTCGCATCCGCGACCTCGAACTTGAGATACAGCGCCTCGACGGCAAGTCGGTCTGGCTGCTGCTGACCATGGACCGGATCACCTTCGAGGGCCAGCCGGCTGTGCTCTCCTGGTACTACGACTACTCGGAGCGCCGGAAGGTTCAGGAAGAGCTCCAGGAAAACCGCAAGGCGCTGCAGGCGGTCATGGATGCCGTCCCGGCGACGATCAGCGTCAAGGGCAAGGACCTTAAATACACATTTCGCAACAAGTTCTGGCACAAGGTGGCCGGCGACCTGGGCGCGGACGGCAAGCCGGCGGCGAGCGCGATCTACGGCAGCTCCTACGACGCCTCGCCGTCCCGCAAGATGGATGAGCAGATTCTCCAGACGGGCGAGGCCATACCGGCGGTCGAGGAGCGGGTCAACTTCCCGGACGGTTCGCACCGCGTGTGGCACATCGTCAAGGCGCCGGTCAAAGACGATCAGGATCATACAAGCCACGTCGTCACCGTTGCCTTCGACATCACGGCGCGCAAGCAGCAAGAAGAAGAGCTGCGGGTCGCCAAGGAGAAGGCGGAAGCGGCGACCCAGGCGAAGTCTACCTTCCTGGCGACGATGAGCCACGAGATCCGCACGCCGATGAACGGCGTGCTGGGCATGATCGAGCTGCTGCAGCAGACGACGCTGAACGAAGAGCAGCGCGAGCTGACGGACGTGGTGCGCGATTCCGCCTCGTCGCTGCTCAAGATCATCGACGATATCCTCGACTTCTCCAAGATCGAGGCCGGCAAGATCGCCATCGAGAAGATCTCGATGTCGCCGCTGGCGCTGGTCGAAGGCGTGGCCGACACGTTGGCGCCGCACGCCCACAAGAAGAAGCTGCACCTCACGACCTATGTCGACGCGTCGGTGCCGCCCGTGGTCGAGGGCGATCCGGTCCGTCTGCGCCAGATCCTGTTCAATCTGATCGGCAACGCCATCAAGTTCACCGAGAAAGGCGAGGTGTCGATCCGCATCTCCGTGGAATCGGCGACCGAGGGCGGCTTGCGCCTGCGGGCGCGGGTCACCGACACCGGCATCGGCCTGACGCCGGAGGCGCGGGCGCGCCTGTTCCAGCCCTTCATGCAGGCCGATGAGTCGACGACACGGCGCTTCGGCGGAACCGGCCTCGGCCTCTCCATCTGCAGGCGCCTGGTCGAGTTCATGGGCGGTCAGATCGGCGTCGAGAGTGAGGTGGGCAAGGGGTCGACCTTCTGGTTCACCATGGAGGTGGCGCCCAGCAAGAGCCCAGACCCCGATCGCATCGACCTGAGTGGCCTGCGCGTGATGATGGTCGACGACAATCCCACGGTTCAGGAGGCCCTGCGCAGCTATCTCACCATGGCCGGAGCCCAGGTGGAGATCGCGGAATCGGCCGAGGACGGCATCACACTGCTCCGGCGCTTCTCCAAGGCGAGTATCGTCGTCGACGTTCTGATCGTCGACTTCAAGCTGCCGGGCATGGATGGCTTCGATTTGCGCAAGGCGCTTCAGGCCGAGCCGGGCTTGGCCGCGCGTCCTTGTATCCTGTTGACGGCGTATGATGACCCTGGCCTGCGCGGCGATGCGCTGGCGGCGGGTTTCAGCGCCTACCTGACCAAGCCGGTACGCCGCGCCTCGCTGCTGCGGGCCGTCGCTGCCGCCTGCGGCCGCTACCGTGAAGAGACCAATCTCGACGACAGCGCCGCCGCGGCCGTCGAGATCCTTCCGCCCGAGCGGGAAGTCGCGCTCGCCGCCGGTCACCTGATCCTGGTGGCGGAGGACAATCCGACCAACCAGATGGTGATCCAGCGCCAGCTTGCGCGGCTCGGCTATGCCGCCGACATCGCGGATAACGGGCGCCAAGCGCTGGCCGAGCTCGAGAAGACAACCTACGCGCTGCTGATCACCGACATCCACATGCCGGAAATGGATGGCATGGAGCTGACGGCGGCCGTCCGGGCGATCGAGAACGAGAGCCACGGGCGCCGCTTGCCGATCATCGCCTTGACGGCCAATGTGCTGAGTGGCGAGACCGAGCGTTGCCTCGCCGCTGGCATGGACGACTACCTGCCCAAGCCGGTTGGCCTCAACCAGCTGCGCGAGACGCTGCACCGCTGGCTGCCCAAGACCATGACGGCGCCCGCCGCTGCGGCCGCCGTAACGCCAGCCCCGGCGACCAAGGCTTCCATCCAGATTCTGGACCTCAACCGGATGACGGAGATCTTCGGCGAGATCGACGCATCGGCCGTCGGCTTGCTGAATCGCTATATCGAAACCACCTGGCCGCTGATCCAGACGCTGCAGGCGGCGGTGACGTCGCGTTCCGGCGATGAAGCGAAGAAGATCGTGCACTCAGCGAAGGGCGCGTCGCGCTCCGCCGGTGCGGACGAGGTGGCCGCTATTTGCGCCGACCTCGAGGCGGCGATCAAGGATACCTTATGGGATGACGCCGCTACGCTGCAGGAGAAACTCGGGCCTGCATTCAGTCGGGTGCGGGCGGCGGTCGAACAGCTAAAACCGGTCCAGTAAGGAAGCCCAGTAAAACGATGTACGACATCACCAGAATGAAGGTCCTCGTCGTCGACGACAACGATTTCATGCGCGACCTGATTGCCAGCATGCTGCGTGAAATTGGCTTTCGCGAAATCTTCCATGCCGGCGACGGCGCGGCGGCCTTGCAGAAGACCAAGGAAGTCGATCCGCATCTCATCCTCTGCGATGTCGACATGGAGCCGATGAACGGCCTGGATTTCGTGGGACAGTTGCGTCGCCTGACGCCACCGTCGATTGCGCAGACCCCGGTCATCCTGCTGACCGCGCACAGCGAGGCGGAGATCGTCCAGCGCGCCATCAAGCTCGGCGTCAACGCCTATGTGGTGAAGCCGGTGAAGCGCAACCAGCTTGAAGCGCGAATCGCCACAGTCCTGGAAAAGCTGCGCAGTTTCTGAGCCGCGAGCGCTCCGGTCGGCCCGCCACGGATCCTGGGAGAGATCGCCTGAGGATCAATCGTCGTGCCGGATCCGGCCCCGGCCGCGCTTGGTGTCGCCGCGCCGTTTCTTGCCGGCCAGGCGCTCGAGTTTGGCGGAGTATTTCGGCTTCGTCTTGTGGCGCGGGCGCGGTGGCACCGAGGCCTCGCGCAGCAGCTCGATCAGCCGTTCGCGTGCGTCTTCGCGGTTGCGCGCCTGTTCGCGGAAGCGCTGGGCCTCGATGACCAGGATGCCGTCATCGGTCAGCCTTCGTCCGGCGAGAGCGGCCAGCCGGCGCTTGGTCCCCGGATCGATGCCGGGCGCCCGGCGCACGTCGAAACGCAGTTCGACGGCGGTCGAGACCTTGTTGACATTCTGGCCGCCTGGGCCCGAAGCGCGCACGAAGCGCTCCTCGATCTCCGAATCCTCGATTAAGATATGGCGGCCTATGCGAATCATCTCAGTCGCTTCCTCTATCACATGAACGCCACCGCCGACATCGCGATGATCGGTCTCGGTGTCATGGGCCGCAATCTGGCGCGCAACATCGCCGGCCATGGCCGCCGGGTGGCGATCTTCGACCGCGCGCCCGGGCTGGCCGCGACGCTGGGCGGCGAGGCGGGTTTTGTGCCGACCGAGACCCCCGATGCGCTGATCAGCGCACTGAAACGACCACGGGCGCTGATGATGATGGTGCCGGCGGGGGCGGCGGTCGACGAGCAGATCGATGTCCTGCTGCCGCATCTCGAACCCGGCGATGTTCTGATCGATGGAGGCAACTCGCATTTCCGCGACACCATCCGGCGTGCCGCGAAGACGGCCGCGCGGGGCGTCGATTTTCTGGGTCTCGGCATCTCGGGCGGCGAGACCGGGGCACGGCTCGGGCCGTCGATCATGGCGGGCGGGCCCAAACCCGCTTGGGACCGACTGAGCCCGCTGTTTTCGGCCATCGCGGCGCAGCACGAGGGCGAGCCCTGCTGCGCCTGGTTTGGCGGCGATGGGGCCGGTCATTTCATCAAGATGATGCACAACGGCATCGAATACGCCGACATGCAGGCGATCGCGGAGATTTATGGCGCGCTGCGTGACGGTCTCGGCACCAAGCCCGCCGACGCGTCCCGCGTGTTCGCCGGTTGGCAGAGCGGGCCCCTGGCGTCCTATCTGGTGGAAATCACGGCCGCGATCCTGGCGGCGGAGGAAACGGGCGGTCGCGCGATGGTCGAGACCATTCTCGATCGCGCCGGCCAGAAGGGAACGGGACAATGGGCCAGCGTCGCGGCGATGGAAATCGGGATTGCGGCGCCGACCCTGGCCGAGGCCGTCTCGGCGCGGCTGGTCTCGGCGGCCAAGCCGGAGCGTGAGCGCGCGGCGTCGGCTTTGGGCGCGGCGGTGCGTGCCTTTCCGGGTGATAAGGCTGCGTTGATCGGTGATCTCGCCGATGCGCTGCTGGGAGCGCGGATCGCCATCTACGCCCAGGGATTTGCGGTGATCGCGGCAGCGCGCCTGGCCTTCGGCTGGCTTGAACTCAATCTCGCGGACGTGGCGCGCGTCTGGCAGGGCGGCTGCATCATCCGCGCGCGCGTTCTCGACGATCTGCGGGCCGGGTTCTCGGCTCTGCCGGCTGAGACGAATCTTCTCCTGCTGCCGGCGGTAGCCCAGACGCTGGCGCGGGTCGAGCCCGGCTGGCGCCGCGCCGTGGCGATTGCTGTCGCGCAGGGCTGGCCGGCGCCGGCGCTGGCCTCCGCGCTCGCCTGGTTCGACGGGATGCGCACCGTCCGGTCGGCCGCCAATCTGATCCAGGCACAGCGCGATTTCTTTGGCGCTCACGGCATCGAGCGCCTGGACGCGCCAGGGAAGACCGTGCATCTGCAGTGGCTCCAGTCCGGTGCATGATGGGGCGGGGTGCATGAGGGCCTGTGCATGATCGTCGTGGTCATGGGCGTAAGCGGTGTCGGCAAAACGACGCTGGGCCGTGTGTTGGCCGATCGGTTGCAGGCGACGTTCCTCGAAGGTGACCGGTTTCACCCGCCAGCCAATGTGGAGAAGATGCGCGCCGGCACGCCGCTGAGCGACGCCGACCGCGAGCCGTGGCTGCGTGCGCTGGCGGCGGAAGCCGAGCGCTGCAGCTCGCGCGGTGAAAACGTGGTGATTGCCTGCTCAGCCCTTAAACGGGCGTATAGGGCAATCCTGGCTGAGCGCATGGCCATGCGCTTCGTACACCTCACGGGCGAGCCATCCCTGATCAAGGCCCGGCTCGATGCGCGTGTCGGGCACTACATGCCGCCAGCGTTGCTGCCCAGTCAGCTGGCGTCGCTCGAGCCGCCCGGAGCCGACGAGGGGGCTATTACCATCGATATTGCGGCCGAGCCGGGGGCGCTGCTGGAAACCGTGCTGACGGCGCTGCGCGTCCCGGCCGCCTAGTCGCCGCACGATGGCGCCGTCTCAATAACCGAGGGCGCAGCCGTCTTTGCGCGGGTCGGTGCCGCCGGTCAGCGTGCCGCGTTGCCAGTCGATCCACACCGCCTGACCGCCGCCATGCGGCTCCTCGACGGCAACGGTCTTGTGGCCGAGCGCCTCCAGGCCGCGCACCACCGTGTCGGGCACGCCGCTCTCCAGCTGATAGACACCCTCGTAGTGCAGGCCGCGCGGGTGGTCGATCGCTTCCTGGACGTCCATCCCGTAATCAAGCACGTTTGTGACGACGCGAGTATGTCCGACCGGCTGGTACTGGCCGCCCATGACACCGAAGGGCATGACAGCGCGGCCGCCCTTCGTGGCCATGCCGGGGATGATCGTATGAAGCGGCCGCTTGCCGCCGTCGATGCAATTGGGATGGCCGGGCTGCACGCGGAATCCGGCACCCCGGTTCTGCAGCACGATGCCGGTCTTCGGCGCAACGATGGCGGCGCCGAACTTGTAGGCGACCGACTGGATGAACGAGCAGGTGTTGCGGTCGCGGTCGACGACGGAGATGTAGATCGTGCTCGGATGCATAGGGGGGCGCGCGTCATCGATGTCGGCAGCGCGATCGAGGGTGATACGGGCGCGTGCCTCGTCGGCATACGCGGCTGACAGCAGGCGCTCGACATCGACCGTGGCATGGCGCGGATCGCCGAGATAGGTCTCGCGCGCCGCGAAGGCAAGGCGGGTTGCCTCGGCCTCGAGGTGGAAGCGCTCGACGCCGAGCGGGTCGTATTTGGTCAGATCGAAGCCGCCGAGGATATTCATCATCAGCAGCGCCGTGACGCCCGGCCCGTTCGGTGGGCATTCCCAGATCTCGTGACCGCGATAGCTCGTCTTGATCGGGGCCACTATTTCGGTGGCAAAGCCGGCGAAATCCTCGAGCGTGTGCAGACCGCCGAGGTTACGCAGCACCGTGACCATGTCCTCGGCGATGGCGCCGGTATAGAACGCGTCGCGGCCTCTCTGGGCGATGGCCTTGAGGGTGGTGGCGAGCTCCGGCTGCTTGACGATTTCGCCGACCCGGGGCGCGCGGCCGCCGGGCAGCAGGAAGCGTTCGGTGTTGGTGCCGGTCTTGAGCTTGTCGAGGCTTGCCGCCCAGTCGAAGGCGATGCGGGGCGCGACGACATAGCCCTCTTCGGCGCAGCGAATGGCCGCCTGCAGCGCGGCCTCCAACCCCTTGCGGCCATGATCGGCCAAGAGCCGCGCCCATCCGTCGACAGCACCCGGGATCGACACGGCATGCGGCCCGGTCAGCGGGATCGCCTTCATGCCGCGTTCGAGATAGGACGCGGCCGACGCGGCTTTGGGAGCCGGGCCCGAGGCGTTGTAGGCGACGACCTGGTCACTACCCTTGGGCGCGTAGAGTGCGAAACAGTCGCCGCCGATGCCGGTCGATTGCGGCTCGACCACGCAGAGCACCGCCGCGGCGGCCACCACGGCATCGGCGGCGGTGCCGCCGGCCCGCAGCATGTCGATGGCGGCGAGCGAGGCCTGGGGGTGCGAGGTCGCCACCATGCCGTTGACGGCGTGAACGGTGGAACGGCCGGGACGCTGGAAATCGCGCATCGAAACCTCGGGTTAACGCAAGGCGGGGTTCAAAACCGCGTCAACCTATCCGAGGCCGGATGAAAAGGACACCGCCCTTCAAAAGTGGATCAGGCCGGGGGCGAGGAGTCCAAGGGCGGTAAAGGCCAGGCCGATGATTCCGAGGGCGCCGGCGGTCCAGGCCAACCAGGCGGCCGCGGTGATGACCGAGGCCGAAGCTAGGACGATGCCGAGCTGGAAGGCCGCCGATCCGAACTCGAACTGATGATAGGCGGCAAGCGCCCGGTCGCGCAGGCCTTCCGTGTTCCGGGCCCGCGCCATCAGCTCGCGACGACCCTCATTGGTCTCCGGCTCGGATTCGTAGCGTGCGGCGGTGGCTCGCCAGGTCTCGATACGTTTCTTGAAGACCTCCGCCTTGGCCTCGGAGAGGCCCTCGCTGGCATCGGCCTCGAGGGTCTCGGCCGCGGTACGCAAAGTCGTCTGGCGGATGGTCTTGGCCTGGAAGAAGGCCCAGAGATTCGAGGCCTCGATATTGTGACCTAGCGCCGCCGTCTGCGCGCTCTTGCCAGCCGATTCCGACAGAGCGAGCAGGGCCGCCAGGGCGGCGATCAGGATGGCGATACGCTTGTTCGAACCATCGATATGCGCGTGTGCAGACATGGTGCCCCCGATTCAATTGACGGGCAGGCTTCTATCCGATTCGCCAGACGTCGCCTATAGGCCAGCGGTGGCGCTCTAAGCGGCCTGCAGCCGGATGAGGTGCGGTGGGTGGCCGCAGGCATCGAGAAAGCGCACCAGGTCACGCGGCGCCAGCGCGGTGGTGCGGTCGTTGCGCAACGGGTGGACGTTGAGCAGCTCGGCATCCAGCAGCGCCTCATCCAGCACGACCGTGACGGCGCCGATGGGGTCGTTGATCGCCGCGAGGGGCGACACCGCACCGGGGAGGATCCCGAGCATGGCCTGGAGAGCGTCGGCGCTGCCGAACGAGAATCGGCCGGCATCGAGTTTCTGCCCCAGCGCTTTGAGGTCGACCGTCTTGTCCTCCAGCGTGGTGAACAGCCAGTAACGGCCCTGCTTGCCGCGCAGGAACAGATTTTTCACGTGAGCGCCCGGCAGTTCGCCGCGCAGGCGCTTGGCTTCGTCGACGGTCCGCAACGGCGGGTGCTCGTGCGTGGTCGCTGTTATGCCAAGGTCGACGAGTCGCCCCAGCAATTCGTCGGGGGTCACCGGCATGAACCCCCCTTTAGAGTAGGAACAGACGGCAAACATCGGCGCGGCGGTGCCGGGATTCGTCGGCCTCCGCAGGCGGACAGGAAAAACAAGGTTGCCTCACGCGCCATGATGCACACAAACTAGTTTGTGTTTTCGGACGACGCCACGGCGTTCATACGCGCCGCAATCCGCTCGGTCTGGGCGCTGGAAGCGTTGCGCTGCCTGCGCGCCCAGAGTTCGAGAACGTGGAGCGTAAAGGCTCTCACGCAGGAGTTGCGCGCCTCCGAGCTGGTGATCCAGGAAGTTCTCGCGACGTTCCAGGCGATCGGTCTGTTGACGGCAGAAACCGATGGCGCGGCCCGCTACGATCCGATATCGGCGGAACTCGATGCGGTGGTTGGCGAGATCGTCGCCGAATACGAGCGCCGGCCCATCGCGGTGATGAAAGAGATCTACGCCGTCGAGACCAGCAAGATTCAAGACTTCGCGAATGCGTTCCGGCTCAAGAAGACCGAGAAGGACGAGCGATGAGTGTCTTTCAGCCCATGGTGTTCTTCGTCTGCGTGATCACAAGCGTGGTCTGCATGGCCTTGCTGATCCGTGGCTGGCGCCGAACAGGGACGCGCCTGCTGCTGTGGAGCGCGTTGTGCTTCGTCGGCTTGGCGCTCAACAACCTTCTCGTCTTCGTGGACCTGGTCCTTCTGCCGGACACGATCGACCTGCTGCCGCTTCGGCACGTTGCGTCGCTCTCTGCCGTCTCGGTGCTGATCTGGGGCTTCATCTGGGAGGCGGACTGAGATGGGCTTCGTCTTCGTTTCCGGCCTGATCACGATGGGCTTCCTGGTGGCGAGCCTGTTCTTCCTGCGCTTCTGGCAGCGGACCCGTGATGGGTTCTTCGCGATTTTCGCCGCGGCGTTCGTGCTGCTGGCGCTCAATCAGGCCTTGGCTATCCTGCTGGAACTTGGTCGCGAGGAGCTTGGCTGGGTTTATCTGCTGCGCATCGCGGCGTTCACGCTGATCATCGTCGGCATCGTGCGCAAGAACGTCTGAGGTCAAGCCGCAGGCAAAGAAAAACCCCCGCCCGTTTCCAGGCGGGGGTCGTCCGAACGATTGGCTATCAGACCGAGTAATACATCTGGAACTCGATCGGGTGCGGGGTGTGCTCGAAGGCATACACCTCTTCCCACTTCAGCTCCATGTAGGCGTTGATCATGTCGTCGGTGAACACGTCGCCGTGCTTGAGGAAGGCATTGTCCTTCTCCAGGCTCTGCAGGGCTTCGCGCAGCGAGCCGCATACCGTCGGCACCTGCTTCAGCTCTTCGGGCGGCAGATCGTAGAGGTTCTTATCGATGGCATCGCCGGGGTGCATCTTGTTGCGGATGCCGTCGAGGCCGGCCATCAGCATCGCGGCGAAACCGAGATAGGGGTTGCAGCCGGGATCCGGGAAACGGACCTCGACGCGCTTGCCCTTCGGACTGGCGACGAACGGGATGCGGCAGGAGGCCGAGCGGTTGCGCGCCGAGTAGGCGAGCAGCACGGGGGCCTCGAAGCCGGGGATCAGCCGCTTGTAGCTGTTGGTCAGCGGGTTGGTGAAGGCGTTGATCGCCTTGGCGTGCTTGATGATGCCGCCGATGTAGAACAGCGCCGTCTCCGACAGATCGGCATAGAGGTTGCCCGCGAAGAGCGGCTTACCTTTTTTCCAGATCGACTGGTGGGTATGCATGCCCGAGCCGTTATCGCCCTTGATCGGCTTGGGCATGAACGTCGCGGTCTTGCCATACTGATGCGCGACGTTATGCACGACATACTTGTAGATCAGGCACTGGTCGGCCGCCTTCACCAGGGTCGAGAACACGTTGCCGAGCTCGTGCTGGCCGGGTGCCACTTCGTGGTGATGCTTCTCAATGGAGAGGCCCATGTCCTTCATGACGGTGAGCATCTCGGCGCGCAGGTCCGAGGCGCTGTCGACCGGGGGAACCGGGAAGTAGCCGCCCTTGATAGGCGGGCGATGGCCCATGTTGCCGTCCTCGTAGCGCTTGCCGCTGACCCACGGGCCCTCGTCGGCGCCGATTTCGTACATGCCGGTGTTCATGCCGACTTTCCAGCGCACGTCC
>Ga0196963_10002026_pt1 | contig 12640 bp, 5 predicted proteins | sample S1_5metaG_FD_148600 | JGI IMG/M metagenome (GOLD analysis project Ga0196963, IMG submission 148600) | Soil microbial communities from Anza Borrego desert, Southern California, United States - S1_5 | ecosystem: Environmental > Terrestrial > Soil > Desert | place: USA: California | collected... | reverse complement strand
TGCTGCACCGTGGCCGCCAACCTGTGAAAGGCGCGGCCATCGGCGTCGAAGAGATAACACCACTCGGCCGGCACGGCCAGCGTCAGCGCGTCGCCCGTGCGGACCGGCGAGCGGCCGTCGAGCTGGCAGGTCAGCGGTTCGTCGCTGCCCGGGTGCTGGCAGTAGGCCTGCGTGCTGCTGCCCAGCGCCTCGACGAAGGTGACGCGGGTGTGCAGCGCGTTGCCCGCGGCGGCCGGCGCGGCGCTGAAGTGCTCCGGCCGCGCGCCCAGCGTCACCGGCGCGCCCGGCTGGGCGCGCGCGGCATCCACCGCGCAGTGCAGCGTGTCGCCGCTGGCCAGCTGCACCTCGGCACCGCGCGCATCGCCGCGCACCAGCGTGCCGGCCAGGAAGTTCATGCGCGGCGAGCCGATGAAGCCGGCGACGAAGAGGTTGTCCGGCTGCTCGTACAGCTGCAGCGGCGAGCCCACCTGCTCGATGCGGCCGGCCGACAGCACGGCGATGCGGTCGGCCAGCGTCATCGCCTCGACCTGGTCGTGGGTGACGTACACCATCGTCGTCTTCAGCTCCTCGTGGAGCTTGGCGAACTCGTAGCGCATCTTCACGCGCAGCGCGGCGTCCAGGTTGGACAACGGCTCGTCGAACAGGAACACCTCGGGCTTGCGCACGATGGCGCGGCCGATGGCCACGCGCTGCCGCTGGCCGCCGGACAAGGCCTTGGGCTTGCGGTCCAGCAGGTGGTCGATGTGCAGGATCTTCGCGGCCTGCTGCACCGAGCGTTCGATCTCATCCTTCGGCAGCTTGGCGAGCTTGAGGCCGAAGGCCATGTTGTCGAACAAGCTCATGTGCGGGTAGAGCGCGTAGCTCTGGAACACCATGGCGATGCCGCGCTCGGCCGGCGGCACGTCGTTGACCACGCGGCCGCCGATGGACAGGGTGCCGCCGGTGATGTCTTCCAGCCCGGCGATGGTGCGCAGCAGCGTGGACTTGCCGCAGCCGGAGGGGCCGACGAAGACCATGAATTCACCATCACGCACGTGAAGGTCGATGTCGCGCAGCACCGGGACGTCGGCATACGCTTTCTGCACCTTCACCAGTTGGACGTCGGCCACTGTTCCACCTCCAGGCCGCGTGGCGCGGCATTTGCCATGCAGGCTTGCATCGGGTCCTTGGTGGGCCCGGATGTAGCCAATATACATTCTGGATTCACGTTTTCGACAGAGGGTTGCCGCCCGGTATCGGGAAAGTCTCTAGGTGAAATGGGCCTGTTGTCACTGCTGATCAAGGTTTGTGTGTAGCTAAACTACATCAACGGATCCCCGCCATGACTGCCTTCGCACCGCCGCGCCACCCTGTCGCTTCGCCCGTACCATCGGCCCTTCGGCCGGGCGGTGCCGGCGCCATCGGAGAGAACGCGGCCATGCTGAACGACGAGGATGTGCAGGCCCTGGTGCATGCGCGGCACCCCGATCCGTTTGCCGTGCTCGGCCTGCATGCCGATGCGCGGGGCGCGCTGTGGCTGCGCACGCTGCTGCCGCAGGCGGCCAGCGTGGCGGTGGTCGATGCCGGCAACGGCGAAACCGTGGCCGAACTGCAGAAGCGGCACGAAGCCGGCTTGTGGGTCGGCTGCATCGCCCAGCGCCGCGACCGCTTCGACTACCGCCTGCAGGTGCGCTGGTCCGACGGCAGCGAAGGCCGCTATGCCGATGCCTATGCCTTCGGCCCGCTGCTGACCGACGCCGACCTGCACTACCTGGCCGAAGGCAGCCACATGCGCCCCTACGAGGTGCTGGGCGCGCACCCGATGACGGTGGGCGCCGGCGTGCATGCGGTGGCCGGTGTGCGCTTCGCGCTGTGGGCGCCCAATGCGCGCCGCGTCAGCGTGGTGGGCGACTTCAACGGCTGGGACGGCCGCCGCCACGCTATGCGTTCACGCGGGGGCTCGGGCATCTGGGAACTCTTCGTGCCGCACGCGGCCGAGGGCGACCGCTACAAGTACGAGATCGTCGACGCGCAGGGCCTGCTGCTGCCGCTGAAGTGCGACCCCTTCGCCCATGCCGCCCAGCTGCGCCCCGACACCGCGAGCCAGGTGGCCGCGCTGCCGCCGCGGCAGGCGCTGCCGGCCGTGCGCGGCGCGGCCAACCACCACCGCGCGCCGATGTCCATCTACGAGCTGCACCTGGGCTCCTGGCGCCGCCACCCGGACGGCCGCTTCCACGACTGGGACACCCTGGCCGCGTCCATACCGGGTTATGTGGCCGAGCAGGGCTTCACCCACCTCGAGCTGCTGCCGATCACCGAGCATCCGTTCGACGGCTCCTGGGGCTACCAGACGCTGGGCCTGTACGCGCCCACCTCGCGCTTCGGCCCGCCGGCCGGTTTCCAGCGCTTCGTCGCCGCCTGCCATGCGGCCGGCGTGGGCGTGCTGCTGGACTGGGTGCCGGCGCACTTTCCCAGCGACGCGCACGGCCTGGCCCAGTTCGACGGCAGCGCGCTGTACGAATATGCCGACCCGCGCGAAGGCTTCCACAAGGACTGGAACACGCTGATCTACAACTTCGGCCGCCACGAGGTGCGCAACTTCCTGATCGGCAGTGCGCTGTACTGGATCGAGCGCTATGGCGTCGACGGGCTGCGCGTGGACGCGGTGGCCTCGATGCTGTACCGCGACTACAGCCGCCAGGCCGGCGAATGGCTGCCCAACCAGCATGGCGGGCGCGAGAACCTGGAAGCCATCGCGCTCCTGAAGCGCGCCAACGAGGTCATCGGTGCCGAATGCCCCGGCGCCTTCACGGTGGCCGAGGAATCCACCGCCTTTCCCGGCGTCTCGGCGCCCACCTATGCCGGCGGCCTGGGCTTCCACTTCAAGTGGAACATGGGCTGGATGCACGACACGCTGGCGTACATGGCGCAGGACCCCCTCCACCGGCGCTGGCACCACGACAAGATGTGCTTCGGCCTGGTCTACGCCTTCAGCGAGAACTTCGTGCTGCCGCTCTCGCATGACGAGGTGGTGCACGGCAAGGGATCGATCCTGGGCCGCATGCCGGGCGACGACTGGCAGCGTTTCGCCAACCTGCGGGCGTACTACGGCTTCATGTGGGGGCACCCGGGCAAGAAGCTGCTGTTCATGGGGCAGGAGTTCGGGCAGCCGAACGAATGGAACCACGACGTGGAGCTGCCCTGGCAGCTGCTGGGCGATGGGCGCCACGCCGGCGTGCAGCGGCTGGTTCGCGACCTCAACCACCTGTACCGCAGCGAGCCGGCGCTGCACCAGCTGGACCATGATCCGGCGGGCTTCGAATGGATCGCGGTGGGCGAAGCCGAGACCTCGGTCTTCGCCTGGGTGCGGCGGGATGCCGTGGGGCGGCCGGCGCTGGTCGTCTGCAACTTCACGCCGGTGCCGCGGCATGGCTACCGGCTGGGCGTGCCTGCCGGCATTGCGCAATGGCGCGAGGCCCTGAACACCGATTCGGCCTGGTATGGGGGGAGCAACGTGGGCAACGGAATGATGAGCTTGCGCACCGAGGGCATCGGGGCGCATGGGCGCGGCCAGTCCGTCGAGCTGGTGTTGCCGCCGCTGGCCACCGTGATCCTGCTGCCCGAATGAGCCTCCGTCCCGGACCCCTGGAGCAGCTGCCATGAAGCTGCCCGATCAACTGCAAACCGGCCGTGCCGAACCGCTGGGCGCACTGGCCCGCGACAACGGCGTCAACTTCGCGGTGTTCTCCGAACACGCGCAGCACGTCGAGCTGTGCCTCTTCGACGCCGACGGCGTGCGCGAACTGCGCCGCTACGAACTGCACGGCCCGGACGACGGCGTCTTCCACGGCTTCCTGCCCGGTGTCGGCCCCGGCCTGGTCTACGGCCTGCGCGCCCACGGCCCGCACCAGCCCGAAGCCGGCCACCGCTTCAACCGCGCCAAGCTGCTGCTGGACCCCTGCGCGCGCGAGATCGTCGGCCGCCTGCACTGGGCGCCCGAGCACTACGGCTACACGCCCGGCCACCCGGACGGCGCCCGTTCGCTGGATCCGCGGGACAACGCCGGCCGCATGCTCAAGGCCCGCGTCGCGCCGCCGCCGCAGTCCGCCGCCGGGTGGCTCAATGCGCCGCGCATCCCGGTGGCGGACATGGTGCTGTACGAGATGCACGTCAAGGGCTTCTCGCAACGCCTGCCCGGCGTGCCGGAGGCCTTGCGCGGGAAGTACGCGGCCCTGGCCCACCCGGCGGCCATCGCGCACTTCAAGGCGCTGGGCGTCACCACGCTGTCGCTGCTGCCGGTGCACTACCACCTGGACGAGCCCGCGCTCGCCGCGCGCGGCGCGGTGAATTACTGGGGCTACAACACCATCGGCTTCTTCTGCCCCGACCCGCGCTTCGCCTGCACGCCGGACGACCCGACCGCGGTCAACGACGAGTTCCGCGCCATGGTGGCCACGCTGCACGAGCATGGCCTGGAGGTGGTGCTGGACGTGGTCTACAACCACACGGCGGAGGCCGGCGAGACGGGGCCCAGCTTGAGCTTCCGCGGCCTGGACCATGCCAGCTGGTACCGCCTGGTGCACGACGACAAGAGCCGCTGCGAAAACCTGACCGGCTGCGGCAACACCGTGAACCTGGCGCACCCGCGCGTGGCGCAGTTCGTGCTGGATTCGCTGCGCTACTGGGTGCACGAGATGGGCGTGGACGGCTTCCGCTTCGACCTGGCGCCGGTGCTGGGCCGCACGCGCCATGGCTTCGATCCGCATGCCGCCTTCTTCACCGCGCTGCGGCAGGACCCCATCCTGGCGCGCGCCCACCTGATCGCCGAGCCCTGGGATGCCGCCTACGACGGCTACCAGGTCGGCCGCTTCCCCGGCCGCTTCCTCGAGTGGAACGACAAGTTCCGCGACACCGTGCGCCGCTACTGGCTGGGCGCGGCCGCGCCCGGCCCCATGGTGAGCCGCGGCGAGCTGGCGCGGCGCTTCACCGCCTCCAGCGACCTGTTCCACCACGGGCAGCGCCGGCCCAGCGCGTCGGTCAACTTCATCGCCGTGCACGACGGCTTCACGCTCGCTGACTTGACGAGTTATTCGCGCAAGCACAACCAGGCCAACGGCGAAGAGAACCGCGACGGCCGCGACGGCGAACCCTGCGCCAACTTCGGCGCCGAAGGCCCGAGCGACGACCCCGTCGTCCTCGACACCCGCCGCCGCGTGCGCCGCGGCATGCTGGCCACGCTGCTGCTGGCCCAGGGCACGCCGATGCTGGCCGCGGGTGACGAGATCGGCCACAGCCAGCAAGGCAACAACAACGCCTATTGCCACGATTCGGCGCTGACCTGGCTGGACTGGGAGCGGGCCGACACGGACCTGATGCGCTTTGCCGCCGAGTTGCTGGCGCTGCGCCGCGCCGAGCCCGCGCTGCGCCACGACCGCTGGTTCCGCGCGCCGCCGGTGGCCCGGGGCGAGCGCAGCGCCACCTGGTTCACGCCCGGCGGCCGCGAGATGACCGTGGCCGACTGGCACGACGCCAGCGAACCCGCCTTCGCCTGCCAGATCCTCGGTTCGCCGATGGAGCCGACCGCCGCAGGCAGCCCGCGCCTGCTGTTGGCCTTCAACCCCGATCCCGAGCCCACGCGCTTCGCGCTGCCGCACGGCCTGTGGCAGGTGGCCATCGATTCCAGCGGCGAACGCGAAAGCGGCAGCGCCTTGCCGGCGGTGGCCACGGTCGAGGTGCCGGCGCGCAGCTTGCTGGTGCTGCGCAGCAAGACCTTCTGAACGCCCGAGGACGCTTTCGATGAACCTCCACCAACGCGCGGCCGGCGTGCTGCTGCACGTCACCTCCTTGCCGGGGCCGCACGGCATCGGCGATTTCGGCCCGGAGGCCTTCCATTTCGTCGACTGGCTGGCGGCGGCCGGCCAGTCGGTGTGGCAGTGGCTGCCGGTGCAGCCGATCGGCCCGGGTGATTCGCCTTACCAGAGCGTCTCCGCCTTCGCCGGCAGCCCGCTGATGGTGGCGCTGGAGCCGCTGGTGGCGGCCGGCTGGCTGGCGCCGCCGCGGCCGCCTGAGGGCGGCTTCGACGCGGCCCGCGTCGACTACGCCCGCGTCGTGCCCTGGCGCCTGCAGCAGCTGCGCGCCGCGGCACGCGGCTTCTTCGAGCACGCCACGCCGCAGCAGCACGAGGCCTTCGAGGAATACCACCAGACCGAAGCCGATTGGCTCGACGACTACGCGCTCTTCATGGCGCTGGAAACCGCGCACGGCGGCCGCTGCTGGTGGGAATGGGCCGAGCCGCTGAAGCGCCGCGAACCCGCGGCCCTGCTGGCGGCCAAGCGCGAGCATGCCGACGAGATCGGCTTCTGGCAGTTCGTGCAGTGGTGCTTCGACACCCAGGCCGCGTCCCTGAAGCGCTACGCCGCCGAGCGCGGCGTGCACATCATGGGCGACCTGCCTATCTTCGTCGCCCACCACAGCGCCGATTGCTGGTCGCGCCCCGACCTGTACACGCTGGACAACGACTTCCAGCCCACCGTGGTGGCCGGCGTGCCGCCCGACGACCTGGGCCCGCTGGGCCAGCGCTGGGGCAACCCGCTGTACCGCTGGGACCGCATGGCCGACGAAGGCTGGGCCTGGTGGGCCGCGCGCGTGCACCGTGCGCTGGACCATGCGGACGTGTTCCGCATCGACCATTTCCGCGGTTTCGCCGGCTACTACGAGATTCCCGCCAGCAGCCCCACCGCTCAGCAGGGCCGATGGCTCCAGGGGCCGGGGCAGGCGCTGTTCGACGCCATCGCCGCGCGCCTGGGCGAGCTGCCCATCGTCGCGGAAGACCTGGGCTACATCACGCCCGACGTGCATGCGCTGCGCGACGGCTGCGGCTTTCCCGGCATGAAGATCCTGCAGTTCGCCTTCGGCGGCGACGGCGGCCACGAATTCCTGCCGCACAACTACCCGCGCCACTGCCTGGTCTACACCGGCACGCACGACAACGACACCGTGCGCGGCTGGTGGACGCAGGCGCGCCCGCACGAGCGGGCCTTCGCCGGCGCCTACCTGGCCTGCCACGAGCACGACGTGCACTGGGCGATGATCCGCGCCGCGTGGAACTCGGTGGCCAACATCGCCGTGTGCCAGTTGCAGGACGTGCTGGGCCTGGGCAGCGAGCACCGCATGAACACCCCCGGCACGCTGGGCCCGCACAACTGGAGCTGGCGCTTCAGCTGGCCCATGGTGGGCAGCGAGCCGGCCCGGGTGCTGAAGCTGCTGACCGAAGTGAGCGGCCGTCTGCCGAACCCGGCGCCTGCCGCGCCGCCATCGACCGCCGGTTACTGGACGGAGACGATGCCCGAAGGCCAGCCCGCCGCGGCGGACGTGGCCGTCGCGATGGGCGCGGGGGTGCAATGAGGCTGCGGCGCACCTTCTTCGCCTTCGTCGTCCGCGTCGCCGTCACCCTCACGCTCTTTCCATCGCTGCTGCAGGCCGCGTCGGTGGACCGTGTCGACCCACCGCACTGGTGGGCCGGCATGAAGAACCCGCGCCTGCAGCTGATGCTGTACGGGCCCGGCATCGCTGGTGCGCAGGTGCGGTTGAAGCACCCGGGCGTGCGCCTGGTAGGCACGCAGCGCGGCGACAGCCCGAACGTGCTGTTCGTCGAGCTGGACACGACCGGCGCGCGGCCCGGTCGCCTGCAACTGCAACTGCGGCAGGGCGCCATGACCCACGTGCAGGCCTACGAACTGCGGTCGCGCGCGCCCGGCTCGGCGCAGCGTGCCGGCTTCAGCGCCAGCGACGTGATCCTGAACCTGGTGCCCGACCGCTTCGCGAACGGCAACCCGGCCAACGACGACGTGCCGGGCTACCCCGACCCGGCGAACCGCGCCGACATCGGCGCCGGCCGCCACGGCGGCGACATCGAGGGCCTGCTTCAGCACCTGGACTACATCGCCGGGCTCGGCTACACCATGCTGTGGCCGACGCCGCTGCTGGAGAACAAGCAGCCGAAGTACTCGTACCACGGCTACGCCATCACCGACGGCTACCGCGTCGACCCGCGCTTCGGCAGCAACGACGACTACCTGCGCCTGGTGCGCGAGGCGAAGGCGCGCGGCATCGGCGTGATCCAGGACATCGTGCTCAACCACGTCGGCTCCGGCCATGCCTGGGTGGCCGATCCGCCGACCAAGGACTGGCTGACGAACGGCGGCCGCTTCGTCCCCACGCGCCATGCGCGCACCGCCATCAGCGACCCGTATGCGGCCCGGGTCGACCGCGAGAACTTCATGCGCGGCTGGTTCACCGAAGACATGCCGGACCTGAACCAGCGCCAGCCGCTCTTGGCCACCTGGCTGGTGCAGAACAGCATCTGGTGGGTGGAGCACGCCGGCCTGGCCGGCATCCGCGCCGATACCTGGGGCTACAGCGACCGCGACTTCCTGGCGCGCTGGACCCGTGCGCTGCTGGCCGAGTACCCGCGGCTCAACATCGTGGGCGAGGAATGGAGCGGCAACCCGGTGGTGGTGTCGTACTGGCAGCGCGGGCAGAAGAATGTCGACGGCTACGCCACGCAGCTGCCGGCGCTGATGGACTTTCCGCTGCACTACGTGCTGCGCCGCGCGCTGGCGTCGGACGAATCATGGAACGGCGGCTTCAACGAGTTGTACGAGGGGCTGATCAACGACAAGCTCTACCCCGAGCCGATGAACATGGTGCTGTTCGAGGGCAACCACGATGTGCCGCGCCTGTTCAGCGTGCTGGGCGAGGACCCGGCGCTGTGGAAGATGGCCATCGCCTACCTGCTGACGATGCGAGGCATCCCGCAGCTGTACTACGGCACCGAAGTGCTGATGACCAGCCCGGTCCAGCGTGACGACGGGGCCACGCGCCAGGACTTTCCCGGCGGCTGGGCCGGGGATGCCGTCAACGCACGCACCGGTACCGGGCTGAGCGCGGCGCAGCGCGAGGCGCAGGACTTCCTGCGGCGGTTGATGAACTGGCGCAAGACCGCCACGGTGGTGCACCGTGGCCGGCTGACGCACTACGCGCCCGAGGAGGGCACTTACGTGTATTTCCGCCACGACGGTGCCCGGCGCGTGATGGTCGCCTTCAACAAGGCCCGGGAGGAGCGCCGGCTGGCGACCGAACGCTTCGCCGAGGTGCTGGCGCCTGAAGGACGCGGCCCGGCGGTGGCCGGCACGGACGTGATCAGCGGCCGCCGCGTCGACCTGGCGCGCACGCTGGTGCTGCCGCCGCGCACGGTGATGGTGGTGGAGATCGACTGAGTGCCGCGCCGCTCAGGAGCTGTGATGAGTCCGGCGCGTTCCGGCGGGTTGAGCGGACGGGGCGGGGTCCTTCACGGCCGCTCAGTGCAGGCCCTGCGGCCGGGCCGCCCACTCGCGCCGCAGCAGGCCGTAGATGGCCGAATCCGACGCTTCGCCGTCGACGATCCAGCGTTCGCGCAGCAGGCCTTCGCGGGTGAAGCCCAGGCGCTCCAGCGTGCGTGCCGAAGAGGTGTTGCGCGGGTCGATGTCGGCCTCGACCCGGTTCAGGTCCAGCGCGTCGAAGCCGTGGTCGAGCAGCGCGCCGACGGCCTCGGTCGCGAAGCCCTGGCCCCAGGCCGATGCGGCCAGGCCGTAGCCCACCTGCGCGCGGCGGCAGCTGGGCCAGCGATCGAAGAGCGTGCAGCGGCCGATCAGCTGCCCGTCCGCGCGCCGCACGATGCCCAGCGCCAGGTGCTCGCCCGCTGCATGCCCGGCTGCATCGTCGGCAATGCGCCGGCGCGCATGGTCCAGGCCGGGCCAGGGCGGGGTACTCCAGTAGCGCATCACCGCGGGGTCGCAGAAGACGGCGAACAGTGCCTCGGCGTCGCTGTCTTGCATCGCGCGCAGCAGCAGGCGGGGCGTCGTCAGTTCGGGCGGGGTGATGGCGGGCAGGGTCATCGGGCGGGATGGGCGATGGTGGCGGACGCCAACTGTGCCGGAAACGGCGCGGTGGAATGGGGCCGGGCCCTGCGGCGCCTCGGTGCGGCCGCGGCGATGCTGTGGGCCACTGCCACTGCCACCGCCACCGCCACCGCCACCGCCGCCCGGCCGCCGCTGGCCGACTGCGATGCCGACACCCCACACCAGGTGCTGCAGCACGCCGCGTCGCCCGCGCCAGCCGGCGTGCAGGCCGTGTGGCTGGGCGCGCGGCGACTGCAGTGGCCGGGCGTGCAGGACGGGCCGGACAGGCGCTATCGCTTGTTGTACTCGGCCACCGCGGCCTTGGTGGTGCAGCCCGGGCAGCCCGCCCGCGGTGCCGATGGCGTGCTCGACCTGCAGCGCGACGGCGCGCCCTTGCCGCCAGATGACGCCGCGCGCTTTCGCCACGTCGGCGCGGGGTTGCGCCTGGCGACCGGGGCGCCGCGCAGCCGGCTGGAGGCACTTCACCGCGCGCAGTCTGTGTTGGTGGAAGAAGACGCGCAGGGCCGCGTGCTGCAGGCCGCCGCCGTTCAGCACGCCGGCGCGCTCGACGAGCTCTACGCCGCCGCCGAGCGTGATGCCGCGCTGGGCGCCAGCCCGTCACCGGCGGCCACCCGCTTCGCGCTGTGGGCGCCGACAGCGCGCCGCGTGGCGCTGTGCCTGTACGCCAGCCCGCGTGGCATGGCGATGGCGCAGCAGCCTCTGAGCCGCGATGCCGCCACCGGCCTGTGGTCGCAGCGCCTGCCCGGGCGGCTGGCGGGTCGCTACTACCGCTACCTGGTGGACGTGTTCGTGCCAGGCGTGGGCGTGGTGCGCAACCGCGTCACCGACCCGTACGCGTTGAGCCTGTCGGCCGATTCACGCCGCGCCATGGTCATCGACCTCGACGCGCCGGACACGCAGCCCGCCGGCTGGCGCGGGCATGCCACGCCCGCGACCGTGGGCGCCGCGGTGGACCAGGTGATCTACGAGCTGCACGTGCGCGACTTCTCCATCGGCGACGCCAGCGTGCGCCCCGCATGGCGCGGCAAGTACCTGGCCTTCACCGAGCCCGGCAGCGAAGGCATGAAGCACCTGCGCGCGCTGGCCCGCGCCGGCCTGACGGACGTGCACCTGCTGCCGGTGTTCGACATCGCCACCATCCCCGAACGCGGCTGTACCACGCCCGCCGTGCCGCAGGCCGCGCCCGATGCCCCGGCGCAGCAGGCCGCGGTGATGGCCACCGCCGCCACCGACTGCTTCAACTGGGGCTACGACCCCTGGCACTACAGCGCGCCCGAAGGCAGCTACGCCACCGATGCCGAAGACGGCCGCACGCGCATCCTGGAACTGCGGCGCATGGTGATGGCGCTGCATGCGGCCGGCCTGCGCGTGGGCATGGACGTGGTCTACAACCACACGTCCGCCTCCGGCCAGCAGGCGCCATCGGTGCTGGACCGCATCGTGCCGGGCTACTACCACCGGCTGGATGCGCAGGGCCGGGTCGAACGCTCCACCTGCTGCGACAACACCGCCACCGAGCACCGCATGATGGCCCGGCTGATGAGCGATTCGGTGCTGGCCTGGGCGCGCCACCACCGCATCGATGCCTTCCGCTTCGACCTGATGGGCCACCAGCCCAAGGCCGTGATGCTGGCGATGCAGGCGCGCCTGAAGCGCGAGCTCGGGCGCGACATCCATTTCATCGGCGAGGGCTGGAACTTCGGCGAAGTGGCGAACGGCGCCCGCTTCGAGCAGGCTTCGCAGCTGAGCCTGAACGGCAGCGGCATCGGCACCTTCAGCGACCGCGCGCGTGATGCGCTGCGCGGTCGTGGCCACTTGCAGGCACAGGGCTGGCTCAACGGGCTGGGCTTCGACCCGCACCCGGCGGCCGCGCCCACCCCGGCGGATGCGCTGCCGCGGGCGGCGGACCTCGCGCGCGTCGGCCTGGCCGGCTCCTTGAGGCGTTATTCATTCCAGACGCACGAGGGCGACCTGCGTGCCGCCGAGCGCATCGCCTACGGCGACCAGCCCGCCGGCTACGTGGCCGAGCCCGGCGAGGTGGTGAACTACGTCGAGAACCACGACAACCAGACGCTGTTCGACGACCTGGTGGCCAAGCTGCCGCCCGGCACCACGGCCGAGGACCGGGCGCGGGTGCAGGTGCTGGGCGCCGCCAGCGTCGCCTTCAGCCAGGGCATCGCCTATTTCCACGCGGGCCAGGACATCCTGCGCAGCAAGTCGATGGATGCCAACAGCTTCGATTCGGGCGACTGGTTCAATGCGCTCGACTGGACGTACCGCGACAACGGCTTCGGCCGCGGCCTGCCGCCGAAGCCTGACAACGAGAAGCACTGGCCGCTGCAGGCCCCGCTGCTGGCCGACGAACGCATCAAGCCCGGCCCGGAGCACATCGCCTGGGCGCGCGACGCCTTCCGCGACCTGCTGGCGATCCGGGCCTCGTCCACGCTGTTCCGCCTGCGCACGGCCGACGAGGTGATCGCCCGGCTGACCCTGCACAACACCGGCCCGCAGCAGCAGCCGACCGTGCTGGCGGGGCATCTGAACGGGCAGGGCCATCCCGGTGCGCGCTTCCGCGAGATCGTCTACTTCATCAATGCCGACAAGCAGCCGCACACGCTGGCGATCGATGCGCTGAAAGGCAGGGCCTTTGCGCTGCACCCGGTGCACCGGGCGCCCGATGCCGCCGACCGCCGCGTGGTGGC
>Ga0196963_10002025_pt1 | contig 12643 bp, 13 predicted proteins | sample S1_5metaG_FD_148600 | JGI IMG/M metagenome (GOLD analysis project Ga0196963, IMG submission 148600) | Soil microbial communities from Anza Borrego desert, Southern California, United States - S1_5 | ecosystem: Environmental > Terrestrial > Soil > Desert | place: USA: California | collected... | reverse complement strand
CGTTCGCGGCCTGGAGCTCGGTGCCGACGACTACGTCGCCAAGCCGTTCGAAGCGGCTGTTCTCCTGGCTCGGCTGCGGGCTGTGCTCCGTCGCGCGAACCCGGCCGACGAGCAGGTGCTGGAGTCGGGTGACGTCCGCGTGGACGCGGGAGCGTGGCGGGCGTGGCGCGGGAACGACGAGCTCGAGCTGACGGCGACCGAGATGCGCTTGCTCGCCGAGCTGGTCAGGCACGCCGGACAGGTGCTCACTCGCGAGGTCCTGCTCGAACGCGTCTGGGGTTACGACTACCTCGGCGACTCACGGCTCGTCGACATGGCGATCAAGCGGCTGCGCGACAAGGTGGAGGAGGCGGCGAGCAACCCGACGCGGATCGTAACGGTGCGCGGCGTCGGCTACCGCTTCGACGGGTGATCGCCCGCCCACCGTTCCCCGCGCGGTTCCGGCGGCGCATCGCCATCGCGTTCGTCGCCGTAGCCGGCCTGAGCGCCGGCGCCCTCGCGATCGGCGCCGCGCTGACCGTGTACTCCTACCGCACGCGGACGTTCGAGGACCGGGCGCGGAACGAGGTGCGCGACGACATCGGGCTCATCGCCGCCGGTGCGGCGCCCAGCGTCGTCGCCGGCCGCCTGGCCGACGCCGAGCAGCCCGGTGGGCCTGCGGTGATCGTCGTCACCGACGACGGCGAGGTCGTCTCCTCGGTCGAGACCGTCGATCTCGGCGATGTCCCCCGTGACGTGCGCGATGCCGCCCGCGACGAACCCGGCGTCCTCGCCGAGACGCGCACCCAGCTCGCCTCGGGCCCCGCGTTGGTCGTCGGCGCCGTCGATCCCGACACCGGCGCGGAGGCGTACTACTTCTTCCCGCGCGCCGAGCTCGAGCGCAGCATCCGGGAGCTGCACATCACGCTCGCCGTCGGTTGGATGGTCGTCGTCGCCATCGCCGCGGTCGCGGGCACGCTCATCGCCCGCCGCACGCTGCGACCGGTCCGGACGGCGGCCGTCGCGGCGCGATCGGTCGCAGAGGGACTGCTCGACACGCGACTGCCGGTGCGCTCCGGCGACGAGTTCGGCGAGTGGGCGGCGTCGTTCAACGAGATGGTCGGCGCGCTGGAGCAGAAGATCCAGGCGCTCGCCGACTCCCGGGATCGCGAGCAGCGCTTCGCCGCCGACGTCGCCCACGACCTGCGCACACCGATCGCCGCCGTGCTCGCCGCCGCCTCGCACCTGGCCAACCAACCGGATCCGTCGCCGGAGCAGGCGCGCGAACTCGGCGCCGTGATCCTCGAGGCCGCCCGCCGGCTCGACCGGCTCACCGCCGAGCTGCTCGAGCTCCACCGCCTCGAGGCCGGCCACGAGATCCTCCACGTGGAGCCGGTCGACTTGGCCGCCGCCGTGGGTCACGCGGTCGCCGCCCACGGGTGGAGCGACGACGTGGCGCTGCACACGGCAGACGCGGTCGTCGTCGACACCGACCGGAGGCGGCTCGATCGCATCATCGTCAACCTGATCGGCAACGCCATGACCCACGGCGGAGGCCGCGCCACGGTGACGATCGAGCAGGGTCAGTCCGGCGCATGGATCGCCGTCGCCGATCACGGCCCGGGCATCGCCGCACGCGACATCGAGCTCATCTTCGACCGCCACTTCAAGACGAGCACGCACCGGGGCAGCGGTTCGGGCAGCGGACTCGGACTGGCGATCGCGCTCGAGTCGGCCGAGCTGCTCGGCGGGACGCTCACGGCGTCGTCGGTCGAGCGCCAGGGTGCCGTCTTCACGTTGTGGCTGCCGGATCGCTCCTCTGCCCGCGGCCCGGCAGCCACGCAAGGTCCCGGGACCGGCGGCTCAGCGTCCTGGACGTGATGGAACGTCGCTGTCGCCGCCGGCCCCTTCGATGAAGATCTTCGACACCGGAGGTGACCGCACCGTGCGCATCGCGTCACCGTCGCGTCACAACGGATCGTGACCACGGCGTGACCGTCGTGCCGCCGGACCGTTGATCGGTCCGGAAAGCCTGGATGCATGCGTGCACACTTCTCGACACCACTGCTGACCTGTACCTCGACCAAGCCTGCCGTTGCCGCTACGCGGACCTCCGAGGCGCAGCGCTCGCGGTCGAGCACCTGCGACGGCGCGGCTTCGACGCCGGCGACGTCGAGGTTCGTCCGCGTGGGCTGCGCTTGCGCCCGGCTGCCCTCGCCGTCGTGTCGGAGTCGCTTCGTCGACTCGTCGCGATCATCGTCGGCGGCGCCGTCGCGATCGTCACGCTGGTGTTGCGTGGTTGGGGCGCCGCCGAGCTGGCGACGGCCACCGTCGCGGCAACCGTCGCCGGGTCGCTCGTCTACGCCGCCGAGGCCGTCGCATTGCGTTGGCGGCGATCCCGGATCGCGAGAGACGCGTCCGTTGTCGAGGTCAACGCCTTCGACGTCGTCGTCGCCAGCGACGCCGCCAGGGCTGAGGGCGAGCTGGCCCGCTGGTGGAACCCCTCGGCGCGACCTGCCCACCGCGTGCAGTGCGGGCGCCCGGTCCTGGGTGGGAGAAGCGGCACTCGGGCACCCGCACTGCGCTCCGATCTTGCACGGCCGCGCGCCGCGACCGCGGCGGACCCGCGTAACGGTTCGGTCACCGTCGCTGGCGGTCACGAGCGTTCAGCCGTGACGCGATCGTGACCAGCCCTCGCTACGCGCCGTCACACTCGCCGACGCTGTCGTTACCGAGTCGTGACACCGCCGCCGGCGCCGCTGGGTGAGGATGGCCCGATGGAGACGACGTCCCCGTCGACCGTCCGCGTCCTCGACGGCAGCGCCCCCGCCGTCGTCGTGATCGAGGGAACCTTCGACGCCGAGGCCGCGGCCGACTTCGAGGCGGCGATGACGGCGCTGCGCCGGGCGCCTCGTGATCTGGTCATCGACCTCAACGGCGCCGACCGGCTGGAGGTCGAGGGTCTCCTCCTGCTCGCCGACCACGCGAGCTGGCTGCGGCGACGCTCGTGCGTCGTGACGCTGCGCGGCTCGGCGCGGGAGACCGAGCAGCTCGCGCGCCTTCTCGGCTACGCGCGCGTGCTCGGCCTCGACTGAGGGACGAGCGCGAACCCTCGGCTCACGACGACGGCGAGCTCGTCGGGGTCAACAGCTCGGAGTCGCCGCCGGGACCGGGCACCGCTCGCACCGATCGCGCGTCGAGCTCCTCGCCGCAGACATCGCACGTCATGCGGACGGTGGTGCGATGCCCGTGGTCACGGTGCTCGAGCAGGAGCGGCTCGTTGCCGCTGCCCAGGATCCACTCGTCGCCCCACTGCCGGAGCGCGGTCAGCACCGGCCAGAGCGCGCGGCCCTTGTCGGTGAGGACGTAGTCGTAGCGACCGCGCGCTTCGTCGTAGGCGCGCCGCTCGAGCAGACCGCCGTCGACGAGCGTGTCGAGGCGGTTGGTGAGCACGTTGCGCGAGATGCCGAGGCGGTCGACGAAGTCGTCGAAGCGGCGGACGCCGAGGAAGCAGTCCCGGAGGATCAGCAGGGTCCACCACTCGCCGATGACCTCGAGGGCCTGGGCGACAGAGCAGTTCATGTCGGCGAAGGACGCCTTGCGCACACCGCCATCGTACGTAAGTTGCATCACGAAACTCAACATGCCAAGATGAGTTGCGTGACACAACTCGAGCGGGTCGCGACGGCCTCCGACTTCGACCGCACCACCGCCCTCCGACCGACCGGCCGCCCCGGCGAGCTCGCGGTGGACCTCGACCCCGGATGGTCGTCGCTCGTCGGGATCCACGGCGGCTACATGTGCGCGCTCGCGGTGCGAGGTGCCGCGGCGATCGCCGAGGACCGCGCCGTCCGCACGCTGACGACCAGCTTCCTGCGGACCGGCAACGTCGGTCCCGCGACCCTGACCGTCCGCGAGGTCCGTCGCGGGCGCTCGATGTCGACGGTGGTCGCCGACCTCACCCAGGACGACCACCTCCTCCTCACGAGCCGGCTCACGCTCCTGCGGCCGCGAGACGGCATCGAGTGGCGCGTGCCGGTGCACCTCGGGCTGCCGCCGCGCGACGAGTGCGTGCGCATGGACGGCGGACGCGTCTCCCACTTCGAGCGGGTCGACGGTCTGCTCGACCCCGGGAGTCTCCCCTTCTCGGCCGGCGACCGGGCGATGGTCAGGGGCTACCTCCGCCCGCTCGAGGGCGACCGCGTCGACTCGGCGTGGCTGGCCATGGCCACCGACTGGTTCCCGCCGCCGGCGTTCGTCCGGCTCGAGCCGCCCACCGGCGGCGTGAGCGTCGACCTGACCACCCACGTCCACCGGCCCGAGGTCACCCTCGCCGACGACGAGTGGCTGGTCGGCCGCTTCGAGGTCGAGACGTCCTCGGCCGGGCTCGCCGTCGAGCGCGGCGTGATCGCCACGACCGACGGGACGCTCGTCGCCGAGTCGTTCCAGACTCGACTGACTGCGGTCTGAGCGCCGTGTTCCCGCACTCCAACCGCACGCTGCTGATCGCGTCGCTCGCCACGCTCGCGACGTTCCTCGACACCACGATCCTGTACGTCGCCTTCCCCGACATCGCGGCCACGTTCAGCGACACCGGCGCGTCCGAGCTGTCCTGGGTGCTGAACGCCTACACGATCGTGTTCGCCGCGCTCCTGATCCCGGCAGGCAAGGTCGCCGACCGGATCGGGCATCGCCGCGTGTTCCTCGGCGCGTCGGCGCTGTTCACCGTGGCGTCGATGGCGTGCGGACTGGCGCCGACCGCCGAGGTCCTCATCGCCTTCCGCGTCCTCCAGGCCGCCGGCGCCGCCGCGCTCATCCCGTCGTCGCTGGCGCTCGTCATGCACGCCTTCGCCCACGAGCAGCTCCCGCGTGCCGTCGCCATCTGGGGCGTGGCCGGCGCCGTCGCCGGCGCGCTCGGACCGACGCTCGGCGCGGCGATCGTCGAGACGCTCGGGTGGCGTTGGGCGTTCTTCATCAACCTGCCGGTCGGTGTGTTCACGATCGTCGCCGGGCGTCGGTCGCTGCACGAGTCGTCCGACCCCGAGACGCGCATCCCGTCGCCCGTCGGCGTCGTGCTCGTGGCGGCCACCGCCGCCCTCCTCTCCTACGGCGTCGTCGGGGCCGAGGACATCGGGTGGCTCGACCCGTGGACCCTCGGCGTCTTCGCCGCCGGCTGCATCGCGGGCGTGGTCTTCGTCGCCCACCAGCGACAGAGCGACGCGCCGGTGCTGAACCTCGAGCTGTTCCGGATCCCGAACTTCCTGTGGGCCAACCTCGCCATGCTGGTGTTCGGCACCGCGTTCGCCGCGCTGTTCCTCGGGTCGATCCTGTTCCTCACCCAGGTGTGGGGGTGGTCGATCCTGAGCGCCGGCTTCGGTGTCGCGCCGGGGCCGATGGTGGTCGGTCTGGTGGCACCGCGGACGGGGAGGCTCGCCGCCGCCATCGGGCAGCGACCGATCGTGCTGGTCGGCGGCGCGCTGTTCGCAGCGTGCGGCCTCTTCCGCCTCACGATGCTCGGACCCGACGCCAGCTACCTCGTCGACTACTTCCCGTCGATGGTGCTGAGCGGCGTCGGCGTCGGCTTCGTCTTCCCGCAGCTGTCGAGCATCGTGGCCCAGGCCCTGCCGCCGAACCGGCGCGGCGTCGGCGGCGCCGCGCTCCAGGCCGGCCGCCAGCTCGGCGGCACGTTCGGCGTCGCCCTCACCATCGCGCTCGTGGGCGCCGCGTCCACCGGCGGCGGCCTCCTCGACTCCTACGACCGCGTCTGGTGGCTCATCGTCGTCGGCGGGCTCGGCACGTCCGCGCTCGTGCTGCCGACGCGCACCGCCGTCACCGCGACCGGGGTCGGCGCCGAGCCGGTGGGTCAGCCCACCGTCGAGCTGCCGTCCTAGCCGAGGCGACGCAGCGCCGCCTCCACGACGACCTCGACCCGGGCGGTCATGCCCGCGGTGTCGACCGAGCACGCCCCGGCGACCTGTCTGCGCATCGCCGCGGGTGTGCCGTCGTCGTAGTGCAGCAGCGCATACAGGTCCCACCACGGATCGAGCGTCACCCCGGCGATCGACTCGTAGAGCGACCGGAGCTGCTCCGACCACTCGGGCGCATGGAGCGCCGCCACGTAGAACCGACACTCGCCGACGTCGATCGCGCGTGACCCGCGCTGGATGGAGTTCCAGTCGACGATGCCGGTGATCCTCCCGCGCGACCACAGCAGGTTGACCGGCAGGAAGTCGCGATGGAGGAAGACGGCGGTGTCCTCCGGCGGCGTCTCCGCCATGACCGCGAACGCCGCCCTCCACACGTCCGGCTTCCGGGCGCCGACCGGCACGCGGAACCGGTCGATCGCGACCCAGGAGTCGGACCAGGGTCGGAACGTCCGCGCCGGGAGGTCGAGGGAGTGCAGCAGTGCCGCGAGCTCAGCGATCCTCGTGAGCCACGACCGCGGCTCCGGCGGATCGACGTGGACGTGACCCGGCAGCCGGGTCATCAGCAGCGACGGCGCGCCACCCGTCGATGTGCCCGCGACGTCGCTCGCCAGGACGCGCGGGACCGGGAGCCCGCTGCCCTGCACCACCTCGAGGTTGGCGATCTCCCGGTCCAGCTCCCTGCCGAGGTCGAGCCCGCCGGGGTACTGCCGGAGCACGACCGACGTTCGCACCCCGCGTCGCTCGACCGTCAGCCGATGGACGGCGGAGCAGACACCGCCGCGCAGTCGGCGATGGCCGACGACGCGACTGCCCCTGCCCATCGACGCCGCGACCCAGTCGAGCGTCGCCGCTGACGGCCGGCGCTGCACGAACGCGTCGTCCCGCCAGTCGCCGAAGGTCATGCGCCACCGTAACGACGGCGTGCACGGGCCCGATCGGGGTTCTGCCATGCCACGATCGCGCCGTGAACCTGCCGCAACCCGTCATCAGCGCCGGCGTCTGGGCCCTCGAGAACGGGCACCGCGCCCTGCTCGCGCTCACGGGCGGGCGGTTCCCGCACTCCATCGCCGGGATGCCGACGCTCGAGCTGCACACGATCGGCGCCAAATCCGGTGCGCGTCGTTCCCGCCTGCTCACCTCGCCGATCGTCGAGGACGGCCGGGTGGTGCTCGTGGGCTCCAACGGCGGCGGCACCACGAGCCCGGCGTGGGTGGCGAACCTGCGCGCCAACCCCGAGGTCGAGATCACCATGGGGAGCGACACGCACCGGTACCGCGCCCGCGTCGTGACCGGCGACGAGCGCGCGGCGCTCTGGAACCGGATCGTGCAGCGCTACCGCGGCTACGACGCGTACCAGCGGCGCGCCCCGCGGGAGATCCCCGTCGTCGTCTGCGAGCGGATCGACGAGGCCCGCGGGTAGGGGCGCACGCCTCGCCGCGCCGCCGACCTCACCACGGAGAAGCTCCCGCGCAACGCAGCAGGGAAGCTGCTCGGAGAACGTCCTCCGTGGTGAGGGCGAGGTGTCGTTCGCCGAGACGATGGAGCGGTCTCAGCTGTTGGGGCAGGTGTGGCGGTACTCCTGGATGCTGCTGCTCGGCGTCGCCGGCGGCGGGCAGACGAACTGGTCGTAGCGCGTGTCGTCGTCGACGAAGCGCTTCAGCCAGGCGATCGAGTACAGCGAGATGGTCGAGTTCGTGCTGTTCGGCGCGAAGTGGCCGGCACCGTTGAGCTCGAGGTAGGCCTTCTCTCGAGCGCTCGTCATGCTCGTGTAGAAGGGCTCGGAGTGCGAGCTGACGGGCGCGGTGCTGTCGTTCTCGGCCCCGATGATCATCGTCGGCGTCGTGATCGACCCCCAGGTCTTGTCGGTGTGCCAGGGCGTGAGCGGGATCGCGGCCCTGATCGAGGGACGCCGCTCAACCGCCCGCAGCGAGCCGCCGCCGCCCATCGAGTGACCCATCACTGCCACGCGCGAGTGGTCGACGCGTGACCCGACGGACGGACTCGTCCGCATGTAGTCGATGGCGGCGAGCAGCTGCGTCGCTCGCGAGTCGGGCTGGTCGTAGCGCGAGTTCGTGTCGATGGTGAACACGACGAAGCCGTGCGACGCGAGGCGCGGGCCGTACCAGCTGATGGACGACTGCGTCCCGGTGTAGCCGGGCACGATGACGACGCCGCCGAAGGTGCCCTCGGCCGTGGTGGTCGGGTAGTAGAGCGTCCCGGCGCCGAAGCCCGACGTGTACGAGTCGGGAACGCTGGTGGTGGAGACGGCGTAGGGGCCGTTCGCCTGCAGGGCCGACGCGGTGGGCGCCGGGCCGTGCTGGATCGCGGCGTGCGCCGGCGCCGGCCCGACCAGCGCGATCGACACCGCCAGCGCCAGTGCGGCGATCGCGGTGCGGGTGGATCTCGTCTTCATCGAGGGTTCGCCTTCGGTGGCGGAAACGGACGATCTGTACATAACGTGACGGACGACACATGACGACGACCGGTGCCGCCAACGTGGTGGCCCCGCCCGCCACGCCGGCGCCCGCGCCGACGGTCCTGGCGGCGTGGACTGCCACCGTGCTGCAGGCCCTCGACGCGTGCGGCGTCGACGGCCTCGCCCTCGCCCGCACCGCCGGCATCGACGTCGCCCTGTTCGACGTCGACGGCGCCCGCATCCCGCTGGTCCAGAGCACCGAGCTGTGGCGGCTCGCGGTCGACGCAACCGGTGACCCCTGCTTCGGGCTCGAGGTGTCGCGGTTCGTCCGGCCGACGACGTTCCAGGGGCTGAGCATGGGCATCATCGCCAGCGGCACCTTCCGTGATGCGCTCGATCGCATCGTGCGCTTCTCGCCCCTGGTGCTCAGCGACGGGCCGGTCCACGATGACCTGGTCGAGTGCGGCGGCCGGTGCGTCTACACGTCGCGCACCGAGCCGGTCGACCTTCGGCCGAGCGACGAGTCGCGGGAGGCGATCCTCGCGACGATCGTCCGCACCGCTCGGTTCCTCGCCGGCGGCGACGTGTCGCCGAGCGAGGTGTGGCTCGAACGCCCGGAGGCGCCTTCGTCGTCGCGCTTCGAGCGGTTCTTCCGCTGCCCGGTGCGCTACGGCGCTGACCACTACCGCATGGTGTTCGACGCCGACGTCGCCAACCGCCCGCTGCGGACCGGGTGCGACGACCTCGCCCGCACCGCCGACCGCCTCGCAGCCGACTACCTCGAGCGGGTGCGCCTCGCCGCGCCCGTCGCCGACCGCGTGCGGGCCGTCGTCGCCGGCTTCCCCACCGGCCAGGTCGTCTCCGCCGAGATGGTGGCATCGCGCCTTGCCATGAGCAGCCGCACGATGCAACGCCACCTCCAGGCCGAAGGCACGACGTTCCGCGACGTCATCGCCGACGATCGCATCCGCCGGGCCAAGCGTCTCATCGCGACCGAAGGGCTCGGCGCCCTGCAGCTCGCACACCGCCTCGGCTTCAGCGACCCCGCCGCGTTCCGGCGGGCGTTCAAGCGGCGCACCGGCATGACCGCGGGCGAGTTCGCAACCCAGGTGCGCAGTCCGCGATCGGTGGCGAGCGCACAGGACGGCGTGTGAGCCTCGGCACGGCTCCGTGAGACGCACCGGGTCGAGCCGCGCGAGGGTGCGGACGCCTCGCTTCAAGGATTGCGAGGGCAAAAGGAGTCCTCGTCGTGAACGTGGCCGCGACGTGCAGACGATCTTCACCTCTGATCCCGGCAGCGCAATCTCGACCCAGCGTCTGCCCTCGCCGAGTGGGACGTCGGCGATGACGGTGAATCCCTTTGTGCGTGTAGAGGCCGATCGCGTCGTCGAAATCGTCGACAGCGATGTCGACTCTCAGGCTCCCCGAGATCTCGAGCTCGAGCGGCGGTCAGACGGCAGCAGTGACCATGACACGAGATCCGGGCGTCCGCCTTTGAAGGGCTCGTACGATCGCAGGAGACCTTCTCGTGTGAAGCCGCAGCGTTCGGCGACACGGAGCGAGGCGCCATTCTCGGGATGGATGAGCAGGTAGAGGCGCTCGACGCCGCCGGCGAAGGCGAAGTCGGCCGTCGTTGCGAGCGCCTGTGTCATGAGGCCGTGTCCTCGACCTTCGGGGAGAAGCCAGTAGAAGGCTTCGGCAGAGCGCTTCCGCTCGTCGACTGCGAACCCGATGATGCCAACGAGCTCGGTGGCGGCCTCGGGCTCGATGGCGAACTGGACTCGACCTGACGCCCAGCCGTCGTTCGCGGATTCGATCCACCGAAGCGCGTCGTCGTAGCTCATGGCGGGCTCCATGAAGCTGTAGCGGAGCACTCGCTGATCCGCGCATGCGCGCACGATGGCGTTGGCGTCGCGCTGCTGGAACGGCCGAAGCACCATGCCGGGTGCAATCAGCTGCGTTGGTTCCCAAACGAGTGTCATCGGAATGAGATCAAGCGGCGTCGCCCGCCGCCGTACATGCGATGCTGCCAGTTGACGCACCGAACGTGCGCTCCAAATCCCAAGCGCGATCGATGCCGCAGGCAAGCAGAACGGCGCCTCGCGCGCTCCGGAATGCATCCGGCGAGTCGGTCGTTGTGGAGAACATGACGTCGACGCGCGTTGCCGCCGCGAAGGTCGTCCTCGCCGTCGCCACGATTGTCCTGCTGATCTCCCAGATCGGCTTTGTCCTCGTCCCACTGCTCGCACCGGCCCATCTCTGGGCCGCCCGGCGGTGCACGGCTCTCGGTCGGTGGCTCTGGACGCTCCTCCCCGCACTGGGTCTGGGCGCTCTCGCGTGGGCGGCGGTCTACGTGTCAGCCGACGAGCCAAAGCCGGCGATCTGGCTCCTCCCGGCCGCAGCAGTCGCAACGGCGTGGATCGGTCTTCGGCGAGTCGCCGAGACGCCTCGGCGAGCGCTCGCCTGACGCGCGCCCCCCAAGCCGAGTTCACTGCGCGTCAGCGACGCAGATCGGCGCGTCGGGGCCCCCATCCTTCAGGTCAGTCGCCAGACGCTGATGTGGGAGTCGCTGTCGCCGGTGAAGGGGGAACGGTCCCATCCGGCCCAGCGATTCTCGAGGGTCATGCCTGCAATGCGTGCCATCAGGTCGAGCTCGGCGGGCCACACATACCGGAACGGGGCGCTGAACTCGCTGAAGTTGCCGTCGGGCTGCCGGACGAGTCCTCGGGTGCGGGAGATCTGCCGGTGCGTCCGGTCGGTGAAGTCGTCAATCGCGATGTAGTCCTTGGTCACGACCAAAGGCACGGCGGCGTTGCCGGGCGGCAGCCGACGCAGCGAAGGCACGACGTTCTCAATGACGAAGCGTCCATCCGGGCGAAGGTGACTCGCAGCACGTTCGAAGCACGCCACCTGTCGGTCTTGCGTCGTGAGGTTCATGATCGTGTTGAAGACCAGATAGACGAGCGAGTACGTGCGGTCGAGCGCGAAGTCGCTGATGTCTCCCACCGATGCGTTGACTTCGCGACCCCGCGGATGCGAGCGGATGAGTTCGATCGCGTTGGGTGAGATGTCGATGCCGTCGACCGAGACTCCGGTCGCGGCGAGGGGAATGGCGACACGGCCGCTGCCGACAGCGAGCTCCAGCACAGGACCGTCACCGGCGAGGTCGCGGAGGGCGGTCACGCATGCTTGGGTCGACGGATCCGGTTCCAACGCGACCGGCGTGCTCGCGGCGTAGATGGCGTCCCATGCGCGCCGCGCATCGAAGTCGTCGAGCTCAGGCATTCCTTGAACCAGCTGGCGGTGCGAACGCGGGTGATGGACGGGACTTCGTCCGGGCGGGGACGTGCAAGGTCAACTCCTCGAGTCAGGCATGTTCGGCTTCGTCGTTCCCGGCGCGCCCCGCGGCGCAGCGTTGTCAGCCTTCCAGGCGTCCGACGTCCCGGCGATCCATTTCGGTGCTGTGCTTCACCCACGGGGTCCGCCCGAACGGCCACCGGAGCCACACGGTTGTCGCCCCATTGAGAGGCGCGCTCGCGACACCGGCCTCGAAGCAGCGCTCAAGCGAGCCGAACGGCGCATCGCGCGCGAGCTCAGACGGCACGATGGCTGCGTGGGAGCGGTGCCCTGGACCCGAGATGGCTGTCCGGAACCGGCATTCAGCTTCGACGGCTGGCGACAAAGAAGCTCTTTGCCGCGCTCGGACGTTCCGCGCCATGAGCGGCAGCCGTCGAGCCCGTGTTGTTCGCACACACGCTGCGCGCGGTCGAGCCAGGCGTCCACGCTCCCTTCGTGGTGCGCCATCGCCCAGTCGTGGGTGAGCGTGACGAGACGGCCGCCGGGCCGGAGCACTCGGGCCACCTCGGCGACACTCGCGTCGAAGGGGTCCCACAGCTGCATGCTGTTCACCGCGATTGCGCCGTCGACCGTCGCGTCGTCAAGTGGGAGCTCGTCGGCGGTGGCGCGGTGCAGCGTGACGTTGGCGAGGTCGCGGGTGCGTCTCGCCGCCTCGCGCACCATCACGGCCGACGGGTCGACGCCGATGACCCGGGCGACGACCGGCGAGAGGAGCTCGAGGCCGACGCCAGGTCCGAACCCGATGGCCAGGATCGTCGCGGTCGACGGGGGGTCGAGCTCGGCAATGGCCTCCGCCTCGGCATCCCGGTTGCCTCGCGCCATCGCCTTGGCGATGAGGTGTGCCGTCGGGCCGTCGAACCGCTGCATGTCAGCACCCTGCAGGTTGAACTACGGTTCAAGTCAAGTGCTGACCATCAGTGAGCTGGCCAGGCGGACCGGTCTCTCCGCTTCTGCGCTGCGGTTC
>Ga0196963_10002024_pt1 | contig 12648 bp, 11 predicted proteins | sample S1_5metaG_FD_148600 | JGI IMG/M metagenome (GOLD analysis project Ga0196963, IMG submission 148600) | Soil microbial communities from Anza Borrego desert, Southern California, United States - S1_5 | ecosystem: Environmental > Terrestrial > Soil > Desert | place: USA: California | collected... | reverse complement strand
GAACGGGTGCTCCGCCGCTCGCTACGGTGGTGAATGAACGAAGGGATTCCAATTCATGCTCGGCCAGCCGCATTGCTTCGCCGCGCTGTTTGGACACGTCGCCATTGAATCGCAACGTTCCCTGAACGCCGACGACCGCCAGCATGCCGAAACCCATGACGGCCATGGCAACCAGCGCCTCAACCAGAGAAACACCGATTTGCGAACTTCGCTTGATGAGTGGCACTTCAGCTCTCCATGCGCCAACTGCCCGGCACGCGCACAAATGACCCATAACCCTTGTGAATCCGCTGCACAATGGCCCGGTCATAGGCGATCGCGGCATTGCCGCTGCCGACGTAGTCGCCCGCGGAAATCAAAGCGCCGAGTATGGTTCCACCGCTAGCAGACCAAGTGACATTGCCTTCGGCGTAGATCACACCTTTGAATGTGATTGGTTGTGATACGGTGACATTGCCCGTTACGACGAGCATGGTCGGCAGCTCAGAGGTTCCGATCGCAGACGACGTATCGAGATTCAAGTCCCCGTCCACAACGATGATCCGGGTTGGCCCGCTAGCGACCGCAGGCAACACGGACGCGCTCGCGTTGCATGCTCCGGAGCACTTGATGGCCAAGGCGGCGGGCTGCTCCCGATAGCTGGCTTCGGGCAGGCCCAGCGTACTTCGGAAGAAGTCTCCTGCCGCAATGCCACTTAGATCCGTGTCGCCGTCAACTTTCGTGGCCGAGGTGCTTCCAGCTGGACCAGCGGTTTCCATCGTGGTCGGATCAGCGATGGGAGATCCCGATCGCAGCGCCAATCCCGTCAGAGGGTCCTGATTGATGACTCTGAGGGTGCCGGCGCTTTGGGTGATGGTGCCCCGCACCGTTAACGCGGCGGACGGTGCCACTGGCAAGGCACTGACGAGCCCCACGGAAACGCGAATCATTGCCAACGAGTCCACCACCAGCTTGGCCTTGATGAGTTCATTGGTCTCAAACAAGTCGTTGACATGACATGAGCCCTCTGCATTCACATTAGATGCTGTGACGACCCCCGACCGAACGGTATGACACGCACGAATCTTCAGTGAAACGACCCCAGGGAGATCGCCGATGAATCCGACGGTGAATACAGGCTCTTCGTCGTTCGACGCGCTGAGGGCGGCCGGCGGCGTGCCGCCGATGTCCGGGCAGCCGCAGTCCCAGCCGCCGCCTTTTTTTGCCGAGCAGGACGGCTGGGCCTGAATGCGAGGACCGGTTGGATCCCAGATGGTGTCCCAAGTCCTCGGTTTGAACTTGCCGTCGCTTTCCAACTCAAGATACCTTGTGCGAAAGTCACTCGTCGCGCCTGCGGAGGTACATGAGGTGCCTATCACACCTCCATTGAGCATTCCGATTGTCCAGTCTGCGGCGGCTTCGGCCGCGGCGAGCGACCGAGCAGCGCGATAGCTGTTGGCGGAGGTGCGCTGCTCAAATACGAGGTTGCGGTTGGTGTATGCGGCCACCATTGCCAGTATGAAGAACAAGACCATGACGACCGCCAAGGAGGCCGCCCCTCGCTGTTTGTCGAGCGGCTTCGGATGCATCATATGCACACCTCATCGTTTCGGAGGCGCACGGTCGTTTCGAGGCGTCGCCTCACGCGATTGTCGTGGCGAGCCACACCCTCCATCGTCAACTTGATGGTGCGAGCGACTATGCGTTGAGCGCCGCAGCCGGTGACACCGATGCACGGAGGTGCCGCGCAGGATAGCGGTATTACCGTTGCTTGGGGGGTGGCGTCGAAGGCTGTGATCTTGACAACGTCTCCGTCGGTCAGGGGTTGCCAGTTGCCTAATCCCAATTGCACTTGAATGATGTCACCATGCAATCGAAATCCTTTGAAGTCAAGACTATCTGCCGCGTCACTCGCGTTTGCTGACCCGTTATCTTCACCATCTGTCTTCGCCGAGTAGGTGTATTGCAGAACATCCGAGCTAAACGCTCCGGCAGGCTTGTACGGATTAACTGCTGGTAGGGCCCCGCCGACGGGGGGCAAGCGATCCGCATGAAACGAAAAGCCGCTTCTGCGGATATCGCGCACAATGATGTCCATTGCGGTCCGCATATCTTGCTGGACCTGAGTTTCGAGCAGCAGTTTGCGATTGTCCGTAATTTGATTGGTGGCCACCATGGCTGCCCCAGCCAGAATAAATAGCCCGATTGCAATGCCGATCAGAAGTTCGACGATCGACAGGCCTTGCGCAGGCCTATGGACGCGAACGGAAGGCTTTCTGGAACGCTTCATGGGCAGGCCCTGTAGCCGGAAATCTTGGATGCCGCTGGCTTGCATACGGTGGGGTGAGGCAATCCGGGTGAGGTAACTACCTTCAGTTCCTTTCCGCTCCCGGCCGAGACCAAGATTTCGATCCCGGAATCTTCATGCACAAGCTTCGCGGCTGTCGAGTACAATTCAATCTTTAGCTCGGGCCCTATAACCGACACCTCTCCATCGTGAGGCGGTGTGTAGGTTTTCAGCTCGATATTGGGAGCCGTTGACGAGCAGGCGTTTCCAGCGCCTAGCGTGCAATCGCAGGTTGCTGCCTGGCTTTCAAATGCCTTGTACAGGGTGTAGCAGCCTTTGCCGCTCGTGCGGAAGGAGACCGCGACCAAGCTGTTACTGCTGATCGCTTCGGACCTCCCGAAGCGAAGGTCCGTGGCGATTTCGCCGGCGGTCGAGATGACGCGCTGCGAGAGCAGCCAGTCGTGCAGCGACGGAACGCCTATTCCCAGCAAGACGGCAGTCATTGCCACAACTACGAGAAGCTCTATCAGAGTGAGCCCAGAGGTCCTTCGAATCGACTGCCTCATCGTCACTTTGCCCAGCAGGCTTGCCCGCTCGTCGAGTCATAGGTTATCTGACCGCCTGCTACCGCAATAGACATGGAGGCGCATTTGACATCGGCTGCCTGAGCGCCCGTGGCCTTTGCGATGATGGTGTAAGCAGAGCCGCTCGTGGCACCTGGTACCGTCACACTCACGGTGTAATAGCCCTTTGAAGATGGAGCGTCAGATGTAACGGAGGCAACCTTCAGGCCCGTGCTAGAGAGATCGGTGGTGTAAAAGGAGTTGTTCGCTCGCCATTGCTCTTCGGCTTGCTGGACCTTGGTCATGAATTCGACGGCATCGGCCCTGCGGCCCTTACGGATCGACTCGACAAAGCTCGGGTATGCGATCGCGGAGAGGATGGCCGCGATCGCGACAGTGATTAGCAGTTCGAGTAACGTAAATCCCCTGGAGCGCATCATTGATTTTTCGGGAACATGCGGATGCTGGGATGTTGGCACCGCGTGGGAGGAAGCCGTAGAGAGCGCTGAACCATTCATCGCTCCGTGATGGCCGTTCGTCGCGACCCCCCGAGTTCATGGTGCGATTAACAGCCCTTGATGCCAGCGATCCCGTCGGGTGAACAGGAGCGCGTGCGGCCCATGATGCTGACGATCTGATGGATGGTGCCTGCCGTGGAGGTCTTCAGCTTGAAGGTCGCCGTCGGCGTCACGGTGCCAAGGCGAGGATTGAACGTGAGAGTCGTATCGCGGTGGAGCAACTTGACCGCGCCGCTTGCAGGGTAGTCAGCGTAGCGCCGGACCTCGGCTTGGGCGCTGCACACCGCTCCGCCTCCGCTTGCGCAGCCGCAAGCTTCAGGTTCGCCGGTGTAGGCGACGTAACAGGTGCCGCCGGCCGCTGTACGGACGGTCAAATGCACCGCACCGTTCTGCGCAACTGCCATCGAGCGCGCGTATTGGATGTCCGTTTCCAGTTCGCCGGCTGCGGATAGCAAGGCCTGGCGGTCCTTCCACTTGCTCAGGTTGGGCAGTGCCAACCCAACCGAGGTGGCGAGAATGGACACGGCGCAAAGGCACTCGACCAACGTCACGCCTCGCACGCGGCGGGCGGGGCTGAATTGCTTGATGTTTTGCATGAGACGCTCCCTGAGTTGGTATGCGTCTCACTGTAGGAATCCGGCGCTCAGCGCGCGTCGCCCAGGAGGGGGAGCGGGGTGTTCCCCGGTGGGGGCACCCGTTTGGGGGGCTTCCCTTTCAGATGTCCCGGATCAACTGCCGGAAGGCGTCGACGTCTTCGAAGCTGCGGTAGACCGAAGCGAAGCGAACATACGCGACCTTGTCGATGCGCTTGAGCTCGCGCATGACCAGCTCACCCAGCCTCGAGCTGGGAATTTCCTTCGCCCCGGTCGCCAGCAGCTTCTCCTGGATGCGCTCCAGGGCGGCGTCGACCTGCTCCATGCTCACCGGGCGCTTGCGCAGTGCCAGGGTCATCGAGCCGCGAAGCTTCGCGGCGTCGTACTCAACGCGCGCGCCGTCCTTCTTCACTACCGCCGGCAGCGCGATCTCAGCCCGCTCGTAGGTGGTGAAGCGCTTGTCGCACTTCAGGCAGCGGCGGCGACGCCGGATGACATCGCCTTCGTCGGACTCGCGGGTCTCGACGACCTGTGTTTCGTCGTGGGCGCAGAAGGGGCAGCGCATCGTGCTGTGAGTGGCGCTGCCCGCGTCCGATCAGCGGTAGACCGGGAAATCCCGGGTGAGGGCCGCGACCTTCTCGCGCACGCCGGCCAGGCGCGCTTCGTCTTGCGGATGGTCGAGCACGTCGGCGATCAGGTGGGCTGTCGCGCGCGCCTGGTCCTCGGCGAAGCCCCGCGTCGTCATCGCGGGTGAACCCAGTCGGATTCCGCTGGTGACCATGGGCTTTTGCGGATCGTTCGGGATGGCGTTTTTGTTGCAGGTCATGTGCGCCCGGCCAAGCACTGCCTCGGCGTCCTTGCCGGTGATGCCCTTGGCGCGCAGGTCCACGAGCATGACGTGGCTCTCCGTCCGGCCGGACACGATCCGCAGGCCGCGCTGGACGAGCGTCTCGGCCATCGCCGCGGCGTTCTTGACCACCTGCTGCTGGTAGGCCTTGAACTCGGGCGAGAGCGCTTCCTTGAAGGCGATGGCCTTGGCTGCGATCACATGCATCAGGGGGCCGCCCTGGATGCCGGGAAAGATCGCGCTGTTGATCTGCTTGGCAATGGCGTCCTTCATCAGGATCAGGCCGCCGCGCGGCCCGCGAAGCGTCTTGTGGGTGGTGGACGTGACCACGTCGGCATGCGGAACCGGATTGGGATAGACGCCTGCTGCGATCAGGCCGGCGTAGTGCGCCATGTCGACCATGAAGTACGCACCGACCGACTGGGCTACCTTCGCGAAGCGCTCGAAGTCGATGCGCAGCGAGTAGGCGGACGCGCCGGCGATGATGAGCTTCGGCCGGTGCTCGTGGGCCAGGCGCTCCATGGCGTCGTAGTCGATGGCCTCCTGCGCGTCGAGGCCATAACTCACCACCTTGAACCACTTGCCGCTCATGTTGAGCGGCATGCCGTGCGTCAGGTGGCCGCCTTCGGCGAGGCTCATGCCCATGATGGTGTCGCCGGGCTGCAACAGACCGAAAAACACGGCCTGGTTGGCTTGCGAGCCCGAATTCGGCTGGACGTTGGCGTGTTCAGCACCGAAGAGTTGCTTCAGGCGATCGATCGCCAACTGTTCGACCACGTCGACATGCTCGCAGCCGCCGTAGTAGCGCTTGCCGGGATAGCCTTCGGCGTACTTGTTCGTCAGCTGCGAGCCTTGGGCTTGCATGACGGCTGGCGACGCGTAGTTCTCTGAGGCGATCAGTTCGATGTGGTCTTCCTGGCGCCGGTTCTCGGCCAGGATGGTGCTCCACAGTTCGGGATCGACGTTGGAGACGGTGGAGAAATTGCGGTCGAACATGGAGGGCAGTCCTCGTGCAAGGTGTGGTCCCGCTGGGATCGATTGGATCGGCGGGCTGCCCAGGCGAACGGCTTGACAGCCGGCGACAGTGGCCTGCCGCCGGTCGCGCTCCATGGTGGTGATCCACCTCGGGCGTTGGGCCGCCCTATCGCCAGTCGCGCGAGGGTTCGGAGTGTAGCGGACAGAGTAGTCCGGGAAGCGCGGGCGCGTGGCCGAAACGCCTGCGAATCAGCGCAGCAACGCGACGCGTTCGGCCACTGCGCTGCTGGGGGCAGAAGGTGCCAATTCGATCGGTACGGCTTGCGCCGGCGGGCTGACCAGCGGCACGTTGACCGAGACGGATTTGCCATCCGCCACCTTGCGCAGGTTGAGCTGCTCGGCCAGCACCTTGCCGACATAGCCGCCGTCTTCCGCTAGGTTTGCGGCGCCGACGTAGTGCCGCAGGCCGCCCTCCAGTCCACCCGCGCGGGCTATGCATTCCTTCAATACCAGGACGCCGACGCGCAGGTTCGTGATCGGGTCGAAAGCGGCGCGGGTGCCGCCGAAGGCCTCGTACTTGTCGTCGTGGATGCGGGTCATCACCTGCATGAGTCCCTGGGCGCCCACCGGGCTCTGGGCGAAGGGGTTGAAGCTGGACTCGACAGCCATCACTGCCAGGATCAGGGTCGGATCGAGGCCGACGCGCTGCCCGACATGCCATGCTTCCTGGACCAGCCGGCCGACCGGCTCGGGCGCCACCTTGTAGCGCCGCGACAGCCAGTGCGCCACGGCGGCTTGTTGCTGCGGCAAGGTCTTCGGATCCATGGCCGTGGCACGGGCGACGGCATCGGGCTCGGGCGCCAGCGCAACCGTCAAGGCACCCGGGGCCGGCTCACGCGCCTCCTGGCGTGCAAGCAGCCAGTCGAGTGCGTGTTGTTCGACGGCGGCGCGGAGGTCGGCACGACCCCCCGCGAACAGGGTGGTGGCCACCACGCACAGGCCGATCAGGGCCAGTGAGTTGTGGCTCACTTCGAGCAGGCCCGTGCCGACGTCGCGAACGAAGACGTTGGCCGAGCGGGCGCAAGCTTGCAAGGCCGCGCGCACATGTTGGATCGCTCTCACGATCATCCTTTCCTCGTGGCCGCGCCCGTCGCAAGACGGGGGCACGACGATAATGGCCGCTTGCCCGGAAGGGCCGCTCGGTGGGCGGCGCCAGGACGGCTCTGCAGTGGTTGCTTCCTACCTCCCCAACGAAGGAGGGCGCGGGAAAACCCTGAAACATCAGGCTGGGGCGGATTCTAGGAAGTCCGGAAATAACCGGTCAAGCATATAAAAGTTCTCTCTAATGCCTCCACGGAATGAAATACCGCGATCTTCGGGACTTCGTCGGCCAGCTTGAACGTCAAGGTGACCTTCGGCGGATCCGCGAGCCGGTGTCGCCCGTGCTCGAGATGACAGCCGTGGCGGACAAGGTCCTGCGGGCGGAGGGACCCGCGCTGATGTTCGAATCGCCTTCGGGCTTCGATGTGCCGGTGCTGGCCAACCTGTTCGGTACGCCGAGGCGCGTGGCGCTGGGCATGGGCGCCTCGGGCCTGGCGGAGTTGCGCGAAATCGGCGCATTGCTGGCCCGGCTGAAGGAACCCGAACCACCGCAAGGCCTGAAGGATGCTGGCCGGCTGGTGCAGTTGGCAAAGGCGGCCTGGGCCATGAAGCCGGTGCGCCGCGGGGACGGGCCCTGTCGCGAGCATGAACTGACGGGCGACGACATCGACCTTGCCCGCTGGCCAATCCAGACCTGCTGGCCGGGCGACGTGGCGCCGCTGATCACCTGGGGCCTCGTGGTCACGCGCGGGCCTCAGCAGGGGGTGGACAAGCCTCGGCTGCGCCAGAACATTGGCATCTATCGCCAGCAGGTGATCGGTCGCCGCGAGCTGATCATGCGGTGGTTGGCGCACCGCGGCGGTGCACTGGACTTCCGCGACTTCGGTCGCGTCCAGCCCGGGCGGGCGTTTCCGATCGCGGTGGCGCTGGGGGCGGACCCGGCGACGACGCTCGGTGCCGTCACGCCGGTACCGGACACGCTGTCCGAGTACCAGTTCGCGGGGCTGCTGCGCGGCAGCGCCACGGAGCTGGTCGATTGCAGTGTCGGCGAGCCGGGCCGGCCGCTGCAGGTGCCGGCGACGGCCGAAATCGTGCTCGAAGGGCACATCCCGCCCGCGCCACCGGGCTTCGCCGGCCAGAGTGAGCTCGGCGTGCCGCTGCGCGAGACTGGCGGCTATCTGCATGCGCTGGAAGGACCGTACGGCGACCACACGGGCTACTACAACGAGCAGGACTGGTTCCCGGTCTTCCGTGTCGACCGCCTGACGCACCGCCGCGGGGCCATCTATCACTCTACCTACACGGGCAAGCCGCCCGACGAGCCAGCGGTATTGGGCGTCGCGCTGAACGAGGTGTTCGTGCCGATCCTGCAAAAGCAGTTTCCGGAAATCGTCGACTTCTACCTCCCGCCCGAAGGCTGCAGCTACCGGCTGGCGGTGATCTCCATCCGCAAGAGCTACGCCGGCCACGCGAAGCGCCTGATGTTCGGCCTGTGGAGCTTCCTGCGCCAGTTCATGTACACCAAGTTCATCGTCGTGACCGACGCCGACGTGAACATCCGCGACTGGAAGGACGTGGTGTGGGCCATCACGACGCGCATGGACCCCGTGCGCGACACCACGCTGGTGGCGGAGACGCCGATCGACTACCTGGACTTCGCATCGCCGGTCAGCGGATTGGGCGGCAAGATGGGGCTGGATGCGACCCACAAGTGGCCTGGCGAAACGGCCCGCGAGTGGGGGCGGCCGATCACGATGCCGGCGGACGTGCAGGCCCGTGTCGGAGCCATCGTCGAGCGGGTCCTGTCGGCCGGCCATTGAATGCCAGACCGGCCGGTCGCTGGTGCGCGCCGATGAATACCCGGCATTGCACGGAAGGCCTTGAATCTCGCGCGGCGCTCGCCTACCCTAGGAGGGCCTTGATGAATCAAGGTACCAACCGTCGCGCAGTCTCTGCGCTACAGGGGCCCCGGACTTCTTCTCTCCGGAGCTCCACATGGTGGCTGGTGGCCACCCACCCCTCCGGACCCCTGGTGCGGAGGGGTTTGTCATTTTCCGGGCTGCCGCTTCAACGCGTTCGCGCACGCGGGCTGTCAGTCAGGCGCCCATGAACAAGCCGAGTGCTTCACGCAGGACGGTCCGCACGTGGGCCACGCCGGCGGCGGTCGGCAGCCACCGCAGCAACGGCGACTCTGTGTGCCGGGCCAATCCCACCGGAGCGGGCACGATGCGGGGCACGGTCGGCTGCCGCCGTGCGACGTCACTGAATGCGCGTTCGGCACGCGGCATGTGCCAGCCATGGGTCACGACGACGATGTCGGTGACGCCGTCCGCCGTCAGCAGTGGCACGCTGGCCGCCGCGTTCTCCCGCGTGTCCCGCGACAGCTTCTCGAGCCACCGCAGGCGGCGCCCGTAGTCACGGTCGGCGATGCGTGCCGCCACTTCAGCTTCAGCCGGGCCATCGGCATCCTGCTCGCGGCCGACGCCCCCTGAGAACAGGATCGGCGCGCCGCCCAGACGGCGTGCGAGCCAGTGGGCGTAGTGCAGGCGCTGCATGGACAGCGCCGACAAGTGCGCCTCGCCGTATTCCGGTGCCACCGGCTCACGCCCGCCGCCGAGCACGGCAATGGCCAACTTCCTGCTCGATGGCAGCTGCCGCAATTCGGTGATCCGCGCCTCGCTGAGTGCGACGGCATCGGGCAGCAGGAGGCGCTCGAGCCCATCTCCGATCGCGACGCAGCTGCACAGCCACAACGCCACGCTGGCGAGGCCGATGCTCGCCCACGCGGACAAGGGGCGTTGCCGGAAGGCCTGCCGCACGCCGAAGGCCAGCAGCAACAGCAGGGGAACCGGCGGCAGGACCAGTGCGGTCAGCAGCGGCTTGATGCCTTCCCAGCCCAGTGACGCCAGCATTCCGTCCAATCGACTGCTCCGAAAATACTGTGCGATTGTGTGGTGGCACTTTGCGTGCAAGGTTTCCGCCGGTCGGGCCGACAATGCCGTTCGCGCCCACTTCAACCGGATGACGCAGATGAACGACGAGACGATCACGCTGGGTGGCGGCTGTTTCTGGTGCCTGGAGGCGGTTTATGAGCAGGTCGACGGGGTGACTGCGGTCGAATCGGGCTACAGCAACGGCCATGTGGCTGCCCCGACCTACGAGCAGGTCTGCGGCGGCGACACCGGCCATGTCGAGGTCGTGCGCGTGCGCTTCGATCCGGCACGCATTTCGCTGCGGGAGGTCCTGGAGATCTTCTTCGTGATTCATGACCCGACGACCTTGAACCGGCAGGGCAACGACGTCGGGCCGCAGTACCGATCAGGCATCTACTGGCATGACGCGGCCCAGGAAACCGTGGCCCGTGCCGTGCTTGCCGAAGTCGACGCGACGGTCGGCGGGCGTGCGGTCACGGAGATCGAGCGCGAGTCGAACTACTCCCGTGCCGAGGAGTACCACCAGCACTACTTTGCACGCCATCCGGGCCAGGGCTACTGCGCGCATGTCGTGGCGCCCAAGGTGGAGAAGTTTCGCCGCACGTTCGCGAGCCGGGTCCGGGGCTGATCTTGATGCAAGGCGCGTCTCGCGCCGGATACACGGCGCTACACTGACCCGCTCTGGGCTCGCCGGTCCCTGCGTGACCGGTTGCCGGTGTCGGTGGCACGCTGCGGCGCCGCCGAGGCGTCGGGACCTCGGAAGGCGTGAACTCCTCCTGGGAAGTGCGGGTGGTCGATGGATCAGGTGTGGCGCGAGGCGCCGATACCGGCCGTGCGCGTTCGCGACACCGGCGACGGGCCGGCGTGGGAAGCCAACGCCGCTGCCCGCCAGTGGCTGCTGTTGCACGAACTGCCTGAAGAAGAGCTGGGCCGTTGCGTTGCGGAGCTTCGCGAGCCGGGCGATGCCGACCGCGTGTTCGGAACGGGTGGACGCTGGCGTGTCCGGTGCCGAGTCGTTCTGCTCGCCGACGGTCGGCTGGTCTGGATCGTCGCCGATGGCGAGCGGCATGCTGCCGCCGAGAATGACCGCGAGCTGATCGAGCGTGCACTGCACATGTCGGACGTGTCGGTCTGGTGGGTGGACCGCGACCTGCGTCGCATCCACTTCATCCGGCGCGGTGCGCAGGTCCTGGGAGCGTCGGGCGATGCCTTCACCGTGCCTCTGCAGGACCACCGCGCACAGATGCACCCGGATGACCTGTCCGGAGTCGCCCGCGCTGCCGAGGACGCGTTGAGCGGCGACAAGGTGGCCGACGCGATGGTGCGTTACGCCTTGCCCGGCGGCGGCCAGCGCACGCTGCTGACGCGCCGCGTCGCGCAGCGTGGCGCGGACGGCGAGCTGCTGGGCCTGTTGGGCATCTCGATCGACCTCAGCGAACTGGCCGCCGAGCGTGACCGCAGCCTGCGCTTGTCCGAACGCATGCGGCTCGCCGGTGAAACAATCGGCCTGGCATTCTGGTCGCGCGACAGCCGCGAGCCGCATGCCGACTGGGACGACGAGATGTACCGCATGCACCACCGCGCGCGGGACGAGGGGCCGCCATCGATCGAGGAATGGCTGCAGCGCCACGTCCATCCGCTGGACCGCGACTGGATGCGTGAGCGGCAAGGCGCATCGATGGCGCACTGGCCTGCGCTGGACGACCTCCTGTTCCGAATCCCGGTCCCAGGCCGCGACGACGTGCGCTGGATCCACGCTCGCACGCGGCGTCTGGTGCGGGACGGTCACCGCATCTCCTTCGGTGTGCACGTCGACGTCACGCAGCAGCAGCTGGCCCGCCTGGCGCTGGAGGCGGAGCGTGAACGGATCGGCTTCGTGCTGGAAGCTGCCGGGGTGGGCGTCTGGGAACGGCGGCTGGATGGGCGCTCGTCCTATCTCAGCGAGGTGGGCTACAGGCTGCGTGGGCGCGAACCGTCTTCGCTGCCGGTCGATGAGCTGCTGGCGGAGTCGGCCGATCCGGCGGACTGGGCGGACTGCGAGGCGGCGCTGCGCCGCCATGTCGAATGCGGCGGCACCTTTCGACAGGAATACCGCGTGCGTTGGCCGAATGGCGAGCAGCGCTGGCTCGCCGCGTTCGGGCGCGCCGTGCGCGATTCTGCCGGCCGGCCGCTGTACGTGGCCGGCATCGACATCGACGTGACGGAGCGCAAGCTGGCGGAAGCGGTGGCACGTGAGCACCTGCGGGCCGAGCAGGAAAGCCGTGCCAAGACGGAATTCCTCGCTCGCATGAGCCATGAGTTGCGCACGCCGCTGAATGCGGTGCTGGGCTTTGCCGCGCTGCTCGCCCATGATCGCGACGAGCCACCCAGCGCGCGCCAGCGCGAACGGCTCGATCGCATCGAGACGGCCGGCCGGCGCCTGCTGCTGATGATCGACGAAGTGCTGGAGCTGGCTGGCGAGGATGAGTCGGCGATGCCGATGGTCTTCGAGGCGATCGAGCTGCACCAGGCCGCCGCGGAGTGCCAGCAGCGCAACGAGGCGGCAGCTCGACAGGCCGGCGTGGCGCTGCGGCTGCAGACGTCCGGGCCGGCGGCGCACGTCCGCGCCGATCGGCTGCGGCTCGCGCGGGTGCTCGACCAGCTGGTGGACAACGCGATCCGCTTCAACTGGCCGGGCGGCTCGGTGGAGCTGCGCTTGCAGGCCCAGGAGCGTGACGGCGCCGCGGGCTGGATGCTGGCCCTGCGGGACAGTGGCCGGGGCATGAGTCCGCGCCAGCTGGCTGCGGCCTTCGAGCCGTTCCAGCGGCTGGGCGTGGAGCACGAGGGCATCGACGGTCCGGGCATCGGCTTGG
>Ga0196963_10002023_pt1 | contig 12660 bp, 8 predicted proteins | sample S1_5metaG_FD_148600 | JGI IMG/M metagenome (GOLD analysis project Ga0196963, IMG submission 148600) | Soil microbial communities from Anza Borrego desert, Southern California, United States - S1_5 | ecosystem: Environmental > Terrestrial > Soil > Desert | place: USA: California | collected... | reverse complement strand
CATGCCGATTCGATAGGCACGCTCGCTCACCTGGTAGCAGCGTTCCCACTGTTCGCGGACGTAATAGCTGCCCTCGAGAAAGCTGGCGCAGTGGCTGAACAGCGCCAGCGCGTCCTGGCTCGGCGGCTCGCCCGGCTCGGTGGCCAGGAAGCGCGCATACAGGCATTCGGTGGCCGCGACGATCGCCGGATGGGCCGCCCGCTCGCGCGAGGTCAGAGACGATTTCGCCAGCGTCAGCCACGCCAGTACCGACGCGGTATCCGATGCATCCTCGTAGTAGGCGCCCTCAGTGCGGCAGAGGAGATCATGGCTCCAGGCATCCATCTCGTCGACGATGCGATGAAAGGCCAGCAGTTGCTGCAGGTGATGCCTGGCGGCAAAGAACGCGGGAAAAGCCCGCGCCCGCCACAGCAGTTCGAGGCACCGTGCCCAATGTTGGCGATTGCCGACGATGTGGTAGGCCAGCATCTGGTTCTCGCTGCTTTGCAGTCGAGGCGCGATGACGCACAGTGCCTCGCACAACAAGCGGCTCAGCGCCAGACGCAGGTTCGCATCCGCGGCGGCTTCGGGCTCACGCGCCTCTCGCGCGATCAGATAGCGCCGTGCGTCCGGATCAATCAAATGTCCGAGTCCCGAGCGCACGAGGAAGCCTGCCGATTCCAGCGCTGGAATCGCCTGCGGCAGCGTGCCGTCCGGGGCACCGAGCGCGTGCAGCAACGCGCCGACGGGCGATGGCGACATGGCGTCAGCCTTGTCCGGTGCCACACCGAGCATCTGGAAATAGACCCCAGGAAAGTCGAGCATCAGCCACAACAACTTGCGCCAGTGCGCCGGTAAGCGCTCGAGCTGACAAGCGAAGTAGTGCGACACGCGATCGCCGGCCGGCTGTTGTGCAATCGCGGCCTGCTCGGCCAGTACTGCCGCTTCGTCATGCGTGAGCAAACGCGCCAGCGACTTCTTCAGCCGCCATGGATTGCCCGCCGCGGCGTCGACCATCCGCGCCACGTCGAACGGCGCCTCCTTCCTAGCCAGCCCCAACGTCGCGATGCATTCGTCGGCAACAACTCTCAGCTCGCGCGCCGTCAAAGCCGGCACCTGGAAAACATGCGCGGGCGCGAATGGCGCGTAGCCGCCGACGAACGTAACCCGATGCCGCTCGGTCAAACGCTCAAGGAACGCGACGGTTTCATCGTAGGCCGCGACATCGGCGGGCGCGAGCGCGTCGACTGCGGGAAACGCGTCGATCACGAAGTGGCAGACGTGGCTGCTCAATGCCGCCTCCACCGCATGCGAGCCGGCGGTATTGAGCCCGAGCACGGGCGCGATCATCTCGCCGATGTCGGCGAGGCTGTAGAACGCCTCGCCATAATCGAAATAGAAAGCGAGGGCGGCGGCGTCCTGCAAACATCCGTAGAACGCCCACTGATGGGCCAGATGCGTGCGGCCGCTACCGGCATCGCCGTCGATGCGGCAGGTTGCATGTGTTTCGGCATGCTTGAGCAGCGCAAGAAACCCGCCTGAGGACGACGATCTGCATTCAGGCGGCAGCATTGACGCCCGAAACCCGAACATCCGACCACGAACCTTGCCATAGGGCTGTGCGAGGACGCGGTCGATGTCCGATACCTCGCTCGACGGAAAGAACGGCGGACAGGCGTTACCGTATTGCACGAGACCGAGCGACCGGCCCGCCTGGCCGCCACGAGCGTCGATCTGACCCTCGCCGCGCGCCTCGATGGCGGCACCTCCCACCGTCATCCCCGCCGCGAGCTGTCGATAGATCGCGTGGGCCGCGCCCGCTCGCGTCCGGGCGTCGATCGTCGTCGCGCAGCCGATCAACGTCAGCTCCGGTGCCGCGAGCGCCAGCTCGGCGAGCATCGACGCTGCATCCGTCGACGCGGACGCGTCGGGTTCCAATGCGAGTATCACCAGGGGCACGCCGGCGTCGCGAATGCGGATGATGAGTTCGCGCAATTCGATGTGCTGCTCGGCGCTCGCCTGCGGCGCCGTCGCCAGCCGCCAGCCCGCCTCGTGCCGCATGCAGCGACCCTCAAGATGCACGACGTCGATCGGCCGGTCCTGGCCGGCAAGCGCGCTCGCCAGCGCCTCGATCTTTGGATCCATCATCACGTCGAAGCGGACCGCGCGCTCGCATTCAGGTGAACGCGCGAGCAAGCCATAGACATCCACGCCGGCCGGCTCGGAAGGATCGCCCGAAGCTACGATGCATAGCACCCGCATGGCAGTGCGCCGATGCGGTGCTGCGTCGAGCACGGGCGGCGCATCTGCACCGACAGCGCGATAGAAGCTTCGGCATTGCAGCGATAGAGGCCGGTCGTGTCCTGGCAGGATCAGCGACTCCCAGTCGCAGGCGAAAAAGGCTGGATCGCGCCCGTGGATCACGACATCGAGCGCGCGCAGATCGCATGTCGCCAGGCGCTCCGCAATCGCGCGCGCGTCGACTTCTCCGAACAGCCAGTCGCTCAGCCGGGCGGCGTACGCCTCGCCCGTCCCTGGCAGCGCGGTTTGGATCGCGGCCCGCAGGGAGTGCTCGTCGCCCACGAGTTCGACGAGCGCAGAGGCGCCATCAGCGCTGGTCGCTTCGATGATTCTCAGGCGCATCCAGGATTCCGTTGATAGTGATTCAAGCGATCCGGTATCGGCCGCTGGCCGCCGGCGGTCTGGCAAACCTGTCGACAACGGCGCGCAGGTTCGGTCCCTCATTGCCGAAAGGCGTCAAGATCGTATGCGTGGTCGAACGCGAATCGCGCCCCAGACAATACTTCACGAAGGTCGCCAGCGTGCCAGACGGGCCCAGGTCGATGTAGTGATGGCTGCCTTCGGACTCGAGCAACGCCACCGAATCCCGGAAGCGGATGGGCTTGACCGCGATGTTCCAGAGATCCTCGTAGGTGAATTCGCTCACCGGCGCCGCGCGAGCACTGCAGATGATCGGCAACTGGCTCGGTGTCAGGCGCGTGGTCCCCAGGGCCGCGAGGAAATGAGGTCGCAGACCATGGATGTGCCTGGAATGGAACGCGTACGACACGTTGAGCTGCTGGCAGACGATGCCGCGCTCCTCGAGCAAGCGCTTGGCCTCGGCGATGTCGTGTTCGCGGCCGGAGACGACGAAGTGGTTCGGCATGTTGATGCCTGCCAGTTCGGTGCGCGCGTGCAACCACCATACCTCATCGAACAGCGACGGCGGCGCCAGCACGGCCAGCATCGCGCCCGTCTCGCAGTGGCGCTCCAGCAGCCTCGCTTGCTCGATCACGATCGCGAGGGCGTCTTCTTGATCGATGCAACCGGCGATTGCCGCGGCCACGAACGTACCCATGCTCGATCCCATCAGCACATCCGGCACGACGCCGAGATCCGCGAGCGTGTTGGCCAGCGCGCACTCGATCATGTAGATGCCCGGGTGCGAGAAGCGCGTCAGCGTGAATGCATCGCGGAGCGTCTTCCCCGGCTGGTACAGATGCTCGACGACGGAGGCCCCCATCAACGCCACGGCTTTCGCGTCGAGTCGGTCAAGATGCCGGCGGAACAGCGGGTTCTCCTGATAGAACGCCGCCGCCATCTGGTAGTAATGGGAACCCTGGCCGGAGAACATGAACACGAGCGGCGCGCGCGCTCCGGCGTCACCACGGGGCAAAGAACTATTCATCACGTGCCTGGATCCGTCATCGTCAGGGCGACAGCGTCGGTCGAGCCTGCCGGCCGCATGACCGCCACGTGCGCCGCGCCATCAAGCGGCTACCGTCTCGCCCGTGCGTGACGGGATGCCATGATTGGGGATGCGAAGGTAGGTCGCATTGGCCCACATGAAGGGCTGAATGAACGGCCCGACGAGGAACAGGAAGAGCACCGTGGTCACTCCCATCGGCCCGCCGAGCAGCCAGCCGGACGTGAACAGGCCGATTTCCAGCAGCATCTTCGCCCGAAAGAATGACCAGCCTCGCTTCTGCATGATCGTGATGGCGACAAGATCCATGATGCGAATGCCGATCCCGCTCATGATGATCAATGCCGAACCGTAGGCGCACATCAGCAGGGACACGATATCCAGCAACACCGCGCTGAGATTGAGCGGCGCACCAAACCCGTCGATGCTCAGCTCGGGGAGCATGCCGATCGTGAACCGCTCGAGCCGCACGGCGTTCCACACGTCGAGCAGGAAGCCGACGGCGGCCGTGCTCACGAAAGGCATCAATGGCGGGAGCTTACGGTTCCACAGCATCCACCAGATCAAGAAGCCGATCGCCACCAGCGACGAGCAGGCCCCCAAACCGATATCCAGATGACTATCCATGCCGATGACCAGCACATCGAGCGGATCGGTACCCAGCCCGGCATCGATGAAGCCCTTGGCGCCCAGGGAAAACACCACGATGCCCAGCGCGTACATCAGCACCTGATAGCGCCGCCAGCTCGTGGATTCGTTCAAATAGTCCTGGAGCAAACGCATATGGCAATTCGCTGTTCGTAGCGGAGGCAGCCGACGGTCAGGCTGGATGGGCGTAAGCAAGACGCGGCGCGCGAGAATCCGAGTCGTCCTCCGGCCGCCTCCCCTAAAACCCGATAGGCCGCCGTTCATCCGCCGCAGCGGCGGACTCTATCTCATCTCGAATTCGGATTGCCACCGGCACGCTCGGCGGCAGTTGCTTCTGGCTTCGCGAGCGCCGATCATGCGCGCCGACCGTTGCGCAGACGCCGCTGCGCGCGACCTTCTGCGGTGTCAGCTCGGCCTCGGTGGGGCGCAAAGCGCGTACGCCGCTTCGCGGACGAGGCAAGCCGCCGGACCCGAACCGAGTGCATGCTCATGATTGCTGTCAACGGACTCAGATACGCCTATCCGCGCAAGACCAAGGGCGCAAACGAGCTCACCCTCAAGGGACTCAATTTCGACGTCGAGCCGGGCGAGATTTTCGGCTTCCTCGGCCCCAGCGGCTCGGGCAAGAGCACGACGCAGAAGCTGCTCACGGGCACCCTGTCCGGCTATGAGGGGAGCATTTCGGTCAAGGGAAAGGAACTGTCCCGCTGGGACAACAGCTACTACCGACAAATCGGCGTGGGCTTCGAGATGCCTAACCATTTCTCGAAGCTGACGGCGCTGGAGAATCTGAAGCTGTTCGCGTCGTTTTATGACGGCGATACGCTGGAACCCATGCCCTTGCTCGAACAGCTTGGGCTGCACGAGCACGCGAAGAAGCCGGTGGGCGCCTTCTCGAAGGGCATGAAGATGCGCCTGAATTTCGCCAGAGCCATCATGCATCGCCCGGATATCGTCTTTCTGGACGAACCCACGGCAGGGCTTGATCCGGCCAATGCACGCAAGGTGAAGCAGATCATCAAATCCCTCAAGGCGGAGGGCAAGACGATCTTCCTGACGACGCACAACATGCTCGACGCCGAAGAACTCTGCGACCGCATCGCCTTCATCGTCGACGGGCAGCTCGCGACCATCGGCAAGCTCGACCAGATGAAGCGCTCGTACGGCGAGCCTAGCGTGGTGGTCGAATATCGCACGGACGACTCGGCGGCACCGCGGAAGGCCGTCTTCCCGATGCAGTCGCTGTCGGTCAATGCCGACTTCCAGCGGATTCTGGCGACGGCGGAGCTGTGGTCGATTCACAGCCAGGAAGCGAGCGTCGAGGAAATCTTTTTCAAAGCCACCGGGACGAAGCTGGCGTGAGAGCGTTCGCTGCCCTGCTCCGCCACGAGCTGCTGTTGCTGTTCCGACAGAACGTGATCGGCATCGCGGCGGCGACGGTCATCATCTACGCCGCCGCGCTATACCTGATTCCACGCGATCACCACGACATGTGGGTGCCGGCGCTGCTGATGAGCGAGATCGTCACCATGGGCGTGCTCTTCATCGCTGCCGTGCTCTTCATCGAGATGAGGCAGCAAACGGCGATCGCCTTCGCGGTCACGCCGGTGCCTACGGCCACCTGGATCCTGGCGAAGCTCGCGGCGTTCACGATTCTGTCGACCGGCGCGGCGCAAGCGCTGCTGATCCTGTCGAGCAGCATTCCGAACGGTGCGCTGGTGACGCTCACCGTCGTGCTGACGGCGCTCCTGTACAACCAGATCGGCTTCGTGCTGGCGCTGTGGACAGGCAGCATACGGGACTTCTTCCTACCCCTGTCGGTGGTGATGGGGCTGCTCGCGCTGTCGATTTATTGGCATCTCGGCGCGGCGGACTCGCCGCTGTTCTGGATCATTCCGAGCTATCCGGCGATGATCCTGCTCGCGTCGAGCGTCAGCGCCATCCCCGCGGGCACGCTGCTGCTCGCGCTCGCCCTGCTGCTGCTCTGGAATGCAGCGGCCTTCTGGCTATGCCGCCATGCTTTCCATACACGTGTCAGTGCGCGATTGGGGCGCTGAGATGAACCAGTACCTGAAGGTCATCAACGCGGACCGCAAGCGGATCTTCCGCGATCCGTTCCTGCTGTTCATGGTGGTCATGCCGGTAATCTTCGCGCTCGCGCTGCGCCATCTCCTCCCGCTGCTCCGGGAGCGATTCATCGCCAACTTCGATCTCGCGACCTACTATCCGCTGATCATCGGCCTGTTCGTGGTGACGCCCGCGCTCTACATCGCGGCGGTGCTCTCGCTGCAGCTCATCGAGGAGCGCGAGGAGAACATTTTGAGCGCAGTCGCCGCCACGCCCTTCTCACTCAACCGCTACTTCGGCGTGCGCCTGGTGGGCTACACGGTACTCGCCGCGGCACTCATGATGACGGTGCAGCTGCTGATCGGGATGACGCCGCTGTCGCCGGCTCGAATCGCGTGGCTTGCGATCACACTGTCCTTGCAGGTACCGATCCTCGCGCTCGGCATCTCGATCTACGCCGACAACCAGGTCGAAGGCATGGTTGCGCTCAAAACCTCCAGCCTGCTCGTGCTGCCGGCGCTGGCCATGTTCTTCGTCGAGGATGCTTGGCATCTGCTCGGCGGGATCCTGCCAGCCTACTGGCCGATCATGGCGTTCTTCTCCTCGTATCGGCCGGACATGCCCGCGTATTTCTTCCCCTTGTCCATAGCAATCGGGCTGATTTATCAGCTCGTGCTGATCCGCTGGCTGTTCAGCGGCTTCAGCCGAAAGGCGAAGTTCGCTCACTAGCAGCATCACACGTTTGCGCCGGAGCCTGGCGACGACCGCGAGGTGGTCAGGTTCGCGTCTCCAATCATCGAATGAAGGTTGAGGAAACAATGGCGGTAGCCGAACCAACTACCATGGCAGTCGCCAGTGCGAGCAGTCTCGTGTGCGCCGGCACCGGCAATGACGGCGTGCTCGGTCTCGGCCCCCTGGACTGGATCAACGCCTGCGACTATCCATCGCAGCTCTTCGTATACGAAGGCAGCCTAGATGCCGGCGTACTCAAGCGATCGCTCGCGCGCCTGCTGCAGGATTTCCGTCCCTTCGCCGGGCGCTGCGCGCTCGCGGCCGATGGCATCCCGTCGATCGCCGTGAACGATGCCGGTGTGCGCTTCACCGAGCAGCATTCGCCGCTGACGCTGACGGAATTCCTTCGCGAGTGCGGATCATCCGCCGGTGCCGGCGAATACGCCGACCGGATCGCGCCGTTCAAGAGCGCATCGAGCGATTCACCGTTGCTGGCCATTCGGCTGACCCAACTGCGCGGCGGCGGCAGCGTCCTCGGCGTCACCCATTTCCATGGCATCTGCGATGGCGGCGGCATGTTCCAGTTCTTCACCGCCTGGAGCCGGACGATTCAAGGCGCGCCCTACCCCTCGCCGCTATTCGACCGCGCGACGCTCGAGCCTCTGCAGCAATCGCATAGCGGTGTGGCGCCCAGCGAACACGACAGCTTCCCGGGCATCAATCTGCTCGAACTCATGCAGTTGTTCACGCGCGTGAAGGGCCTCGCCGACCGTTCACGGCGACGGGTCATCCATTTCAGCGCCGCAGCGCTGGGCGCCATCAGACGCCATGCGTTACAACAGGGCAAGCGCCCCAGCAAGTGGTTCTCGGCGCAGGATCTGCTCGTGGCGCACCTGTGGCGCGAGGTGGCCCTGGCACAGACCGAGTGCGACGAGATCGCGCTCGCCTACATCCTGGATCTGCGGCAGCGCCATGGTTTCGAACTACCCGAGGCCTACATTGGCAACGCACACAGCATCCGCTCGGGGCGGCTCACGACGCCGGAGTCGCAGCTGCCCGACCTCATCGAACTGGCGCAGCGCGTGCGGGAGATCTCCGACAACGCGGAACCGCGCTCGGTCGGCCAAGACATGGCCTACCTCGCGCGATGCATGCCGGGATCGAACAAGCTGCATATCACGGAGACGGCGCTGCGTCCCACTGAAACGTTGACCGTCAACAATCTCAGCAGCCTGCCCTGCTACGACATCGACCTTGGCGTCGGTGCCCCCGTCTGGTACGTGCCGCCGGAGTATCCGGGCTGCCGCATCGTGCACATCGTGCCGTCGGCCAGGCGTGACGGTGGTTTCGATGTTCATATCAAGCTCGATCCGCAAGAGATGGATCGGCTTCAACGCCGCCACGACGCGCTGCTGGCGCAGGCATGAACGCGATGGCCGCTGCGCCCGCGCGAACACCATGCCGCTGCTGACACGCAGCAGGCACTAGAGGAACCGCCGTGCGACACCTGGAATACCGCCTGTCCGATCTGCGCAAGCTGGCAAAGCAAGGGCCCCAGCACGGCCAGACGGTACGTATCGCGCTGCTGGGCGACAGCGCCACCCAATTCCTGACCGAAGCCTTGCTCGGCCACGCGGCCGCCCGCGGCCTGCGCGCCGATGTGTTCGAGGCGGGAATCGGCCAGATCGACAGCCAGATCTTCAATCGGGACTCGGCGCTGTACCTACACGAGCCGGACTTCGTGATCGTCTTCCGATCGAACACGAAGCTGTACGAGGACTTCAGCGCGAGCGACCTGGCGCCGGAAGGCTTTGCCGAGGCCCAGCTGCGCGGGGTGAAGGCGCAGATCGACGCCATCCTGAGCTTTCGCCCCGGCTGCAAGATCATCTACTTCAACTTTCCCGAACTGAACGACTACCTGTTCGGCAACTACGGCAACAGCACCGCGCGCTCGTTCATCTATCAGCTCAGGAAGATCAACCTGTCATTGATGGAACTGGCGCAAACCTGCGATGCGCTGCTGATCTGCGATCTTTGCAGTCTGCAGAACCGCTATGGCCGCGACGCCGTCCACGACCCGAAGTGGCAGATCAGCGCCGGCCTCGCCTACGGCCTCGATTTCCTGCCCGCGGTAGCCAAGCACGTCTTCGACATCGTCACGGCGGTACGCGGCGCCGCACGCAAGTGCGTCATTCTCGACCTCGACAACACGCTGTGGGGCGGCGTGCTGGACGAAGGCGGCATGGAAAACATCCAGCTCGGCGAACTGGGAGCCGGAAAGGCGTTCTGCGACTTGCAGCGATGGCTCAAGCGGCTGAAGCAACGAGGCATCATCCTCGCCGTTTGCTCCAAGAACGATGAAGCGATCGCCAAGGAACCCTTTCAATCGCACCCGGACATGGTTCTGAGGCTCGAGGACATCGCGGTCTTCGTCGCCAACTGGGAAAACAAGGTCGACAACATCCGTCATATCCAGGAGATCCTGAACATCGGCTTCGATTCGATGGTGTTCCTGGATGACAACCCGTTCGAACGAGAGATGGTGGCGCAGGCGATTCCCGATATCACCGTACCCGCGCTGCCCTCCGACCCGGTGCTGTATCTCGACTTCCTGCAGAAGCTGAACCTGTTCGAGGTGGCCTCGGTATCCGGCGCCGACGACGACCGTACGCTCCAGTACCAGCAGGAAGCCGCACGCAGACAGGTGAGAGCGCTCTACCAGAGCGAGCAGGCGTACCTGTCGAGCATCAACATGCGCGCGAACTTCCGGCCTTTCGCGCCCCTCGACCTACCGCGCGTCGCGCAGCTCAGCCAGCGGTCCAATCAGTTCAACCTGCGGACGAGCCGCTATACCACCGCCGATATCGAGCGCATCGCGCAGTCCGACGGTCACTTTACCCTGTCATTCGAGCTGAGCGATGATTACGGCCGCTACGGCCTCGTCGTCGCCCTGATCCTCGAGCGGAATGCCGACGACACGCTCTTCATCGAAGCGTGGATGATGAGTTGCCGTGTCTTGAACAGGGGGTTGGAGCATTTCGTTCTGAATCAACTGGTCGATCTGGCCAAGCGCCACGGCTATCGAACGATCAAGGGCGAATATCTTCCGACCCGCAAGAACGCACTGGTAAAGGACCTCTACGAACGGCTCGGCTTCGTGGGGCGGGACAGGTACTGGTACTTGTCAGTGCAGGACTACGAGATGAAGCCGACGGCGATCGCCGCCGAGTGAGCGGCGGCCGACGGATCAACGGACGATGCGTGTGAGTACCATGAATCAGACGATGCTCAAGGAAATCGAATCCATCATTCGCGACGTGTTGGACGATGCGACCATTCAGTTGCGGGAAGAGTCGTCGCCGATGGAATTCGAAGCATGGGATTCGATCGCGCACGTCCATATCCTGGTCGGCATCGAGAACCGGTTCGGCATCAAGTTCGAACTGCGGGAAACCCAGCAATGGGTCGACATGCGTTCGATTCTCGAGTCGGTGAAGGGCAAGCTCGAGGCAGCCTGACATCCCGGAGGCGCCGCGCCGACGCACCGCAGTCGCGCGGCGCGCTCACCCCCTTCACGAGCTTCAAGCGTGCGCCAGCGCGCGCTGTCCCGCGCCCGCAGGGTTCGGCGGTATGCCGTCCAGCCCGAGCGCCATGAACAGCGGCGAGTTGTCCCGCTCATTGATCGCGTCCACCACGCGCAGGAACGTAGCCCGGAGCCGCTCGACGGTCTCGTGCACGAACAGCTTACGGTTGTAGGTCAGCACGGCCCGCAGGCCGATTTCCGTCCAGCGCACGTCCGCTTCCATCGCGACCATGGTGGTTGTCGACTGCATCGGCTTGCTGATGATCCTGGCCTCGGTCCCGTCGACTGCCCAGTTGTCCACGCGCAGCATGTCGAAATAGTTGAACACGATCGGGATCACCGGCAGGTCGCCGCCGGTGCGTTGGCGGACGAAGAAGCCTGAAATGTCGCAATTGTCCTGGGCTTGGTATACGACATCGCGGACGACCGTGCAGAAATCCAGCAGCCCCAGCTGGTCGTCGATGTCGGTAATCAGGAAGAAGCCTTCCGCATACTGCCCGATCGATTTCTCCAACTCGGCGCGCGAACGGCCGAGATGGAAGGAGCTGACGACCTGCTGCGCGATGCCGGACAGCTTGTACAGCGAGAGCTTGAACGCCGCCAGCAGCGCGGTATAGACGGAGACGCCGAGTCCCTCGCAGCTAGCCGCCAACCGATCGACCTGCGCCTGACTCAGCATCAGATCGATGAAGCCGGTCTCACCGACGCAGTTCAGCGGATTGTCGAAATCGGTGGGGAAGCGCTGCAGCCCCTTCAGGCGATCGAACTTGCGGCGCCAGAACTCCAGCTGGCCCGCCAGCATGTCCTCCTGGTGCCAGCGCGCGGACCAATAGGCGAAATCGCGGTAATGGATCGTCTGATCACTGACGGGCAGGCTGCCGGTCGACTTCAACGCGTTGTAGGCCGCTGAGATTTCCTGCCTAACCAGGCTCTGCGCCCACGCGTCGCCGACGATGTGGTGCAGGCTCAGGATCAGCGCATGCCGATCGGATGCCAGTTGCACCGCGCAAGCACGGAACAGCGGCCCCTTGGCCAGATCGAACACGAATGCGCGCTCCTGCGCGACCCGTTCCTGCACCTGCGCGTCGGCCGCATCGGCGCTCAGATGCCGGCAGTCGACCACGGTCAGGCGGAAGGGCACCTGGTCATCCACATGCATGACCAGCTCGGAGCGATCGCGGATATAGAAGCGAGCCCGCAGGCAGTCGTGGTTGTCGATCACATGCTGGATGCTCCGCTCCAGCACGGCAAGATCAAGTTCACCGGCGAATTCCACCGCGTTGACCAGCGTCAGCGACGACTTCGCCACGCCCGGCATGAAGTGCACGAACCAGATGAGGCGCTGAGCATAGGTGGCCGGCAAGACTTGTGGGCGTTCCGCGAGCGGAAGCAGCGGCAACAGGCCGAGCCCCTCCATCTGCTCAATTTTCGCCGCCAGCGCACGGATGCTCTGGCTTTCGAAGATGTCGCGGATGGAGACCGTCACGTCCAGGGCCTCTTTGAGCCTGGATGCGAGCTGGATCGCCAACAGCGAATTGCCGCCGAGCCGGAAGAATTCGTCGTCGATGCCGAACGACTTCCCGTCGATATGCAGGAGGCGCTGCCATACGGTGTGAATCTTCCGCTCGATCGCCGTACGCGGCGCCACCAGAGCCCGCGGCGAGGCCGCCGCGTCCGGTACCGGCAAGGCGCGCCGATCCAGCTTCTTGTTGGGCGTCATCGGCAGCTTGTCGAGGAAAACGAACGCCTCCGGAATCATGTATTCGGGCAGCTTCGCCTGCAGGAAGCGTTTCAACGCGGCGGCGCGGCCGCGTTGATCGTCGCCGCTGGCGGGGGTTGGGCCGACGACATAGCCGACCAGGCGTTTTTGTCCCGGCAGATCCTCGCGAACGATGACGGCAGCCGCATTCACCATGTCCTGCGCGAGCAAAGCGCTTTCGATTTC
>Ga0196963_10002022_pt1 | contig 12663 bp, 7 predicted proteins | sample S1_5metaG_FD_148600 | JGI IMG/M metagenome (GOLD analysis project Ga0196963, IMG submission 148600) | Soil microbial communities from Anza Borrego desert, Southern California, United States - S1_5 | ecosystem: Environmental > Terrestrial > Soil > Desert | place: USA: California | collected... | reverse complement strand
ATGTGAACTACCTGAAGAGCATCGTGGAAGCCTTTGTGCGCTACACCTTGTATGTGGAAGAAGCCCCACTGAAAGCTCCACTCAAGGGCAACACCCGATTCGCAGAAGACTTCGCAGCGCAAGGGCCGAAGGACAGCCAGGGACGGTCATTGCGGGACTTTGATTTGAAAACACGCTTATTCAAACATCCATGCAGCTTCCTGATTCATTCGGAGGCATTTGATGCTTTGCCGCAGCCAGTAAAGGAGAGGGTATACGCTCGTTTATGGGAAGTGCTGAGCGGGAAGGAGAAGAGCGCTGATTACGAGCGTTTGACGCCTGACAATCGCAAAGCGATCCGCGAGATCCTGGCCGAGACGAAGCCTGGACTGCCCGAATACTGGACGAAGCCGGGAGCTTAGGCGGGGAATATTCCCCACGGTTTCGGAACCTTAGCCCGTCCCCGCAGACGTGGGCAGGGGAAACCCCCACAGATGCACATGGCACACCCGATGCTCATAGCGCGTCTATGCGGTTTATTCAGTCGATTGCGAAAGCGTGGTGGTCGTATCTCAGTTTTCTGCTTTTCGTTATCGCTGAGGTTTCAGCTATTTACCTGCTTTACTGGTGGTTGGGCCTGATTCACTAAAGTGCGCGCCTTGGCTCGTGAATTTGAAATGCTTAAAGCGCGCGAATAGACGTTTAGCGTGGCCTGCGCTGCCGTGTCCCAACTAAACTTCCTAGCTTGGCGCAACCCTGCTGCGACCAATGCCTTTTTACGTTCCTCATTGCAGGCGATCATTTCCAGGCCCTGCTGGATCGACTGCTCACTTTCGGGATCGATGATGCAAGCGGCGTTATCGACGACTTCAGCCAACGCGCCGCGGCTCGAGCAGACGACAGGGGTTCCGCAGGCCATAGCTTCAACTGGAGGCAGGCCGAATCCTTCGTAAAGGGACGGATACACAAACGCGTCCGCAGCGCGGTAAAGATCGGGCAAATCGGCATCGGCTACGAACCCGAGCATGCGAATATCCCGCGCGTAGGGCGAAGTTCCAGCGGCCTCATGAATCGCTTCGGCCCCGTGCCAGTCACTTCCCCCAATGACCAGCTGCCATTCAGACCCGCTTGCCTTCTTGAATGCGTTGAAAGCGTGAATCAAACGCACATGGTTCTTGGCCGGATGCTCCAGGCGCGCAACGTAAAGGAAGAAGGGCTTGATGATGCTGTGCTTTTCGCTGACCCGCTCACGGGAAGCAGCCCGGTCGTTCGGATGAAACCGCTCATGGTCCAAGCCGTTGTGCACGACCGTTACACGGCTGGGATCCACCCCGAAGAATTTCTGCAAGTCAGCGGCGGTGTTCTGGCTGACGGTTATGATTTCGTCCTGGCGATGCGCCAGGCGTTTCACCACAAGCTTTCCGTAGAGCATGCGGGCGGGGTCGTACTTGCGGGAAACGCGGAATGGAGCGAGGTCGTGAATGGTGGCGACACGGGCGCAAGGAGCGACGCCGATTAAACGGCGGTAGCTCGGCACGTGAATGATGTCGAGCCCATGCTTTCGGGCCAGTAAGGGCAAGGCTGTCTGGTGCCACAGAATGTCGCGGACCGGTGGCCGAAACTTCTCGTCCACTTCGAGGATTTGCATGCAGTCGCTCGCAAATTGAAAAAGAGGGCGATCCTCGCGCAGGACGAACAATACAAATTCGTGTCGGGTCGCTTCAGCGCGCAAAGCGCGAAGGAGGCCAAAGAGGTACTGCGCAATCCCTGTTTTGCCGCGCTGGGCAACAGAGGTCGTGATGCCTATTTTCATTTGGAGGAGAGGGAAAGGAATTCATCCAGTCGAGCGAGGCGCACGACATTGAGCACGTCCGGCTGCATGCCCGAAAAGCGAACAGTGATGTTGTTCTGGGCTGCGAACTTTCGGGCGCGAATCATGACGCTCAAGCCGCTCGAATCAATGAACCGCAGGGTGGAGAGATCGATGGAAACCTCCTTGCGCTGGCCAACCGCGTTAAAAAGGTGCGCGCGGGTGGCTTCCCAAACGTCGTCCACATTGGCGGCGGTGACTTCGCCGCTCCATGAAAGGGCGGGAACTGTGGCTGAAGGAACATTGCGCCAGGCGACCGAGCGTGTGCTCTGATTGATGCGGACGATGAGTTCCGCAGAGCGAAGGTCAGGCGCGCTCAGGAAAAAGTCCTGCAGGCGCATCAAGGCCAGCGCCCGTTGAACGGGCTCGCTCATTTTAACCAGGACGAATGGGCGGCCCAAGTTGCGCGCGCGCTTCTGCAAGCGAATGAGGAGCCCCACCCCGGTGCTGTCGATGAAAGTGACGCGGCTAAGGTCGAACAGGCAAAGAGCTTTTTGCGCGAGAGCATCTTCCCATTCGTCGCGATGCTGATGAACCGCTTCCATATCGAGGCGCTCGCCTGCGCGGAGCACCAACACGTTGTTTTCCGTGTCCACGGCGGACACGGGAGGAGCGTTAACGGATCGTGGACGGCATGCCTTTAAATTCCACCATTGGGAAACAATGGCGCCGGAGAAGTGTTGCAGATCGCGGGCATAGCGGCCAAACAAGCGCTTGGGCTCCTGCGCGAGTCGGAAGAGCCATTCCGTTCCCGTTTTTTGCATCCAAACCGGGGCTCGTGAAACTTTGCCGGCCAGGAAATCAATGGTCGCGCCGATCCCGATGGAGACAGGGACGCCCAGGGACCGGTAGTGCATGGAAATCCACTTTTCCTGCTTGGGGCAGCCGAACCCAACGAAGAGCATGTCAGCGTTGCTTTCCTGAATGCGTTTGCGGATCTCTTCGTGATCCATTTCCAGAAGGCGATTAAAGGGCGGTGAGTAATGCCCAGCGATTTGGAGCGTGGGATACTTCTCCTTCAGAAGGCGCACCGCTTTTTCCGCGACCTCTTCAGTGGCGCCGAGGAAGAAGGGCCGATAACCCTTCTCCGCCGCCAACTTGATCAGAAGGGGCACGAGATCGGAGCCGGCCACCCGCTCTGGCAGCGGGTTCCCAAGCAGCCGGGAAGCCCAAACCAGCGGGGTTCCATCACAAATAACCAGATGCGCGTCAAAAAGAATGCGGCGCAACTCGACATCGTGCGAGGCCTGGACGAGAAAGTCGACGTTGGCGGTCGCAAGGTAATGCGGCTTTCGCGACGCGATCATCTTCTCAATCAGCTCAATGGCTTGAGGGAAGGTGATGTTGTCGAAAGGGACGCCCAGGATCGCGATAGGCGTTTCGTTCGACTCGACCGCCCCATTGCTGGCGCGGGGTAATCCTCGGTCAGAGGTTAACGCATCCCCGCCCTGAATGACGCCGGGCGAGGCAACTTGGAAGGTAGTTTCAGCAGCCATATAAGGGCTTTATGAGGATATGTCCCGGGAGACGGCGGGTAATCAGGGAAGGGCTGATAAACCCCTCGGTGCGAGGCTGCCACCCGGAGAGTGCGGCGCCCTGATTGGCCCTGCCCCGCTCCTCTCGTTAAATCGTCATCGTCCAAGCAGGACGTTTGTGAAGAGGCTTGCAACCAAGTTTGCCGTTCCAGCCACCCGCTACACCTGGCGCCGAGGCGCCGCGGGCCGTGAACTCCCCAGAGCGCCCAAAATCTTTGCTCTCCATGCAGAATAACCCCGAAACCTACACCGCTTCCTTGCAGCAGAAAGCCCTCTGGCAGGCGCAAGCGCGGTGCTCGGACGATCTCATCATTGAAGCGTTGGTGGAAATCTCTCCCGAGATTCCCGGCGACGGTGTGCGCGACGCTTTGCGCGCGATTGTGCAGCGTCACGAGACGCTGCGAACCACATTGGCGCCAACGCGCGAGGAAGTCTGCGCGCAGCTCATTGACCCCACGCCTAGATCGGATTTCTTCGTCCACCGAACGGTCGAGGCCGAGTCCCTGGACTTGAGCCTCTCCGCCGATATTGAACGTTGCCCAGGGCCCATCCTTCCGTTCTCAGCCACCTTGTTTCACACCACGAAGTCAAAGCGGCGCTGGCTTCGTCTATGCGCGTTCCAATGGGCGTGTGACCAGGAATCGATGGTGTTGATTATCCGGGAGCTAGACTCTCAACTGAGCGGCCATGCGGTGCAGCCACCCGCGGTTCAGCATGCGGATTACGCGGCGTGGCAGGAGGAAACCCAGTCCTCGGCGGCGATGGCGTTGGCTTCCGGCTGGCCCAGGCTGCGCTTGCCGGGAGAAGGGCGCCCTCTGCGCGCGGAGCGATCCAGGGAGTCAGTTGAGCGCAAGGCTTCCACCATCCTGGCCCACTGCGGGCGCAACGAGGTTGCCGCCTTGTGGGCTGCATACATCGCGCGCGTTACAGAGCAACATGAAGCCGAGTTGTCCTTTGAAGCGCGGGAACCCCAATCGGATCTTGCCGGAGCGGCGGGGCCGTACGCGTTGCCCCACACGGCCTCCATCGCGGCTCCTTCAGAAGCCTGCTTCCAGCAAGTGGTGGCGGCGGCGGCGAATGCGCTTGCCAAGCCGGAGCGAACCAAAAGTGAGGGAGCATTCTGGTTTAATTGGCTGGATCTTTCCCATGTGGAACTCCGAGGGATTCGCGGGGTGGAGCTTCGGGCCACACCCGCGTTCGGCAAAGCAACCTTGTGCCTGATCCGCAGCAAGGAGAGCGACTGCCTTTCCCTGAACGTTGACACTTCGTTGATCCCTATGGAATCGGCGCGGCGGGCGCTCGACGGGTTCGCTGCTTTTAGTGAATGGGTTTTAGCGCATCCAACCGAGCCAATCAGCCGCGCTCCCCTGACGGGTTCAGAAGAGCGGGAGATGTTGATTCACAAATATCAAGGTTCCCGCGTCACGTTTGATTTCCCGTCGTCAATCGAACGTCTGGTGGAGACTGTCGCAGCGAGCAAGCCGGACGCCGTCGCAGTCGCTTGCGGAGCGGAACGGCTGACTTACCGCGAGCTGAATGAGCAGGCGAATCGCCTGGCGCACCACCTGCGCGAACGTGGCGTGGAGCCGGAAACGCTTGTCGGCCTTTCCAGCCGACGCTCGGTGGAGATGGTCATTGGCATCGTGGGAATTATGAAATCTGGCGGCGCTTACGTGCCATTGGATCCCGGTTATCCCGCAGCCCGCTTGCAAACAATGATCGACGAGGCGCGGCTACAGTTGATCGTGACTACCCCTGGCGTGGAACTCCCGACGAACACCGCGACAATCGTGCCCTTGAATGCGCCCGAGGTCCAAGCCTCACCAGCGGAGAATGTGCCCCTCAGGGCAGGGGCGGATCGAGCGGCTTACGTGATCTTCACATCAGGTTCCACGGGCAAACCGAAAGGAGTCACGATCACCCAAAGTGGGTTGATGCACTCCACCTTCTCGAGGATGCATCACTACTCCAGTGAAGTGGGCAACTACCTGCTGGTGTCCTCCTTCTCTTTTGACAGCTCGGTCGCTGGGATTTTCTGGACACTCGCCCAGGGTGGAACTCTCACGCTCCCCGAAGAGGGTCTCCACCAGGATCCCGATGAACTGGCGCGTTTAATTGCGGAGGAAAACGTGACGCACTTCCTTGCGCTGCCTTCCCTTTATAATGCGGTGCTCGATCGCTCCAAGGGGTTGGCTAGCTTGCGGACGGTTATCGTCGCGGGAGAGGCTTGCACATCGGAGTTGGTGGAGCGCCACCGCCGTATGGCTCCGCGTTGCGCGCTTCACAACGAATATGGCCCAACGGAAAGCACGGTCTGGGCGACAGTCTTCCGCTGCGACAACGCGCAGCCTGGAACGACGGTGCCGATTGGCAAACCGATTCCAAATTGGCAGGTGTTTATCGTCGATCCGCATCTGAACCTTGCCCCCATTGGCGTTGCCGGTGAGTTGCTGGTTGGGGGCCCTGGATTGGCGCGCGGCTACCTGAACCGGCCAGAGCTAACCGACACAAAGTTTATTCCGAACCCATTCACTCCGGATTATTCAGCGCGCCTTTACCGGACTGGAGACCTGGTCCGGCTGCTCAACGACGGGAATATCGAGTTCCTCGGGCGCATCGACCACCAGGTGAAAATTCGCGGTTTCCGTGTCGAACTGGAGGAGATCGAAAGCGCCCTCCGCCGTCAACGAGGCGTTCACGACGCGATTGTGGTCGCGCGCGAGGATCAGTTGGGGGGCAAGCAGCTCGTCGGATACTACATTGATGGCAGCCTTGGCCCCAATGGCGCTGAGATCCTTCGCAAGAGTCTTCGAGCTGAGCTGCCGGAGCACATGGTTCCGGGGGCATTCGTGGAGTTGAAAAGGTTCCCCCTGAATCCTAATGGGAAAGTGGATCGGAACGCGCTTCCTGCGCCTGAACGCAAACGCTCGATCACTCCCGAAAGAACTCTCTCCGACCGTGAAGCAGGAGTTGCCGCGATTCTTTGCGATCTGCTGAAACTCGAAAGCGTCGGACCTGATGAAAGCTTTTTTGTGATCGGCGGGAACTCACTCGTCGCCATGCAGTTCATTGCTAAAGTTCGTGATCAGTTCGAAGCGGATATCTCACTCGCCAGCTTCTTTGCTGATCCAACCATCCGCGGCGTCGCAACCGCTGTGGAGAAGGCGAAATCCAAACCCAGGTCCAGCGGCATCAAACGCGTGCAGCGCGGCAATGCCAATCTCCCCGCCGGACCCGCCCAAACATGAGCCCCACACTCCCTGACCATGATTAGCGTGACAGACACCATCGCCAACTTATCCGCGGAAAAGAAGCGGGCCCTCCTGGCGCAGATGCTGCGCGAGAAGGCTGGCCGCTCGCGGAATGCCCCTCTTTCCTCTGCTCAACAGCGACTCTGGTTTTACGACAAACTGGAGCCGCAAAGCGCGCTCTACAATTTGCCCACAGTGCTGCGGCTGCGCGGAGCTTTGAACCCACGAGCGTTGAGGCGGTCGCTCGATTCGATTCTGCAAAGGCACGCAGCCCTGCGGACGCGGATCCTTTCGACGGACGACCAACCCTCGCAAGTCATCGCCGAGGTTACGGAGATGCCGTGGCAGGAAGTGGACCTCTCAGGCGGCGACACCTATGAAAGGCAACGGAAGGCAAACGATATCATTCACGCAGAGTGCCGGAGACCCTTCGATCTGGCGCGCGACGTGATGATGCGAGCCACGTTGATTCGGCTTTCGCCCGAGGACCACTTGTTGGCTCTCGTGGCGCACCATATTGCCACGGATGAATGGTCTTTGCGGGTGCTCTTTAACGAGCTGGCAGCGCTCTACGGAGCGGAGTTGAACAATAAAACTGCCACTCTCCCCGAGTTGCCGATCCAATACGCAGACTATGCGATCTGGCAGCGGGAGTGGTTGAAGAGCGAAGCAGCTGCAAACCAATTGGCTTATTGGAAGGAGCAGCTAAGCGGGGAACTGCCTCACCTGGAGCTTCCCACTGACAAGCCTCGCCGGCCGGTGCAAACACATCGCGGCGGATTGGTGAGGCATGTCATTGCAAAACCGATCCTTGCTGACTTGCAGGAAGTGAGCCGGGAGCAAAAGAGCACGTTGTTCATGACGCTGCTCGCAGCCTACCAGGCGCTGCTGCATCGCTACAGCGGGCAGGCGGATCTGATTGTCGGCTCGCCGATCGCCGGCCGCACCCGGCCCGAGACCGAGCCCTTGATTGGCTTTTTTGTGAACACACTCGCATTGCGGGCGCGGTTCCATGAGAACATCACGTTTGCGCAGCTTCTCCAACAAACGCGTGAGAACACCTTGCAAGCTTTTGCCAACCAGGAACTCCCTTTTGACAAGTTGGTGGAAGAGCTGCACCCGGAACGTAATGCGGATGGCTCGCCATTCGTGCAGACGTTGTTCGCGCTGAACAATGACATCGGGCAGGCATTTGAGCTTCCTGGCATTCGCGGGGAGTTTATCGAGGTCGATACCGGCACCGCTAAATTCGACCTCACGCTGGTGACTCGCGAGACGCCGGAGGGCCTGGAGGCCCTCGCAGAGTTCAACACCGATCTGTTCACGGTTTCAACGATCGAGCGCATGCTCTGCCATTTCGAGATGTTGCTGGCTTCAGCCGCCGCAAACCCGAATGAGGCAGTCTCCAGGCTGAACATCCTCAGCGCGCGTGAGCGGGCGGAGATCGTATCCGAGTGGAACGCCACCGGCACGGAGTATCCGCGGGAAGCGACGATTCACCAACTCTTCGACGCGCAAGCCACTAAAACGCCCAAGGCAATCGCGGCTGAGTTTCAAGGGGCGACGATCACTTACAAAGAGCTGCAGCAGCGCTCCAACCAACTGGCGCACTACCTGCTGGCTAAAGGCGATTGCGAAAATGGCCTGATCGGTTTGGCCACCGAACGGTCGATCGACATGTTGGTAGGGATGCTGGGCATCTTGAAAGCGGGAGCGGCTTATGTCCCGCTGGACCCGAGCTACCCTCGTGAGCGCCTACAGTGGATGATTGAGGACACCGGGATGAAACTCCTTGTGACCCAAAGCAAGCTCTCGTCGGACTTCAGCAGCTTCAAGCTGGCTCGGGTGGAGATAGACACGCACGGAAAGGAGATCCGCCGCGAGCCTGAAACCGCTCCTGTGGTTCCCCGCGCGGCGTCAGATCTGGCTTATGTGATCTACACCTCCGGATCGACTGGAAAGCCGAAAGGCGCGTGCATTCCGCATCGAGGTGTTGTTCGCCTGTTGTGCAACACCAACTACATTCAACTCACGTCACGTGACCGCGTCGCCCAAGCTTCCAATGCTTCGTTTGACGCAGCGACCTTTGAAATTTGGGGCGCCTTGCTTCACGGCGCCAAGCTGGTCGGCATAGAAAAAGACACCGCCCTTTCACCCGACGATTTCGCGCGTAGCTTGAAACAGCAGCGCGTCAGCGCCTTGTTTGTGACGACGGCGCTTTTTAATCAGTTGGCCAGCCATGTGCCAGGGGCCTTTGAAGGGATTGGGACGGTGATGTTTGGAGGCGAAGCTTGCGACCCGAAGTGGGTGCGCTCCGTGCTCGCCAACCGGCCGCCAAAACGCCTGTTGCATGTTTATGGCCCCACGGAGAGCACGACATTCACCACCTGGCATGAAGTGACGGAGGTGGCGCCGGGGGCGCAAACGGTCCCGATAGGCAGACCGATCTCCAACACTGAAGTTTACATCCTGGACGGGGAAATGAACCCTACGCCGGTCGGTATCCCAGGTGAGCTTTACGTCGGTGGTGACGGCCTCGCGACGGGTTATCTGAACCGGGACGATCTGACCGCTCAAAAGTTCGTCCAGAATCCGTTCGGCCCTGAAGGTTCCAGGCTTTATCGCACAGGTGATCTTTGCAAGTTCCGAGCTGATGGCGCGGTGGAATTCGTCGGGCGAGTGGATCACCAAGTGAAGATTCGCGGCTTCCGCATCGAGCTTGGTGAGATCGAGAGTGTTCTGGCCACGCACACGAATGTGCGCGAATGCGCAGTGCTGGCGCGCGAAGACACGCCGGGGGAGAAGCGCCTGGTCGCCTACATCGTGGCTAAACAAACGCCAGCTCCCGAAGCGGACGACCTGCGGCGCCACATCAAGTCCAAGCTACCGGATTACATGGCGCCAAGCGCATTTGTCGTTCTCGACAAGATGCCGCTAACTCCCAACGAAAAGATCAACCGCAAGGCTTTGCCCGCTCCAGAGAAGACGCGGTCCGCTGTGGAAAAGAATTTCATCGCGCCGCGCGACTCCACCGAACAGCAACTGGCGAAAATTTGGGAGAAGGTGCTCGGTGTGCAGCCGATTGGGGTTGCCGACAATTTCTTCGATCTGGGTGGCCACTCTTTGCTCGCGGTGCGGGTATTTGCGCTGATCGAAAGCCGCTTTGAAAAAAAGCTGCCGCTCGCAACATTGTTTAAGGCTCCCACCATAGCTGAGCTGGCCGCAGTGCTCCGCGAAGAATCGGACGAGCACCGTTGGAACGTGGTGGTGGACCTTCAGCCAAAGGGCTCGCAGCCACCTATTTTTTGGGCTCATTCCCTGGGCGGGGACGGCGGCGGCGCATTCTTTTACTATCGCAAGCTTTCGGAGCTGCTCGGGACGGACCAGCCTTCTTACGGAATCCGCTCACCGCAGCAGCCGTTTGATTCGATCGAAGCGATGGCCGCGCATTACATTCACGAGATCCGAAAAGTGCAGCCCGAAGGGCCGTATTATCTCGGGGGATTCTGTTTCGGCGGAAATGTCGCTTACGAGATCGCCCGCCAGTTGGAGGAAGCAGGCGAGGAAGTCGGCGGGTTGTTCCTGCTGGAAAGCGCGCCGCCTCCTCAGACGGAGCGCAAAGTGAAATTGACCGCGGAAACCGCGCGTTACCGCTTGGAGAACGTGTACGTGGCGTTCAAGGAATTCGCCACAAAAGACCGCTCGCAGCAGAAGCTTGCCTTGCAACGCCGCACCCAGCGTCTAAAGAGCAAGCTGCAAACAAAGCTCTTTGGCGAGCACGCAGCCGAGCCCGCGGAGCCAAAGCTAAAAGAGGTGATCGACCTCGCGAATTATCCCAAGGAATATGTGAAGTACGCCGAGACACATTGGACGGCTCTCCGGCATTATCAACCGAAAGGCTATAGCGGGCGCATTCACCTGTTCCGCGCCCGCAAACAGCCGATCTCGAGCGCCGACCCGACGCTCGGCTGGGACACGCTTGCGCCTGGACGCGTGCGTGTGACCGTGGTGCCCGGCAACCACGAAACTATCGTGCAGGAGCCGAACGTCCAAATCCTCGCGCAGCATTTAACCCGCTGCCTTGAACAAGCGCGCGCCGCCTCCGCGCCGGTATCTCGGGCGCAACCGAGCCTTGCGATGAGCTAACTTCGCCCAACTGTCCCCAACCTGGAGAGTTATGGCGCTATCATTTAACGACGATCCGACACGGCTTCAAACGCTCGGCGAGAAGCTGTCTGTCGAAGACCAGCTCACCGCGGCGATTCCTTTGCTGAAGATGGAATCGGGCGGAAACAAAACCAGCATACCGCTCGAGGATGGGCGGAAGCTTGAGCTGACCGTTTGCCTCAAACCGATTTTCGCGTGGGAAAGGTTACCGGCCCCGCCGAGCCTGGCCCCAGACTCAGTGCACGTCTGCGCGTTCCTGATCGATCAACCCGATCGGCTGGCCGCTGATGCGGACCTGCTTGGCGATGCCGAATTGAAGCGGGCCGCGCGCTTTCGCTCCAAGAAGGATCAAGCGCATTACATCTGCTCCCATGCGAACGTGCGGCGCATCCTGGCTGGTTACCTCGGCGCGGTTCCCAAGTCACTGGAGTTCGAGATCGGTCCCACCGGCAAACCAGAGCTGGAGGGGAAGCCGCTCCGGTTCAATCTGTCACACTCTGGAGATGTGGCGCTGCTGGCAGTGACACGCACCGCGGAGCTGGGCGTGGACATTGAGAAGGTGCGCACCATCCAGGAGCGGGATCTGGTTGCGAAATGTTTCTTCTCACCCGGGGAACTGGCTCGTTACAAAGCTCTGGATGAGGAGATTAAAGCCACGGGGTTCTTCCAGTGTTGGACCCGCAAAGAGGCTTACTTGAAAGCAGTCGGAACCGGCATCACCGACGGGCTCGACTCCTTTGAAGTAAGCTTTGGGCCAAAAGCCCCCGCCTGTCTGCTGAGTGTCCGCGGGAAGCCTGCTGAGCCAAAGGACTGGTCGATTCATCACTTGAACCCCTGCCCTGATTATATTGGGGCATTGGCCATTCGCTCGCCTGATCTCACGTTGCGGACCTGGCGCTTTGCCGACTAAAGCAACTGGACCACTTCACCACCAAGAGAGGGCGCGGCTTGAAGCGCTCCATTCGGACGGACTGAGATGGTGACCGCTCCGCTCTCCTCAGTGTTGAAGAAGCGGGCGCCAGCGCGAATGCAATCAGCATGGAATCGAGCCTCCGTGGTTTGGCGGCCGCGTGGTGAGCCGCTGTAGACGACGATCTTCGGCGCAATTTTCGCCAGCATCTCGGGGAGCAGAACTCGCTGGTCCGCTGAACGGCTGAGTATGAGCACATCAGCCTTCAGATCCGCACGGGTGGTGAGGAGTTGCTCTTGCCCAGCGAGGCCCAGATCACCCAGGAACAGAATCCGTCTCCCGTGCTTGCGAAGTTCAAGAACCAGGCTGGAGTCATCAGCACGGCTGGACTTCCACCCTTCCGCGGGATGCAGGGTCACTGCGCTTTCCAGAAGATCACCGGAGCGCACCGCGCGGCGTTTGGCTTCGGCAGGAATAGCCTTGAGGGTGTCGCGATACACAGTGGAGCGAAAACGCGCGTCTGGAGTCACCACTTGGCGAGGGTGATAAAGCGTGGCGATCATCGCTGCGCCAGCGACATGCTGCGCATCGCCATGCGTTAGCGCGAGTGCGCTCAACCGATTCACCCCTTGAGCGCGGAGGAATGGCTTCGCGATTCGTTGCGCTGTGAACGCGTTCCCGCAATCGATCAACATGGTGCGGCTCCCTTCCTGCACAAACACACCGGCGCCATCTCCGGGCAGCGCTGTGATGTTGAGCGCGCCGCGATCCTCTGCTGCCTGCCAGAGCACCGCCACGGCGCCGAGAACCGCAACCGCCCCTGCTGCTTTCATCCACGCTCGGCGGCTGGTCATCCAACTGGCGAGCGCCACGACCGCTCCATACGCCAGCAGAAACATGGGCAACGTTGGCGCTTTGGTGTGGAACGCGGACCATCCCCACCCTGAGCCC
>Ga0196963_10002021_pt1 | contig 12668 bp, 10 predicted proteins | sample S1_5metaG_FD_148600 | JGI IMG/M metagenome (GOLD analysis project Ga0196963, IMG submission 148600) | Soil microbial communities from Anza Borrego desert, Southern California, United States - S1_5 | ecosystem: Environmental > Terrestrial > Soil > Desert | place: USA: California | collected... | reverse complement strand
ACGCGGGAACCCCGAAGCCCGAAGCCCGAAGCGCGAAGCGCGAAGCCCGAAGCGCGAAGCCCGAAGCGCCAAGCCCGAAGCGCCAAGCCCGAAGCGCCAAGCCCGAAGCGCCAAGCCCGAAGCGCCGAGCCCGAAGCGCCAAGCCCGAAGCCCCCGCCGGCCGATACCTGTGCGTCGCCTAGGGGTACGGAACGACCACTCCTGCACGCTGCTGACGGCCGCCGGCATGCGCTGATCGACGAAACTCTCTTTCTCCGAGAGACGAGGTCGCCCGCCCGCTGATCACGGGGCACGGGCGCATCGCCGCGAGGAGACCTCGCCCTCCCCCTCACGGGGGAGGGCGAGGTTTGGGGAGCCCGACCAACCGGAATCTTTCACCACTCGGGGGACGAGGATGACCGCCACAGCGGGAACATCGTGCCCCGGGGCCTCCCCCTCCTCCGCGAGGAGAAGGGGGAGGTTGTGAGGAGGCAGACCCATGGACCAACCCACCGACATCCCATCGCCGGAACGACTGCACGAGCTGCTCGACACCATCGGGCGCTTCAAGAGCCCGGACTGGCAGACGCATCTCGCCGCGATGGCTGAGATCGAACGCGCTGGCCAGCACGCGCTGCCGGTGATCAAGCAGCGGCTCGCCGATGCGAATGCGCGCGTGCGGCGCTTCTGCGCCGGATTCTTCGACCACTTCGCGGAGAACGAGTGCGAGGCCGGCATCCTGCGGGCGTTGGGCGACGGCAACGCCGATGTGCGCCGCATCGCCCTGCACAGCCTGTCGTGCCAGCGGTGCAAACCGCACCCGCTGACCTTCGACATCACCGCGCTGTTGCTCGACCGGGCGCTCGCCGATCCGAGCCTGCGCGTTCGGCGCGTCGCGCTGTCGTACCTGCACGGCCGCTCCCCGGATCCGCGGATCGTCGCGGGCATGGAGCGCATCCTCGCCGAGGCCACCGACCGCTGCCTACGGAGACGCGCGCAGGGCGTCCTGGATGATCAGTGTCAGCGGACCGGCCACGACGGCACGCCCGACGGGTGACGACCGCTGACCGTCTGGCCTTCCGCGACCCGCGTGCACGGCTACGACCGCAGCGTGCCGCCGATCCCGCTCATCCTCGTCCTGGGCCCGACCGCGTCGGGCAAGAGCGCGCTGGCGGCGACGTTGGCGCGGGAGCTGGACGGCGAGGTCGTCAGCGCCGACGCCATGGCGGTCTACCGCGACATGGACATCGGCACCGCCAAGCCGTCGCCGACCGAGCTCGCCGCGGCGCCGCACCACCTGATATCGGTGTTCGCGCCGCACGAACGCTGCGATGTCGCGCGCTGGCTGGCGCTGGCGGACGCGGCGATCGCGGGCATCGCCGCGCGCGGCAGGACGGCGATCGTCGCCGGCGGCAGTCCGCTCTACACCAAGGCGCTGGTCGAAGGGCTGTCGGCTGGCGCGCCGCGCGACGAGGCGGTGCGCGCCGAGCTCAACGCGCGCTACCAGCGCGAGGGCGCCGCGGCGCTGTTCGCCGAGCTGACGGCGGTCGCTCCGGCCTACACAGCGACCCGTCACGCGAACGACCAGAAGCGCGTGGTGCGCGCGCTCGAGGTCCATCGCCTGACCGGCAAGCCGTACTCGAGCTTCCATACCACCGACGGCGGCGCGCGCGCCGACTACCGCACGCTGCCGCTCGGCCTGTGGTGGCCGCGCGCCGAGCTGCACCGCCGGATCAACGCGCGCGCCAAGGCGATGTTCGCCGCGGGGCTGATCGACGAGGTCCGCGCGCTGCGTGGCCGCCTCAGCCCCGAGGCGGAGCAGGCCGTCGGCTACAAGGAGGTCCTCGCGCACCTCGCCGGCGAGTACGATGCCGAGCGCGCGCTCGAGCTGGTGCGGCGCAACAGCCGCCACCTGTGCAAGCACCAGCTCACCTGGTACCGCCGTTTCCGCGACATCGTCTGGCTGCGCGGCGACGCGCCGGACCTGGCCGAGCGCGGCGTGGCGCTCGGGCGCCGCTTCCTGGCCGGCGATGCCGTGCCGCCGTCGCCGATGCCCGACGACGCGCGCCCCGACGACGATCGGTGACGCGCCTCACCCGGCGCGGCGCAGGCGGCGTTCGCCGGGCGGGGCGAGCAGGGCGAGCAGCAGCTCGAAGCGCTCGTTCCACCACACCTCGTCGGCCTCGTCGAGCCAGGACGCGGGACTGAGGCTGGCCGCGGAACGGTCGGTCAGGACGTGGCGATGGCAGTGCTCCATGGCGTTCTCCCCGTCGTCCTTCGCGCCGACCGTGCCAGGGCGTGGCGCGGCGGCGGCGAGCACAGTCGGTTCACATGGCCGCGAGGCTGCGGCACGACGCAGCAGATCGACTGGCGAATGCTGCGGGGAATAGCAGCGAGCATAATCAGCGCCGTACAACCAGATCGCTGTCGACGCAGGCTTCGAGCTGCGAGCTGCGAGCTGCGAGCTGCGAGCTGCGAGCTGCGAGCTGCGAGCTGCGAGCTGCGAGCTGCGAGCTGCGAGCTGCGAGCCGCGAGCTGCGAGCTGCGAGCCGCGAGCTGCGAGCTTCGAGCTGCGAGCTGCGAGCTGCGAGCTGCGAGCTTCGAGCTTCGAGCTTCGAGCTTCGAGCTTCGAGCTGCGAGCTTCGAGCTGCGAGCTGCGAGCTTCGAGCTGCGAGCTACCCCTTCGCCGCCGACGCGTTGGCGCTCCGGAACTCGCCCATGAACCGCGCTAACGCCGCGCAGCCGGCGATCGGCATGGCGTTGTAGATCGAGGCGCGGATGCCGCCGACGGTGCGGTAGCCCTTGAGCGCGACCATCGCCTGCTTCTCGGCCTGCTTGATGAACGCGTCGGTCAGCTCGTCGCTCGGCAGGCGGAAGGTGACGTTCATGCGGCTGCGGTTGGGCACGTCGGTGACGGTGCCGCGGTAGAAGCCCTGCGAGGAGTCGATCGCGTCGTAGATCAGCTTGGCCTTCTCCTCGTTGCGGCTCTCCATCGCGGCGATGCCGCCCTGGCGTTCCAGCCAGCGGAAGGTCTCGAGCAGCAGGTAGATGCCGAAGGTCGGCGGCGTGTTCAGGCAGCTCTTGGCCTCGGCGTGCGCCTGGAAGCTGAAGATCTTGGGCACGCTCTTCGGCACGCGCGCGTAGAGGTCCTTGCGCACTATCGCCATGACCACGCCCGACGGGCCGAGGTTCTTCTGCGCACCGGCGTAGATCAGCGCGAACTTCGAGACGTCGATGACGCGCGCCATGATCTCGCTCGACATGTCAGCGATCAGGCACGGGTGGTCGGGGATCTTCGACCAGCGCGTGCCGTAGATCGTGTTGTTCGTGCAGATGTGCAGGTAGCTCGCGTCGGGATTGGTCCTCCATCCCGTCGGGATGCGGTCGAAGCCGGTCGCTTCGCTCGACGCCAGGACGTTGGCCGTGCCGAACGGTCTGGCCGCCTCGGCCGCCTTCTTCGCCCACTCGCCGGTGACGACGAAGTCTGCCGATCCGGAGAGGAAGTTCATCGGGATGGTGGTGAACAGCTGGGTCGCGCCGCCCTGGAGGAAGACCACGTCGTAGTCGGCGGGGATGCCCATCAGCGACCGGCAGCGCGCCAGGCACTCGTCGAGGACCGCGTCGAACTCCTTGCCGCGATGGCTGCATTCGGCGATCCCGAAGCCCTTGCCCTGGTAGTCGACGAGCGCACGGGCCGAGGCCTCGAGCACCTCAAGCGGCAGCATCGCCGGACCGGCGCTGAAGTTGTGGACGCGTGCGCTCATGGCTGTCTCCGTCGCGGGCGAGGATGGTTCGGGGCGATGGGTGGCAACCGGCCAGGGGCGCCAGCCTCACAGCGATTGCGAAAACGCATGGGTGGCGGGACACTTCCATCGATGGCCAGCACCCGACGCCGCGCGCCTCGTCCCTCGCCTGCGTCGACGCAGAAGGCGAGCCTGCGCAAGGCGCCGGCGAAGGCGCCGGCGAAGGCGCATACCGCGCTGCGGGCGCGGGGACTCGCCAAGCCCGACCCGCGCAAGCTCGCCGCCAAGGCCAAGGCGGACAAGAACGTCAGCCGGCTGCGCGGCGAGGCCGCCCTGTCGGAGTACCGCAAGGGCGAGGCGATGGAGCGCTTCCGCAAGGAGCAGCCCCAGGCGTGGCTGCAGGCGCAGCGGCTCAGCCGCGTGCTCGAGATCCAGAGCCAGATCGAGGGCAACGCGTTCCCGCCCGGGTGCTGCTTCCTGCACGGCAACTTCATCTCGGTGTCGCACGTCTGCGTCCGGCAGATCCGCGAGGTGAATCTCGAGACCTGCCAGGTGACGATCGAGATCCACGGCGACGACAACCTCGAGGAAGGGATCGTCATCATCCCGCTCGAGAGCGTGGAGTGGTTCGGGTTCCCGGCCAAGGCGGTGCCGGTCGACGTGCACTTCCACGGGTTCGTGGCGAACGAGGTCGTGGTCAAGCCGCCGGTGAGCTGAGATCGCGGCGCGCAGCGCGAAGCCCGAAGCGCGAAGCCCGAAGCGCGAAGCGCGAAGCGCGAAGCCCGAAGCGCGAAGCCCGAAGCGCGAAGCCCGAAGCCCGACGCGCGAAGCCCGAAGCCCGAAGCGCGAAGCGCGAAGCCTGTCAGCCGATCGCGCGTGCGATCGGCATGCGCCGGCCGATGCCGAACGCCTTGCGGCTCACGCGCAGCGCCGGCGCCGCCTGGCGGCGCTTGAACTCGCTGACCTCGACCAGGCGGACGATCTTGGCCACCAGGTCCGGATCCTCGCCGGCGGCGACGATCGCCGCGGGGCTGGCCGACTCCTCGACGTAACGGCGCAGGATGCGGTCGAGCACGTGGTACGGCGGCAGGCTGTCCTGATCGGTCTGGTTCTCGCGCAGCTCGGCGGAGGGCGCCTTGGTGATCGAGGCGTCGGGGATGCGCTCGCGGTCGCGGTTGGCGTGGCGCGACAGGCGCCAGACATCGGTCTTGTAGACGTCACCGATCGGCGCCAGGCCGCCATTCATGTCGCCGTAGATCGTGCAGTAGCCGCAGGCCAGCTCGCTCTTGTTGCCGGTGGTCAGCGCCATGGCGTTGAGCTTGTTCGCCACCGCCATGACCAGCGTGCCGCGCAGGCGCGACTGGAGGTTCTCCTCGGCCACGCCGCTGGGCGTGCCGGCGAAGATCGGCTGCAGCGTGCGCAGCGCGGCGTCGAAGCCGTCGCCGATCGGCAGGGTGTGGTGGGCGATGCCGAGGTTGGTCGCCAGCGCGACGGCGTCATCGATGCTGCCGCGGCTCGAGTAGGGCCCCGGCATCAGCAGGCCCGTGACGTTCGCCGCGCCGAGCGCGTCGACCGCCAGCGTCGCCACCAGCGCCGAATCGATGCCGCCCGACAGGCCGAGCACGACGCGCCCCTGGCGGGTCTTGGCGCAGTAGCCGCGGATGCCGGCGACCAGCCCGGTCCACAGGTCGTCGATGTCGTCGAGCGCGACGTCGGCGACGCGGTCGGCGAGATCGGCGACGGTCACCGCGGTCGTCCAGCGCGGCGCGCGCGCGATCAGCGCCCCATCGGAGGCGACGATGCACGAGTCGCCGTCGAACAGCAGCTCGTCCTGGGCGCCGACCAGGTTGCAGTAGACCAGCGGGCAGCCGGCGCGGCGCGCGACATCGGCGAGCATGCGCCGGCGCAGCGCCGGTTTCGCGACGTGGAACGGCGACGCGCTGGCGTTGACGATCAGGTCGCAGCGGCCGATCAGCTCGGCGACCGGATCGACGCCGTAGTCGACGCCCGAGTCGGCGCTCGGCCAGATGTCCTCGCACACGGTCAGGCCGACGCGCCGGCCGCGGATCTCGATGACCGACGCGACCTCGCCCGGGCGGAACCAGCGCCGTTCGTCGAACACGTCGTAGGTCGGGAGCAGGCGCTTGCGGTAGGTCGCGACCACGCCGCGGTCGAGCACCGCCAGCGCGTTCGCCAGCGCCGGCCGCGCCGCGCCCGCGAGCGGCTCGATGCAGCCGACGATGGTCGGCAGGGCCACGGTCTCGGCCAAGGCGGTCAGCGCCGCCCACTGCCGTTCGACCAGCCAGCGCCGCTCGACCAGGTCGCGCGGCGGGTATCCGCCGAACGCCGCGAGCTCCGGGCAGACCACCAGGTCGGCGCCCTGCTTGGCAGCGACCGCGACCGCCTGCCGGATCTGGGCGCAGGCGCCGTCGATGTCGCCGATCAGCAGGTCGAGTTGGGCCAGCGCGATGCGCATCGGTCGCAGCCTGCGAGGGGCCCCGCTGGGCGCAACCGGTCCAGGCGCGCCCTCCATCGGCTGGCCGCGGCACGACTGTTCGCCGCGCTCGCAACGAGGCCGCTCGCGTACGGGATCGGCGTACTATCGACGTCATGCTCCTGGCCGCGCTGCCTCTGCTTCTCGGCGCCTGCGAGGTGGACTGCGGTCCCTCGGTGTGGGCGGGCGACATCGTCGGCCAGAGTTCGTGGGCGATGGGTTGCGATCGCTGGTATTCCAGCGACAGCCGGCATGCGCGCTGGCATGAGCCGCCCGCCTGGCACGAGGGCTGGCGTCCTGGCTGGCACCACGACCACCACGGCTACGCGCGACGCCGCGCCTCGCGGCCGCCGCTCGATCCGCCGACCGTGATCGTCCACCAGCCGGGCTACTACGCGCAGGTCGGCGACGAGGCGGTGTGGGTGCCCGACGCCTATGGCTCGGAGCCGGTGAACACGATCACGCGCCACGCCCGTGGCCGTCGCCACCGCGACGAGCCGGCGGCGCGCGAAGCGCCGACGCTCCCGCGCTGACGCGTCCTCGACCGCTCAGGCCTTGGCGCGATACAACGCCTGATGCGTCTCGCGCAGCAGCGCGACGACATCGACCCCGGGAGGCGCCTTGGCGACGTCGACCTTGGCCAGCGCCTCCTCGGTGGCGAACACGCCGGGGAACCAGTGGCCCTTGGATTCGAGCATGTTGTAGCGGTACAGCCCGAAGTCCTTCATGTCGTAGCAGCGCATCAGCCGGCGGAAGCGCAGCACCTCGGGGATGTTGATGCCCGACGGGTCGGGCATCATCTCGTGGCCGTCCCAGGCGCTGATCGGGTCGACCTGCACGCGCGCGTCGAGCGTCTTCTCGATCGCGAGATCGGCCGGCGCCAGCGGCACGCTGACGGGGAAGACGCTGCGCATCTCGTCCACGTGCGCCGGCTCGTTCAGCCCGAACGACAGGGTGTGGACCAGGCCGGTGTGCAGGCACCAGCGCGCGTTCCATTGGATCGGCGTCAGCGGCGCGGTGAGGTCGCGCAGCAGCTTCGGCGCGTTGAACAGCTGCCCGCCCTTGTCGTTCGGCGAGATGATGAACACGCCCATGTCGCGCGCCGCGGCGAGCACCACCGCCGGCCAGTTGCGCTGGAAGAAGTAGTAGTAGTGCAGGTTGACGAAGTCGAACAGGCCGGTGCCGATCGCCGCGCAGATCACGTCGACCGGCCCGTGCGTGCTGAAACCGACCGCGCCGATCACGCCCTCGTCCTTGAGCTTGAGCAGCTCCTCGACCGCGCCGCCCTTCGCGCAGACGTGGCGCTGGATGTCGGGGGTGTTGATGCCGTGCCAGCCCCACAGGTCGATGCGGTCGGTCTTGAGGCCCTTGAGCTGCTCGTCGACCAGGCGGCGCACGTCCGAAGCGTCCCACGGGCCGCCCTTGGTCATCAGGTGGTAGCTCGAGCGCGGAATGCGCAGCTCGTCGTTGAGCACCTGGCCGTAGCAGTGCTCGCTCCGGCCGTAGCCGTGCGCGGTCTCGATGTGGTTGATGCCTGCGTCGAAGGCGCCGCGGACCGTGCGCATGCACTGCTCGATCATCTCGCGCGGCACCTGGTCGCGCGGCTGCGACCAGCCGTTGACGTAGCGCATGCCGCCGAGCGTGATCACGCTCAGGCGCTGCCCGGTGCGGCCGAAGCGGCGGTACTGCATCGGCGGGCGCTGATTGCGGATCGGATCCATGCGCGGCATCCGAGGCGCGCAGGCGGGCGACGCAAGCCGCGATCGCGGAGGAAGGCCGTGGAGGCGGATCTGGACGCACCGCCGCCGCGAGCTCGAATCGCGTCATGGACCACCCGCATCTGCTGCGCATAGGCGGTGCGTGGCGCGGCGCCGACGACGGCGCGACCTTCACCGTGCGCGAGCCGGCGACCGGCGCCGCCATCGCCGCGGTGCCGCGCGCCGGTGCGCGCGAATGCCGCGCCGCGATCGCCGCGGCGGTCGACGCCCAGGCGGCGTGGCGCGAGGAGAGCGTCAAGCGCCGCGGCGCCGTCTGCCACGCCATCGCCGACCGCCTGATGGCGGCGCGGCCGGCGCTGGCGCGGCTGCGCGCGCGCGAAGGCGGCACCGCGCTGGCGACGGCGCTGGCCGAGGTCGAGTACGCCGCCGGCTTCTTCCGCTTCTACGGCGACGAGATCGGCCGGCTCGCCGGGCGGACCATCGTCCACCCGGACCCGCGCCGGCGCGTGCGCGTCGAGCACGTGCCGATCGGCGTGGTCGGCGCGATCACGCCGTGGAACCTGCCGCTGGCCGCGCCGGCGAAGAAGCTCGCCCCGGCGATCGCCGCCGGCTGCGCGATGGTGCTCAAGCCGTCCGAGCTGACGCCGCTGTCGGCGCTGGCGATCGCGCGCGAAGCCGAGCTGGCCGGGCTGCCGCCCGGCGTGCTCAACGTCGTCTGCGGCGATGCCGCGGCGATCGGCGGCGAGCTCACCGGCAACCCGGCGGTGCGCGCGCTCGCCTTCACCGGTTCGACGCGCGTCGGCCGGCAGCTGATGGCGGCGTGCGCGCCGGGCCTCAAGCGCGTGGCGCTCGAGCTCGGCGGCAGCGCCCCGTTCGTGGTCTTCGCCGACGCCGATCTCGAGCGCGCGGCCGACGACTGCGCCGCGCTGAAGACCGCCAACGCCGGGCAGGTCTGCGTCACCGCCAACCGCGTGCTGGTCGAGCGCCCGGTGCACGACCGCTTCGTCGCGCTGCTGGTCGACCGGCTGCGCGGCGTGCGCCTCGGCGATCCGCTCGACGCGGCCACGACCATGGGTCCGCTGATCTCGGACGAGGCCGCCGAGCGCGTCGCCGCGCTGGTCGCGGGCGCCGTCGCGCAGGGCGCGATCGCGGCGTTGGGCGGCGCGCGCAGCGGCGCGTTCCATCCGCCGATGGTGCTCACCGGCTGCCGCAACGACTGGCCGATCGCGCGCGAGGAGATCTTCGGTCCGGTCGCGCCGGTGATCGCCTTCGACGGCGAGGCCGAGGCGCTGGCCCTCGCCAACGACACGCCGTACGGGCTGGCGGCGTTCGCCTACACCGGCGACGCCGACCGCCAGCACCGCCTGGCGCGGGCGCTGGAGGCGGGCGTGGTCGGCATCAACGACCCGCGCCCGCTCATCCCGTCGGCGCCGTTCGGCGGCGTGAAGCAGAGCGGCATCGGCCGCGAGGGCGGCAGCGAGGGCCTGCTCGAGTACCTCGACGCCAAGCTGATCGGCGTCCGCGAGTAGGGGCGGGACGGCTCAGCGCAGGCGACGGCGCAGCATCAGCGCGACGGCCAGGCCCAGACCGGCGACGACGCCGCCCGAGCCGCAGCCGCCCCCGCCGCCCGAACCTCCGGCGGAGGACGACGCCGGCGGCGTCGGCGGCGCGCCGCGCTCGACGATCTTGCCATCGTCGACGGCGACCGTTTCCACGACGCGCAGCGCGATCGTCGATGTCCCCTCGCGCACCAGGCGCAGCGCGCGGCTGGCGTGGTTGTTCGTGATCCAGTAGCCCGAGCCGCTGGCCATCGTCGCGGCGAGGTCGTAGCCGGCGCCGTTCCAGGCGTAGGGGCCGGCACCGGTAAGCGTCGTGCGCAGCGGCTCGCCGATCAGCGTGCCGTCGTCGTCGAAGCGCAGCGTCAGCGCGCTCCACGGGTGATCGGTCTCGCCGTCGACCGGCGGCAGGCCCACGAGGTTCCAGCCCGGACGCAGCACCAGCGCGTACGGCGACGCGGCGCCGGTGCCGGAGAAATCGAGCGCGAGCGGCACGCGCGTGGCGACGAACGCGCCGTGGTCGAGACGCAGGCCGCCCGTCGGCTCGGCCGGGAACAGCGCGAAACGCTGCGCGAGCGCGTCCCAGGCGTAGAGCTTGGCCTCGGTCGTCGGCCGGCCCGCGACCGCAGCGCGCAGCCGCGCGAGGCCTTCCGGCGTCGCGCCGCTGACCGCGTTCCAGCGGGTATCGGCGCGTCGGGAGACGGCGATCACCGGCAGCGGCACGGGGACCTCGTTGCCCTGCGCGGTCAGCGCCAGGATGGACGCCGTGTTGGCGTTGCTGCCCAGGCCGATGGCGCTGACGATCAACGTCGCCTGGCCGGTCGTGCCGACCGCACCGACCGGGATGGTCACCGCGACATCGACCGTGGCCTGGGCCGATGCCGCCAGCACGACGCTCGCGCCGCCGGGCAGGCTGCTGCCCCAGCCCGCGGTCGCGGCGGTGCTCAGGGCGACGGTCGCCGCGTTCGTGGAGAAGTTGCGCACGGTGAACGGCACGGTGACGGTGGTGCCCGCCGGCGCGGGCGCGACCGCCGGGGCGATCACCTGCAGCAGACCGGAATCCGTCCACTGCTCCCAGCCGACCACGGTCCAGGTCGCGCCGCTGGCGAGCGACGCGCGGCGCCACTCGATGCCCGTGCCGTTGTCGATCTCGTTGGGGTCGACCGTGTTGGGCAACGGGGCGGCGCCGCCGAGCTGGCTCCACACCGTCGCGTAGTGGCCTTCGACGTAGCGCTCGGTCGGCGACTCGACGCCGCCGTAGAGGCCCATCAGGCCGGTGACGCCATCGCGCGTCGAGTAGACCATGCCGACGTTCGCGTCGAAGTAGCCCTCGGCGGTGTCGCCGCCGGCGAAGAAGGTGTCGCCGCCGTAGCGCAGCGCGAGGTCGGCGTACGCGCGCCCGCCGCGATTGGTCACCGTCCACTCGTGCCGCACCAGCAGCGCGCCGGGCGCGGCGCTGACCGTATGCGCGAGCTCGATCTCGCCGCCCTGGGCGGTCACCACCGTGCGCACGCGATCGCCCGATGGCTGGTCGTGGCTGACCGGCGTGAACGGCGTCGCCGCGGGCGACCACACCGTCTGCCCGACGACCAGGCAGTGGCGGTAGACCGAGTAGTATTGCCGCGCGCCATCGCGGAACACCTGCTGGTCGAGGTTGTCCTCGACCTCGATCTGCAGCGGCGCCGCGGCGATGACGAGTTCAGCCGTCGGCGTCGCGACGACGATGCCGAGCGCCGCGATGACGCGCAGCGCGATCATGGCTGGAGGGGGAAGTGACTGGGTCGAGGGCATGGCGGATCCGTGGGGCGATGCGATCGAGACGAGGGACGCCACCCTACCACGTGTGCAGCTGCCACAATCTGACAGTTTCTTCGCCGCATCGGTATGGATTCGCCGAACCGTCGGGGAAACGGCGGTGCACGACCGCTCGACCTCGACGTCCTACGCCACACGACGGCCCGCACTTCCCGTCCGCCACCTGCCGAGCACCGTCGTGGCGGTGCGGCCACCGTCCCTCCTCGTCCTGCAGGCAGCCAGCGGCCTGGTCGGATTCTCCGCCTACCTGGCGGCCATGGTCGCGAACGCGGTGTGGTCGGCGCATGGTTGGCCGCTGACGCGCATCGGCCTCGCCGTCGCGGCGACGAATCTCTGCTACGGCGCGGTGGTCGGCATCGCCGGAGCGCTGGTCGAGCGCATCGGCCGCGCGCGCTCGTGCATCGTCGGCGCGAGCATCGGCGCGGTCGGCTGCGCGATCGCCGCCGCGACGCCGACGACCGGCACCGCGCTGGTCGCGGCGATGGCGTCGTTCCTGGCGATGGCGTTGTACTTCCCGGGGGTCGCCGGTCTCTATTCGGACGGCACATCGCGGCCGATGCCGCTGCACGCGAAGGTCTCGTTCTACAGCCTGGGCTGGGGGCTCGGCGTGCTGGTCGGATTCGTGTCGTACGGCGCCCTGGCACGCACGCCGCCGATCGGCTTCGCGATCGCCGCGCTCGGCTTCGTGGCGATGGGCGCGCTGCTGTGGCGCTGGCGACGCGCGTCCGCCGCGCCGCCGGCCGCGGATGGCGATCGCGCGTCGCATCCGACGCTCGGTCGGCTGACGATGCTGTACCGCTGCTCGGTGCTGCTGACGGCGATGGTGGCGGCGACGACCAGCGCGCTCGCGCAGCGCATCCTGACGCCGCTGAGCACGGACGCGCCGGCGCTGTGCGCGACGCTGCTCGCCGCGCACTCTGTGGGCTCGCTGACGATGTTCGCGCTGATGGGACGGTGGGATGGCTGGATCCTGCGCCCGGGACGGGCGTGGTGGCTGCAAGCGCCGATCGCGCTCGGCGGAGCGCTGCTGCTGGTCGTGGCGCACGCGCAGGCGGCGCCGCCGGTCGCGCTGATCGCCGTCGGGCTGCTCACCGGGCTCGGCCACGGCGCGACCTACATGGCCAGCATCTACTGCAGCATGCGCCTGCCCGACGGCGCGGCGCGCGGCGCGGGCGTGCACGAGGCGTTCCTCGGCGTCGGCTATGTCGTCGGACCGCCGGCGGCGGCGCTGCTGATCAGTGCGGCGATCGGCGACGCCGCGGCGGGCTGGCCGGCGCTGGCGGGTCTGGGCTGGTGGATCGTCGGGCTGGCGGCGGTGGTCCTGGCGCTGCCGGTGTTGGCGGTGCGTCGTCGCTGCCGTCGC
>Ga0196963_10002019_pt1 | contig 12675 bp, 10 predicted proteins | sample S1_5metaG_FD_148600 | JGI IMG/M metagenome (GOLD analysis project Ga0196963, IMG submission 148600) | Soil microbial communities from Anza Borrego desert, Southern California, United States - S1_5 | ecosystem: Environmental > Terrestrial > Soil > Desert | place: USA: California | collected... | reverse complement strand
GAGAAGTTGATCTCATCCCTATTCCTGGTAGCGTCATGATTCCAGATTTTCGCCTCGTGCATCCTGATGGACGTACCTTTGTATTAGAGGTGGTTGGTTACTGGCGTCCTGAATATCTGCAAAAGAAATTTGCTCAAGTGCGTCAATCTGGATGTGATAACTTAATCCTGGCAATTTCCGAACGACTAAATTTGGAGAAAGCCGGCGTTAAAGTGAGTGATACACCTGCAAGAATTGTCTGGTTTAAAGAAAAACTATCACCTAAAGCAGTGCTAGCCGTACTTGATTAATGGCATCAGGCTTGCAATTCCCACCACATCAGGAACCCTATGGCAACGTGCTTTGAAGCCTGTATTGGTAGGTTTTTAGACTCACTACAACTTCTCAATACGGCAACTGAATTGTTAATAAACTCTGAGTTTTAGCTGGCTCTTAATTTTTTTTGCCTTATACTGTATCTATCGAAAGGTAGATATTTAAAATAATTTGTATTTTATAAACCAAATTTACTCAAGGAATAAGGTTGTATGGCTAGTGATGAACAGTCGATGCGTCCGATTTCAACTGACCCCACTGAGATAACCACAGCTTTACAACAGCTACTACAGCAAGTTACAGAGCGTCAACTTGTAGAAATTGGTTGGCGACAAAATGAAGAACTCATAGAAGAGTTAGTAGCACAACGGACAGCCGCCTTACTTAACAGTAATCAAAAACTCATGCTGGAAGTGACCGAGTGTCATCAAGTAGAGTTTGCCATCCGAGCAAATTTAGAAAAAGAAAAAGAACTATTAGATCGAAAAGCTGACTTTATTGCCAAAGCCTACCATGACTTCCGGACACCCCTAGCCACAATTTTAATCGCTAGTGATCTCTTAAAGTGCTTTGGTGATCAATTTAGTCAGGAGCAAAAGCTAAAACAAATCAATCATATTCAAACATCTGTCGAAAAAATGACTCAATTAGTTGAAGATGTTTTATTGATTTGTCAATCTCATGCAGGGCGAATTAACCTCAAGAGAATCCCCCTCCAATTAGAATCCCTTTGCCAAGAAGTTATTGAGGAAATCGAAACTGCTTTTAGTAAACAGCATACGTTTACTTTGAACTGTCCTCAAGCTTTGCCCATTATGGCAATGGATGAAAAATTGCTCAGGCAAATGTTGATTAATTTACTCTCCAACGCTGTAAAATACTCTCCTCAAGGCGGGAATATCCAGCTTAATTTAGCTTGCGATCAAGAACAAGCTATCTTACAGATCAAAGATGAAGGAATTGGCATCCCCACGACAGATCAAAAAGATTTATTCGATCTCTTTCATCGTGCTAGTAACGTTGGTAAGATTCCTGGCACAGGACTCGGTATGGCAATTATCAAGAATGCCGTAGATCTCCACGGAGGAACGATTAATTTCGAGACTCAAGTGGGTGTAGGAACAACTTTTACCATTATATTCCCACTAACTCAGTAAGATACAACCAGCTTCAGGAAATACACAACACAAATAAGGGGTGGGTTACATCGTAACCCACCCCTTATCTAGAACCCTCTCAACCAGGTAATCGATTCCCTAGCTAAGCTATGGTTATTTACAAAGAGTTGTTGGCTCTGGGATTAGAGCGGTCTACAACAGGACGACCCTGAGTATCAATATCTAACTCTTCCCGACGGATTTGCTCTTCAACATCAACGGTTTCCCGTTCTACTTCCTTGCGAACGCTAACTTCTTCGCGGACAAAAGCTTCCTTGTGAACGTCAGCAGTCTCTTCAAAAACTTCCATACGGGCTACTTCGCCTTCCCGGAAGTCAACAGTACCAGAATCAACTACGTTTCCAGTACCTGTTGGGGTAACGCGTTCTACGACTACTCGTTCTTTCTCAACAGGAACGGATACTCGTGCTGTCTCAGTTTCGACATGCTTACCAACTGAAACTTCACCAGTCTTGACGCGAGTCTTATCGGCAACTAGGCGTTCTTCGTGCAGTTTGATCCACGCATCACGAGCGGCATCTTTTGCCTTATCCCATGGTAAACCTGAATTACCGTAGTTCTTTTCGTAATCATTACGAAGTTCTGGTTCTACCTCATCATAGGTTTTTCCAGTATCCGCAAAACGGCTGTATCCTTCATATCCAGAGCGATACGCAGGCTGATAGTCATCATAAGTGCGATCGGGTTCAACATAGGAACGAGAGGAGTGGTTATTGCGCCAGTATTCATCCTCTTCAGTAGGATTGACTGATTCAGCAGCACCTTTGCCTATCAATCCACCAGCTACGGAACCGATAACGCTACCGACTACTGCCCCAACTGGACCACCAACTACGCCGCCAATTGTTGCACCGATAGCACCTGCACCAGCCGCCCCAATTCCTGTACCTACAGGATGTGCTCCGGGTTCCCCAGAAATCGGATCGCGGTTAGCATCATGCTCATTCACATTTTTATTGTCATGATTCATACTATTTGTCTCCTTATTGAACTTAAACTGTTTTTTGAGAAATGTTTACTCAAAAGTCGAATTGTTTGCTAGAGATTCACTACAGTTTTAAACTACGAGCACAACTCTTTAAGAGGGGATTTTGCCTGACTCTTTGAGGTTACTCTTTGTAATTTCCTGCATCTAGCTTGCAATTGTTTTGTATGATATGTAGCGAACTGTTACAGCGATAGAAAGCGATTTACTTCTACCTTGTATTAAGACTAACAACTGTATCGGAAGAAACTCTCACTCTTGAGAGAGGAACTCTTCTCTGTCTGTAGTGAGAAACCGCTAATTCAGATTCCGCATGGCGTAATTACCAATCTCTGCCCATCAGGTACTTGACGAAGTAAGTCTTCTATGAATCAACCCTAACGAGTGAGTAAACCGTTAAATTAAATGTAAAAATCTGTTACTTCCTCTTTTGAAAGATGAAGAGAAAAAGTTTCTAGATTACGTTTTTTAGACAGAGCTACTTAATGAGCCGAGATCTCTTAAAAAGAGGGGCTAGGATGGTACAAAGCCTTAAAAAATCTACAAGCTAACCAATAAAAGTCTTTTACAATCGAAGAAGTGAACTACTTAGGGTAAACATTTCCTTAAGTTCTCAAAAACTTCTAAACTCAAGCAATGTCAATAGCATCAACCAATGATTCAACAGATAACAATGAGCCGTTGGTATCCGATACATCTGTTACGGCTCTCCTGTCTACTCCTAGCCGCTACGATAATATTCCACTAAGTGGTGTTATTAGGTTTGTTGGACGTGGCGAAACTCTGTCGCAGTTGCATCAGCTATTGCAAGCGAATAACCAAGTCGCCATTGTAGGAATCCCTGGTGTAGGTAAAACAGAACTGGCGCTTCAGTACACCAGGCAATATATAGAAGATTACCCAGGTGGAGTTTGCTGGCTGTTAGGGAATACAGGTGATGTGGGCTTGCATCTGGTGGAATTTACTAGAAGGCATTTTCCCACCTTCCGGCTGCCCGATGGACTAACCTCTCAGGAACAAGTAGAGCATTGTTGGCAACATTGGCAAATCTCGCGCGGGGAAACGGAGATTACTGAGAAAGTGCTGGTGGTACTGGATGAGGTTACTGACTATCAGCAGGTAGAACCTTATCTACCCCCGCCATCATCGCCATTTAAGGTATTGATGACGACGCGCTTCAAGGAGTCGCTGCCTGCACAACAGCAATTATTTTTGGATGTACTAAGCCCGGATGCGGCGTTGGAGTTATTAGCTGCTCGGATTGGGAAAGATCGAATCAAGAATACTCGGGGTAAGGGTTTTGTTACTAACACAACACGACGAGAGAAGAAACCGGAAGTTATTACTCCAACGGTTGCTGAACAGTTGTGTGAATGGTTAGGCTGTTTGCCTCTGGGGTTGGAGTTAGTGGGGCGGTATTTAGAACAAGAGCCAAATTTATCGTTAGAGAGGATGTTGTCACGGTTGCAGAAGCAACGGTTGCTCCAGCCTGAAACTGAGCCGATGGAGAATGTGACGGCTCAACGGGAAGTGGCAGCCGCATTTGAGTTAAGTTGGAAACGCTTAGATGCAGATACTCAAGAGTTGGCATGTCTACTAAGTATCTTTGCGCTAAATCTGATGCCTTGGGAACAGGTAGAAAGTGTACTAGGACAGCAATACTTACCGGGAGCTTTGCTAGGACAATTACTTAATCCTTCGCAAGAGGATGCAGAAGCAGAAATAGAAAGCCTAATCGAGACACTAAAAGCAGAATGGGAAAAGCGTCAAGCTGTTTTGCTACGGCTGCATCTCCTGCAACGCACAGATGAGTCAACTTATCAACTTCATCCGCTGATTCGGGAGCTTGTACGGGAGAAGTTGGAGCAATTAGAACAGGCAGATAATCTTAGACAAATCTTTTGTCAGGTGATGGTAGCTGTGGCAAAGCAGATTCCTGATTCACCAACGCCTGAGTTAATTGAGGCGGTGAGAACTGCAATGCCTCATGTGGCAGAAACAACCACAAGTTTAAAAGAGTTTCTCCGGGACGAAGATTTATTCTGGCCGTTTTATAGCTTAGGAAATTTTTATCAGAGTCAAGGGTTCTATAACCAAGCAGAATCTTGGTTTGAGCAGTGTTTACTGGTGACTCGCGATCGCTTGGGAGAAGTCCACATTGAGGTCGCCACTAGCTTGAATAATCTAGCAGGACTCTATGCCTCTCTAGGTCGCTCCTCGGAAGCTGAACCTCTATATATGCAAGCTTTAGAAATTTTTGAACAGCTGCTAGGGGTTGAGCACCCTGATACGGTTACTATTCGTAAAAATTTGGAATTGTTTCGTCAACAGCAACAATCCTATGTAACCCCCAGTCCTGCCTGAAATCAGGAAGAGGTTGGGGGGTTTTTCTTTATTGAGTGTCATCCAGTAGATTCGATATAAGACTATCCCTTAAAAACTCTGTTCAGGTGGTGCAATATCCGCTCCAATGCTGATTCCCTGCCTGTTAACTGTTACTCCCGGCTTCCTAACAGTTTCTGTCCGATTCGCAGCTTGGGAGTCGGGTGTTGGGACAGTGAACTGAGCATTATCCCTCACTGATACCCCTGATGTGGATTGCTGCGACATCCAGGTAAGTCCCCCTACTGCGCCAGCTACTAAGGCTGCGTAACCCACATATAAATGGACTGGAGTCAAAGAAGGTCCTGAAGCAGATTTGGTTTTATACCAAGACGGCACCACAGACTTTACTAGATCAGATTCTGGTAAATTAGCCGCTATAGCCGCACCATCCAGTCCTACGGCATTCCCTAATAAGCGGATAAAGCTGCGGACATAAACATCCTCTGGTAGTTTGTCTACTCGACCTGTTTCCAAAGCTTCAATATGATAGATCGGCACCAGTGTTTGCCGATGAAGTTGCTCTTGAGACATTGAGCGTAGCTGACGTGCCTGCATAATCTCTTGACCAATTTGCCGCAGACACTCCTCTCGCACTTGAAAGGCTTTTTCCTCTGCCAATTCCTCTTGAGTTGGTTTTTTGAGTGTTTTGGCAGAATCCGGCAGTGTAGAGGTTAAACCGAAAGGTTTAAGTAACTCTTCTAAATCATCAGAGTTTAGAGACCCCTCAAGAGATTCTAAATGGTCTTGATTAGATTCTGATGCTACCTGATCAGGAGCAGTCTCTTTTGGAGCGATCGCCTCTTCTTGAACAACTGAGGCAGAGATAATTGGCTGTTCCTCTGCAAAATTTTTAATAGCACTGGTATCTGGAGAGGCAACGGGCACAACTTTAGACTGCCTAGCCAGCTGCTGAAACGCTAGCCGAATGGCTTCTCGTCCCACTGCTTTCACCATAATGTGAGCCGTTCCCACGGATTCACCTAGCATTGTTTGGAGTCCAGCCATCGCACGGCGGTAGATTTCACTGTTATAGAGTTCTGTTTCTATCTGAAACAGGATAGACCCTAGCGTTTCTTTAGATACTTCTACCGTTGGGCTAGCCGCATCACTAAAAGAGTATGCAGATTGCAATACCATGATTTTTATTGTCTCCGTGCTTGAGCAAAACAGAACTGGGCTGATTGGGCACCGCCGGAGCAGAAAAAATGATTGTAGCTCCCATACCTCAACCTTGCAGCCTTACGAGTGAATAACCGTCAGTCAGGCTATCTCAGTAAATTCTTCGGTAGGTTGATACTGATTCCGGATAGTTAGGTGAGAAGAGTAATTGCTCAAGGAGACTTATGTCATCAGATGGCGATTTTTGGCGAAAAGAATGCAGAAAACGGCAAAACGTTGAATACGTATGCCGCTTTCACAAATAAGTGAAGATATTAGGTCAGCCCAGCACTTAGATTTCAGGGCTAAATATACTTAATTTCAATGATTGATTGAACCACTATGCATTGGCAGTGTTAACCCAACCGATGCCAGAGTCCTTAGGTTTTCTAGTTACAAGGACGACCGCGTGAGTCACATTCAATAGTCCAGCAACGTTTAAGAAGTTGAATTCTGTAGAGATGCAAAAAGCGGCTGGGATTTAGTACTACTTGCGTTGTCGGGCTAAATACGGGTTGATTCAAAAACTGCCAGATAGGGAATGTAAGGTTTGTGTGTTTGGGAGCCATAGGAGGAGAATTATAAAGAGCAGTGGCAGGAGATACTAGCAGCCTGCAGTGGGTATGCAATCAATCAATTTGCATACTTTAACCCTGACATAATATATACTCAACTTTCTTGGTCAGGATTGCGGAATTTTCTAAAAACTTTTTTATAAACTCTGTAGTTTTACGGAGGGAGATGGATGTCTAGCCTGAGATTTTGTGTTAATGTTTCGTTTGTAGGGCGTCTAAATGAACGTCAACGCAGAGTAAAAATGTCATCAAATTCTGACAAAACTCTTCCCTAGGAACGAGGCGATCGCCCTCCATTCGCTCACTAACCTCCTAACTGGTGCAGCCTCTTTCAAAAAGGCTCTGCTTCATCAGCAAGGGTTTCAATCAATAAGTCCATCTGTTGCTGTCGCTGAGCGAGAAAGGTTTCGCATTGCCGCAAATACTGAGTAGCAGCAGTGAATTGGTCGAAAACTTCAGCCAAGTCGAGTTGACCAGATTCTATTTGCTCAATGATTGCCTCAACCTGGGCAACTGTAGTCTCATAATTCCAGTTCTCTGGCGGCTGGATAATCTTTGCGTCTTTTTTGGAACGCTTGGCATTGGTAGATTGGGTCATTAGCTCACATCTGTATCCAAAATTTCCATAATTTTGACTTTAACTTGACCCTGCCCTAATTGAATGTTGAGATCTTCTCCAAGTAACATTCCCTCGGTTGTACGGGCGATCGCTCCATCTTTACGTCTGACGACAGCATAACCCCGTTGCAGCACGGCTTGAGGATCAAGCGCTTCTAGTTTTTGGTGCAACATCTGACAGTGCTGAGTGGCTGTCTGTAAACGCCAGGTAGTTGCTTGCAGAAGTCGATGACGTTGATGAGCGATCGCCTGCTGCTGTCGCTGAAGCTGCTGTTCTAGAGGCAGTCGTTGCAAACGCCTTTGTAGCTGTTGCAGTTGGTCTTGAAACGCCTGCAAACGTCGATTTAGGACATCATTAAGGGCAAGAACCCTTTGTCGGTGTTCAGCTACCAATGTTGCCAATTCTGGAACCACTTGTTCAGCGGCAGCGGTGGGAGTGTGAGCATAGGCATCGGCTACTAAGTCAGCTAAGGATTCATCTCGCTGATGTCCAATGCCTGTGATGATGGGGATGGAACAATTGGCGATCGCTCTCACAACCCGTTCATCATTGAAGCAAGCTAGCTCCTCAACCGCGCCTCCTCCCCGCGCTAAAATTAGCACCTTTGCCCGACCATCTCGTTCTACCCGCTCAATCGCTGCCACGATGGATGCAGGTGCTTGTTCACCCTGAACAATAGCTGGGGAAAATAGCACCTGTAAACCTGAATATCGGTGTCTTAACGTTTTTTGAATATCTCCCCAGGCAGCGGCTTGAGGAGATGTGACAACAGCAATAGTTTGTGGATGAGAAGGGAGCGATCGCTTGCGTTCTACATCAAATAGTCCTTCTGCCTCTAGCCGATTGCGTAGCTGCCGATACCGCAAAGCTTGCAACCCTTCTCCACCCGGAAATGCCTGCCAAACGGTTAACTGATACTGTCCCCGCTGAGGATAAAGCCGAATACTACCAACAACAATCAGTTGTTCCCCAGCGACAGGTAATTGTACCAACTTGTCTATCTGGCTACGCCAGACCACACAACTAATCATCGCTTTGGTGTCCGGGTCTTGAAGCGTAAAGAAAGTTCCACTCCGATGAGGATTCATACTAGAGACCTCACCCACAACCCAAACCTGCCGTAACTGCTCATTCTCTTCTAACAGGTCTTGGATGTAGCGAGTTAACCCCGTGACTGACAGAGCGGTATCTGGAAGTAAATTAAGGAGATCAGAATTCATTGGCCTCAACGCACCTCTGACTTGATACAGTAACGGCAAAATATCCGCAAAAATCTACCAATATCTTTAATTTTGTGACTTTTGTCAGCCTAGAGGATTAATGTTAAAATAATACACATGTACCACTTTACTCGCGATGATTTAGTTAAAGTGGTAAAGAGAAGGCAAATGCTTCCCAAACCAAATTTATTGTATAGATTTGCACAAGTTTGGCAGAGCTATCCGTGCTGAGTCTCTAAACTAGAAAAAAATCCCCGTCTCACATTTTATTCCCACCCCCGTTGTTGAGGCTTTAATGGCGACCCCAATTACAACTAATCCCGAGAAGCAAAAAGCTTTAGACCTGGTACTCAACCAGATTGAGCGCAGCTTTGGCAAGGGAGCCATCATGCGCTTAGGAGATGCCACCCGCATGAAGGTGGAGACCATCTCCAGTGGAGCAATGACGCTGGATTTAGCCTTAGGCGGTGGCTTGCCAAAAGGACGAGTCATTGAGATTTATGGTCCAGAAAGTTCTGGGAAGACGACACTGGCTCTCCATGCGATCGCAGAAGTCCAAAAAGCTGGAGGCGTTGCCGCCTTTGTGGATGCAGAACACGCCCTTGATCCTGCTTACTCTGCTATCCTTGGCGTTGATATTGCAAATTTGTTAGTTTCCCAACCGGACACTGGGGAAGCTGGTCTGGAAATCGTCGATCAGCTAGTTCGCTCAGCTGCCGTAGATATCGTCGTTATCGACTCAGTAGCAGCCTTAGTGCCTCGTGCTGAAATTGAAGGCGATATGGGAGATGCTCATGTAGGTTTACAAGCACGCTTGATGAGCCAAGCCCTGCGGAAAGTTGCAGGGAATATTGGTAAATCCGGCTGTACTGTCATCTTCCTCAATCAGTTGCGTCAGAAGATTGGAATTTCTTACGGCAACCCAGAAACAACAACCGGTGGTAACGCCCTCAAATTTTACGCCTCTGTCCGTCTAGATATTCGTCGAATTCAAACTTTGAAAAAAGCTAATGAAGGCGAATATGGAATCCGGGCTAAAGTCAAAGTTGCCAAGAATAAAGTTGCTCCTCCCTTCCGGGTGGCAGAATTTGACATTATTTTCGGCAAAGGCATATCAACAATAGGTTGTGTGGTTGACTTAGCAGAAGAAACAGGCGTGATTACTCGCCGAGGTGCTTGGTATAGCTACAACGGTGACAACCTTGCCCAAGGTCGAGACAATACCATCAAATATATGGAAGAAAATGCTGAATTTACAACCCTTATTCAGCAGCAGGTTCGGCAAAAACTGGATATGGGAGCGGTTGTTTCTGCCAATTCTGTAACTCAGATGGACGACTCTGAGGAAGAAATTCTAGACGATTAAGAATTGCCACTGAGCAATAATAATCTGATAAAAGACACAAGAAATCTATAATTTCTTGTGTCTTTTCACTTAGAAATGAATAGGGTAGGAGTCCTAGACTTCTACCCTATTCATTTACTTTTGTTGGTTAGGCTCTAACCCATGAACGGGTACGTATACCTAAGCTTTTTAACGCTGCTGATTGAAAAAACGGTCTAAAATAGCAGACTGCTGAACAGGGCTTAAATGAGAATTGATAGCAGAAGGCGATGAGTCAAGATTTTTACCTTTGCCAAAAAGCGCCGTATCTTCTTCGTTAGCCATTTGGGTTTGCCGTCCTACAGAACTCTGTAGCCTAACTTCTTCCGGGCAGGCAGTCGCCATGTTAGAAGCATTTGCGAAGGCAGCTAGTTGCTCTAGAACGTCTGGAGGAACTTCATCTAAAGTGTAGGCTTCATTGCAGAGAAAAAAGGTAAAAGCAAGGCTACCTAGCCGAACGCGATCACCATCCCGCAGTAAATTTCGCTTACGCACAGGTTCTCCGTTGATGAAAGAACCATTAGTACTATTTAGGTCAATTAAGTAGAAACCTTGATGAGGAATATATTGAATCACTCCATGACGTCTGGATAACCGTTGATCCGGTATCGGTATTGCTAAAGAGTAATCACGACCTAGCGTCCAAATTCCCTGAGGTTGCAGTAGCTTCTGTGTTTTTCCTTCTAACAAATTTGTGATCAGATAAGCTTGCTGACCTTGCACCACGCCTTGTAAATATAGAAGTTTAATACTAGTAACAGATTTACTGCTAGTATTCTCCAATTGGAGAATTTCATCGAGTAGAACTCGATTATGCTCATAAAGCTTGATGAATACCTGGTACAAACCCAGTCGTTGTTCTAATTCCATAGTTTCGGATGAACAAGGGCGCAGGTGAGATCGTTATAGAGAAAACAAAGTTGCGTTTCCAGGGATTCTAGCTGGTAACTGATGGATAAGTATGACAAAAAAATACACCAGTATTACGAGCTAGAGATTCTACTCTAATATAATTGATTCCACGCTGATAGCCTCTCTACTATCTAGCTTAAATCCTCGACGCGTCATAGGAATCCGCAGGAATACTGGATATCTCTTAACTATTGCTTCCGCTGTCCCTTTTGTTCTAACCGAAATAGCCAAACCATCAAGGCAACTACACCAATTTGCAAAGCGAAATTAGGGAGTGCAGAATCAACCTCATGACCAGCCGCTAATTGAGCCAAGAAAACTACAGCCCCGATAAAGCCAGAGGCACCAAAGGCTACATAGATAAATTGTCTCAGACCTCGGTAAGGAGCGGCTAGTTCAGCTTTAAGTTTGGCATACTGTTCTGGAGTCACTCGCTCAGAGATTTGGGATTTTTGAGTACGCTTGCTCATTCGTTTTCAGTCTCAACCATTACTAGCTCTATGTTGACATGATGACAGGAGACTTAGCATTTAACGACAACAAGGGCGTGTCTTGCATGCTATAATTAAAAACTGTCAATGCCGGTGTAGCTCAGTGGTAGAGTAGCTGATTCGTAATCAGTTGGTCGCGAGTTCAAATCTCGCTACCGGCTTTATTAAAATCAATACTGATGCGAAGCGAGACGCTCGTTTAGCAAGAAATAAGCTGTGTCAAAGGTGTAAAACCTGTTCCGTTGATGAAACGAGAAGCAAACACCGTCTAACTCACCGTTGTCAGTCTGGGGTAGATGGGGGAAGTATCATACGCCTTGAATTAGCGTTACACCTAATCCCTCAAACAACACCAACGAGAGGAAAAAATCAACGAAAAAAATACATACCCAAGCCGTCACGACTGCTGCTGTCGCCGACTTGCCAACACCTTTAACTCCACCCGTTGTGGTCATTCCCCAACCGCAACCAATAATGCTAATAATTGCCCCAAAGACAAAAGCCTTGATGACAACACTGACGAGATCCCAGGGGACTAAGAAAGTTCGCACTGAATTCAAAAACATATCTGGAGCCAAGTTATAAAACTTGGTAGCAACAAACATGCCTCCAGAAAGCCCTACAACCAGAGCAAGAATTGTAATGACTGGCAACATGAGGCAACAAGCAACAACCCTAGGGACAACGAGATAGTCAATGGGGTCGGTTTTGAGCATATAGAGCGCATCAATTTGCTCTGTGACTTGCATAGCACCGAGTTCTGCTGCAAAACCACAACCCACTTGTCCAGCTACAATCCCTGCTGTCAAAACTGGAGCTAGTTCACGACAGAATGCGACCGCAAAGGCACCTCCTACAGCGTTGACTGCTCCATAGTGAGTTAATTCTCGCGCTGTTTGCAGTGTAAAAATCATGCCCGCAGCGCCCATAGACAAGAGAACTGGGTATAGAGAACCCGGTCCTACAGTTACCATATGCTCAACAACATTCCGGTAACGAATTCTGCCTCTGAGCAAGCGCAGCAAAACTTGACCTCCCAGTAGCAGTGTCGCTAAAAACCGAAAGCTCCATCCATGTTCTAAGTTTTCTTGAGGTTTAAAGTCCGGCATATTCAGATGACGGCGAACCCTAAGGTAATTGAGCCGTTTACCAGCAAGTTATCTATTGCTTGTTTTAGCAGCTGGAACAGTGGCAGGCTCTTTTAGGTTCAAAATCACCTGGCAAAGTAATCTGAATATCTTGAGCAGTGTAAAAATTTTAGCTGTGTACTTGCTCGGAAATCCATTTTAAGTAAGGTTGGGAACCGGCAACTACGGGTAGCGCTATGATTTCTGGAACTTCATCAGAGTGTATTTCTCTGATTTTAGTTTCTAGGGCTGAAAATTGGGCTAAATCTGTTTTAATTACCAACTGCCACTGTTCCTCTGAATGAACCTTACCTTGCCAGGTATAG
>Ga0196963_10002018_pt1 | contig 12679 bp, 7 predicted proteins | sample S1_5metaG_FD_148600 | JGI IMG/M metagenome (GOLD analysis project Ga0196963, IMG submission 148600) | Soil microbial communities from Anza Borrego desert, Southern California, United States - S1_5 | ecosystem: Environmental > Terrestrial > Soil > Desert | place: USA: California | collected... | reverse complement strand
CTTGCACATCGACCTTCACCAGGTGCTCCGCAGTCCAGTTCCATGTGAGCGTTGAATCCTGCGTGAGCTTGAAGGTGACGGAGTTGGTGGACCCGCTTGCAGGCACATCCCCTGTGCCCGACCAGCCACGGGCGCTATAACGTGAGCCATCGCCGTCCAACACCGTTGAAGGAGCATTGGCGGTCACGGTTTCACCTTTGGGGACGAAGTTGCTGCCGTAGGAGAACGGATGCGGCGCCCCGATGCGGACCGTGGAAGAGTTTACAACGAGCAAGGAGTCGTCTGTCATGGTCCAGGCCTGGAGCCCGGCCGTGGAGGCAACATAGAGCACACCGCCCGCAAGGCTAAGCTCACCGCCGACGGGTATCTCCTGACGCAGCTCACGGGTGAACAGGTCAAAGACATAAGTGCGCGCATCCCATGAGGCGATCAATGAGTCGTCTGTGAGAATTGGCTGCATGGCGGTTGTATTCGACGGGTTTGAACCTGGCCGCATGTATTGTCCGAGCCTTTCACCAGTGTGCTCTCTAAAAGCTACGACGGACGTTCCGTCGAGGATGTAAACCACTCCCCGTGCGACCGCAGGGTAACCCAGGAATGATCCCTCTTGCGTCCAAGCGACGGCCCTCGTGGCGAGATTGACTGCGCTGATCTTTCCGGGGGAGGCCACGAGGGCATATCCGTTGCCGATCACGACCGTGCGCGTGGATCCCCACCCAGCGGAAGGTAGAGTGACGCTCCAGAGCGCAGCTCCAGTCGCCGTGTCATGCTCAGTGAGGGTTCCGTTGATGCAGCTATAGAGGCGGTTGCTCGAATACGCGGGAGTCCAACCGTCCTCCTGTGGGAGTTCACGGAAAAACTTTTGGGTTCCAGAAGCTTCGTCATAGCCGTACATGCCGCCGTAATAGCCGCCCTGGATGTACACGCCTCCATCCGCGACGACGGGCGGCAGGTGGGAACTCCATTGCACAGCGAAGGGCGCGCGCCAACGTTGTTCGCCGCTCTCAGGGTCCAGACGAATCACATAAGAGTCAGCGCCATGATTTCCCCGCTGCACGTACACACCCGATTCCGTGACGGTCGGAGCGGTCATTGAATGAGGCATCGGTTGAAAAGTTCTGCTCCATAATTGCGCTCCAGAGTATTCACTGAACGCGCTCACAGAAGGCGCATAGGTGGCGAAGACCCGATGATCCCGCACACTCACTGCCCCGTTCGGCCGATTGGGAACGGTCCATCGCCACTTGAAACTTTTTCCTCCCAGAAACCCTGGTGTGTAACTCGCGTGCTGGGGGCCATTGCCGAAGGCGGTCCATGACTCGCCTAAGGAGCCGTCGTTGGGCGGGGCAAACAAACCAACAATGCGGCGCGGACGATCCATTGTTAACGTGAGCGGATTGGTTTCCTCCTTGCCCGCTGGAACATCTCCCATCCAACGCAGGAAGCGCATTCCTGATTCGGGAACCGCAGTGAGCGTCACGGTCGAGTTCACAGTCTGCCAACCATTGGCCGCCGTAACAGCGCCCGGGCCCGAAGCGTAGCTGGAAAGCTCGTGCTCGGCTAAAAGCCATCGGAAGCGGAGCAAGGTGTCATTCGTGACGGCAAAAACGACGGAATGCAGGCTTCCGGTTCCGTTGGCTCCCTCGAGTTCCCAGCCGTTGGCGAGATAGCGTGTTCCCTGCACCTCAATCACCGGCTGAACGGAATTGGTGACGAGCATGCCGACTGGCACGGAGTTCGTGCCGTAGGGAAAGGGATGGGCCGTTCCGATCCGAGGTGTTCCCCCTTCGACAATTAATCGAAGCGTTGGGGCGCTCCCCCAGGCGGAGACCACACCATCGCGAGTGGCCAAGTAAAGGACGCCATCGGCAAGACTTGGGATGCTAACGGGCGCGAGGCGCTGCCGCAATTCACCTGTGTGCAAGTTGTAGATGAGCGTGCCGTCTGAGCCGCTGGTGATGAGCACATCATCGGTGATGATCGGTTGGTTCACGAAGCCATCGAGAGGCACCGGATAACGCATCACCACATCGCCCGAGGTTGAGGCGACGGCAATGATGTTTGTTGCGCCTTCGTGAGCATAGACGAGGCCGTTGGCAACCGCGGGGGTGCCGCTGAATGAACCCTGGCGGCGCCACCTGATCGCGCGGGTGTCAGCATCGATGCACACAAGGGCGCCGGTGCTCGCCACATAGATTTGGCCATCCACAACTGAAAGGCTGCGGTTCATCGTCCACCCATGCCAATCCCAACCCAGGCTTACGGTCCAGAGTTGGGCGCCGGTTAGAGGGTTGTGCTCGCGGACCTCCCCAGCGACGAACGAGAAGAGGCGGCCGTTCCAAAACGCCGGGGTCCATTTGTCATATTGCGCCAGGGTGTGGAAAAAGAGCTGCTGCCCGTTGGTTTCGAAGCCATACATGCCGCCATAAGAGCCGCCGTTCACGTAAACACGGCCTTCGGGCGTGACGACCGGAGCCATGTACTCCTCCCATTGCGCGCCAAAGGGCGCTTTCCAAATGATCTCCCCATTCGAGGCGTTGATCCGGTAGAGCTGCGAATCGCTGCTATGGTTCCCGCGCTGCACATAAACGCTGCCGTTGGCGTAGGTTGGCGGGTTCACGGAGCGTGGCGTGGGAGGAAGCGGGCGCTCCCAAAGCACCTGTCCGGAGTGCTCACTCAACGCCCAAAGACGACCTTCGCCAAAGTAGGCATGGGGGGCGACGTACACCCTATGCTCAGCCACTGCAACCTGGTGCAAGGCCACACCGAGGTTTGCAGACCAGCGCGGGGTGAACTTGTTTGTGCCGAGCGCGCCGGGGAAGTAGCCGGAGTGCCCAGTGTCCCGGCCGAAAGTGGGCCACTCACCCATCAGGCCAGAGTTTGTTCCTTCAGGAATAAACACAGCCCCGACGCTGCGCGCTTTATCCATGAGGAGTGAAATAGAGGATTGCTCAGCGCGGTCGGCGGGAACATCCCCCACCCAACGAAGAAACCTCCATCCGGGCGCTGGGGTGGCCTGCAAGGAAGCTTGTGTGCCGGCGGGCACCCATTTTTCCGGGTGGTCGACGGCGCCCTGGCCGGTATGACGAACGTTGAGGGCGTAATCTGTCGCGCGCCATTTCCATGTCAAAGTCGCGTTGTTCGTCGCTGTGAAGCTTACGAGGTTGGTCGTGGCGCCAGGCGCTGCGGTGACGCCGAGCAATTCATGGCCGTCGATCACATACCTGGCGGTGGCGCTTTCCGCTGTTGCCGGAACGCCATTCGTCACTTGCTCGCCTCTGACGACATAGTTCGTGCCATAACCAACCGGGAGGCCCACTTCCTCGGGAACGCCGCGGATGAGCCAGCGAACGTAGGTGTCGATCTTTTGCGCGTGGCGGTAGTAAGCCACGCCGCCCGCAACGGTGACGAAAACGGTCTCACCATCACCGGAGACCTTCACGCGCCCCTGGGTGAAAGCGTGATTGCCCGTGTGCTCGAACCGATGGCCGACGTTGACGCGGCTGATTTCCTGAAGCGTGCTGGAATTGTACAAACGCACTTCCTGGCTTTCGGCCCATGGAAGGAAGAGGCCATCCTTGGCGGGATGGTAGGCTGCAGCGATGGGTTGCCCGCTGGCGTAGGCGCCGATGCTGGCGAACTTCTTGAAGCCCGCGTCGTAAACGAAGGTGCTGCCGTAGGTGGGTATGGACATCTGGCTCCCGTCGCGATTGAGAGCGACTTCGAAGTTATACCAGCCGGTTCCTTCCGGGCTTTGACGCAAGGCCTGAGCTTCAGCGTCAAAAAGAAAGAAGCTGCCGCCCGAGCCGCCGGATTCAACAATGGCAACGTGCCGGCGATCACCACTGGCGGAGAGCATGGCTTGTGAAATGTTCGGGCCAAAGTTTGTTTGAGTGTTGGCAGCGGGATCGAGAAGGACGACTGGGAAGCTCCCAATGGTGGAGGCGAGAATATTTCCGGTGTGTGTAAAAACGGCAGACCAGGTTCCGCCAAGGCCCCAGGAGCGATCTATCAGCAACTTCCGGCTGGAAAGATCCCGCAGATCGACCAGATGAACCCAGCAGTTGGACCCATTGCCCATGGAATCTGTGGCGACGAGGAATTTTTGGTCCGCTGAAATATCCACGGAGCGAAGAGAGCCGCCGATCTCGATCGGCTGGCGAAATCCTTCAATGCCCAAATCGTAGCGCAGGATGCGGGTGCCCGCAGTGATGTAGAGCGTGTTGCGCTCGGCGCTGTGAACCATGTCCACCCGCTCGGGCGCGGAGATTTGCTTCACGACAGTTTGGCAAAGCGAAGTGACGCCGAGGCAAAAGAGGGCCAGCAGGCCGAGCAGGGGTTTCATAGAAGCGCCTAGTTTTATCAGGTTGTAGCGCCAAAGGCATAAGCCAGCAAGGAGCTTGGCTCCTGGGCAAAGGCTCCGTATAGATGTGGCATGAACCCCACGTTGATCCATGTGACGCAACGTTTTCCGCGCCCGATTGTGGAGGACGTTTCGGCCGTCGCGCTGGCGGAACTGAGCAGGGTTCGAAAATACTTTGAAGGACGCAGCTCAATCGCGATTGCGGTGGGAAGCCGTGGGATCGCAAACCTCGCGCAGATTGTTCGCCAGAGCGTGAGGGTGTTAAGCTCCTGGGGATGCTCTCCATTCATCGTGCCCGCGATGGGGAGCCACGGAGGGGCGACCGCTCAAGGACAGGCGGAATTGCTCGCTTCCTACGGCATCACAGAGGAAAGCATGGGCTGTCCCGTGCGCTCATCTATGGAGGTGGTGGAGATACCAACCTCGCTCGGCTTCGGCGTTTACATGGATGCGCTGGCTAACGCTGCGGATGGTGTGCTGATCATCAATCGCATAAAGCCGCACACGGATTTCCACGGACGCTACGAGAGCGGGTTGGTGAAGATGGCGGTGATTGGGCTGGGCAAGGAGCGGCAGGCCCACCAGATTCATTGTTATGGCACGCATGGGTTGCGTGACCTCGTGCCGCAGGCCGCACATGAGATTCTTAGTCGCGGCAAAATCGTGGCGGGACTCGCGATTGTGGAGAATGCGTATGACGAGACGGCAATTATCGAAGCGATTCCGGCACAGGAGATCGAAGGCCGGGAGCCGGAGTTGCTTGCCGTTGCCAAGGGCAACATGCCGCGGCTGCCGGTGGAGGATCTTGACGTCCTCATTGTGGATGAGCTTGGGAAGAACATCAGCGGGACGGGGATGGACACGAACATCATCGGGCGAATTCGCATCCCGACTGAACGAGAGCCGGAGAGTCCGCGCATTCGAGCCATCATGGTGGACAGCCTGACGCCTGAATCGCACGGGAACGCCACCGGGATGGGCCTTGCCGATGTGGTGACGGAACGGTTGCGCGCGGCAATAGATTGGGAGGCTACTTACACTAATATCGTGACGAGCGGCTTTGCGGACCGGGGCAAACTTCCTGTGGTTCGGCGAACGGCGCGGGAGGCGTATGAGTTCGCCGTTCGCACTTGCGGAATGGTTGCGCCGGAAAAGCTGCGTGTGGTGCGGATTAAGAACACTCTTCATTTGGGCGAGTGCTGGGTTTCCGCGTCGGTTGCGCAGGAGTTGAGTGCGCGCGAGGAAGTCTTGATCGGCGGAGAACATCCATTGTTCGATGATGCGGGGCAGCTCGCTTTGGCAGCGCGCGGGTAACATGAAAGAGCCAGATTTCTGGGGCATGCCGCCTTGGGTCTTTCTGGGGTTAACCAGCGTCATAGTTCTCCTTGTGACGGCATGGCTGGTGACCAAGGCGCTCGACTGGCTAGCCCGCTGGTAAAGGGTCGATCTCCTCTAACAGTTTGCTTGGCAAAAACCTGCCTGCGTCAAAGCGATCCGCGGACATTTCACAGATGCTTGTTGAACCAGTCTTGAGCCAGGAGGGCGACTTGTTCCAAGGCTCCCGCTTCGGTGAACAGGTGAGTGGCGCCTGCAATGGTGGCGAACTCGCAATGCGCTCCAATCGCCGCGTAGGCGTCGCGATTGAGATCCATCACTCCGAAATCGTCCCCTCCAACAATCAGCAGCGTTGGGGACTTAACTTTGGGGAGATGTTCCTCCGCAAGATCAGGACGGCCGCCGCGTGAAACCACCGCGCGGATACGATCACCATATTCCGCTGCGGCCACCAAAGCCGCGGCAGCGCCAGTGCTTGCGCCGAAGTAGCCCAGGGAATCGGTCCCGCAACGCTGCTCGCTGCGCAACCAACTGGTGGCGGCAATGAGCCGCTGGGCGAGAAAGGAAATATCAAAGCGGAGGTGGCGCGTGAAATACTCGTCGTGCTCTTCGGCGGGCGTAAGGAGATCGAAGAGGAGAGTTCCGAGATTCGCTTCGTGCAGGATGGAGGCAACGTAGCGGTTACGCGGGCTCAAGCGGCTGCTACCACTGCCATGGGCGAAAATTACCAGCCGATCGCATTCGCCAGGTGTAACAAGCTCACCGTCGAGCTTTACGCCGCCGACGGGAATCTGGATGGACCTTGATTGAAGCGGTTCCGGCGCCGTTTTCCTCATAAGCCTGATGGATAGGTGTCGGGCGTTTCGCCGCCGATCCACAAGGGAGTGCGCTCCAGAGGCTCAAGGGCGCGTGTCACATCAAAGTGCAACATCGCGTCGAATTGGTAAGGCAGGTGGCTGAGAAAGTAGTGACTGTAGCGCTCGGTTTCGGGGCGATAAATCACTCCGATGGCGCGTTGATTTCGCTGCTCGGAAAGAGCTTCGCGCAAGCGCGCGTCATCACGGAGGAGCAGCATGAAGCGAGACTGGTCCACTTGATGGAACAGGTTTTCAAAGCTCCCGGGCATCCCTTCACGGACTCGCCGCCGCTCAGCGGGTGTGTCCCAGTCGCGGGCGGCAGTCACAGTGCCGCTGTTCGTGCTAAAGCCCACGAGCACGGATTCGGCTCCATACTTCTGGCGGATTAATTGCCCGACGTTCCATTCGCCCCGCTGACCCATTTCAGTCGCGCGGGCATCGCCCAAATGCGAGTTATGAGCCCAGACAATCACCTTCGGCTCGCGGTGCTGTTGCCGAGTGTATTCACAGAGCGCGTCGATCGACTCGACCATGTGTTGGTCGCGCAGATTCCATGATGATGGGCGGCCGCGATACATGGAGCGGTAATATTGCTCGGCGTTCTTGGCCACGCGGGCGTTTTGCTCGGCGAAGAATGATTCCTCAGCGCACGGTTGGCCGTTGCGGATGCAATCGGAGGTGCGCTTTTGCAACACGACCAACTGGCGAATGACTTCTTCCTCGCACGAAAGGGAAATGTGCTGGCTGGAGGTCATTCCATACACCTGGGGATCATCGGCGAAGTCTTCGAAGCAGGCGTAGCGGCGCTTTGCTTGTTGGGCAGCGGCGGGGTCGTGCTGCTCGAGGTATCGGATGACCTGCTGGATGGAGCTGAACAGGCTGTAGAGGTCCATGCCGAAGAATCCGGTCTTCTGCCCCGAAGGTTGGGAATCATTGTGGGCGCGCAGCCAGCCAATGAAGTCGAGCACATCCGCGTTTCGCCACATCCAGGCGGGGAAGCGTTGGAAGTCCGCTAGTGAGTCAATGGCGGCGTTGTCATCGCTCTGGGCTGTCACGTGGCGGTGGATACGAAGGGCGTCGGGCCAGTCCGCTTCGACCGCGATGGTGTTGAAGCCTTTCTCGGTTATGAGCCGCTTCGTGATTGTTGCGCGTTCTTTGTAAAATTCGTGGGTGCCATGGCTCGCCTCGCCGAGGAGCACAAAGCGGGCGTCACCGATCATCTTCAGGAGCGGATCGTAGTCGCGTGCGCCGCCTTCAAGCGGGTGCGCCGCTTCGCGAATGGAATCCAGGACTGCGTGTTCACGAATGCGCGCCATAAAGCCTCAGAGTCAATAAACGACGCATGCAGGCGGTGTGCAAGGAACTGACCAACGGAGTTGAGCCTCAGGGTATGGCCGATAAACAGGAAACAAACCGAACAGAGGCGCAGAGGGAAGGCAGGACGACGCAGAGAGGAGTTACCAGGCAGCCTGGTAGAGGCTGATGAAATCGTCTCGGGTGATTGGGCGGGGGTTGAAGGTGGCGGTCCATTGACGCGCAGCCTCTTCAGCCATAACGGGAATTTTGGCGGCTTCGACCCCGCAGTCGCGGAGGCGAGCGGGAAGGTTGGCGCTGGTGAGCAATTCCAGGAGCCGGGCGGAAAGGACGTCGGCGGCTTTAAGGCCGGGAGTTGCGGGGTCCACCAGATGAACCAGCAGCGCGATCTCCGCGTAGGCGCGAGCAGCGGCGGGTTCGTGGGCGTTGAATCGCACGACGTGCGGAAGCATCAGCCCAACGGCGTGGCCGTGGATGATGTTGAAATGGGCTGTGAGCGGGTTGGCAGCGGAATGCGCAGCGCCCAGCATGCTGTTTTCAATCGCGGTGCCCGCGTAGGCCGCGCCGAGCAGCATGCGGCCTCGCGCTTCCACATCGCTGGGATTTGAAAGCACACGATCAAAGCCGGTCATGCAGAGCTGGAAGGCTTCGCGCGCGAAGAGCCAGGACAAGGCGTTCTTCTTCTTTGTAACGGCTGTCTCCACCGCGTGGGCGATGGCGTCGATCCCCGTGCAGGCGGTCACACGCTGTGGCTGTGATAATGTGAGCGTGGGGTCGAGAATGGCAATGCGAGCCGCAGCTTTCGGGTCACCGCAGGCCATTTTTTGGTGGGTGTTTTCGTCGGCGATTAGAGCGAACGATTGGCACTCGCTGCCCGTGCCCGCAGTTGTTGGAACGGCAATGAGGGGCAGCATTGGCTGGGTTGCTTTGCCGATCCCCCAGTAATCCTGCATGCGCCCGCCGTTCGTCAGGATGAAGTTGCAGCCTTTGGCGGTGTCCATGGCGCTGCCGCCCCCAAGGCCCACGATGAAATCAATCTGCGCTTCACGAGCGACCTTAACGCACTCGTCAACATCGCGTGTGGTGGGGTTCTCCTGGACTGAGTCGTAGGTCGTGCTTTGCAACCCTGCCGCGCGCAGGAGGCCGATCACGCGGTCGGCATGACCGGCCTTGATGATTCCTTTATCCGTGACGAGAAGAACTCTCGTGGCGCCAAGGTTGCGCGCCAGGTCACCGATTCGGTCAATAGTGTTGGGTCCAAAAATCAGCCGGGTTCGCGGCTGATAATCAAACGCCGCGACCGGGAGTTGGGTGGAGCTGACCGAATGTTCCATGCCCTGCCCTGCTCACCAGCCGAAGTCGATGGAACGGCGTTTGTAGAGGAATTCGAACATGTTCCCCTCGTGCGGCTGATCCCAGGAAATCTTCATCGTGGAAATCGGGCCGATGTTGAGGCGATCGATGAAGGAGGCTTCCTGCAGCTCTTCAATAAAGGCTTTGTCCTTAGTGATCGCGGTGACCACGAGAGAGTAGCCAATTTGCTTGAGCATCTCGCTTTGCGGAACTTCAACCACACTGGCGTACGGGCAAAGATACTCCTTGTTGGCAAGGGGATGAGCGAATGATTCGCAATGCACGATGGTGGGGCGAACATAGACGCCGCCTTCGTAGCTCACCTTGCGCGGGCCGTTGCGGTACTTGGCAGTCATCTCGGTGGCGCCTGGCGTTTTCAGGCCGTCCTCGATGGCAGCGTCGATGAAATCGGCCATCTTCACATTCGCGAATCCAGAAAGACGGGCATTCTGGTCGTCCGCAGGCAATGGCTGGACCGGTCCGAGTTTCTGCGCCAGTGCGTCGGCTATTTCTTTGGCGTACTTCGGCACAACGATGGCGGAGGCATTAATGCAACTCCGGCCGCCGTTGTCCGATATTGAGGAGACCATCAGGTCGATGTGCTCGCGCCAGTTTTCGATTTGATCGACGCCGATGAGCACCTTGCTCCAGCCTGGCCCGTGAACTTGAATGGCGGGGTTGTTGGCGTATTGGGCAGTGGTGTTTTTGTCGCCAAAAATCAACGCGCGACCACAGGTCTTCAGGATTTCGCCAGCGCCTTCGTGATCGGTGGGGTAGAAGCCGAACGCTTCAGCGGGGCACCCGGCGGCGATGAACGCCTGAATGAGGCGATAGGGAGTCCAAGGCTCTTCTTTGCCCGGCTTGATCACCACTGGAATCTTGAGGGCAATCGCGGGAAGCCAGAGGGAGTTCACGGCGGGTGAATTGCTCGGCATTACGAGGCCGAGGGCCTGAGTGGTCGGAAAGAAGCTCACTTTTGTTCCGGCGAATTCGCCAGAGCCGCTGTCTATGAGGTCCAGCGGCAATCCACGGGTCAGGCCGTTCAGCACCTCCGCCATGTTGGTGAGGGCGTAATGGATCTTGGCCATGTTCCGGCGAACCATCACGTAAGGCAGGCCGCTGGTGGAGCTGAGGCTTTGGACATATTGATCGGCGGTTTGCGTGTGGCCTTTGTCGCCCAGAGGCAGTGTGCCGTTGAGAAAGAGGTCGCCAGCTTTCCGGCAGATCTCCAGCAACTGCGCTGTGCTAAAGCGGCGCAACGCGGCGCGGGACTCGCTGATCTTCGCCAGGTCACGCCGCACAATGCCGGCATTCACCTGGCTGATGCTCAGGAGTGGTTTCTGGCTGAGGTGATCGATGAGATCGGATTTCTCGAGGCTCTCGTAAGCGCGGCCGCGGCGCAGGGCTGGAATGTGCGGGATGTCTGACATGGCTCCTTAAAGTGACCTAAACTTTCTGACGCGCGAGTTAGTACACGCCTTCGACAATATTTTTTTCCATCGCGCCAAATGGGCGGACATCACCGACACCGTCCCATGGATATTCAGGGACAGGTGTTCGGCGCATGGCTTCGTCGCGCTCGAGGAACCGTGGCATGAAAAATTCCCAGGTCATGGTGGTCAACTCCACGCGGCCCCATTCGCCGTAATTCTTGAGCTGGCTCGTGTTGTTCGGGTCCACGATGCGCAGGACCGCGCGAGGCTGCGGGGCGTAGTACGTGACGGAGAAGTTGTCTTCCGGCTTTAACTTCCGGCTCGCAGCCAGGCCCATGAGGGTGTTGCCGTACGTGGGATAGAAGCCGATGCGGTTCTCGAGAACTTCCTCAGTGAGGAAACGCACATACTGCGGAGTCATGGTGGTGCCGCCGCAGAACACGCCGCGAATGCCGGCGTCCCAGAGGTTCACCTTCTCGCCGAGGGCTTCCAGCAGTTTCGGCGTGGTGAACAAGCCCGTCACTTTGCGGTTCTTTAAGATTGTCACCGCTTGATCGACCACATGGTCCATGTAAGCGCGGGCGACTTCGAATTGCTTGTTGGAAAGAACCTTCTTCACCCAGCGCGGATCCAAATCGATAAAGAAGCAAGAGGAGCCGCGAACGTTAGCCAAATGCTCAATGGCCAAACGCAGCCGACGCGGGCCGGTAGGGCCGACCATCAGCCAGGCGCCGCCGCGCGGGAAATGTTCGTCCGAAATCTTCGTGGAAAACTCGCTGTAATCGGTCTTGTAGTCGTCCCAGCCGATCCGCTGCTTGGGCATCCCTGTGGTTCCGCCTGTTTCGAAGATGTTGTAAGGGCGGCCTTGATACTTTTTGGGAACCCAAACTTCGTTGGGTGAATCCCGCAGCCACTCATCCTGGAAGTGCGGGAACTTCAGCATGTCCGCGAAGCTCTTCACTTCTTCCGCTGGATTCCAACCAGCTTTCTTGGCCCAATCCAGCCAGAATGGGCAGCCCGTTTCCGGGGAGAAATGGTAACGAACAATTTGGCGGGTGTGCTCGTCGAGCTGTTCCTGGGCCTTTTTAATCGGCCCTTCGAGTGCGGGGTCAATGTTCATGAACGTAGAGGAGTTTAAATACTAGGTTTTAGCTCTGGCGCTCAAGGCAGATTCCTGCCCGAGGGCCGCTCTGCGGCCTTGCTGCGGTGATGGAAAAAACTTGGCGATCGTTGCGGCTGAGGGCGGCGCGGTGAAGAGCGAGACGACCCACAGGATAAGCCCGGCAATTAGAGTCATCGGGACCACGGAGAGATAGCCAAAATGGGTGACGCCACCTGGGGTGCGCAAGAAGAGGTTGCCCAACCCAGGGAAGACCTGGACGGGAGGCTGGCCGGGGCCCGGGGCGATTTTCATTGTGTGCTCATGCAGCCAGAAGGTGAAGATCAAGGCGATCACCACCCAAACGGCGGCGCTGAACACGCCCCATTTCGTAGCCCGTTTCCAATACATAGCTGCAAGCATGATGGGCGCTAGGGCGGAAAAACCAGAGAACGCGAAGCGAATGGCCAGGTTGAAGATTCCTTCCTTATCTTTCAGCGCGAGCGCAATGAAGTAGGCGGCAGCAGTCACGATGACCACGAATGCGCGCCCCCACCAAACTTGCGCCTGGTCGCTCATGGTCGCGCCTTTGTAGAAGCGGACCAGATCGTTCGTGAACATCGTGCAGAGAGCCAGGATCTGACTGTCAGTCGCCATAACCGCCGCCATGATGGCCGCGCCCAGAACACCTGCCAAAACGACACTGGTATTAGCGTTCAATAGACGCAAGAGAACGTCATCGGACTCGCCCGGACGCAGGCCCGGGAATTGCGAAGCGGCCACCACACCTAGAAAGACGCTGGGCAACCAGAGCACCAGGATGCAGATCGGATAGAAGATGATGGTCTTCTTGAAGGCGCTCACCTTCTCTGCGGTCATGCACATGATGGCCACATGCGGGAACATGATTGAGGAGAGCGGGATG